>Ga0207421_10003584_pt1 | contig 18409 bp, 14 predicted proteins | sample SodLakKL_010_SED_4_FD_187542 | JGI IMG/M metagenome (GOLD analysis project Ga0207421, IMG submission 187542) | Alkaline sediment microbial communities from Lake Tanatar, Kulunda Steppe, Russia - 8KL_010_SED (SPAdes) (version 2) | ecosystem: Environmental > Aquatic > Non-marine Saline and... | reverse complement strand
CTTCCCTTTCGGGATCATCCGCATCATCCGGAAGATTCTCAGCTGTTTCGCGATGAAGGACCACGCATTCAAGCGCGTCGAGGCTTAGCCCATCTGGGAAACGGGGCTCTCCGTCCATGCCGACAGGTATCAGCAACACGTCGGCGGAGTGGGCGACCGTGCTCTCTTCCAAGCTCCGCGGGGGATCGAATACCAACACGATCATACGCGGCTCGTATTGGACCGCATCCGAGGGGATACGGACGACCCGGTCAAACGCTTCATGCCCTGCGGCTCGGCCAACAGCGTTCACGACCGCCTGAATTTCCGACGGCAAGTTCGGCGCCAACAGCTGCGGCACAATTATTGTCAGCAACTCAAGGGCGCTGAGGTCGTAATCATCGAGCTTTGACGACCAGTTCAGGGTCGGTTCATGAGGTGATGTCTGCAAGGCATCCGTTGCCGCTCCTTGCTGAACCAGGTCCCATACCGCCTGTCGCGGTGGTGGCTGAACGGGCTCGGACGCAATTTCGGTTGCGAGGACAGGTGCTGCTGGAGGCAACTTGACCTTCTTGCCATTACTTAGGGGCAGCTCCAGCTTCGCGGTCAAATCGCGCAGCCATGCGGGAAAACCGCCTGATGATTTTCCGGACAAACCGCCGATGGTCGGGGCAACCTTGATTTCCTTCTTGGTGACGACACAGATCTTTTTCCCGTCGCCGCTGAAAATCGCTATCCTGTCGTCCACGGCCCGCCCCAAGACCGCGCGCAGCCCATGCACCTTGGCAACGCGAAGGCACCAGAACCGGCGCCTTGCGATCCCGCCTACGCTGGTGCTTGCTGATCCAGACCGAGTTCCTGAACCAGGAGCGTCTGGCTTTCCTCGATTCTTGCCAAACGAGCCAGGATCTCCTGCATGTCGTTCGGGTACTGGTCCTGAAAAATCTTCAGTGCTCCCGGAACGCTGTTTGTCGCTGTTTCCAGTTCTGTCACCTGATCCTGGACGCGGTTCAATGCCGCCGACACCTGGCCTGCGATCAACAGCAGCTTCGTCAGCAGCGACTCCATTTCGGCGTCCTCCTTCGCCGAAAGCAATTCGTTCATGGTGTTGATCAACCGCGCGAACTCCGCGAGCAGCTCGTCCAGCCGCTCCACCGATCCGTTGGCCTTGTTCTCCTCTGGCGAGGGTTTCTTCGACATCAAGATTTCCTTTCCCGAGCTCATCCGTCAAATATTTCTCCGTATCGCGCCAAAGCACAGCACGTTGGATCAGGGCTCTCAAACCGACCACCAGGCCAGCCACCAACCGGTTCAGATGGGCGAGCCGATCCTCCAGTTCGCCGATGAACTGCAAGCGATAGGGCGCGATCAGAGAACCGGCATCTGCGGGTAAATCCTGTCCAGCGATCACCAATCGACCCGGCGCCGTGCCCTCCTCGCACAGGGTCAGCTCCGCGTGAGGCATCTCCCGCAACCCAAGATCCTGTGCATGCCGGCGCAGGGACTTTCTTTCACTGGACGCTGAATCGCGCGGCAAGTCCATGAACAGAAACTGCGCCCGCGATTCCTCCAGCATGCTGATCCGCGGAAAGAGCCCTGCCTGGTGAAGGGGAGCCACTGCAGCAGGGGGTCCGGCAAGCATTACCGCATCACCGGACAGGTTGGGTTGAAGCCGAACCGTCGAGTCCTTTTTCATCAACCCGGCGACGTTCTTGTCGAAGGTCAAAAGCTCCGCCATGGTGAGTGGCGAACTGTCTCCACGGCTGCGGTCCAGCAAGTGCAGGCGCTGCCACCCCCCGCGACTGGGCAATGAAAAAAGTATCCGCGCCTCACTGAAGACGGGCTCAAGCGCATGAAACACATTCCTGACATGGGCGAGGTCTTCTTTTCGTGGTGCGGTATTGCTTGAATGCCGACCGTACTCGGGCGCGGGGTCATCGCGCTGCGCGGAGAAGCGAGGAATGCCTGTCATCCGAAGGTGATACTGGAACTTTCCGCTCAGCGTCGGCTGGTAGTCTTCGATGAAGGTGCCAGTCAGTTTGGCGTCGAGTTTCGATTTGGATGCAAGATGGTACACGCGCGAACAGGCTACCGCGTGTTGCACCCCATGGTCATCCGTCGTGAGGTAGACCAGCCCCCCTTTTGCACCGGGGGTGAGGCGGATGCCCTTCTCGAAAAGCCCATGCTGATACTGCTTCCATGAACGGCTGCGATCCACCAGGGCCTTCACGTGGTGACGAAGCTGTTCAGCAAATGAAGCTGCGCCAAACTTGATGGAATTGCCTTTGATGTGCGACCCGCCTGAATCCCTCCGGTAAAGGTCCGACAAGACCAGATCGTCGTTCACCTTGTAGGCAGCGGCATTCGGGGATGGCTCATAGCCATATTTGTCTTCAAGGAACGCGCAAAACAAAGCACCGGCGTGTCGGGTGAAGCCGTTGTTTATGTCCACGAGCCGCTGAGCGGCGAGATCAAAGCGGTTCAAGACGATGTGTAGATGCTGATTATCCGTGTCTTGATGAAGGCCAGCGAAAATCTGATGGGCGTTCAAGGCGAAGAAGTCGATGTAGTCACCAACAATATCGGTGAACCGTTCTGCATTTGGACCCGCGTCAGACGGCCAGCTGAGAACCCAGTGCTGGATCGGATCCGGTGACTTCCTTGCCCCACGTGAGGCAACCTGCATCTCGTAAATCTGAAACGCCGGTTCGGGACTGACGAATCCGTGCGCGACCGAGGCCAGACATTTCTCGACATCAGGATCGATATCCATGCCGAGCGCATAGCGCGACAATGTGTACACACGCGTTTCAACCAGGGTCGATTTTTCTGGATTGGGAATGACCTTACTTACGACCATCGTTCTCCACCCCCGCGAAGAACCGCTCATGGATTTCATCAAACATCTGATTGACTTGATCGGCGCGAGCGGGGTCGTTCTGCAGGTTTTCGTCCAGACGCAGGATGTTCAGTTCGCGCAACGCATGATAGAGCTTATAGGCTTTGCCATAGCCATCGCGCACGCTACCCCGCTTGTTAGCCAGCCGCCTGAGCATCACCGCCGTTTTCGTTTCTGCGCGATCATCAGCCTCAGCTTTGATTTCCCGGAACAGAACGATAGGAACACGGATTGTAACGGATTTCGTCTGAACCGGTGTGTCAGCTTCAGATTTTCTTGCCATTTCGTCTTACACCCCCCGTCCTGTAATCATGAAACACCCCCTAAACCGGAAAATGGTTTGCCAAGGCTCATACCTGTCACTCGTAGGATGACCATCTTGCCAATGGCAGCTTCGGAGAGCCGACGACCCACCGGCAGCGCGGTCACTACGATATCGCCAACCCCCTTCAGTTCAGGTTCTTCCAGGACGATACGAGCCTGAAAATACACGCCACCTCGGTCATCAGTACGACCATCAATGGGAACCTCGACACGCTCAAATCTCGCGAGGAAACCTGCACACAGAACGTCTGGTCGTTCCAGGGTTGAAGCAATATTCATTTCAGATCCTCGGGGATGAGTGGTGTTTGGGCAGGCAAGGGCGTTGAGCATTGGTACAACATTTCGAACGGATACCCCATCTGGCCATTTCGGTTTTCCACAGGGAATATGCTTCAGGGGAATTCGGGTGAGCCTTCTGAACGCAACGCTCAATGGATCGCTGGTCACCGGTGGTCAAGGCAGTTCTCAGGTCTGTTACTCAAACCGCTGTTGCATTATGCCTATGTCAAAGAAAGACAATCGGGACAGGTGGGCAGCATGGCGATCAAGAAAAGCGACATATACCGGTCTCTCTGGGAAAGCTGTGACCAGCTGCGCGGCGGCATGGATGCGTCGCTCTACAAGGACTACATCCTCACATTGCTTTTCGTGAAATATGTCTCGGATCGGGCAGACCAGCCGGATGCCCTGATCGTCGTGCCGACCGGTGCATCCTTCACGGACATGAAGGCCCTGCGTGGTGCCCGGAACATCGGCGAAGGCATGGACACGATCATCGCCAGCATCGCCGAGGAGAACGACCTGACCGGCGTGATCGACCGGGCGTTCTTCAACGACCCCGAAAAATTCGGGCGTGGCACGAAGATGATCAGCACGCTCACGGCGCTCATCAACATCTTCAGCCGGGAAGAACTGAACTTCTCGAAGAACCGGGCTGACGGCGACGACATCCTCGGCGATGCCTATGAATACCTGATGCGCAATTTTGCGACCGAGGCGGGCAAGTCGAAGGGGCAGTTCTACACCCCCGCTGAGGTCTCGCGCATTGTGGCCGCTGTCGCCGGGGTCAGTCGCGCCACCAGCCCGCGGCAATCCGTCTATGACCCTACATGCGGCTCGGGCTCGCTGTTGCTGAAGGCCGCCGAAAGCGCCCGCGTGCCGATCTCGATCTTCGGGCAGGAAATGGACATCGCCACCCGCGGCCTCGCGCGGATGAACATGATCATGCACAACCGCGCCACGGCGGAAATTGCCCAGGGCGACGTGATCGCCGAGCCGCATTTCCTGGCGGATGCCGAAACCCTTCAGACCTTCGACTTCGTCGTGGCGAACCCGCCATTTTCCGCAAAGGCCTGGGCCGCGGGCCTGACCGAAGACACCAAGTATGGCCGCTTCGATGATGGGGAACCGCCTGCCAAGAATGGCGACTTCGCGTTTCTGCTGCACATCCTCGCCTCGATGAAGGCCACAGGCTCGGGCGCGGTGATCCTGCCCCATGGTGTGTTGTTCCGCGGCAATGCTGAATCCCGCCTGCGCGAACGCATCCTGAAACGCGGCTACATCAAGGGCATCATCGGCCTGCCGGCCAACCTGTTCTATGGCACGGGCATTCCCGCCTCGATCATCGTGCTCGACAAATCCGAGGCCTGCGAAAACCGCCCCGTCTTCATGATCGACGCTTCCAAAGGGTTCATCAAGGACGGCAACAAGAACCGCCTGCGCGCCCGCGATATCCACAAGATCACTGATGCCTTCACCCGGGTGCAGGAGATCCCGGGTTATTCGCGCCTTGTTCCGTATGACGAGATCTTCCGGAATGATTTCAACCTGAACATCCCCCGCTACATCGACGGCAGTGATCCGGAAGATCTTCAGGATATCACCGCCCACCTGCATGGTGGCGTGCCGGAACGCGATATCGACGCGCTGGCCGATTTCTGGGATGTCATGCCCACCCTGCGCGCCACGCTGTTCGGGCCGAACCCGCGCAGGGGCTATGCCGATCCGCTGGTGGCCCCCGATCAGGTGCGCACCACGATCCGGAACCACCCCGATTTCGCGGCCTTCCGTGCGCAGGTCACAGATATCCTGAACGGTTGGATCACGGAAAACACGCCCGCCCTGTCCGGCATCCAGCAGGGTGACCACCCCAAGGACCTGATCCACACCATCGCCGAGGATATGCTGACCCGGTTCGATGCCGCCCCGCTGGTCGACAAGTACGAGGCCTATCAGCGCCTCATGTCCTATTGGGCGGATACCATGCAGGATGATGTGTTCATCATCTCGGGCGGTGGGTGGATCGCCGCGCGCGATCTGCGCGAGGCGCGCAAGGAAACCGGCAGCGATGGCAAGGTCAAATGGCTGGAAGAGGGCGACCTGACGGTGAACAAGATCCGGCTCGTGGCCGATGTCATCCCGCCCGCCCTGATCACGGCGCGGTTCTTTCCGGACCTGAAGGATGCCCTTGATACCGCCACCGCACGGGCCGAGGAACTGGGGCGCGAGATCGAGGAACTGGCCGAGGAGCATGGGGCCGAGGGCGGGCTGCTGGCGGATGCCCTGAGCGACACCGGCAAACTGACTGCCGCATCGGTGAAGGCGCGCGAGAGATCAGGCGAGGCAGATGCCGAGGAACGGCCCCTGCTGAAACAGGCGGCCCGGCTGATCGCATCCGAGACGGCGGCGAAAAAGGTGGCGAAAGAAGCAGAGGCGGCGCTGACCGAGGCGGTGCTGAAGAAATACCCCGCCCTGACCGAGGACAACATCCGCTCCCTTGTGGTGCAGGACAAGTGGCTGGCCGACATCACGGCGGCCATCGGGGCCGAGGTCGAGGCACGCACCGAAGGGCTGACCGCCCGCGTGCGCGTGCTGACCGAGCGCTATGGCCAGACCCTGCCGCAGATCATGGAGGATCTGGGTGTGCTAGAGGCGCGGGTGGCCGGGCATCTGGCTGCGATGGGGGTGGCGGGATGAGTGATCTGACATCACTCGACGCCCTATTGGACCATCTACCATCAGGTTGGTTTGGCCCGCCAATCAGAAACGTCGCTCAGCTTATCAACGGGCGAGGTTTCAAACCCTACGAATGGGAAACTGATGGTTTGCCAATCATCCGTATTCAGAACCTGAACGGGTCGCCAGAGTTCAATTACTATTCGGGCAGCTACAACCCGAAGATTGAAGTTGAAAATGGTGATCTGCTTTTTGCATGGTCAGGCAGCCGTGGCACATCATTCGGCCCGCATTTCTGGAACGGGCCGAGGGGCGTCTTGAACTATCACACTTGGAAGGTGAAGGTTGACGAACGGGCGATCTCACCGGATTTCTTTTATCACGCCCTTCGCTTCTTGACTCGGATCATTGAGGATCGTGCGCATGGCGCATCAGCGCTTGTCCATGTCCAAAAATGGGAAATGGAGAAATTCGGCTTCCCATGCCCAAAGGATCGCGCTGAACAACATGCCATTGCCGCTGCGTTGTCGGATGCGGATGGGGTGGTGGCGGGGTTGGAGAGGGTGATCGCCAAAAAGCGCCTGATCAAACAGGGCGCAATGCAAGACCTCCTCACCGCCCGCCGCCGCCTCCCGGGGTTTTCGCGGGAGTGGGGTGAAGCTTCGCTCGGGTCAGTCCTGAGAAGATCCCCCTCTTATGGAATAAACGCACCTGCTATGCCGCGAGGCACCGGCGGGTTTGCTTATTTGCGTATCACCGATATTTCTGATGACGGCGCAGTCGATCCGTCGGGGCTGCCCTCGGTCAGGGAAGGCGCGAGTGATGACTACCTGTTGATGGCAGGAGACATTGTTGTCGCTCGGACCGGTGCAAGTGTTGGAAAATCCCACCTATTTCGGGACATCGGTGAGCCCGTTATTTTTGCAGGGTTTCTTATTCGGCTATCTCCTGACGAGACAAAAATAGTATCTGCGTTTCTTTCGCAATACATGCAGACGAAGGAATACTGGGATTGGGTTCGAGAAAACTCGGCCCGGAGCGGTCAGCCCGGCGTGAACGGTCAGCAGCTGCGCACAATCTCGCTGAAACTCCCGCAGATCGACGAACAACAGGCCATCGCCGCCGTCCTCTGCGACATGGACGCCGAAATCCAGACCCTCGAATCTCGCCTGACCAAGGCGAAGGCGGTGAAAGAGGGAATGATGCAAAATCTTTTGACAGGGCGGGTCAGGTTGGTCTGACTGGGGTGACATTATTTCAAGGGGTATTCACGGATGCAGATAGGTCAGCCGGAACGGGCCACCCAGAACCGCATGATCGCCCAGATGTGCGGCGATACCTCGGGCACGGTCGGCGGCCTCGGCTGGCGATACCTTGGCGACTGGCACAAACGTGACGGCAACGCGAATATCGAACCCACCCTGCTGCGCCCATGGCTGCTGTCGCGCGGTTATGACGCCGATGTGGTGACCAAGGCCATCGCCGAATTGCAACGCGCAGCACGGATGGACGGCCTGAAACTCTACGAGGCGAACCGCGCCACATATGAGATGCTGCGCTACGGCGTCCAGGTCACCCCCGGCCCGGGCGAGGCCCCTGTGACGGTGCGCTTTGTCGACTGGGACAATGTGGCCGCCAATGACCTCGGCGTGGCCGAAGAGGTGGCGATCACCGCGAAGAACCCCAAGGCCTATAACAAACGCCCCGATCTGGTGATGTATGTGAACGGCATCGCCATGGGCGTGGTGGAGTTGAAGAAATCCACCGTCGATCTGGGGGCAGGCATCCGCCAGACATTGGACAACCAGCGCGCTGAATTCATCCGGCATTTTTTCACCACCATCCAGATCACCTTCGCGGGCAACGAGGTGCAAGGGTTACGCTATGCCGCGATCCAGACCCCGCAGAATTACTGGCTGGCGTGGAAGGAAGACAGCGAGATCACCGCCCCCCTTGCGCGGGACGTGGCCCATATGCTGACACCCGCACGGTTTCTGGAGGTTATCAACGATTTCATCCTGTATGACGCAGGCATCAAGAAGCTCACCCGCCCCAACCAGTATTTCGCCGTGAAAGCCGCGCAGGATGCTGTGCGTGCGCGGCAGGGCGGGATCATCTGGCAAACCCAAGGATCGGGGAAGAGCCTGATCATGGTAATGCTGGCTCGATGGATCCGCGAGGCGCTGCCTGACGCCCGCATTCTGGTGGTGACCGACCGAAAGGAACTGGACGAGCAGATCGAGGCCGTGTTCGGCAATACCGGCGACAAGGTGCGCCGCGCGCGGTCCGGCGCTGACCTGCTGGCCGCGCTGGCTGATCCCAAGGAACGGGTGGTGTCGTCGCTCGTGCATAAATTCGGCCGCCGCGAAGAGGATGAGATGGGCGCGATGATCGCCGAGATCCAGCGTGGCCAGATCGGCGCACCGGTGGGCGAGTTCTTCGTCTTCATCGACGAGGCGCACAGGACGCAATCCGGTAAACTGGCCCGCGCCATGCGGATGATCCTGCCCGATGCGGTGTTCATCGGGTTCACCGGAACGCCCCTGTTGAAGACCGACAAGCAGACATCGCTCGAGACATTCGGGCCCTATATCGGGAAACCTTATCGCTTCAACGAGGCGGTCGAGGATGAGGTGGTGCTGGACCTGCGCTATGAGGCGCGGGATATCGACCAACGGGTCAGTTCCCCCAAGAAGATCGACGAGTGGTTCGAGGCAAAGACCAAGGGCCTGACCCCTGTTGCCAAGGCAACCCTGAAACAACGCTGGGGAACATTGCAGCGGGTGCTGTCCTCCAAGGACCGGCTGGAACAGATCGCCAATGACATCATCATGGATATGGAACTGAAGCCGCGCCTGAAGTCTGGCCGGGGCAACGCCATGCTGGTAGCGGGGTCAATCCCCGAGGCCTGCCGATTTTTCGAGATCTTCCGGAATTCAGGGTCTGACCTCGCTGGGAAATGCGCGATTGTCACCTCCTACACCCGCAATGCGTCCGAGTTGACTGGCGAAGAATCCGGAATGGGCGAGACCGATAAGCAATATGTCTACCGTGTCTATGAGCGGCTGATGAATGATCTGGGCACGGATGAAGAGGCCTATGAGGCCGAGGCGCTGCGGAAATTCCGGAAAGAGCCCGCCCAGATGAAATTGTTGATCGTGGTCAGCCGGTTGCTGACCGGCTTCGATGCGCCGACAGCCACATACATCTATATCGACAAGCAGATGCGAGATCACGGGTTGTTCCAGGCGATTTGCCGGGTGAACCGACTGGATGGTGAGGACAAGGATTTCGGCTATGTCGTGGACTACAAGGACTTGTTCAAGAATATCGAGGCGGCGGTGGATGATTATACATCTGAAGCATTCGATGCTTTCGATGCCGAGGATGTTGAAGGGCTGATCTCGAACCGGGCTGAAAAGGCTGGCGTAGACCTGACAACGGCACGGGATGCCTGGTTCGGGCTGTTGGATCCGGTCGAGCAGCCGAAGGGGGATGACCAGATATTTGCCTACTTCTCCAGCCCGCATGGCTGGGAGGCCGACCCGGACGCCGAAGAAAAGGCCCGGCGGCGTCAGGCACTGTACAAGCTTGCGGGTGCCTATGCTCGAGCCTTTGCTTCCGTCGCGGAAGACCCGTCAGCCAGTGGCGTGAATGACCTGCAACTTGCCCAGTATCGGGGCGAGGTCGAAAACGCCCTTTCGATCAGGGATGCGGTGCGTTTGCACAGCGGTGACGCTGTCGACATGAAGCAGTTCGAACCCGCGATGCGCTATCTGATTGACAGCTACATCAAGGCTGACGGGTCCGAGGTGATTTCCCACCTCGATGACATCAGCCTGATCGACCTCGTTGCCAGCAAGGGTGCTGCGGTCGAAGACAGGTTGCCCGGTGGACTCAAGGGCAATCGGGAAAACGTGGCCGAGGCCATCGAGAACAATGTGCGCCGGCTGATCATCGACGAAACCCCGGTGAACCCTAAATTCTATGAACGCATGTCGGAACTGCTGACCGATCTGGTTCAGAAACGTCGCGATGACGCCATCGCCTATGCCGAGTATCTGGAAAAGATCGCCGAACTGGTCCGGTCGGTGAAGGCAGGTCATGGGGGGGGATATCCCGCATCTATGAACAGCGCTGGCAAGAAAGCCCTTTACGACAACCTTGATCAGGATGAAGCGCAGACACTCATCGTTGACCAGGTGATCCGTGACACGGCACAAACCGGCTGGCGGGGTAACAGGATGAAAGAAAGGATGCTTCGGAGAAAGCTGGAGGAAATCCTTGAAGGGGAAGAGGCCATCGATCTGGTCATCGAAATTATCCGGTCGCATGATGCTTACTGACGTGATCGAGGTGGCGGGACTGTCTGTCGAGCTTGTCCGAAAGCCCATCAAGAACCTGCACATCGGGGTCTATCCGCCAGCCGGACGCGTTCGGGTCGCCGCTCCGCCTGCCATCAGCGAGGACGCAGTGCGTGTGGCCATTGTCACCCGCCTGGCCTGGATCAAGAAGAAGCAACGCGAATTTGCCGGGCAAGCACGCGAAACCGAACGCCGGTATGTATCTGGTGAAACCCATCATGTATTTGGAAAGCCTTTGCGCCTCATGGTCAGGTCGTCTCAGCGTCGCGGATGCCAGATCCAGCTTGAAGGAACCGACCGCCTGGTAATGGATGTGCCGGGATCAAGTACGCCCGCCCAAAAAGCTGATTGGCTGGCCGGTTGGTATCGACATCAACTGAAGCAGCGCGCCGCCCCGAAAGTCGTGAAGTGGACGGAGAAACTGGGCCTACCCGAACCTCGCTGGGGTATCCGCCAGATGCGAACCAAGTGGGGTAGCTGCAATCCAGACAAGCGCATAGTCTGGATCAACCTGGATCTCGCCAAAAAGCCGCTGCACTGCTTGGAATACGTCATCCTGCACGAAATGGCCCATCTCATATCACCACGCCATGACATAGCATTTCTCGATGTTCTAAACCGACACATGCCGAACTGGCGCCAGACGCGGGAGGACTTGAACGCGCTGCCTCTCGCAGCTGATCTTTGCCCAACTCGAATAACGTCGGGGCAGGACACATGACGTCTTGCATTTCTCTAAATGATTCGCGGGAACTCCCGTGCGCTTGTATCGGGATGAGAACCATGGATGGATATATAAAAGGTCGTACTCGGCCCGAAGCTGCTGCTCATGAAACTCTTAATCAATGACGAGTTATGCCCGAAAGTTGGTGATGGCCTGAGGTAGGCGGCATATCATGGCGGTGTCGAAGCGCCGTCATTCTCAAAGAGAAAGGATATGCCACCATGGCCAAATCTACCGTTGTACCGTTCGAACTGCCATCTGAATTTTCGGCTGATCCGCTGACTGCGGTGATCCAAGCGGGCGCGAAAGAGCTGTTGCGCACCGCTGTCTTGGCTGAAGTTTCCACTTTCATTGCCGAGCACGTACATTTGCTGGACGAAGAAGGTCGCCAGCGTCTTGTACGCCACGGATTTCTGCCTGAGCGCGAAGTCATGACAGGGATCGGGACGGTGCCTGTGCAGGTGCCGCGGGTCCGAGACCGTGGGTCAAATGCCGACGGCAGCAAGATCAAATTCCGCTCGGCCCTGGTACCGCCGTATTTGCGCAAATCGAAGTCTGTCGAAGAACTGCTACCCTGGCTGTACCTGAAGGGCATCTCGACGGGGGACTTCAGCGAGGCGTTGGCGGCGCTTCTGGGGCCCGATGCCGAGGGGTTGTCATCCTCTACGATCACGCGGCTGAAGGCGACTTGGTGGGCGGAGTATGAGACCTGGCGCAAGCGCGATCTGAAGGGCAAACGCTACGTCTATATCTGGGCGGACGGGGTCTACTTCACGCCCCGTCTGGACGGCGATCGTCAATGTATGCTGGTGATTATCGGCACCGATGAATATGGAGAGAAGGACGTTCTGGCGATCACAGACGGCTTCCGCGAGAATGCCGACAGCTGGCGCGACATTCTGAAAGGTCTGAAGAAACGTGGCTTGAGCGCGCCGCCCGAGCTGGCCACCGGCGATGGCGCGCTCGGGTTCTGGACTGCGCTGCGTGATGTCTTTCCTGGCACGCGCGAACAGCGCTGTTGGGTCCATAAGACAGCAAATGTTCTGGGTGCCATGCCTAAATCATTGCACGAGAGGGCCAAGGCGGATCTGCAAGATATCTGGATGGCCGCGACGAAGACAGAGGCCACTGCGGCCTTTGATCTCTTCGTCGAAACCTACGGCGTGAAGTATGAAAAGGCCGTGGGAAAGCTGGTCAAAGACCGAGACGAACTGCTCGCTTTCTATGACTTCCCGGCCGAGCATTGGAAGCACATCAGAACCACGAACCCGATTGAGAGCGTCTTTGCCACGGTCCGCAACCGCACGCGGAAGACCAAGGGATGCCTCAACCGCAAAACCGCCCTCGCCATGGTCTACAGGCTGATGATGTCAGCCAAGAAAAAATGGCGGAAGATCTCTGGGCCAAACCGTCTGCCCGAAGTCATTCAGGGGGTTGAATTCAAAGACGGCATCAAGCAACTTCAAATCGCCGCCTGATGACGGCCGTCACCAACTTTTGGGCATATCTCTCAATGACTGCTTTCAACTGCAAAGCTGATATGCCAACTCACATAGCAGTGTAAGAACTCAAAAGCCCGTAGCGCCTCTAAAAGTGGCAGACGGTGCAGGCAAGGCAACGCCGCCTTAAAAACTAAATTCTGAATAATTCGACCCAGTCCTTTTGAATTCCCTTCGCTATAGATTTTCGATCCCGCACTCCAAAACGATCAAATCGACCACCCATCTGATCACACCAGTCAGGCAAGTCTTCAACATCTTTCAACTCTTCGGTTCCACAACAAAAAACTATTGTTGCAAGCCAACTAGTAACCTCATGATCGTATTCAGAATTATAGTCACCCCCGATACGTTCTGCCGTTTTTTCTTTTGGTGCGAATAGATACGTTCGAAGCTCCGACGTCTGAGCATCACCAGAAACCAGCTTCATGTGAAGCCCAGGGTCGACGACAGAAGTGACAAGAAGCGCGCAGAGTATATCAATATATCCATCCATATAATTTGTCTCATGAACGGCATTGGGCAACAAAGCGACCTTGGACAGGATCTTTCCAACATCTCTAAGGGATACATCCCGACTTTTGGCCACGCACTTCAGGATGCTTACACAACGGTCTGAAACGCGCTTAGGAAGTTTCATGTCGGAGATAAGATTTGACGCGTATTTGGCTACAACATCAACTTCACCGCGCTCACCGATCGTGCGAGGAAGCGAAAACGAGACGTTTATGAATTTCCGGAGATAGCTTTCGGCATCAATCTCGGCACCATATCTTGCTTTAACGCTGTTCTCTAATGCTTTTCCGTTAATGCTGAGTATGAAGTGGACTTTTGGCACTGAGAAAAAGTGCTTGATGACTTCCAGCACAGTCAGGGCATAGTCTGGTCGGCACCGGTCTAATTCGTCGACGACAATGACGATCGGTGCCGCTGATTTCTGGGTCAGCTCTGACAGCAGACTTCGAAAATCACCCACTGCTTCTTTTCGGTCTTTTTCAATATCCCAAAGGTCTTGTGCCGCATCTTTGGCTTCGCCACTTGCTGCATCCGCGATCACATCTCCTATTTCATCTAAATATTGTTTGGCACCAAACGTCGCCACCGAAAGAGCGATCCCAAATGCTGGCTTTGCAAGTTTTGCAGCGACTGATTTCCATTTTTTTACTGTCGCAGCTTGCGCATCTGGTAAGCGGCCACTTACCGCAGTGATGATGGAAACGAGAGGGTCGGTGAGATAATCGTTTTCAAATGCATCGAAATATATGGTTGTGGCAGTGCCATTGTTTTCTGCAGTATGAGCTGCAACCCACCTTTTGAGAAAAAATGTCTTCCCAGATCCCCACTTATCGTCGAGCGCTAGGACAATAGGGTCTTCTATTCGCTCAACAAGTTCGGACAACTGCTTTGAAGTGGCCTTTCGCTCAAGAACATCATCGTCGAACCCTGTTTCATACAAAACAACGTCATTATCCTGCGGAAATAGTTTCATTCGTAACTTTCTCTAAGCATCTGTTTCTTCAAGTAATGCCGGAGAAGATGAACTTCGTCGACCCACCATGTGAGGTTCTCGGCAACGATAATCTCCTGCGCATAGCTGACTTTGGTGCTGATTGCAGCGAATTCACACTTTCCGCCCCTTGCGAAGGCAACGGCAGCGTCGACGTGGTCGGCCCAAAGCGGCCCGCCGTGACAATCGTGACGCCGCGGTGCAGCTTCCCCGAACCGGTCACACAGGAATGCCGCAGCAATTTTTGGTGTTCTGTGCCCGTGATCCGGATACTGAGGTCGTTCGTTGCACGCGCGCATCCTGCGTTCGCACCTGCGCTATCGTCGACGGGAAGGATACAAGGCCTGAAAATGGCGAGTTTCCGTTCCGCTCTCAGGCTCACACTGCCGCGCTATCAGGCAGATGCCGAAAGGCGAAGAAGCACTGCCAGGGCTTCCGTTGCTCTATCCTCTGGGACGAAGACATGGTCGTGTAACGCGGCGGCGATCATATTACAGGGAATGTTTGCAGTCCCGAGTGCGGCGGAGACGCCTGCCGTCAGCCCCACGCCAGCAAGTGACGAAAAGACCTGCAGCGTGATCTGGCACATTGGCATTTCGACGGGTAGACCCTCCGCCTCGGCCAAATCGACTGGCAGGAGAATCGAAACACCCTCCGCCTCACGAAAGAGACATATCGCTCCGTCGCGCATCGCATTTGAAAGCGGGAGATCATTCAGAGCGCAGAAAACGAAGCGACCTGGCCGCAGCTCCGGGGTCATGCTGGCAATCATTGCCTCGCGATCTTTAACGGGTTCTGGCATCGACAACTCCGAACATCTGCGGTGATTATAATGCCTAATCTACGCTGACGAAGATAGGTTGGAAATCAGAGTTGAGCCTCTTTGCAGTTTCGGGCCGACAGCATTGCAATTCATCTGCACATTCGAGGCCTGCACTGAGCCATGCCCGAATGTCGGAACTGGGCGCGGAGCAGCCTTGCTGCAGTGCAACACCGCCCCGTTGACCCACACGGCCCTTAACGGTCGCTCGAAATTTCTTGCGCCATACGAGAGAATCATTATTCTGAATCTCCCAATAGCGTTACGATAATGGTGTATTCGTTTTTCGGAAGTCACGCTCATCAACACTTTGGAGAGATCTTGAAAGGAGACGATTATGAAATTCAAAGGTTTGACGGCCTCAATTCTTGTATGCTTCACCATGATCGCATGTTCAACAACCAACGAAGTCATTGCAGATGATCCTTTAACAGCAGCGATATCCGGAAAGACACTTGTGCAGGGCGACAACAGAATTTTGTTTAGCCCCAACGGACGTCTCTCGGGCACACTCGCTAATGGCGACGAAGTTGCTGGAGCATGGGCCATCCGAGATGGAAGATATTGCAGAACTCTGACTTCTCCAGAGCGCGTTGCTGGCACAGTATGCCAAGATGTTGAACTCGGCGAGCAAACAGTCAGTTTCGATGGGAACGTCTGGGCAATAGAGTAGAGACGGTTCTGCCAAAGATTGCGTGTTGCATGGAAGTCCGCAGTGGGCTCGTTGCGGCAAAGCGCTGTATAGTGGCAGGCCGCGCTCTAACAGAACCCAGAGTATCAGTGCAACAACGTCTGCTGGGTCAGTTTCTTCCTGATCAAGAGAATGGCAGCGTTCCCACCGATGGTGCATACGACTCCCGGACGTGCCACGATGCCATCGCCGTCCGCGCTGAAGCCAGCAGTCTGCAAAGTCACGATATATCGGCCTCGGCCCGGATTCGGAGGTTGTTCTCGGCCAACCGCTTGCGGATCATGCGAAAGAACGCGGCCTCCAGGGCATGACCGATCTCGGAGTCGCGGGCGGCCAGATCGCGCAGCACCGCTCCGTCGATCCGCCAAACCGTTGCCGGGCCGTCCAGCACCACATCGGCAAACGCCGGCTCACCGCTGGCCACAGTCATCTCGCCGATTAAACTACCAACATCGCAGCGCCCAATGGATACGCCACCCACCTCGACCCGCGCGCTACCGTCATGCAGGAAACACAACGCGTCGACCAGAGCGCCGGCACGGGTCAGGCGGGTGCCGGCATCCAGCGTGATCCATTCTCCCAGACGCAGCAGCCTGCGCAGCCGGTTCGGGGCAAGTGTGGCGAAATGCAACTGCCTCAGGTTATCCTCTCGGGTGTCGAACTGGGTACGGCGGTCGAGCCACCAGGACAACGTCAACTGACCGATATTGACAGTGATCAGCATCGACTCCCAGAAGGTCGAGACCGGATCGGTGAGTATGAGGACGGAATAGGCGATCCCCGCTATTGCCGAGGCGATAACCAGAATACGGAGCCAGATCATCCGCCGCATCAGCATCGACAGGACCAGCAGAAAATAGGCCATATGCCCTAGCGCGCCCTGGCTGGAGAAGGCGGATTCCAGCGTCATCTCCATATGTCACTCCGCGGGGTCAAAGCGCCGGATCACACACAGATCATGACCCGAATTTCACCAGCGCGGCAAGTATCGCAATATAGGTCAGGTGATGCGCGGTCTGGTCCAGACCCAGCAAACGCCAGAAGGCGGGATCATCTTCGCGAATGCCGCGCTGCACCACATAGTGCGCCTTGATCCAGTCGATATGATAATGCACAGCGATTTCGGTCAGGATCAGCAATGCGAACAGCGCTGGCATCAGGGGCGCGGTGACGAACAGCACCGGCAAACTGAGCAGGCCATGTAGCCCGGCATGCGCCAAGCCGCCGGGATGTCCATATATCCGCTTGGTCGAAACCATCCATGCAGTCTGCCAGTGAAAATCGGCAAGATAGTGCTTTAGCTGGAACAGGGCGAATGCCCAGAGAAGGGTAGCGACAGTCATGCCCGATCCCCCGTGAGCGTAGAAAGTCGTTGATTGGCCCGCATCAGCTTGCGCCCGGTATCGCTGCTCATGCCGTTTTCCAGAAAGATGCGGAAATCGGAATCGCGCGCGGCCATGCGTGAAAGCGTGGTTCCGGAGACCACGAAAAGCCGTGCCGCTTTCACCACCTCGACAGAGGCGGATGCCGGGCCGCCAGACAGCACGTTCATTTCGCCCAGCAACCCGGCTTCGACAGCTCCTATCAGCTCGCCCCCGGACATGATCGCCACTTCGCCATGCGCAATGTAGAACAGGTTTCGCACCGGTTCACCCTCTTCAAGAAGTAGTGCTCCTTCATCAGCATCAATCCAAGTGCCGCAATCCAGAAAGCTGCGCGCAATCGGTGACGGCATATCTGGAAAGATATGCGCAAGAAAGGCCCGATCTTCATCTGAAAAACGGACCATGCGATTGATCCAGGCCAATCTTGCAATTCCAAGAATGCTGATCACCACCCATGATATCTGGATGATAGCCGAGGACAGGTTGAACGCAACTGTCAGGCTCAGCAGAACAAGGCTGGCGGCGCAGAGGTTCAGGGTCGCATAAGCATATCCGTTCCCGCGCAACATCCCAAGTTGCAAGAGCGCGTAGGAGCCCAGATAGAGGACCACGCCAGTCAGACCTGCGACATTGAATAGTTGTTCGGTCGAGAAATTCCCCATTTTGGCCTTTCTCCCCTTTTTTGCTCTGTAAATCAGCAAAAACTATGAAAATCAAAGTTTTTCCGAAAGCGCAAATCTGTATCCCAGCAGTTGAAACAGAACCGCGAGAATTGCGAACAGCTTGACAGAAGCAAGTGCCGAGAGGGTCAGGGTCATAATGCGAAACCAATGATGGTGCGCCATCATCACGCAAGAGCTGCGTCAAGAATGAGCATAGCGCATGGAACTGGTAACAACCATTGTTGATGCTGATTGCCAATACAAGTTCATTTACTCATCGGAATAGGTTGAAAACTGGCAGATCCAAGAGCGACTCACCGATTGTGGCCCCCAAATTGCTTGAACGCTGAAGGACTACTAGCGAAACGATGGTCAAGTTGAACCATTATGACAAACCTGAGTTACCGCTTCCAATATTGCCGAACCATCGCCGCACCGTCGGCAAAGGGGACAGGTGCAAGAAAACCCAGCCTTGGCTTCGCAATCTCTAGCGTCCATATCCCGCGCGGATTGCTGCCGCTCGGTGCTGGCAGGGCGATTGACCGCTTTCGCAAAATGCTGCGGATGCAATGCCGCAAGGTCACGGTCGGCTGTCCGCCC
>Ga0207421_10003583_pt1 | contig 18410 bp, 11 predicted proteins | sample SodLakKL_010_SED_4_FD_187542 | JGI IMG/M metagenome (GOLD analysis project Ga0207421, IMG submission 187542) | Alkaline sediment microbial communities from Lake Tanatar, Kulunda Steppe, Russia - 8KL_010_SED (SPAdes) (version 2) | ecosystem: Environmental > Aquatic > Non-marine Saline and... | reverse complement strand
ATCTTTGCGGCAAGAACTGTTATTACTGCGGCATCCGCGCGGGTAATAAAGACACCCACCGCTATGAGGTCACTGAAGAGGAGGTGCTCGAAGCAGCGCGCTATGCATGGGAAAACCGTTTTGGCAGCCTGGTGATCCAGGCCGGTGAACGAAGCGGGGCCAATTTCGTGCAGCGTATTGAAGACCTGGTCAGGAAAATCAAACAGATGAGCAACGGTGAACTGGGGATTACCCTGTCATTGGGCGAGCAAACCGAAGAGACCTACCGCCGCTGGTTTGAGGCGGGTGCCCATCGTTATCTGCTCCGTATCGAGGTGAGCAATCCTGATCTTTATTATCGGTTTCATCCCAAAGATAAGGTCCATGATTATAAGGAGCGCCTGAATGCCCTTTACCTGCTCAGGAAGGTGGGCTATCAGGTGGGGTCCGGGGTGATGATCGGCCTGCCTTTCCAGACAATGGAGGATCTGGCCGACGACCTGCTTTTTTTCCGGGAGCATGACATCGATATGGTGGGGATGGGCCCTTACATTGAACACGAGCATACCCCGATGTATGCACACAAAGACAGGCTGATGCCTAAAACGGACCGTTTCTATCTCAGCTTAAAGATGGTGGCGGCCCTGCGCATCATGATGAAAGACATCAATATTGCGGCCACAACGGCCATGCAGGCACTGGATCCCATGGGACGGGAAAAGTCGATCAAGGTGGGGGCCAACATCATTATGCCCAACCTGACACCCTCACGATACAGGGAAGATTACCTGCTGTATGAAGACAAGCCCTGTACCGACGAAGATGCCGAAGACTGCAAGCGCTGCCTGGAGGCACGCATCCACATGGCCGGAGGGAAGATCGGTTATGACGAATGGGGTGATTCGAAGCATTTTTACAAAAGAAATAAAGAGTGAAAATCATGAAAAGATCAACAATTTATTCTTCTACGGTGTTAAATAATTAGCAACTTTGCTGATACGTTATCCTGGACAATTAGACACATTCCGGCAGATCAAATTACTACCGGAATGAACCAAGCAGCATGGTGAGCAAAACATCCGAAAAGAACATTTCAACTTAAAGATTTTGAAATATGAGGCATGCAGATGAAGTAAAAAGACCTGACAAAGAGGTTCTCCCCATTACCGAAGATGTAAAATGGGTTGGTGTGATCGATTACGATATTGTGACTTTTGACGTGGTGATGACCACCGAATACGGTACCACGTACAATTCTTATTTTATCAATGCGGACAAGAAAGCCCTGGTGGAAACCTCCAAGGAAAAGTACTGGGATGTATACCTGGAAAAACTCCGGAAGGTGACTGACCCGTCGGAAATCGAATATATTATTCTGAATCATACCGAACCGGATCACAGCGGCAACCTGGCCAACATGCTTGAAGTGGCTCCCGGTGCAACTGTGGTGGGTACCCGCCTCGCCATTAACTACCTGAAAGATTTTCTGGGTCGTGATTTTAAGCATATGGTGGTCAAAGACGGCGACACCCTTGACCTGGGCAACAAAACCCTTCGGTTCATCGGGGCAGCCAACCTGCATTGGCCTGACAGCATGTACACCTACCTGGAAGAAGACAAACTGCTGTTTACCTGCGATTCATTTGGATGCCATTACGCGCATCCGGATATGTATGACGATAAAGTAGGTGACTTCAGTGATGCCTTTAAGTATTATTTTGATGTGATTTTGAAACCCTTCAGCAAGTTTCTGCTGAAAGCCATTGAAAAGATCCGTCCGTTGGAAATTGACGCCGTGCTCACCGGCCATGGACCCCTGCTGATGAAAGACTGGAAGAAGTGGGTGGACCTGTCGGAAGAATATGCAAAAGAAGCCCTGGCAACTCCGCAGAAAGACCATGTGTTTATCCCTTATGTGTCGGCCTATCACAATACCGGTAAAATGGCTGAGGCCATCATTGAAGGGATAAAAAGCCAGGGCGACTTCACTGTTGAAGCGGCAGACATTGAGACCATGCCGTTGGGCGACCTGGACTCCAAAGTGGCCCGGAGTAACGCCGTGATTGTAGGTTGCCCCACCATCAACCAGAATATCCTTCTCCCAATATACAAGTTGTTCGCAGTCATCAGCCCGATCCGCGACAACCGAAAACTGGGCGGCTCATTTGGCTCATTTGGCTGGAGTGGCGAAGGAAAAAAGCTGATCAATACCACACTGGCCAATCTGAAACTGGATGTTCAGGGTGAAGGGGTATTCATTAAGTTTACCCCCCAGGAAGATGAACTGGCCCTTTGCCGTGAATACGGGCAACAGATCGGCCAGGAAATGAAAAAGAAACAATAGTTTTGACAAATTTGATTGACAAGTTTCCGTTGCCGGGGAAAAAATTACCGGTTCGAAAAACCCCCATACTTTTGCAGGGGCTCCCGGTCCGAAAAATTGCAACCCTCCTTGGTTTGTTTTTGCTTGGAGTATTCCTGCAGGGGTGTACCACCGGCTTGCATCTGGCCAACCGTTTCGTCCTGGAGGAAACCGACATCCATGTGCTGCTGGATCCGCCTCCCGGTGTCAGTAAAGTATTCTTACCCGCACCTCCGGAGGAAGCCCTGAACGATACATTGCCCGAAGAAGAAGCCGCTCCCCGCTTTCTGGAGCAGGTGGATGATTCACTGTATGTTGAATATTTTATGGATGCCATTTACGATCGCCTTGAATTGCTGCATGTGAACTGGTACGGTCCTGATCAGGAAGAGGAGTTTTTAAGGCAGGAAGGGAAAAAGTACATTTTTGATGTGGCCCAGCTGGAGTTGATGGAGTACATTGATTATGAATCTTTTTATGCAGAACACCGGGGTGGTTACCACCGCGATAGTGTGCAGATCACTGTGCTGGAAAATAGTGTTTGGTTTGAATTTCGTGATTTAAACCTGGAGGATTCTGAGGAGCAGGTGCTTTTCAGCCTCCATGCCACCAGCGACTATGTGGAAGGCCGTTTTGTCCGGGATCGTGAAACGGGTGATATTCAGCTGGATGCAGAAACCTTTCCCCTGACAGACAATGACGTGCTTGATTTGGCCTGGTTTGCCGGTGAACGGAATGCGGAGAATATCTTCAATCACCTGCTTAACCGGTATGTAGCAGATGGCCTTGAATATGACCTGGCGTACTACCTGTATTATGATATGCAGGATCACCGCATTATCGAAAGAGAGGAACCCCCTTTTATCCGTGTGGATTAGTCACCGCCATAACGGGTGAAAGGAACAGTATCCTGCGAGGCAAAGTCACCACTGGAATATTTGAAGTAGCCGGCAATCGCGATCATGGCAGCATTGTCGGTGGTATATTCGAAGGGTGGAATGTATACCTCCCAGTTTCCTTGTTCCGCTTCACGGGTAAAGGCGGCACGAAGACCGGAGTTGGCGGAAACCCCGCCTGCCATGGCCACATGGCTTACGCCGGTCTGTTTAACTGCATTGCGTAATTGTTTCATCAGGATTTCCACAATGGTGTGCTGGATGGAGGCCGAAAGATCCTTTGTATTCTTTTGGATGAAATCCGGATCTTTCTTCAACTCATCACGCAAAAAGTACAAAATTGAGGTTTTTAACCCGCTGAAACTGAAATCCAGTCCGGGAACCCTGGGGTGTGGAAAGCGGAACTTATGGGGGTCTCCTTCCCTGGCATTCTTGTCGATCAGTGGCCCTCCCGGGTAGGGAAGCCCCATGATTTTGGCCGCCTTGTCAAAGGCTTCCCCGGCCGCATCGTCAATGGTGTTTCCGATCACTTCCATCCTGTATGGGCTGTGAACTTTTACGATCTGTGTATGGCCGCCCGAAACGGTCAGGCAAAGAAAAGGGAATGGAGGTGTTTTCTGGCGTTCATCTTCGATGAAGTGAGCCAGAATATGGGCATGCATGTGGTTGACTGTGATCAGTGGAATGCCTGTGGCCAGTGCAAAAGACTTGGCAAAAGAAGTGCCAACCAGCAGTGAACCCAGCAGGCCCGGACCATTTGTATATGCAACGGCACTGATCTGGCTTTTTTGTATATTTGCTGTAAGGATGGCTTTTTGGATAACCGGTATGATGTTTTGCTGATGTGCCCGGGAAGCCAGTTCAGGTACAACGCCTCCAAAATCTTTATGAACCTGCTGGTTCGCAATAAGATTGGCAAGGATTTTGCGTTCTCTGATTATGGCTGCTGAAGTATCATCGCAGGATGATTCGATCCCCAGAATGTATGTATCCATATTCACACTTGTCACAACAAGGAAGTGTCTGTTAAATCTCAGGAGGACAAAGGTATCAAAAAAACACGTAAAATAGTTCTGTGGGTACTTGCCGTATTGGTAGTTCTGCCAGTACTTTTGTACGGGCTGCTCCAGAGTCCTTCCGTTCAAACTTACCTTGTGGGTCATCTCACCAGCTATCTCTCGAAGGAGCTTGAAACTGAAGTCCGCGTGGGGGCCGTCGATATAGCCCTGTTCCGGACTGTGATTCTGGAAGATGTGTCGGTGCTTGACAGAGCCGGAGAGACACTGTTCACCATGGAGTACCTGAAGGGCGATCTGGACAGGATATCCGTCCGCCGCAGGCAGCTTGACCTGGGTCGTCTCGAAATTGAGGGTGCGTTCGGTGGTGTGTATAAAAAAGAGGGGGAGACTGATTATAACTATCAGTTTCTTGTCGACTATTTTTCGGATGAGCTGATCGACGGCTCCAGTCCAGGTTGGGATGTCACCCTGGGTGCCCTGACTCTGCACGATATATCTTTCCGGCACCGAAACCCCAACGCTAATCCCGTTCCCAATAATGCATTTGACCCGGCCGATTTTCTCATTGAAGATCTTTACCTGGCCATTGAAAATATTTACTCTTATGATGAGTCACTGGAGTTTGAACTGGATTATATGCGTTACAGCGAATCCCGGGGGTTTCAACTGAACTACCTTTCAGGGAGTTTTGCCATAAGCCCTGGTAGTTTGTTTGTCAATAATGCAGCTTTTCGTACGCCCGACAGCGAGCTGGCCTTTGACATCGAGCTGGATCATGATGGTTTGGATAATTTTCGGGATGTTCTTTCCAATAGTGGATTTACCCTGGCCATTCAACCCTCCGTACTGGATATGCATGACCTTGCCCACCATGTTCCCGCATTTTACGGAGCAGACCAGCTCATGTCCCTGAGCGGGGAAGTCACCGGAAGGGCTGATTCTATTAAGGGCCAGGATGTGTCCGTAGCCTACGGAAATGCAGCTTTGTTTCGCGGTGACTTTAATCTTGGTTTTCTTGACGACTGGCCCCGGATGCAGATGGAACTGAAGGTGGATGAGTTCAGTGGAACGGTTGCGGCCATAAACGATTTGTACATTCCTGAATTTTTTGACGTTAAACTTCCGGTGTTGCCGGATTTTCTGGAAAGGACAGGTCAGTTTTCCTTTTCCGGATCGGCTTCGGGAGACCTCGCTTCCTTTGAAGCCGATGGAATTCTGAAAACTGATGCCGGATCACTTCGTGCTGAGGCGGTATTCCGGTGTGATGATCCGGAATTGCCTTATCGCTATGAGGGAACTGCAGAAGGTGAAAGGCTGCATGGAGGAGTTTTGCTGGGTAACCCGGGATTGCCAGGGCCCATGGATATGTACGTCCGTTTCAGCGGGGAAGGGCTTTCGCCGAAAGCAGCTGACCTGGTTTTTGACGGAGGGGTGACTGACCTGAAATACCGGGGTTATAACTACAGTAATATCACATTTTCAGGAGATATAGTCAGGGAGAAATTAAATGCCGCTATTTCAGTAACTGATCCTTACCTTGAGTTTGATTTTTCGGGTTTGGTTGACTTTGGCCCGGAAGTGCCGGAAATGGATTTTCAGGCCTCTTTTGGCCGGGCCAACCTGACCCGGCTGAATATTTTTCAGCGCGACAGCCTGTATGAATCGGTCTTAACCGCAGGCCTTGAAGCAGATGCCCGCTTCGGTTCAGTTAACCATATGGAGGGAGAAGTTTTGATTTATAATATTCGGTATACTGAAGAACCACTTTTTTCGGAGCACTTCCCGGAGGGAGGTGATTCAAATGTTTACCGTACCGGTGATATCTACCTGAGCAGTGCTGTGTGGGCTTCGGATAACAGCCACCTGAGGGTCAGGTCTGATTTTCTGGATGGTGACATGCACGGAGCCATTGATTTTAAACAACTGCTTCCTTCCCTTCGCCTATTTGCCGATGAGTTTCTTCCCTCTCTTGAAACCGGAAGTGATTTGTCTGCATTGCCTGATGATCAGGCAAGTGATCTGAATTTCTCTATTCGTTTCAACCATACGGAAATGCTTTCAGAATTGTTCCTTCCGTGGGTTGAAATTTCTCCTGAGGCATGGATAACAGGCCGGTATGATGCTTCTTCCCAGTCATTGAAACTGGATGCCCAGGCTGATATGCTGTCTTTGGGAGGCAGGCGTTTTGTAGACTGGGAACTTAACGGTGAGCGTGTGGATGAGTCTTTTTTACTCAAAAGTACCAGCCGTAAGCTGATGTTGTCTGACAGCATTCACATGGACAACTTTTTCTTTGACACCACCTTTTGCCGCGACAGCATAATGATGGATCTTACGTGGCGTTCGAACAATAACGGGCAGGATAATCACGGGCAACTAAGGGGAACGGCATTTATTCACGACCCCCAATACAAGGAGTTCAGTTTTTACGATTCTTATGCTTCCATTGACGGTGATGCGTGGCTCATTGCCCCGGATAATCACCTGATTCTGGATTCCGCCCGCATTGAGGCCAGAGGGATGCGATTCTACCATGAAGACCAGTATATTGATGCCAGCGGGGTGCTCAGTGGCTTTTCCGGAGATCGGATGCGTTTGTCCTTCTCCGGTTTTGACCTTTCCTACACGGACCTGTTGCTAGGTGAAAGGAACTTTGCCTTTGACGGTACGGTAGACGGTTTTATTTCGTTTACAGCTTTTTATCAACCGGTAAGTATTGGTACTGAATTGTATGTGAAAGACTTTGCGTTTAATCATGAGTGGCTGGGTGATCTTGAACTGCATAGCTTATGGGACAATGAAGCGGGTGCTTTTGAGGTAGACGGATCCATCGTTTCGCGGGAAAACGGAACGACTCATGAACCCCTGCAGTTGAGTGGCCGGGTTTATACCGGCGTTCTGGAAGATAATTTTGATCTGAATATTGACCTTGCCGACATGACCATGGCCATCTGGAACCCTTATTTGAGGAACTTTGCAGATAACTTTCAAGGAGAAGCAACGGGCAGGCTCAGAATGGATGGGCCGCTTTCTGCCCCCGAACTATCCGGGAACATCTATTGTGAAAATACCGGTTTTCATATTCCTTACCTGAACACCAGTTATCATTTCAGTGATACGGTGGAGTTTGGGAAAGATTACTTTCGGTTTGACAACGTGGTTCTTCAGGACACGCTGGGTAATAATGCTCTTGTAAATGGTTCTGTGATGCATGAGAATTTTGGGGATTTTGCCATTGATTTCAGGCTCCAGCCTGAGCAAATGATCATTTTCAATACCGGGCCACGAGACAACGAGTTTTACTACGGAACAGGCTTCCTAACCGGGGTGGCTCATCTTCACGGGCCTACCAGCTTAATTACCATGGACATCACCGGACGAACCAACCGGGGTACAAAAGTGTACCTGCCACTTAGTTATTCGGGTGAAGTTAGGGAAAGCCATTTCATTTCATTTGTTTCTGAGGAGGAAACACAGGAGGGGCCTGCTTTCAGCGTGCCTCAGCGTCCGGGCGGTGTGGCCCTCAATTTTGACCTGGAGGTGACACCCGAAGCGGAGGTGGAGCTATTGTTTGATGCCCGCTTTGGTGATATTATCAGGGGAAGAGGTGGCGGTGACCTGAAACTGGAGGTGGCGCCAGAAGGTACTTTTAACGTATATGGTGACTACGTGATAGAGGACGGTGAATATTTGTTTAACCTGCAGAATATTATCAACAAACGGTTCCGGATTGAACAGGGCAGTACCATTGGTTGGACCGGAGACCTTAATGATGCGGATGTGGATCTGCGTGCGGCTTACAGGTTAAGGACCCCGCTTTTTGATCTGGTAACGGGGGAGGGGGTTGACCCCGAGGTCGCTGACCGCTACCGGCGACGAATGCCTGTGGAAACTGTCCTGATCCTGGAGGATAAATTGTTCAACCCTGCGATCTCTTTTGATATTGAAATTCCGGGCGGAGATGAAGGAACCAGGGAATTGATTGAAAGAATGATCACCACAGAGCAGGAGATGAACAGACAGGTTTTTTCTTTGCTAGTGTTGAACCGTTTTTTACCCACCACTGCCGACCAGTACAATACAGCATTGGGCTATGGGGTTGGCAGCACTTCCTCGGAATTGTTGTCAAACCAACTAAGTAACTGGCTTTCACAGATCAGTTCTGATTTCGATATTGGCATCAATTACCGTCCAGGGGATGAGATCAGCAGCCAGGAAGTGGAACTTGCGCTGTCTACCCAGTTCTTTGACGACCGGGTGATTGTAGACGGCAATTTTGGGGTTGCCGGAAACGAAACGGCCACAGGTTACGCTGCCCGTGGAACAAACCAGATTATTGGTGATGTGAATGTTGAAGTGAAAATCACTCCTGAAGGAAAATTCAGGGTGAAGGCCTTCAATCGCTCCAATACTTTTGACATTATCAACACAAATGCTCCTTATACACAAGGGGTTGGCCTGTTTTACCGGAGGGAGTTTGATGGCCTGGGTGATCTGTTCCGAAGAGAAAGAGATCCTGAGGAACTGCCGGTGAGCCCTGAGACATCCAATGGATCGGATTCTGATTCCTCAGCAAGTACGGGGGAATCGGATGAGGACGAATAAACCCTTACTTGCATGGTGTCTGCAAACACCGGAAAAGACCTAAAACAGATGGCCCATTTTCTTTCTTTTGGTATCCAGATAAATCTTGCAATGGTCTGATGTGGCCACAATGATGGGTACATTTTGGGTAATCTCGATTCCGTAACCAATGAGGCCTGTTTTTTTTCGTGGGTTGTTTGTGATGAGTTTGATCCTGGTAGCCCCCAGGTCTCTAAGTATTTGTGCACCAATGCCGTAGTCCCGTTCATCCGCTTTGAATCCCAGTTCAACATTGGCTTCCACGGTATCCATCCCCTGTTCCTGGAGGTGGTAAGCACGAAGTTTGTTAAGCAGGCCGATGCCCCGGCCTTCCTGGTTCATATACAGTACAACTCCTTTGCCGGCTTTCTCCACCATATCCATTGCCTGGTGCAGTTGTCCGCCGCAGTCACACTTGCAGGAGCCAAAGATATCGCCCGTGACACAGGATGAATGAACCCTTACCAAAACCTCTTCACCTGGTTCCCAGTTGCCCTTGGTCAGGGCAAGGTGCATCTTGTCATTGGTGGTCTGCTTGTAAGCGGTAAGTTTAAAATTGCCCCACTGTGTGGGCAGATCCACTGTAATCTCCTGCTTAATGTGGCTCTCATTTTTGATGCGGTAAGCGATCAGATCCTCGATGGAAATGATTTTAAGGTTGAAGCGTTCCGCAATTTTCATCAGATCCGGCAACCTGGCCATGGTGCCATCATCGTTCATGATCTCGACCAGCACCCCTGCTGGCTGAAGCCCGGCCAGGCGCGACAGGTCAATGGAAGCCTCCGTATGCCCGGCGCGTTGTAATACACCACCTTCCCTGGCCCGGAGGGGAAAGATGTGCCCGGGTCTGCCCAGGTCATTTGGGTCAGTTTGCGGATCAGCGAGGGCCTTGACGGTCTTGGCGCGGTCTGAGGCGGAAATGCCAGTGGTACAGCCATGACCAACAAGATCTACTGAAATGGTGAATGGGGTTTCATGCAGGGCGGTATTACGTGGCACCATCAGGTCCAGGTCCAGCTGTTCACAGCGTCGACGCGTAATGGGTGCACAAATGAGTCCCCGCCCGTATGTTGCCATGAAGTTGATGATCTCTGGTGTAATTGTCTCTGCAGCTGCCACGAAATCACCCTCGTTTTCCCTGTCTTCATCATCCACAACGATTACGACCTTGCCTGCCTTTATATCAGAAATGGCTTCTTCTATGGTATTTAACTTTGTCTCCATTATGTAGTTATCAAGTATTGCTTCCGGTGATCACTTTGCTGAGTATTTCTGTGGTTCTTTCCCAGTTAAAATGTTGCAGCACAAAATGATGGCCTTTTCCAGCCAGAAGGACAGATAATTCCTTATTATTTAGCAAAGATAATATATGTTTTGCATACTCAGCAGCATTACGCCCAATCAGCACTTCTTCTCCCTCGGTTGCCCGAAGTGCCTGATTTGCAAGGGGAGAAGTTACACAGGGCAACTGCATGGCCATGGCCTCAAGTACTTTATTCTGCAGGCCGGTCCCGATCTGCATGGGCGCCACAAATACTTTTGAAGCCGCATAGAAATCACGTATGTCATCAACCCAGCCCGTTACCTCCACATTTGGTGACGCCAGGGTCCGGACTTGTTTAACGGGATTTGCACCGGCAAGTACTACTTTAGCCCTGGGTAGTGTTTGCCATACAATGGGCATGATCTGCCTGACAAGGAATTCAGCTCCTCTGACATTGGGCGGATACGCCATGTTTCCGGTAAATACCACCTCGTAATGTTTTTCGTGCCCTGGGGCAGGTTTAAAATAACTGGTGTCAACCCCGTTGGGAACCACGCTAATCTCCTCCTTCTGGTGATGCGGAATCTTTTCCCTGTCTGGATAAGAGATGATTGTTTTTTTATTGAAGTGGTTAAAAACCACGTTTTCATATCTTTTGACCCGTTTGTATTCCGCTTGAAACAGGGGGTAGAGGTACCAGGGGGCTACCTGCTGTCTGCGATGCAATCCTGCTGAAAAAACATCCTGGTAATCAATGGTTTTGTCCTCTTTTCGGTCGTAAACATAAGGTGCTGTGCGAATAAGCTGGCAAAACAGGTGATCGGGCCGGTGGTGGTCGATCAGTGAATGAATTTGTTTTTTTATGCCGCTACTGAAAAACCAGGCCACCTGGAAAGGAACGGAAGAGAATGCAGCTTTAAGTAGCCGGCTGTAAATTCCTGCCCTTGACAATGGAAAAAAATAGAGTTCATTGACATATGGCTTCAGAGTCTGATATGCCCCGGGATGAATGCCGGTGTCGCTCAGGGCGCATACAATGAGATGGTGGTGCTTTGACAATTCCTTTATCTGGTGGAAAGCTCGTAGTTTATCTCCTTTTTCGAGCGGAAAGGGGATTCTTGACAACACTATGAAGATCTTTTTTTTCAAACCTTCCTTTTTCTTGCTTACGATTCATCCGCAAAGCTATAATAAAATTTGATCAGCCTGTCAATGGCAGGGCCGGTGGTATGGTGTTTTTTTACAAACGCCCTGGCCTTCAAGCCTGTTTCCTTCATCACGGCCTTGTTTGACAAACAGTATAAAATAGCGTCCGCCATTTCATCGGCGGTATCTGCAAGGAAAATGTTTTCTCCATGGGTGCAGTCAATGCCCTCGGCTCCGATGCTCGTGGAAACGATGGCTTTTCCGGCAGCCATTCCCTCAATGATTTTGACCCGCATTCCACCGCCTGAACGAAGTGGTACCACCATCAGGTCTTTTGAGTTCATGTAATGAACTGCATCGGGTACCATGCCGTCAACCTTAACCTGACCGGTCTTGAACCGCCTGAAAGAATCAGGAATGTTTTTTCCCGCCAGATGGAAACAGAGGGAAGGATCTTTCCCTGTTACCAGTGGCCAGACTTTATCAAGAAACCATCGGACCCCTTCCTGGTTCGGCCGCCAATCCATGCTCCCAAGATGAAATATGGTGCCGGGTTCAGCAGTATCTTCACCGGGGCTATACTGATCGGTATCAATGGTTACCGGAATGGTAATGGCCGGGTGGGAAAAACCGTTTTTGACAAAGAAATATTTGTCGAGCGGTGAAATTGCCACCAGCCCGTCAACCTGGTACACTGTTTTAAGCTCAAATGTTTTAAGGCGACTGGCCAGGAGTTTCAGATATCCTCGTTTTACAGGGTTGGGTTCAGATTTTGCCATTCGCTCCCAAATGAAATGCTCAATGTTGTGGGAGCGAAAAATAATGGGACTGCCGGTGTGCCTGCGGATCACCGGGATATAAGGGGTCAGGTACAACCCCTCCAGCTGAATAATGTCAAATTCCTCCTCCTGAAGCACTCCGGCAAGTCTGGCAGCGGCTTTTGGGCAGTAAAACCTGGAAATATTATATGATTCCCTGGTAAATAAGTTCATAAATGCAGGCCAGGGCTTGACCCTCGTATCCACTGGAAAGGCCTCAAATGATGTTTCCTCTGTGTATTCTTTCGGGATCGAATCAGGTTCCTGCTTTTGCTTAAAAGGAGCCAGAGCCATTACTTTTACATATTGCCCTTTATCAAGCAACCCGCGGGTGAGCTGATGCATTGCAATAGCGCCGCCGTCAGATGGCGGGAAAGGAATTTTGTGGCATAACTGGAGGATCCGCATGCTACTGGTTTTTGTTTTTATCGTCTGTTTTGGTCAGTCCGATAAAACGCCCTATTTTTTCAATTTTTTGTTTATAGATATCCATATCCAGAAGCGGGGAGTCCGTTGTGGCTTTGATTGTCAGCAGAATTCCGACCGGAAGAAGTAATACTGAAGAAATCCACATCCCCTGGTGGGCCTCAAGTACCCCTTCCCGGACAAATTTTTCTCCCATCATTGAGGTTACATGAAATACTACAAAAAGCAGGACGGATATGACCATGGGAAGGCCGAAACCGCCCTTCCTGATGATGGCTCCAAGTGGTGCCCCAATCAAAAACAGCACCACACAGGCAAAGGAAAGGGTAAACTTGCGGTGAAACTCGATCTGGTAACGTGCCAGGGTACGTGTACGTGTCCGGAATTCTTCATGGGAGTAACGTGCATGGTCACGATTGGTTCGAACCATGTCCATGGCGCTTGATACGACCATGACTGCGGTTACGGGGCTTTCACGTATGTAATCAATGTCGGCATTTACCATCATTGACGGATCAATTTTCTGGTAGGCTGTGGTATCTGCCTGGGGGTAGTTATTGAAACGCCGTATATATGTATTGATGTAATTGGTTTTTCGTCTGTCCAGTTCTCTGGAGAGGGAATCTTCATATTCAACCAGCTGGCTGATGTTGAGCATGCGGAAATTGCCCCTGAACATTTCTTCATCGGTGCGTTCCAGTTCAAACATGCTGATGTCGAATTTGCGTATCTGCTTTTCAAATCCTGTACGTTGGAAAGGACGCGCCGGGTCTAGCGGCCCATGGTCACTCATCTCCTGGTAATTCGTGCCGTTGTGAAGAGTCATTACCATATAGCGCTGGTCAGGGGTCACTGCCATGGTGCCCCATTCAGCAGTGGTCAGGCTGGTATTGCCTCTGCCTTCGGTGTGGTCGTAGATCTTGATCCCATGTAGTGTTTCGCCTCCGTTACTTTTATCATCCACACGGATCACATAATTATCAATTCCCTTATAGTAGATTCCTTCGGTGATGTCCAGTGCAGGGCGTTGTTTGCGGATGTCATACAGCAAAGAAAGGCTTCTCAGGTTGGCAACCGGAAGTACATTGTTGGAAAAGAAAAAAGCCCCCATTACAAGGAACATGGAGATTACCACCATGGGCCACATGATGCGACGCAGTGAGATTCCGGCTGACTTGAAGGCAACCAGCTCATAATGCTCCCCCATTTTTCCCATGGTCATAATGGAAGATAACAAAACAGCCAGTGGAAGTGCCAGGGGAACAAATGTGGCTGAGGAGTAAAATAACAGTTCGGCAATCACATACCACTCCAGTCCCTTACCCACCAGGTCATCTATATACTTCCAGAGGAACTGCATGAGCAGGATGAACAGTGAGATAAAGAAAGTCACAATGAAGGGTCCGATATAGGAAGTGAGGACCAGTTTATGCAGTTTCTTCATCTGTTCTTTCCCGTTTGTTTGCCATGTTCAACCACAGGGTGCATTCTTATGCAAATATACAAAATAAATGGGTGGTCAGGGGCGTGAATGTTTGTCCGGATCGCTGTATATTTGTATATGACCTTTATGGACGTATATCATACCAAACGATTGCAGTTGCTGCTTTTGCTGATCGTCGCCATGATGACTGTTTCCTGCTCTGCCTACAGAGTGTCTGTGCTTGAGAAGGAGGGAATTTATTTTTTTGACAAGGTAGAAATAGGCGGGGTGTCGCAGTCGGTGATGATTCGCGGAACCGACAAAAATAACCCTGTTATGTTGTACCTTCATGGTGGACCCGGGTTTCCGCTTTTCCCGCTTGATCCCTCAGCTCCCACTGGGTGGGACGAAGCTGACGGTCTTCCCATGCAGCGTCTTGAAGAATCATTTACCATGGTTTACTGGGAACAAAGAGGTACAGGCCGTTCATACAGCTGGCGATTACCTGATGATTCCATGACGGTGGATCGCTTTGTGGAAGATACCCGGGAACTGACAGAATTTGTGACGGAAAAGCTTGGAAAAGAGAAAGTTTTTCTTTGGGGGCACTCCTGGGGTAGCAATGTGGGCGCATTGTTTGCTGCTCGTTACCCGGAAGTCCTCCATGCTTATGTTTCAACAGGCCAAAGCGTCAATCCTTTTGAAAATGAAAGACTATGTTATGAATTTGTTCTGGAGAATGCCACGGACGAGAATAACCGGCGGGCGCTCCGGCAACTTGAAAGGGTTGATACGCTGCCCGAAAACTACGGGGTCAGGGATGCACTGCTGGTGAGGCGCTGGGTTTTTAATTATGGAGGGATTGTCCATAAGGGAGCTGATGAACGGTCTTATGTTGACATCGGTGATATCTGGCGCACCCTGACGGCACCTCAATACAGCCTGATTGACAAAATAAACCTGGCTCTCAGACCTTATTATTCCATCAACCAGTTGTGGAATCCGCTGAAAGAACTGGATCTGATTTCTGATGCCCCACGCATTGAGGTACCTGTTTTTTTTCTTGTGGGGAGGCATGATGTCATTGTTTCCGCCAAGCTTGCCGAAGAATATTTTCATAAGCTGGACGCCCCTTCAGGTAAAACCCTGGTCTGGTTTGAGGAGTCTGCCCACCGGCCGTATCATGAGGAGCCGGATAAATTTCTTGATGTGATGACCGGAAAAATCAGGCAATTGGCCGAACCATAGGGGCCGGCTGAAGCCAATGGCCACGGCTTACGCCTCCGTGCAGTGTGGTTCAGTTAATCTTCCTGTTTATTGAATATGGTGGCGGATGCTTGTGCAGCGGGCATCAGCAGCATGTCGTTCACGTTTACATGGGCCGGGACTCCTGCTACATAGTGCACTGCATCGGCCACATCTTCACCTGTAAGGGGCTGGTATCCCTTATATACATTACGGGCTTTCTCTTTGTCTCCGTGGAAGCGAACCACGGAAAACTCGGTTTCAGCAGCACCCGGGCTTACCTGGCTCACCCTTATGCCAAATGGGAGCAGGTCCATACGCATTCCTTTGGTCAGGGAGGCTACGGCGTGTTTGGTTGCACAGTATACGTTGCCTTTGGGGTAAGTTTCCACACCAGCAATGGATCCGATGTTGATAATATGACCGCTGCCCTGTTCTTTCATTAGCGGAATAACAGCTTTACTCACATACAGCAACCCCTTGAGGTTGGTGTCGATCATCCTGTCCCAGTCATCTGGATCTCCCCCGTCAATGCCTGAAAGCCCCAATGCGAGCCCCGCATTATTGACAAGGAGGTCGATCTTTTTCCAATGGTAGGGAAGTTTTTTGATGGCTTTGCTGACCGCTTCCCTGTTTCGCACGTCCAATACCATTGGCAGGACTGCGATCCCGTATTTTTTTTCCAGTTTATCCCTGAGTTGCCCGAGTCTTTCACTGCGTCGGCCACAAAGGATCAGCTGGTCTTTGGAATTGGCAAATTTTTCGGCACAAGCACGGCCGATTCCGCTGGTTGCTCCTGTGATAAAAACGGTTCTTGACATGACAGCAATGGTTTTTGGCCCAAAGATAATTCTTAATAATCAATGAAATGATTTTGGGGGGTTGGCTTTGTTGCGTATTTTTGTGCCAAACTAATTCATCCCCTTATCATTTATCTATGGATCATACAATTGATACCCAAACAGCCACGCTTGAGATGGCCGAAAAACTGGGATTGCTGCCCGAAGAATTTGAAAAAATTAAAGAATATCTGGGCCGCACGCCAAATTTTACGGAATTGAGCATTTACTCCGTGATGTGGTCCGAACACTGTTCTTACAAGAATTCCATCAAGTGGATCAAGACGCTTCCAAATAAAGGTGAACATCTGCTGGCTGAGGCTGGTGAAGAAAATGCCGGGCTGGTAGATCTTGGCGATAACCTGGCTTGCGCCTTTAAGATAGAATCCCATAACCACCCTTCTGCGCTGGAACCATATCAGGGTGCAGCAACCGGTGTGGGCGGCATCAATCGTGATATTTTTACCATGGGTGCACGCCCGGTGGCACAACTCAACTCCCTTCGTTTCGGTAACCCGAAACTTGACCGGACCAAATGGTTGCTGAAAGGGGTTGTTAAAGGGATTGGCGATTACGGCAACGCCTTTGGAGTGCCTGTTGTGGGGGGAGAAGTGTTTTTTGATGACTGCTATACCACCAACCCTCTGGTTAATGCCATGTCGGCCGGTGTCCTGAAAAAGGGAAATACCATATCCGCCACTTCTTATGGCAAGGGTAATCCGGTGTTTATTGTGGGCTCCTCAACGGGTAAGGACGGTATTCATGGGGCCACTTTCGCTTCGGAAGACATTACGGAGGCTTCTGCCGATAAGATTCCTGCAGTACAGGTTGGAGATCCTTTCCAGGAAAAGCTTTTGCTTGAAGCTACCCTGGAAGTGATTAAGACCGGTGCGGTTGTCGGAATGCAGGATATGGGCGCGGCAGGGATTACCTGTTCGAGTACCGAGATGTCAGAAAAAGGCGGCCATGCCATGGATATATATCTTGACAAGGTCCCCATGCGGCAGGATGGAATGCGGCCATTTGAGATCCTGCTGAGCGAATCACAGGAGCGGATGCTGGTGGTGGTAAAGAAGGGTCGTGAAAAAGAGGTGGAAAATGTGTTTGAGAAATGGGACCTGAATTGTGTGCAGATCGGAGAGGTAACTGAAGGAGATACCATGCGGTATTATTTCCATGATAAACTTGTGGCGGAGGTGTCTGCATATTCACTGGTGCTGGGTGGCGGTGCGCCTGTGTATGACAGAGAGTACAAAGAACCGTCGTATTTTAAAGAAAAGGACGCATTTGATATTGAACAGGTGAAGGAACCGAAAGACCTTCCTGCGGTGGCCCGATACCTTTTGTCATCCCACAATATTGCATCCAAAAAATGGGTGATTGACCAGTACGATACCATGGTGGGAACAAAAAATATGACCACCAATACGCCCGCCGATGCGGGAGTGGTCAATCTCAAGGGAACCAATAAAGCCCTTGCACTTACGGTGGACTGCAACGCACGTTATGTACAGTCGGATCCTGAGAAGGGGTGTGCCATTGCTGTTTCGGAAAGTGCACGCAATATCGTTTGCAGCGGGGGAGAGCCCATGGCTGTTACCAATTGTCTGAATTTTGGCAATCCCTATAATCCCGAAGTGTACTGGCAGTTTGTGGGTGCCATCAGGGGAATGGGCAAAGCCTGCGAAAAGCTCAATACTCCTGTAACAGGAGGGAATGTAAGTTTTTATAACCAGTCTTCTTCCGGTGGCAACAAGGCGATCCCGGTTTTTCCGACACCGGTGATCGGGATGCTGGGGCTGTTGCAGGATAAAAAACACCTGACCGGGCTTGGTTTTCGTGAAGAAGGTGACATGATTTACCTGATTGGTGCGTCACGCAACGATATCAATTCTTCGGAATATGTCTATAATTATCATGGTGTGAAGCTTTCACCTGCCCCGCATTTTGATATGGATGAGGAGTATGCCCTTCAGCAGACCCTGAAAGATCTTGTCAGGTCAGAGGTTGTGCAGTCTGCCCATGACGTGGCTGACGGCGGGTTATTTGTTACGCTTTTTGAGTCGGCCCGTGTCAATAACCTTGGCTTCAGGATCGATTCTGATGAGTCGGTCCGTAAGGATGCATTTCTTTTCGGAGAAGCCCAAAGCAGGGTGGTGGTTTCCGTAAAGCCTTCTGATGAAGGCATCCTGGCCGAAATGCTCTCACAAACCGAGGTCCCCTTTACGGTACTTGGCCGTGTAGAAGGAAATGATGCGGTGGTGGATGGCACATCATTCGGCAGTATTGCTGAACTGGATGCATTGTATGAACGTACCCTTCCCGGAATGATGGGAGAATAAGCAGTTGTCATGAATGGGTTTTTCAGCA
>Ga0207421_10003582_pt1 | contig 18414 bp, 14 predicted proteins | sample SodLakKL_010_SED_4_FD_187542 | JGI IMG/M metagenome (GOLD analysis project Ga0207421, IMG submission 187542) | Alkaline sediment microbial communities from Lake Tanatar, Kulunda Steppe, Russia - 8KL_010_SED (SPAdes) (version 2) | ecosystem: Environmental > Aquatic > Non-marine Saline and... | reverse complement strand
AGGGCCTGCAGCTTGTCCAGCGCCTCCGGGTGCAGCTTCAGCTGTCCAGTGCCGCGACAGGCGATTTCTGCCGGCGAGAAATTCTTCCAGCGCCAGAGCGTGTCTGGCACCTCGCGGAAATGGTGGAAGGTGCGGATGGGATCAGACATGGGGGTTCCTTTCAGATGACAAAGCCCGCCGCGGAGGCGACGGGTGGGTGGGGAATGGATGCGCGCGCGACATTTCGCGCGCTAGTGTGCGTTGGTGCAGTCCCGTCAGCCGGGCGGCCCCGGGCCGCGCTGGAAGGCCGAGAAGAGAAGAGTGCGCATGGCATGGATATCGGTCTCGATGCGGTCCAGCCGATCAGCATCGGTCTTGCGGTCCTCACTGCGCTGGGCGTCAAGACGCGCGCGCTCAGCGGCGAGTTCTCTGTCGAGACGCTGCAGAAGGGCTTCATTGGTAAAGGCGCGCCGCGTGACGGCGGCAAAGAGGGCGATGAACCCGCCCATCAGCGCAGTTATGGCGGCGGTCACACCGTGATCGCGGAAGGCCGCAGCGGTCGTGGCCAAGAGGCCATCGTTTGCAGGATCGCTCATGCCGGGGCTCCGATCGAGAGTATGTGGCAGGCAAGCCGCATTGCCCCACCCGTGAAACTTCCCCCCTCGGCTGCAACCTGCACTGGGGTCGCGACGCCAAAGGCCCGCGGCGCAATGGGCAATTGCGCCAGCGTTCCCGCGCCCGGGCCAAACCCCGCCCCGAACGCGGCCGGCTCCCCGGCAATCCCCAAGGCAAAGCCGGTGGCGCCGGTGATAGACGTGGTGACGCGGGCCGAGACGCCGATCACCAGCGCGCTCGCTGGAATGCTCAGGGCCGTCGTCACGCTGCTCGCTGAGAGTCCCGTGACCGAGGCCTCGACCACCAGCGCCCGCGTCTGCCCCCCAAGCGCACCCTCCGCCAGATCAGTGCTCGCGCCACGGGCCAACAGGCCCATGGCGGCATCGAGCGTGACCCAGCCCGCAGCCAGGCGGACCAGCATGACCTCTTCGGCGAGGACCCAGAGCCGCCAGCCAGGCCGCGCAGGCAGACGCAGCCAGGCCCCATCAGCCCAGAGGGCGACGTCACCGGACCAGCCGGCCCAGAGCCCGCTCGCGCTTGCGGCGACAAGATAAGCTGCGCCCTCAGTGGGGATTGCAGGTGGCGCGCTGCGGCTGCGATCCTCGACGGTCAGGTTGACGAGGCCATCGAGGCGGCGCAGCGCCTCATTATGGGTGACATGCTTCTGCGCCTGCGCGGCTTGCAGCCAGGGCAGCAGAAGCCGAGGGCTGGTATCGGCCATGATATGGGTTTCCTTCAGAATGTAAGTGTGACGGCATGCGGCGCCCCACGCCCCAAAAGCGCGGAAAGCTGGAAGATGCGGATGGTGAGGCTGTCGCCTGGACCCAAAAGTGCGCCGCGATCAGTGATTTGTTGGGATGCGCTGTAGAGTGCCTGCGGCTGGCGCGCGCTCAGAACCCGGACGACGCTCCCGCCATCGGCCCCCATGATCTCGACCTCATAGGCCTCGCTGGCCTCGGACATCGGGATCTCGGCCAGCTCCCAGCTGTCCGCGCTCAGATCGCGGTCGCGCCGGATCCAGGTGATCGTGTAATCCCCGGGCAGACGACCGCGCAAAAAGGGCTGGGCGACATGGACCGGCGCGAAAGGGCGCAACCCCTCCCCGCGGGGCGTATGCGCCACACCGATCATGCGCGGATCAGCGCTATCGAGACCAACAGGACCGATCAGCCAGTTCCAGCTGCGCCCAAGATCGGCAATTGCGATTGGCACAGGCACCAGCGCGGAGGTGATGACCAGAATGCGGTTTCCCGGCGATTTCGGTGCAGGGATGAGATGTTCCGTGCCGCGGATGCCGCGCAGCAGGCGCGTGAGCCGGTAGCGTCTTTCCCCGATCAGCTCAGCATGCGCTGCCTGGACAATCTCCCACCCCCCTGCGTCTGTCTCAATTGCAAAGCTGTTCGCCCCGGCGAAGAGGTCCGGGTCGCTGACACTGGCAAGGCTGCCCTCGATTAGCTCGATTTCCAAGACTGCGCCCAGATCAAAGACGGCTCCGGGGCCGGGCGCCAGCGGGGTGAGCAATGCGCCAAAGCTGGCGCGCTGGGACACTGATCCGATCTGAACAAACCCATCACTTCCGCCGGAGCGCCAGACGGCGAGTGCGCCGGGCCAGGGCTGTGCATAAAGGCCCAGGAGCGGTTGATGCGCCTCATCCTCGTCAAAGAGGCGCGGCAGGTCCAGAAACTGAACAAGCGCGCCAGTGAAGGGCGTGAGCAGGGCCAGTGATGTGGCGCGCGCACCTGCAACAGGCAGATCATAGAGGTCGCGATCAGTGCGAATGGCCTCCACACTGCGCTCCAGACCGTCATTGAGCGATGCGATCCGGTAATCGAGGCGGCGCGCGTCATGCGCGAGGGTGATGACATCGCCGGGATCAAGGGCGATCTGCGATGGGGCGAGGCGCAGGTTTGCGCGCTCGCGCCCGGTCCAGGCCTCATGGAGCGCGCGCGCGGCCTGGCGCTCGGAGAGCTCCGGGGGCACAGCGAAGGGAAATGCCTCGACAAGGATGCGCGCGCTTTCGACGGTGACGCGCTGCGCTTCCACCATGGCGGCATCATAATCGGCATCGGCGCGCGCGACATGCCATTTGAGCGCGAGCGGCAGTTCTGTTTCCTGACCGCGGGTCAGCTCCATCGGCTCTGCACCAGCGCTTGCGGCCGCCACGAGATCGTCCGGGGTAAAAAGGGCGCGTGCGGCCGATCCGCGCATGACAAAGCGCAGCTTGCCGGCGCTCTCGATGGCATCAAAGCCGAAATGGCGCATCAGAAGCGCAAGCGAGCTGCGCGGCGATTCAATCGCGGTGATGGCATAGCCTTCAACAGCGCCATGGAGACCGGAGACATCGATGAGGCTCTCTGGCAGCCCGGCGCGGGTGCACAGAGCGCGCACCAAAGCTGCGAGAGCAACCGAGCCGAGCCGCCCGTTGAGCTGCGGGCCAAGCCGCCAGGTCTCGGTATCGGGCCAGGTCTCCTTCAGGGACGGGTAATAGGGATAGGGGCGCGCATCCCAGCTTGAGGCTGCGCCCTCGCGCATCGTGATCATGGGCGCGCCATAGAGGGGAGAGACAGAATTATGGGCGGGGTCGGACCAGTAGAGATACAGGGCTTCGAGATAGGCGCGCTGGATGGCATCATCGCGCCAGCCGCGCGAGAAATACGGCACTGCGCTGCCTGCGGACCGGGGATTGAACTGGGCATCTGGCTGATTGCTGCCGCGATCGATGGCCGGGCAGCCCAGGGCTGTGAACCAGATGGGCTTGGAGTGCGGCACCCATGGGGTGGGGCCAGCACTCTCGACGCCGCCGGGGCGGTTGATATGCGGGTTGGACCACCAGCTGCGCAGATCCTTGCGGCGAAACACCCATGGCTTGCCTGCGGCGCTGTCGGTGATGGGGGTGCGGTTTTGCACCAGGCGATCGCTGAAGGAGGCATAGGTCCAGTCAAACCCCTCGCCACCTTCGATATTGGCTTGCAGATAGGCGCGGTCATAGAGGGAGGGCGCACCCGCTTTGGCATCACTATGGTCGAACCCGTCGCGCCAATCGGAAATGGGCATGACGGCGTTGATGCCGATAAAATCGATCACCGGATCGGCCCAGAGGGGATCGAGGTGGAAAAACAGATCGTTGGAGCCGTCTTGCGGCGCGTGATGCGCATATTCAGCCCAATCGGCGGCGTAACTGATCTTGACCTGGCTTCCCAGAATGCTGCGGCACTCGGTGGCAAGATCGCGCAGGCGCTGCACGCCATTGTAGAAATTGGCGAGGCTGCGCAGCTGCGTGATGCCGCGCAGGTCTGAGCCGATGAGGAAGGCATCGACGCCCCCGGCGGCTTTGGCGAGATGCGCATAATGCAGGACCATGCGGCGCAACCCGAACTCTGCGCCCCCGCTCCAGGAGACGGTCTCGCCGCTCACAGCAAAGTTGAACCGGGTGGCCGCGCCAAAAAAGCTGCCCAGCTGCGCCGCTGCAGTGATGGTTTTATCCGGCGAGCCGGTAAAGCCTGGCGCCGGGCTGCAGGTGATCTGGCTGCGTAGGGGATAGGCGGGCTGGCCGATCTGGGCGGCGAGGTCGCTATAGGGATTGGGCCGTGTATTGCCGGGGGGAATATCCAGCGCGATGATGGGTGAGAGGGTGACGCGGTAGCCGCGCGTCTTGAGATGCTTGATGGCCTCAACCACGGAGGCGTCCGAGGGTGTGCCGCCAAATGCGGGCTGCCCGCCTGCGCGGCTGACAAGATGGGCTTGCGCGCGGGTGACGCCATTGACCTGCCAAGCCGGGGTGGTGGTTTTGGCGCTGAATTCAACGCCGGGCCTGAGGGCGCAGTGTTCAGCGCGCAGGTCCGTGCCATACCAGGCCACAAGGAGTGTGACGCTTTCCACCCCGGGCGCGAGGGCTTTGAGCTGGTCGATCGTTGTCACGAAATCTGATTGCGTTGTGCTGGCTACAGCATTCTCGATGCGGCGCAGGCCCTGTTGCGCGCCAAGGGTGATCCCGCCAAAGCTGATGCCGCCAAGCCCACTGCGCTCGGAGGTGATGATCCGGGTGGCATAGGCGAACTCGCCCGATCCCGGGCCGATCGTGATGGCGCGCAGACAGCCTTCGGCCACATCTGCATCTGCAAGGGGGCGATAGACTTCAAAGGTCAGCTGGGGGATGCGGTTGCCAAAATCCTCAAGGTCGAGATCTTCAAACACCACATAGGCCACGCCGCGATAGGCGGGCGCGCGTGCGGCGCCCATTTTGGCGAGGATCAAGGGATCGCGCGGCTGTGTTTCGCTGCCCGGATAGATCCGGATGTCATTGCCGGAGATATCGAGACGCTTGCCATCGGCCCAGACGCGGCCGATGCCAGTGATGGGTCCTTCGCATAGTGCAACAGCGAAGCTGGCGGAATAGAAATACGCAACTGAGGTGCTGGTGGCGCGCGGTCCAAAAAATCCGTAGCGGCGCGGGCCGCGAATTGTGGTTGTGACTTCGCGTTCCTCAAAATCGGTCGCCCAGATGATATTGCCAGCAAGGCGCATGCGGCCGAAGACACGGGTGAGGGCAATACCTTCTGTGCTGCTGGTGACGCGCACGGCATCAATGCGCGCGCCCTCAAAGCGCTGGTTCTGATTGCCGGCCATCAAGCCTGCATCGATCATGCTGCCAAGGCTTGAGCCAATAAAGCCCCCGATTGTGGCGGCTGAGACGCCGAGGATCGTGCCACCAATGCTGCCACCGATTGCAGCACCTGCAGCGCCGAGCACCAAAGTTGCCATGGGAGACCTCTATTATCGGGGATAGCGGAAGACATGCGCGGCGCGCGCGCGCCAGGCAGGGGTCAGGCGCTCTTCGATCACGCCCAGGCGCGAATGCGCATGGATCAAGGTGGTGGTATCGACCAGAATGCCGGCATGGCTCGTAATCATGCGGCCGCGCATGCGAAACAGGATGACATCTCCGGATGCGGCAGGGCCAGGGATGCTCAGCAGATGGGCTGCAAGGCCCGCGCGTAGCAGGTCGTGACTGGCGCGCGCGCTCCAGTCCGGGGCATAGGCAGGGATGTCAAACGCCTCGCGCCCAACCACGTCGCGCCAGACACCGCGGATCAGCCCGAGGCAATCGCAGCCCACAGTCTGCAGCGAGGCCTGATGATGAAACGGCGTGCCAAGCCAGGCGCGCGCTGATGCAACGACGCGGCCCGGATCAGCAGCAGGCATCACAAGACACGCCCTGTATGGCCACTGCCTTGTGTGGCATAGCGCAGCACTGTGTCAGGGCCGGGGATATCGGGAAACCCGCGGAAGTTCACCACATTGGAGAATTTTGCAGCACATGTCTCGATGCGTTTGTCGCATCCGGCGGTGAGGGTGAATGTGTCGCCTGAGGTGATGGCGCGGACAGGCTCTTCCATCAGAGTGAGGATGGCGGTGGGGCCATCGACATCATGGCGCATGATTTCGGCTTTGCGGCCGGAATTTGCGCCGCTGGTCCAGAGCAACACGCCTGCTGCAAACCAGCGCGGCTGATAGGCTTGCATGGCGCTGGTGGTGAACACGCGCGCGCGCAGCGCTGCGGCCACGCTGCCTGTGGCGGTGAAGGCGGCCGCGGTGAGATTGACGCGGCAGCGCGCATCTCCGAGGGCGGCATCACAGCTGGCTTGATAGCTGCGCCCAACCTGCTGGCTGAGCCGGTGGGCAAGGCTGCGCATCTCGGCGACAAAGGCCACGCGGCCGCGGCGAATATCGCCGATGGCACCGCGGCGCATGAGCACGCGCTGCTCAGGCGCGACCCAGTTCACGCGCCACAGTTCCACGCTGGCATTGTCCCAGCGGCCATCGAGGATATCGGTCTCGGTGATGCGGTCCGAGGACAGCACGCCTTCGGCCTCTTGCGCATCGACGGCGAGATCGGAGCCTGCGCGGATTTCTGATGTGGAAAACCCGCTCTCCGGCTCGAACACAGTCTCCTCGAATTCCAGCGGCAGATCGTGGTCGGTGAAGCCGAAACGCACCCCATCGCTGCGCGTGAGCCGCCAGCACCAGGCGAGCGTGGTCATGCCGCTGTCGAGATGGTCTTGCAGTCCGGGAGGAAGGGTCTTCATGGCGTGGCCTCCGTCTCGGCAATCGCCATCGCGAAATCCCCGCGCGTGGCGATCTCGTCCATCACTGCAGTCAGCGCGGCAAAGGCCCGCCGCGCGCCCGGCGCCAGATGCGGGATCTCGCGCAGCTGCTTGACGAAGGCCTCTGCTGCGGGACCATCTTTGAAGCGGGTGTGGTGCGAGGGCAAATCGCGGCCTGCCGCGCGCAGGGCTTTCTCGATCACGCGCCCGCCCCGGCGATGCGCGCCGATGGTCAGATAGGCCGCCCCGAAAATTGACACTGTATCGCTCAGCGTCGCGGCGAAATCCGCCGCCGCCCTGCTGGAGCGCGCTTCCACTGGCAGCAGCGCCAGCAGATCGAGCGCCAGTGCATCGGCGCGCCGCACTGAGAGTGGCAGATGCGGGTCCAATGCCAGCTGGATAGTCAGATGTGCGTGCAGCCAATCGGCCCAGGCCTGCGGTGTGATCGTGCCGTCGATCATCGCGCGCGCCAGCGGGTGGGTTTCGGCCTGATGATGCAGATCGCGCGTGGCCTGCCAGAGCGGTCCGAGCATGGGGGGTCTCCAAATGCAAAACGCCCCCGGAGGACCGAGGGCGGTGATGAGAGCTGTGCCAGAAAAGCCAGTGTGTCCGGCCGCGACCGGGTGTCAGCTGGCCCTGATCAACCTGAAATCTCTGCAAGATATGCCGCCTGAAACAACGCTACGATATCGGCGCTTGCCGTGTCCTCGAGGGCTGCGAGCTGCTCCGAGACGCTGCGCTCGGCCCTGAAGCAGGCCTTGACATGCGCGCTCACGGACCGCGCAACAGCCGTGACTTGCGCGGTGCTCAATTCCGACCATCCGCTATCAAGCTTGTAGGTGACGGGCTCAGCAATCAGGCCCAGCTGCAGCGCATTGACCACCGCGGTGATCTGCGCCTGGCTTTCCCGGGTGGTCTGGATGCGGTCTCCCCCGGGCAGATCGAGGCCCGCTGTCTCAACACGCCAGCGATGATCTGCAAGCGTTGCGAAAGGGTCTTGCAGGCGCAGGGTTTCGAGCCATTCGGCCAGAGCCTTTGGATAATCCCGCGCCAATGCCTGCAGACGCTGGCGCTGGATCAGAGCGCTTTGGTATGTCTCGAGGTGATCCAGCCCGGTCGAGATGCGCGCGCCAGGCTCCAAGATGCCATGCTGCAAGTCATCCGGGCTGTGAGCGATCCAGAATAGGCGCGATGTGGCGGTCAGCTCATGGGTCATGCGGGGCTATCTCCTGTAATCGTCCAGGCGGCGCCTGCGCTGAGGACCGTCGCGCCAGACAGAGCGCCGGTCCAGGCCAACACCTCCCAGGGGTGATTTGCATCCTCGACGGCCCGTTCCGTGCTCATGGCATCAAACAGCGTCCATGTGGGCCCGGATTTGAGAAAGAACCAGCCATTGCTTTTGACATAGGAGCCTGTCGACGCGTTGAAGAGGTAGCTCCCATCAGCATCGGGATCGGACGCATTGGCAACCGAGAGCCCCCGCGCGGCAACAAGATAGGCGCGCCCATCAACAGCATTGGTGAAGCGCGAGGCTGGCCGGTAGTTTGTCGCATTGAACGCGCGGCCATCGAAGTTTGTGCTGACGACGACGGGGCCGCTGTTCTGGGCTACGCGGTTTGCCCATCCCGTGAGCAGACGCGAATAATTCTCCTCTGAGAACTGTCGCCCGGAACCATCGGATTGATAGTCGCGCATGAAGTTGTCGAGCCGGACGTTGGGGTTCAGGGGCCAGCCTGAAATATCCTGATCAAACGCATGGCTGCTCGCGCGGGCGTCAAACATGCTGCGCATATCTGTAACATTCGATACATCCCATGCGCCGATCGGCTGATTGAACTGGCTGATGATGCCTTCATTTTGCCCCCGTCCAAACATTGCGAACATGTTGATGACGGCCGACACGTCCCAGCTATTGATGCCCGGAGAGCCGCCATTGTTGAATGGCTGGACTTGCCCTGTTCCCCGGCCAAGGCTGCCAAACATGAAGCTCATATTGGTTGCACTGGATACGTCCCAGCTCGACAGGTTCTGGTCAAAGAAATTGGTACGGGCATTCGTAAGCCCTGTGGCAAACATCCCCTCAAAACTGGTTACGCTGGACACATTCCAGTTTCCGATCGGATGGTTGAACGGGCAAGCGTTGAACATGAAACTCATATCGGTGACATTGCCCGTGGTACTGCCAGCCCTCTCCCAATTGGCGAGCGGCTGATTGTACTCGCAAAACGAGAACATTTCGCGCATGTCAATGATGGCGGAGACGTTCCAGGCGGCCACACTGCGGTTGAATCCGTTTACGCCTGCGACCCCGCGAAACATGCCTGCCATTGTGGTGACATTGGCCACGTTCCAGGCGGAGATATCCTGGTTGAAGCTGCGCGCCAGCGCAAACATGCGGATCATATTGGTGGCCGCCGAGGTGTTCCACTGGCCAAGTGGTTGATTGAAGGCATGGGTGTTCTGGCTGATGCCGGGATTGCCCAGATGGCCCATGAAGCCCTCGAAATTCTGGACGGCGCGCACGTCCCAGCCGTTGATCGGCTGATTGAATGCCGCCCCGATCCCGCCGACATTGGCCCCAGCGGTGCAGCCGAACATCAAGCGCATCGATGTGATGCGGCTGACGTCCCAGCTTGCGATCAGCTGATTGAACAATACCCGCCCGTCGCGCCCGCCAAAGTAATTGCCCTGCGTCTGGACGAACATCTGCTCCATGGATGTCAGGCTCTCCCAATTGCCAAGGCTGAAGGGGCTGTTCATCTGGCTATTGGCGAAGGCCTGGAACACGTCCTCCACGCGGCCCACGTCCCAGTTGGCGCAATTGGGGCCGGTGCCGTCCGAGCGAAAAAAGATGCGGCGCAGTGTGGTGATGTTGCGGGTGTCCATGTCGCGCAGATCGGCGGCACAGGAACTCTCAAAGAACAGCTCCTCAAAGCTGGTGACGGTCTCGGGGATGTTGGGCGTGATGTAGTCCAGCGCCGTGGTGGTCTGGCGAAACGCGCCGCGCAAGGACGTGAGCCCCATGGCAAAGCCGATATTCTCGACGCGCACCAATCCGGCCTGATCGATCGGCTGGCTGGTGCCATACCAATCCAGACGCCCGGTGATGGTGACGGTGACGCGCGGGCCTGCGCCTTGGGCGTAGAGATGCGGTTTGATCCCGGCCGTGGTGTAGCGCTCGCTGGTGCCATCGCCCCAGGCAATCGTGACATCGAGCGGCGTGTTGACGGTGCCGCCACCCAGCGGAATGTGGACGGTGCGCGCCGTGGCGAGGTCCAGATCATAGGTCAGGATCAGTGAGGCCGCACCCAGAAAGAACACCCGCGGGGGCGACCAGTCGGAATAGATGATAGGCGCGGCTGCATTGAGCCGCCCGCCATAACGGGTGCGCCAGAGATAGTCCGAGGCCGGTTCCAGCGGTGGGATCGGCACGGTGGTGATCGCGCCGCCAGTCTGGGTGATGGTGATCAACGGCGCGTCAGTACCCGGCGTGGCATTTGCGGCATAAAACTCCGTCTGGGTCTCGGCATAGCCATAGCCGAAGATTGCCGCACTCTCGAAATCGGTGACGCGCACCGTGCCGGTGATGGCGTTCTCCCGCGTGAGCGGGCTGGGCCGCGAGATCAGCTCGGGGAAGGTCTGCGCATATGGCACCGAAAAGCTCGATTGCGCGCCCCCGGTGCCTGTATAGGCCGCGCGCCAGAGCACGCGATCGCCGGGGCCAAAGCCGTCTTCGGGGAATTCGATCTGATAGGCATTGCCAAAACCCGGCACGATCCGCGTCAGCGCACCATCGAAATCCGCACCATTGGTGGATATCTCGAAAATGATGCCGGTCTGCTCCAGCCCCGCAGGCGAGCGAAACGTGGTCAGGCGCAGCTGGGTGCGCTGATCAACACTGAACGGCACCAGCGCGGAGGGACGCAGGATCTCGTTGTCCTCGATCGGCACGATCCATTCGAGCCCGTTGGAATAGTAGAACTGGCCATCCTCGCCGACCACCGCTGCCCCGAAATACTCCACCGGGTCCAGCGGGATCGGCAGAGGATAGATCAGGGACTGGCCGACGAAGCGGCCCCGGCCGGTACCGTACCGCAGCGCGCTCATGCAATCACCGTGAAATCTTCGCGTTGATTGAGAATGAAGGAGAAATGCGCCACCGCTGCCTCACCGGCCTCGACCTTCATCTGCAACCGCTCACCGGATTTGAGAACCTGGCGGTCGAGCCCGATGGAGAGCACATCGCCCGAGGGGGCAAAGGCGCGATCGAGCAGCAGCCAGGGGGTGTTGTCAGCGCCCAGCACCCGGATTGAAACCCGGGCGGAGGCCTCGGCAGCGGGGGTGATCAGCACGCCGGTCATGATGGCAGCGGCGGCAATACTACGCGCGGGGTTTGGCCCCTCGGCTGGAATGAGATAATCGGGCACGTCATAAACGGTGGCCCAGTCAGCGGTCAGCGTCTGGCGGACCACCTCGAAGAGGTTCAGCGGTGGTCGGGGTGTGGTGATGGTGGCCATGGCTCAGCCTCCGATGCCAATGATGAGGGGAAGTGCGATGTTCTGGACACCGCGCGAAAAAGCCTGGCCTTCGATGGTGTTGCGTTCGAAATCGACCCGCAGGTCTTCGCCGAGGTAGGTATCGCCGGTCTCGGTAGAAAAGGTCGCGTAGATGCGCCCGCCGCCAGATTTGAAGATGGCGCTGGCCGGGCTCGGGGCCGCGCCGGTGCCGCGTTGCGCAAAGGGCAGCGCGTTGTAATTGACACCGGCGCCCGCGTAGCTGAACTGCTGGCCGGTGGCCTCGATCACGGATGGAAAGCCCGTGCGGTAGGCCTCGGGCTGGGCCACCACATCCGAGATCAGCCCGATGAGGGCGGTGATCATGGCTTGGGCGTCGGGATCGGTGATGCGCGTGGCCAGCTCCAGCCGGACTTGCTCCCAGCAGGCCAGAAACAGCGGCACCAGCGCGATGGAGAAGGCGTAATCGGCATTCCAGTCAAACAGCCCCTTGGCAAAGAACTGTGCGCCTCGGTCCTGACCCGCGCGCAGATCGCCGGTGAGGCTGCGCAGCAACGTGCGGGTATCGCGCTCGGCCAGCGCTTTTTGGTCCGCGGACAGGCTGTTCCAATTGGCCAGCGCGGGATAACGTGTGGCCATGAGTGCTGTAATGATGGCCTCAAGCTGGCTGGTGATCGTATTGGCAGCGGCGGTGTGGACACGGATGAGGTCCTTGTCGCCTACGCCCTCAATGCGGATCGCGCGGCGAAACCCTGTGGCGGCGAGTGCGTAATCGCCAAAGGTGTTGTTGGAGTTGGCCACAGTGACCTGGCCGCCCTCGTGGGCCCAGAGGCCGACGCGGGACCAGTTGGTGAAGACCGAGACCAGCTGGACAAAGGCATTGCGGGTGATGGCGTAGCCCACGCCATTGGGATTGATGGCGGTGAAGCTGTCGACCACGACCGAGCGCAGCGGTGAGGACGGGGCCAGCACCGAACCATCGGCCAGCAGATTGCCGCCTGCGCGCGGCATCAGCGGATTGCCTGCCGCCTTGTCGATTGGCAGGGCCATCTCATCCTGGCTCAGGCCATGCAGGACCGAGCAATCCGCGATATAGGGCGAGCGGGTGAGGATCTCGCCTGGTGCAAAGACAAAGGCCCAGCCGGTCTTGGGCGGGCCACCCTGCAGCGTGAAGGGCTCATGCTCGAGGCCGGTGAAGGTAAAGCCGCGCACCTTGATGCCGTTGCGCATGCGAAACATGTTGCGCCGCCGCGCGGTACCCGCGGCAGGTGCTGTGCCGGCAGCATTGGCCAGGATCAGCTTGGTCACGCGCAGATCGTAGCCGTAGAGCGCGCAATTGGCGGGGATCGTCGTGTCGGGGGGCACAAGATACTCGCCGGGATGCACGATGGTGACGCAAGGGTCAGGCGCTGTCGCGGCCATCTTCGCGATCGCGGTGGTGAGACTGGCCAGCGGCGCGCCCAGCGAGGTGCCGACATTGCTGTCGGCCCCGCTCATGGTGACATAGAAGGTGCGCGCCACCGGGATGGGCACGGTGCTGAGCCGCTCCAGCGCGCAGATCTCCACATCCGTGGCATGGCCCAGACCAAAGCACTGCACCCATGGTACGGCGTAGCGCGCCTCGGGGGGTGCGGTGATCTCGGAGGGCTGATCGGTGGCGGAGGTGACCAAGCGTTCGATCGCGCGGCGTCCAGATCCAGTGGTGAAATCCAGCACCGTGTCGATGGTGGTGGTGCCAAGGGTGGATTTGTCAGCACCGCGCCAGGTGATACCGGCGGTGATGGCATCATCAGAGGGGTCCGGGCTGTTGGTCACGCGCCGGTAGGCCACGCGGAACCGGTAGCGCTCGCCGGGCTCGATGGGTACAGGCGTGCGGGCGATGATTTGCTGGGACGCATCAAGGCGGACCACCTTGCCGTCAGCGCCTTGTGTGACGAGGCCTTCGTCCAGATCAAACAGCTGGGGGGTATCGCCGGGGCGATGTTCAAGCGGTGTATAAGTTTGCATGGGGGCCTGTCCGGGGTTCGGGGGGTTAGCGCAGTCGCAGTTCCACGAGCGGGATCGAGGTGATTGATCCCAGCCGTTCGATATCGAGGGTCACGTCCATGAGATCGCTGTCAAAGCGCACCGGCACGTCGAAGGCAAAACCTGCGGTGATGACCACGTCGGGCTCGGGCGCTGTCTCAAAGCTGACGATCCCGGTGGTGGTGTCGACCTGCCAGCCGGTGAATTGCTCCGCGCCATCAAGGGCGATGCGCGTGGTGCCCGCGACAGGTTTATGGATACGACGCGGGGTCCCGTAAGGGGCTGTGCCATAGGTCTTGATCAGGGCAAAGCTTGTGGTCTCGCCATCGCCGATCCCGATCCGCTGATCGAGCTCGGAAACGGGCTGCGAGGGTGCGCAGGATTTGTAATCAGCCCAATCCTTGAACCGAAATCCGTAGAGCCGGCCCAGTCGCGCTTCAAAAAACGCGACGATGGCGTGCAGGTCATCAACGCGGCGAATGCCGTAGCTAACATCATAGCGGCGGCGCGACGCCGCCCAGGACGCATTGCGCTCCTCATGGCCTGAGGCCAGCTCGACCACCTGCGTGCGGCGTTCGGGGCCCCCGCGCGCCCCGCGGCTGATCGCGTCGGGAAAGCGCGTCTCGTGAAAGGTCATCAATCAAGGCTCCTGAATTACATGCCACGTCGGCCCATGGCCACCGCGCGAGCGATGTCACTGGCCACCTGCGTGCGCGATTGCCGGAAGCTCTCGGCGTCGCGGGTCTGGATCGAGATATTGACGATCGGGGCGGCATCGCGGTCGCCGCGTGCCGCGTCATACGCGCGTGTCTCACGGCGCGAGAGCACACGCTCGCCGCGCTGCAGGATGGCGGGCACCTCGTCGGGTTTGATCCCGGCCATACCACCGGCATGCATGCGTGGCGCGTCAGCAAAAGCCATGGCCGGGACCATTCGCGCGGGTCCGGCCGATCCGACCAAGCCGCCCGCGTGCAAGACATTGGCGAAGATCCCGCCGCCCATGCTTCCCAAGGCACCGGAGAGCGCATTTGCGATGGGGCCAAGGATGAAACGGCGGGCTGCCAGTTTGGCAAGGTCCGCCAGCAATGAGGTGACGAGGTCCCGAAAGTCGAGCTTGCCGGTTTTTACAAACTGCCCCACCGCATTCTCGGCCGATTGGAAGGCACTGACGAGCGCGTTTCCGATATCAGCGCCGATATCGCGTGCCTTGCTGGCATAATCCGACAGCGCAGTCGTGACCGCCTCCCAACCGGTGACCGCGGCCTCGGTATCGGGCTGAGCTGCGGCAGCGGCGGCCCCAGCGGCAGCTCCGGCTGCAGTGGCGGCCTGTCCAGCCTCATCCAGCGCCGCGTCCAAACGCTCGGCAGCATGGGTGGCTGCGGTCAGCGCATCGGCCCCGGCTTGATCGCTGCCCTGCAGCGCATCGCGCAGCGCCTGCCAGCTTTCCAGCGGCGCACGGGCGCTGGTGGCCAGATCCTGCGCCGCGCCGCGATAGAGGTTGGCGGCTTCCAGTGCCTCAGCGGCCGCACCGGTGAGACCAAGATCGGGGGCAGTGAGTGCATTGTCCTCAAAGGCGCGCTCAAAAGCGGCCTGCGCAGCGGTGGTTGCCGCCGTTGCCGCACCCGCAAAGCGGTTCTCGATCTCGCCAAGGTCCAGATCGGGGATGATCGAGATGCGTCGGTCCGACCCGAGCGCTTCCAGCCCGGTATTGATGCCGCCGATAAAGCTGTTGATCCGCGAGACCACGCCGTTCAGCATGGCCTCGACGCCGTCGATCAGGCTATTGGCCGCCTGAAACGCCAGATCACCGATGGCGGCGGGCAGCAGGCCCCAGATGGCTTTGATTGCTTCATAGGCGCCTTCAAATGTGTTCACGGCCGTGTTGCCGAAAGCCACGACGCTCTCGATAGCGCTCTGCATGCCAGAGGCGGCATCGGCCTTGAGATCGAAGAACATCGCCGTGGCAGCGGCCCCTGCGGCTGCAGCACCGGTCTTGATGCGATCCCAGACCTCGATGGCGACGTCCTTCAAGAGCCCCATCGCTTCGCCGAAGTTGCCCGCGCCGGACACGAGGCGGGTGAATTGATAGACCAGCTCGCCCGCGCCCACGATCAGCGCGCCGATGCCGGTGCGGATCAGCGCCCCGCGCAGGACCACGAGTGCGGTGGCCAGGCCACGCACAGAGAGGGCTGCAGCGGCCAGTCCGGCGACCCAGCGCCCAGCCATGAAAGCTGCGAATGTGCCTGCAATACTGGCAAGGCGTCCGAGGTTGTCGAAGAGTCCGCGGATTGCCATCCCCAACGGGCCGGTGGTGCGCGCCACCGCTGCCATGGCGTTGGCAACGGCTTCTAGCGCGGGGGCGGCCGCGACGGCGAGTTGGTTCGACAGCCCCCGCCAGATCAGGCCAAGGCGCGAGATGGCGTCATTGGTGCGCTCAATCTGAGCTGCGTCCTGATCCGAGACCACCACCCCGAAATCCTGCACATCCTGCGTTGCCTGGCGCAGTGTCGCCGTATCGATGCGCGTGAACACCAGTGCCGCGCGGTCCCCAAAGAGCTGCGAGGCGACTGCCGCGCGCTCGGCCTCTGGCACGTATTGCCCCAGTGCCTGCTGGATCGCTGCGATCCGCTGGTCCAGCGGTAGCGCCTGCAGATCTGCTGCCGTCAGGCGCAGGCGCTCGAGCGCATCGACAGCCGGTCCAGTGCCCGCGGCGGCTTGTGACAGCCGCCGGGTGAGCTGCATCGTGGCCTGCTCGATCTGGCCCATCGACACGCCCGCCAGATCGCCTGCGCGTTCCAGCACCTGAATGCTGGCCACAGTGGTGTCGAGCGAGGCCGCCAGCTTGGCCTGCGCATCTACCGTCTGCAGGCCGGAGCGCACCATGGCGACGCCCGCAGCGGTGGCGGCGGCAACGGCAGCGATCGATGCGACACGCACCCGGCGTGCAAAGCCTGCCAGCCGCCGGTTTGCAGCCTCCATTTCCGCGCTGAGCCGTCCAAAGCCGCGCTTGCCAGCCTCGCCCACACCTTCCAGCTCGGCGCGCACTTGCCGCCCGCCCGTCGCCGCGAGGCGGACGCTAACCCGTTTCTCGGCCATGGGCATGATCCATCTGTTCGTTAAGCTTGTGCACCATCACCGCCTCGATCACCGGCAACAGTTCGGCCATGACAACGGGTGGGACACCGAGGGCATGCCCGAGGGGCAGCGCGGCTGACATATCCCAGCCAATTACGGCGCGGGGTAGCACGCGAAGTTGGCCACCGAGGCGTCCGATCAGGTCCCAAACCTGCCAACCTTCAAAGGTGGTAGGTCGGTTCAGCCGCGCCGGGCAGTCTTGGCAGGCTTGCGCGCAGGCTTGGCAGTATCGGTCGCCCCCGCCGAAGGACCACTCGGCAAGAGCGCAGAGACGTTTTTTTCCTGTTCCAGCAGCAGGCCTTTGGAAACGTAGGTCAGCTGGAAGGCCTCGAAGATCGGCCAGATGTCGAGCAGCGCGTCGATCGCCTCGGGGCTGGGGTTGATGGCTTTGCCGTCGGCGTCGCCGATGCCGTCCCAGTCCAGAACTGCGCGGCGGGCAAGCGCTTTTGCAAAAGCCATGGCGCGTTCCTCATTGCCGGTCTCCTCGGCCACCGCCTCCACGGCCGGATCGCTGCGGGTGGCCACCATCAGCGCCGTGGTCAGGGGGCGCAGCTGCACGCGGACACCTGGGGCGAGGTCATGCCAGCGGGGTGCGTTCGTCAGGTCGAGCGTCAGCATTAATAGTCCTCGATGTTGTTGATCAGGGTTGCGGTGCACATCCGGCCCTCGGTGGCGTCCTGTGCTGCTTGCCAGTCGAAGCTCGCCTGTACGCCTTGGGGTCCGGAAATCTCGATGCGCGGGCGCGGCAGGTAGACGGCATGCACAGTGAAGGTGAAACTCTCGCCCGAGGGCAGCACATAGGCGAATTCCATCGCGCAGGGCTCACCATTGATCGCTTGGTCCACCAGCACCTGATCGGCAAAGCGCACCTCAATGCGGCCGGTCAGCGCCGCGATGGACGGGTCCGCGCCATCAATGCGGCCGTCCGCGCGGATGGTCTCAATCCGGTCAAGGTTATTGGCATAGGTGATCTCAGCTGAGACCACGTTGCCAAGCGGTGAACCTTTGCGGGTGATTGCGCCGTTGAAATGGCCAAAGCGCTGCAGTGCGAGGGCTGCAGGCGTGCCGGCACTGGTCGTCGTACCCACCGTCTCGCCCTGTGCCACGAGCCGGGCTGTTGCCGTGAGCAGGCCGGATCGCTGCATCTGCCAAGTGATCTGGTCAAGTACGCAGCCGGAATACATCGCGAAGCGCGGCACCTCGGGCATGCCAGTCTCAATGGACATGCTGGGCAGCGTCCAGGATCCAGATTGAAACGCGTGGGTGAAAGGCCCCGGCGCTGTGCCGGTGGTCGTGGGATCACCAAACGCCGCCTTCAGCCAGAAGCCGAAACCGCTCGCATCAATCGGAATGACCACGTCACCATCAGATGTGACGGCATCCTTGATCGGTGCCAGCGGATCGCGGCCATAGCCCAGCAGTTCCGAGTTCAGCAGCGGCTGCTCCGCACCAAGCGAGGTGCTGGCAAAGGGCATCTTGGTGAAGCCGCTCCCTTCACTATCAGGGGTGGGCGGCGTTCCATAGGTTGTCTCGAACGCCAGCGCCATCTGCGCCCGCGCTCCTTGAGCTCGTGCCATTGTGTCCCTCCTTGAATGTCAGATGTGTTGTCAGGCCAGCGCGTCGCTGGCGGCGTAATGCAGGATAATGGGCACGACGGCTGCCTTGAGCGTGGCCGCACCTTCGACGGGCAGATCGGCCGGCTCGGGCGCTTCGGCCTCGACCCAGTCGCACAACCCGCGCAGGGTGCGGTCAGCAGAGATGGCAGCACCAATCCGACCGATCAAACGGGCGAAGCGCGCGTCACGCTCCTCGCCCGTTTGCACGATCACCTCCAGCTCGGCGCGGTGCTGGTAATGATACATCAGCGGCGACAGCGTCACGCCGGGCTCGCCCGGGTTCCCGTCCCGCAGGATCATCAGGCCTTGCGGCGGGATCCGCTCAGGCAGCACCTCACCGCGCAGCACCGGCACATGCGGGACTGTGCGCAGCAGGTCCGCCAGCGCGGTGAGGATGGCTTCGCGAGAAGAGGGCATTTGAAAGCT
>Ga0207421_10003581_pt1 | contig 18423 bp, 18 predicted proteins | sample SodLakKL_010_SED_4_FD_187542 | JGI IMG/M metagenome (GOLD analysis project Ga0207421, IMG submission 187542) | Alkaline sediment microbial communities from Lake Tanatar, Kulunda Steppe, Russia - 8KL_010_SED (SPAdes) (version 2) | ecosystem: Environmental > Aquatic > Non-marine Saline and... | reverse complement strand
GAGGTCCTGGGAGGCGCGTCCTCCGGCAGCACCGGGCTCTCGCGACGCAGGCGAGCCATCATGGTGCCACCTCGGCGGCATCGAACCCGTCGAGGAGCCGCTCGAGGAGGACCTGGAGGGTGTCGACGTCGCGCCGTTCCCAGTCGCGTACGGCGCTGGCGAGCACGTCGCGGCGCCGCGCCGAGACCTCGGCCAGCAGCGCGCGGCCGGGCGCTGTGAGGTGGAGCCGGGCGCGGCGTCCGTCGTCGCTGCAGACGTGCCGCTCGAGCAGTCCGGCAGCGACCGCACGGTCCACCGTCCGGCTCGCGGTCGACGGGTCCACCACCAGCGCCTCGGCGACCGCCCCGATCGTCGGGGCGTGCTCGGCTCGCTCGACCAGCCGCAGCACCCGGATCGTCTGCAGGCCGACCGTGCCGGCCAGCTCCCCCAGGACCGCCCGGCGGTAGCCCGGACGCTGCAGGACACGGCGGACCTCCACCAGGGCGTCGTCGAGGCGGTCGAGGGCCTCGGGGTCCAGCGGCGGTGGGGCGAGGGTGCGGTCAGCAGCAGCGGTCATATGTATGTAGGTACCACACATCTGTCGCGGACGCGATGCGCTCACCCGTCCGGGCGGGTCATCGGGTCCAGATCGGCCGGGTCGAGGGGTCCTTCGGGAACATCGTCCAGATCGGGGACCTGCCGCACGGTGTGCGCACCCGAGACCCTGAGGACCCGCTCGGCCCGCCGGGCGGCACGGCCGTCGGCACAGCGCACGCCCACCGCGACGGCACCCGGGACCAGAGGCGAGAAGGTGCGTTCCCAGGAGCTGACCATGGTCGGGGCCATCAGCAGGCCCGCCAGGGCCCCGACCGCTGCCCCGAAGAACGCACCCCCGCCGGCGCCGGCCCACACCACCGGCGCGGACACCCCAGCGGTGAGCCCCAGCAACACGGCCCCGAACAGCGCGCCCGGGACCATGCCGATCAGCAGCCCCCGCAGCACCAGCCAGCCCAGCGCGAGGCTCGAGCCCTTGTCGGTCTGACGGTCGCCGTAGCGTCCCGCCGTGACCACCTCGATGGGCCCGAGGAGCTCGATGTCGCTGCCGTCGACGCCAGCCCGCGAGAGTCGGGCGATGGTCGCCCGAGCCGTCCGTGCGTCATGGTGGAAGGCGACCAGGTCGGGGTGGCCGGGTGCTGCTGCCACCTCGCCATCCTCCTCGTCGGGGTCCTGAACCTAGACCGCCGGCCGCCCTCCACACCGCCACGCGTCCTGTCCGATCGCGCATCCGTGGTCCGGAACCGGCACACTGTGCGGACCGCCACCGGATGATCCGCTGGACCCGCGGCGCACACGCGCCACCGTCGGGCCGGCAGGAAGGCTCCTGAGGTGTCCGTTCACTCGTCCGTGGACGGGGCCGGCGCACGCCCTGGCCGCCCCGTCTCCATCCACGACCTCGCCGCCGCCAAGGCTCGCTGCGAACGGTTCGTGATGGTCACCGCCTACGACGCGGGCAGCGCCGCCCTGCTCGACGAGCTCGGGATACCGGTGCTGTTGGTCGGCGACAGCCTCGGCATGGTCGTGCTCGGGTACGACTCGACCATCCCCGTCACCCTCGACGAGATGCTCCACCACACCCGTGCGGTGTCGCGGGGGGCCCGGCACGCGCTGGTCGTCGGCGACCTGCCCTTCGGGTCCTACCAGGACGGGCCGTCCCAGGCGCTCCGCTCGGCGGTGCGGATGCTGAAGGAGGGCGGCGCCACCGCGGTGAAGCTCGAGGGGGGCGGACCGATGGTGGAGACGACCGCCCACCTGGTGCGCGCCGGCATCCCGGTGATGGGCCACCTCGGCCTCACCCCCCAGTCGGTGCACCAGTTCGGCGGCTTCAAGGTCCAGGGTCGGGATGAGCAGGCTGCCGACCGGATCGTGGAGGATGCGGTGGCGCTGGCGGACGCCGGGGCCTTCGCCGTGGTGCTGGAGGCGGTGCCCGCGACCATCGGCCGTCGCGTGACCGAGGCGATCACGGTCCCGACGATCGGGATCGGGGCGGGTCCGGGCACCGACGCACAGGTGCTGGTGTGGCACGACCTGCTCGGCCTCACCGCGGGGCGGCTGCCCCGGTTCGTCAAGGCCTACGCCGACCTGCGGGCGGAGATCAGCGGCGCGATCAAGTCCTTCCAGAGCGAGGTGGCCGACGGGGAGTACCCGGGGCCGGAGCACACCTACTGACCATCGGCCGGGCTCACCGGGTCAGCTGGGCGAGCCGCGCGATGGCGCCCGGCGTGCGCGGGCCCCACCACCACAGGTCCATGCCGTCGACCAGGACCGCTCGGAGCCCGACCCGACCGAGTTCGGCCGCGTCCGCCGGCCCGAAGGCGTAGGGCTCGTCGGGCAGCAGCACGACCTCGGGATCCAGGGCCCGAAGCTCGGCCAGGCTGCACCGCGGGTAGCGGCCTTCCGGGTCGGCGGGCAGGACCTCCATGCCGAGCCGGTCCAGCAGGTCCCCCGCGTAGGTGGCACGACCGAGCAGCCACCACCCCTCCTCGTCGCCGCCCTGCGCCGGGTCGTCTCGCCAGACCGCACAGGCCGCCGGCCGGCGCCGGCTGGGTGGCTCGGACGCCGCCAGCGCCGCCTCGATGTCCGCGACGAGCCGTAGGGCGTCGCCGGAGGCCTCGAGCGCGCCCGCCAGCCGGTGCAGGCTGTCGGGGAGCGCCGCCAGGGTCCGCACGCGGGTCACGTGCACCGCCAACCCGGCCGCACGTAGCCGCTCCACGTCCAACCGCCGGTTCTCCTCCTCGTTGGCGAGGACGAGATCGGGTGCGAGCGCGATGATGGCCGCGACATCGGGGTTCTTGGTCCCCCGGACCCTACGGGCGTGGGGGAAGCCGTCCGGCGGGGCCACGCACCACTCCGTGACGCCGACCAGGCGGTCCGCGAGCCCCCAGTGCCACAACAGCTCGGAGAGGTTGGGGACCAGGGACACGATCCGCTCCACGGGGCGTGCGAGGACGACCTCGTCACCGAGATCGTCCCGCAGCGGCACGGTGCCGCCGTTCACCCCAGCTCGCGGGAGGGCAGGTGGGTCCCCTCGACCTCCCGCGCGAGCACGTAGAGGTAGTCCGCGCAGCGGTTCAGGTACCGCACGGGGGCGTCGTCGGGCAGCAATCCGGCCCGGTCCATGGCCACCGTGTGCCGCTCGGCCCGACGGCACACGGTCCGCGCCAGGTCGAGGGCTGCCGCCGGCCGGTTGCCGCCGGGCACGACGAAGTGCTGCGGGAGCGGATGCCGGGCCACGCAGGCGTCGATGCGCGCGTCGAGCGCCGCGACCATCGCGGTGTCGACCCGGCTGACGCCCACCTCCAGACGGTCCCAGTGGTCCGCCCGGGTCGCCAGCTGGGCTCCGACGACGAACAGCTCCCGCTGGACGATGAGGACCGCGTCGTGGAGTTCACCCTCAAGGTCGGCCCGCGCCAGGCCCAACGCGCTACAGGTCTCGTCCACGGTGCCGTAGGCGGTGGTGCGGACATCGTGCTTGTCCACCCGCCCGCCGTACAGCAGTCCGGTCGTTCCGTCATCTCCGGTCTTGGTGTAGACCTTCACTGCGCTCACCTCGCCTCGCGGACACACCGGTACGGTGGGCGGGTGAGCGTAACCGGTGGTCCGGGCTGCGGACCGCCGCACCCCACAGCCGGGACCGGGGACCGACCACTGCCGGCCCCTCCCGTCCCGCCCGCCGACCTGCCCGAGGATCCCGTGACCGAAGCCCGTCCCCCTCGGCGTGACTTCCGCGTGCTGACCCGGCGCCGCGGCGGCTACGACGGCGCATCGATGGTGGACATCCAGCTCCAGGTCGTCGCCACGGGCGCGTTGGTGTGGTCGCAGACCTTCTCCGACGCCCAGCAGGCCGACGAGTTCCAACGCGAGCTCGAGGACGATCTGGCGTCGATGGATGCGGCGGCGTTCCGGCGGAAGTACGGCGTCCCCTCGAGCACATGACCGCGCCCACGCCGGCTCCTGGCCCCGCGACCGCGGCCCCACCCGCCGTGGTCGATCCGGTCACCGTGCCCCGCGATGCCGCCGGCCTGGTCGACGTCGACGCCTGCGTGCGTGCGCTGGGTCCCGCCGACGTGCTGGAGAGCGCCGATGGCTCCGGCTGGCACTACGTGCTGCCCCACGGTCGGTGGCGTCTGAGCGACGACGGACGACGCAGCTGGCTGGAGGCCGACGGCCGGCGGGTCCGCGACCTCGGCCCCGATCCCTTCGCGTCGATCGAACGGCTCGGCGCCGAGCTCGGCGTGCACCCCGGGGCGCACAGCGATCCGCGCCTGCCGCCGCTGACGGGAGGCCTGGTCGGTGCGTTGGCCTACGACCTGGCCCGCCGCGTGGAGCGACTCCCCCACCTCGCGGCCGACGACCGAGCCGGCCCCCTGCTCTCGCTCAGGGTCACCGAGGTGGTGTGTGCCGTCACCCCAGCGCGTGATCGCGCGCTGCTGATGGCACGTCCGCTGCCCAACAGCCTCGCTGGGGGTCACGACCCCCACCGACGGGCACGGGAGGCGATCGCGCTCGCACGGGGACGGCTGGCCGACGCCGCGCGCCGCCGGCAGGAAGCACGGCCGCGGTCGCGGCCCGCGAGCCCGCCGGTACCGCCCCAGATGGCCTGGACCAGCCTGCCCCGCTCCGACCATCTCGCGGCGGTCGAGACGATCCTGGCGGCGATCGGGGCGGGACGGGTCTTCCAGGTCAACCTCGCTCAACGGCTGTCGGCACGGTGGCCCGGAGGCGTCCACGAGCTGTACCGGGCGCTGCGGTCGGCCTCGCCCGCCGCCTTCGGTGCCGCGCTGCCCGACGTCGGCGTGGCCTCGATCTCGCCCGAGACCTTCCTCGCGGTGGACGGGGCACGGGTGCGGACCCGTCCGATCAAGGGCACCCGTCCACGGGCCGGGGACGCCGCACTGGATGCCGCCCTGGCCGACGACCTGGCCACCGCCGCGAAGGACCGCGCCGAGAACGTGATGGTCGTCGACCTCGAACGCAACGACCTCGGCCGGGTCTGCCGCCCCGGCTCCATCGAGGTCCCCGAGCTGACGCGGGTGGAGGCCCACCCCACCGTCTGGCACCTGGTGTCCACGGTGCAGGGCGAGCTCACCTCCGGGACCGGCTACGGCGAGCTGCTACGGGCCACCTTCCCCTGCGGTTCCATCACCGGCGCCCCGAAGATCGCGGCCATGGCGCTGATCGAGCAGCTCGAGCGGGTCCGGCGGCGGTGGTACTGCGGAGCGATCGGGTTCCTGGCCCCCGGTCACGCCCGCCTGTCGGTGGCGATCCGCACGGCCACCCTGCACGCCGACGGCATCGTCGATCACGGGGCCGGCGGTGGCATCGTCGCGGACTCCGAGCCGAGCAGCGAGCACGCGGAGACGCTGGACAAGGCCGCGGCGTTCCTGCGGGCGGTCAGCGCGATCCGGGTCGTCGACGGTCCCCCGACCGCGTACGGCGAGCCCACCCCGACCGACACCCGGGTGCTGCGGACATGACCGAGACACAGGTGTGGGTGGACGGACGGCTCGTGCCGGCGCACCTCGCCACGGTGAGCGCCCTGGACCGCGGCCTGCGCTCGGGTGAGGGTGTGTACGAGACCCTGCGGGTCCGTCAGGGGCACAGCTTCCGGCTCGGGGCCCACCTCGACCGCCTGGAGACCGGGGCGGGCACCCTCGGGATACGGATCGATCCCGCCGCGGTGCGAGCGGGCATCGCCGCGGTGGTCGCGGCCAACGACCACCTCGGCGACGACGTGGTGGTGCGCGTCACCTGCACCGCCGGGCCCCTGGACCTGACGGTGCCCTTTCCGGGGACCGGCGCCGGCGTTGCCACGGTCGTGCTCACGGCCCAACGGACCCGCGCTCCGGGCGCACCCCCGCGACCGCCCGCCCGCGGGTACCTCGTCGACCTGCGACGCGAGCTGCCCATGATCAAGTCGACGGCGTACCTGCTCTCGCTGGTCGCCCAGCGTGCGGCACGTGCCCACGGCGCCAGCGACGCCATCCTGTGCGATCCCGCGGGCCGCCCCTTGGAGGCAGCGACGGCCAACCTGGCCGCCGTGGTGCACGGCCGGCTGGTCACCGCGCCGGTCAGCGCCGGCATCCTCGGCGGTGTCACCCGCGCGGCCCTGTGCGAGGTGGCGGCTGGCTGCGGCCTGGCGGTCGAGGAGCGGACACTGGAGCGCGAGGAGCTGCTCGGCGCCCGGGAGGCCCTGCTGACCTCGGCCGTCCGGGGCGTGCAGCCGCTGGTCCGCGTCGGTACCCGGGCGATCGGCGACGGGGCCACCGGCCCGGTGACCGCCCGGCTGCGCACGGCACTCGACGCCCTCATCGACGCCACGGCCGAGCCGCTGGTACTCAGTCGCTCGACAGACGGCTGAAGCGCACCCCCGCGTGGGTGCGGTAGCGCTTGTTCACCCCGATCAGCACCGGGGTCAGGGACTCGAGCACCACCGACAGCCGCAGCGCACCGACCGCGACCCCCCGCGCGCCGTCGATGCGATCGGCCAGGTCGACGACCATGTCGACGGCCTCGGGGTCGTCGCCCGCGACCAGGATGTCCTCGTCGACCGGGCGGTCCAGGGCCCCCAGCACCGGCGCGGCCACGGTGTTGAACGCCGATACCACCCGGGCCTCGGGGAAGCGCTCGGCGATGTGCTCCGCGATCGAGCCGGCCGCGACCGTGATCGGGTAGGCCCCGCGACGGTCGAAGCCGAGCGGGTTCACCATCGACACGATCACCGAGGTGGTCGCGGTCTGGGCGATCGAGTCCAGGTTGGCCTCGAACCCGTCGAAGGGGACGGCCAGCACCACCACGGGAGTGGCCCCGGCGGTGGCGTTGTCGGTGCCGGTGATCGCGGCGGCGCCGGCTCCCAGTTCCTCGGTGAGCGTCGCCGCCACGGCCGCACCACGCTCGGCGTCCCGGGAGCCGAGCACCACCTCGACGCCGGCCAGCGCCAACCGGGCTGCCAACCCCCGTCCCATGGCTCCGGTGCCGCCGATGATCGCAACAGGTCCTGACATCTCTGCTCCTGGCAGTGCGGGGTGCGGGGGAACGGGAGTGGTCGTGACGCGAGCAGGCTCGACATCACGGGCCACGGCGGGCGTCGTCGGGATAGACTGCGCTCGCGGCGCCGGCAGGCTAGCCGGGCCGTGGAGTGGTGACGCACTCGGGACCTGGCGGTCCGAGCTGTCCCACGGGTCATCGGCGACGAGGGAGGCCGAGGTGCCAGCGCGACCGGACGGCGGTCTCCGTTGGCACCGCACGACCATCGACGGCAGGACCGTGGCCTACGGGGACGCTGGTGACGGCCCGGCCGTGGTGTTCCTGCACGGGTGGGGCCTGACGGCCCGCTCCTACGCCCAGACCTTCCCTCTGATCGCCGCCAGCGGCTCCCGGGTGATCGCGCCGGCGTTGCCCGGCTTCGGACGCAGCGACCCGCTGGACGGCGAGTACACCTTCCCGCGGCTGGCCACCTGGGTCCTCGAGCTCCTCGACACCCTCGACCTGCGCGACCCCGTGACCTTGGTCGGGCACTCCTTCGGTGGTGGGGTCGCGACGGCGACCGCCTGGGAGCAACCCGACCGGGTACGCGCGCTCGTGCTGGTCAACTCCATCGGCGGCTCGGTTTGGAAGGAGTCGCGCAAGGGCTTGCGCAGCCTGGCGGACCGCCCGCTGTGGGACTGGGGTCTGCACCTGCCGGGGGAGTTCCGTCGTCGGGACTACCGCCGGGTCCTGCCGGTGGTGGTGCGCGACCTGGTCGGCAACGCCCTCGCCAACCCGGGAGCGATGCGGCGCGCGGGCGACCTCGCGCGGAACGCCGACCTGCGGGTGGAGCTGACCACCCTGGCCGAACGGGGGCTGCCGGTCTCCATCCTGTGGGGCGGGGAGGACCAGGTCGTGCCCGAGGCGACCTTCCTGGCCATGTGCGACGCGGCTGGCGCCCCGGGCGACATCATCCCCGAGGCGGGCCACTCCTGGTTGATCGCCGACCCCGAGGGCTTCGGTGAACTGGTCACCAACTCCCTGACGGTCCAGCAGACCCTCGCCGAGCGCACCGCCGACCCGGATCGTCCCCGGGAGGGACAGGACGACCCGATCGGTCGCAGCGCCTGAGACCACCGGGCGGGTCCGGAGCGGGGTCCGGACCCGTGGGCTGCAGGAACTGGGGTCAGCCCGTGTTCTGCAGCCCCGCCGACAGCCCCGCCACCGTGGTCTTGACGACCAGCTGGTCGAAGGGGTCGGGCTCGTCCTGCGAACGCAGCCGCGACAACGTCGCGAGCTGCAGCAACGACAGGGCGTCGATGTCGGGCCGACGCAGGGACACCGCCGCACGCAGCGCGGGCTGACGCTCCAGGAGCGACTCCTGACCGGTGACCTTCAGCAACCACTCCTCGGTCAGCTCCCACTCCGCCATGATGGCCTCGGTGAGCGTGGGGTCGTTGCCGAGCTCGAGCGCGGAGCGACCGAGCAGCTTGTCGGCCTTCGCCAAGCTCATCTCGGCCATCTCCAGCACGGGCTGGAAGAACGGCCACTCGCGACGCATGGCGCGCAGCAGGTCCAGACCACCCTCCTGCTCGCCCACGGCGGCGAGACCGGTCCCGACGCCGTACCAGCCGGTCAGGTTGACCCGGCTCTGGGACCAGGCGAACACCCACGGGATCGCCCGCAGCGACGACAGGTCACGGGCCTTGGTGCGGTGCGCGGGACGCGACCCGATGGCCAGCTGCCCGATCTCGTCGTAGGGGGTGGCCAGGGCGAAGTACTCAGCGAAGCCCTCGGCATCGATCAGGTCCCGGAAGCGGCGCTCGCTGGCGGCAGCCATCTGGCTGGCCACGTCGGCGAAGCGTTCCTCCTGCCGCCACGCCCGCTCCTCGGCGTGGGGGGTGGAGGTCGCCAGCACGGCGTTGACGGTGCGCTCCAGGTGGCGACGTCCGGTGTTCACCGAGCGGTACCGCGCGAAGATGACCTCGCCCTGCTCGGTGACCTTGAAGCGCCCGTCGACCGAGCCTCCGCCCTGGCCCCGGATCGCCCGGTTGAGCGGCCCGCCGCCCCGGCCCATCGAGCCACCACGACCGTGGAAGAAGGTCAGCTCGATGTCCTGGTCGCGGGCCCACCGGGCCAGCTGGCCCTGGAGCTGGTGCAACGCGACGTGGGCCGCGAGCAGGCCCGCGTCCTTCGCCGAGTCGGAGTAGCCGATCATCACCTCGAGCTCGCGTCCGACCGCCTCGAGCCGCTCCCGCTCCCCCGGCGCCGCCAGCACCTCATCGAGGACCTGTGGCGCACGCTGCAGATCGGCCCGGGTCTCGAACAGCGGGACCACGCTCAGGCGGAAGCTCGCGAACTCCTCGTCGGTCAACGCAGCCCGGACCAGGGCACGGACGGCGAGGAGGTCGGCCGCCGTGGTCGTGAAGGAGATGACGTAGCGGTAGCAGGCCTCCGGGCCGTAGCGCTGCTGCAGGTCCCACATCGCCCGGACCGTGTCCAGGGCCTCGCGGGCCTCGTCGCTGCTCGGTTCCGTGCCCTCGGGCCACCCGTCCTGGATCAGCTGCGCCAGCGCGGCCACGTCACCGGCCGTGCCGGGACGCAGATCCTCGAGCACCCGCCGGTGGACCGCGGCGTGCTGACGGACCTCCAGCGAGGCGAGGTGGAAGCCGAAGCTCTCCGCCCGCCACTTCAGGTCCTGGAGCACACCGTAGGCCAGCCGCGGGTTGCCCCCGTCCAGCAGCGAGCGTTGCACCAGGTCGAGCTCGGCGATGAACTCGTCCGGCCCGCCGTAGGCCGCCTCCCCACCGAGCCGGGTCGCGTGGAGCCGGTCCGCAGCCAGCTCCAGCTTGTGGCGGTAGGGCTGTTGCGGCGCGACCCGTTCGAGCTCGGCCGCGGCCTCCGGCGAGCGCGCGCGGTCGTCAGCCAGACGCTGCTCGAACTCCGCGGTCACGGGCGCGCCGCTGGCGGGATCCGCGCTCAGGCTCAGCGCCACGGCCCGGGTGTGCTCCTCCAGGCGGAGCAACGCTTCCTCGGCGTAGCGCTGCCCGGTCTCGCGGGTCACCTCAGCGGTCACGAAGGGGTTGCCGTCCCGGTCGCCGCCGACCCAGCTGCCGTAGCGCATGAAGGCGCCGGTCAGCGGCTCCCGCCCGCCGACGGTGGTCGGGTCGAGGGCGCGGTCGACCTCACGGTAGACGTCGGCGACCACCTGGAAGACCTGTTGGCCGAGCACCGCGATCACCCGCTCCACCTCGTCGATCGGCTGGGGTCGCGTGGGGCGGAAGGGCGAGGTGCGCCACAGGTTCGTGACCTCCTCCACCAGTCGCCGGCGGATGTCCTGGATCAGGGCGTCGTCCACCTCGATCTCGTCGAACCGCTTCAGCTCAGCCGCGACCCGGCGCAGGATCCGGGTGACCGAGCGGCGTCGTGCCTCCGTCGGGTGGGCGGTGAACACGGGGTGGATCCGCAGACGTTGCACGAGACGGCGGGTGTCGTACTTGCCGAGCAGGGAGGTGACCTCGCTGACCCCGGCGACGATGCCCTCGCCGTCGACCTGGCCGGCGCGTCCCTTCATCCGGCTGGTCTTGATCCGTTGACGGTCCTCAGCGATGTTCAGCAGCAGACAGTGTGCCGTCAAGGCATAGGCGATCTTGCGCGCGACGTCCGGTTCGAGCTCACCCACCTCGGCGAGCAGTTCGTCGACCGAGCCGCTCCCGGTCGTCCGCAGCCGGACCACGGAGTCGCGCAGCCAGGTGACCTTGTCGACGAACCCCTGCCCTTCGCACTCGGCGAGGGCGTCCTCCAGGACGCCGGCCAGCAGCGCGACCTCGTACTGGAGCCCTTCGGGTAGCTGGGGCGGCAGGGGGCGCAGGGGGTGGTGAGTAGGCACGGTGGTCCCGTCATCGACGACAGCACGTTGCGACTCACGCTAGCCAGGAAGGTGACGCCCCCGGGGCCCACGCCCCTGTCCGGAGGTCCCTCGCAGAACGGACTCGGGGAGGGTCCGCGCAGCTGCGACGCACCCGCGAGGTCTCAGTCCTCCACGAGGTCTTCCAGCCCGAGCGCCACCGTCCGCCGCCGGTGACCGGTCAGGACCTCCATCGCGAGACGCTTGACCTGAGACTCCGCGGACGTGCCCTCCTGCGCCGCAGCGCCGGCGAACAGCACCTTCAGCGCGTCGGTCTCGCCCATCGCCTCCTGGTAGCTGGTCAGGGCGCGGCCGAGGAGGTCACCCGAGAGCTGTCGCGCCCGGCCGACCCCGTCCTCGTCGACGAGCTGCTCCCTGAGCTGCTCGACCGCTGCGGACTCGAACTGCTCGCGACCCGCGATGGCCTCGACCACGAGCTGCCCGGTGTCGTGGTCGAGGACCGGCGCGATCGCGGTGGCGAAGTCGGCCGCGATCGGCAGGCCGAGCGCGAAGAACACGCTGGTCCCGAACCAGTCGTCGAGAGGCGCCCGGTCGAAGTAGGCGTCGAAGTGCGGCTTCATGGCGTCCATCATGCGCTCGGGCTCGTCGACCCTGGCCGCGAGGTCGGCCTGCAGCGTCCGGTAGGCCGCGAGCTCGTACTCGACGACCGCGGCAGCCCGATCGGCGGTCGCAGCGTCCGGAGCGACCGCGATGACGCGGGCCGCGGCATCGATCGCCCGCAGCTGCCCGTAGACCAGGGCCCCGAGGAGCTCGGCCGTCGCCGCTGCTCGGGCCTCGGGCGTTGGTGCTTGGGTGGTGTCGCTCACGATCAGGTCGCCCTCCGCGGCCGCCATCCGAGCCGCTCCGAGATCTCCCGCGCGGACCGCAGCACGCGCAGCGCGATGGTCTCCGGCTCCGGGAGCCGGGCCGTAGGGGCCACGATACCGACCGCAGCCACGGCCTTGCCGGTGTGGTCGAACACCGGCGCGGCGACACCGGAGGCCCCGGGCTCGAGCTCATCGCGGGTGTAGGCGACCCCTCGTTGGCGGACCGACTGCAGCTCGGGACTGCGGGCGCCCTCCGGGAGGAAGGCCAGCAGCGCCTTGCCGTGGGCCGCGACCCCCAGGGGATGCCGGAACCCGACCCGGTAGTTCACCTGCACGAAGCGGTCGCCGGGCTCGATGACCTCGACGACGACCAGGTCGTCGCGATCGCGGACCGCGAGGCACGCGGTCTCGCCCGTGTCATCCGACAGCGACCGCAGCGGTGGACCGGCCAGGCGTCGGACCTCCAGCCCCTGCGCAGCCCGGACGCCGAGCTCCAGCATCGACAGGCCGAGCCGGTACCGCCGCGTCTCTGCGTCGCGGGTGACGAAGCCCTCCGCGACGAGGGTGTCGAGCAGGCGGTAGAGCACCGCCCGGTCCAGCCCCGTGCTCTCTGCCAGCCCGGAGACGGTCGCACCGTCGTTGTGTTCCCCCAGCGCGTTCAGCAGCGACAGACCGCGGGAGAGGGTGCGTGACCCACTGGATCGCCGACCACTCCTGACGTCGACCTCGGTCTCGCTCACGGGACTCCCTCCTCCCTTCGCAGCTGGTGCAACCAGGTGGTCCGGTGCTGTCCAGTGATCTGCTCGGGATCCGCGTCGCCGCACACCAGCGTGCGGTGGTCGCGTGAGTGTGCTGCGCGACCCGCGCACGGTCAAGGCCTGAAGCCCGGCTGGACGGCCGGTCCCCGCGAACCTGCCGCAACGGCTGAGCGTCCGCGACGCAGCCTCGCGGGCACCCCGTCACCCATCGCTACCATCCCCGCCGTGACGGCAGACGTCACGATCCCGACGAGAAGGACGGTCCGTGGCCGAGGAGATCGAGAAGCTACTGGGTGGCTCACGCCGCGCCTTCGACACGCTGTTCGAGTCGCGCATCCTGTTCCTGAAGGGCCCCCTGGAGGACGATGTCGCCGACGCCCTGGTCGCGCAGCTGCTCGCTCTCGACGCTGCCAGCGACGAGGACATCACCCTCTACATCAACTCCCCTGGTGGGATCATCACGGGGATGTTCGCGATCTACGACTCCGTGCGGCTGCTGAAGAGCAAGGTGAACGTGCGCTGCATCGGGCTGGCCGCCTCGGCCGGTGCGTTCCTGCTGGCCACCGGGACCGGGATCCGCTCGGCGACCGAGAACGCCCGCATCATGATCCACCAGCCGCTGGGTGGCGCCCGGGGGACGGCCAAGGACATCGAGATCCAGGCCAGGAACATCGTGTGGATCCGCGAACGCATCAACGAGATCCTGGCTGAACGGACCGGGCAGTCGCTGGAGACGATCCAGAAGGACACCGACCGCGACAAGTGGATGACCGCCGCCGAGGCCCTGGAGTACGGCCTGATCGACGAGGTCATGGAGCCGGGTCGCGGCAGCTGACGGGCAGGCCCCTGGTGATCGACGGCGACGCGGTAGCCGCCCCCGAGGGCGCCACCGCCGTGCGCGTCGCCCTGCTCGAGTGCGATCACACCGATCCGGATCTGCGGGGGATCGACGGTGACTACGCCGACATGTTCACCGCGCTGCTCGCTGCGTGCGCACCGACACTCGAGCTCACCCGGTTCGACCTCATCGGCGGCGACCCGCTGCCACCACTCGACGCCTTCGATGCCTACCTGGTCACCGGGTCCCGGCTCGACGCCGTAGCGGGCGACGACTGGATCCAGGAGCTGGCGGCCTTCCTGCGTCGGGCCCACCAGGAGCGGACGCCCACCGTCGGGATCTGCTTCGGTCACCAGCTGATCGCCCACGCCCTCGGGGGCCGGGTCGAGCGAGCGACCGCGGGCTGGGGGGTCGGGGTCCGTGACGCGTGGGTGACGCCGAACGGTGCCCACACATCCGGCCTGCCCGATCGTTTCCGGCTGCTCCACAGCCATCAGGACCAGGTGCTCGAGCTGCCACCCGGCGGTGAGGTGGTGGCCAGCAGCACCCACGCCCCGATCGCGGCGTTGCGCGTGGGGTCACTGCTCGGCTTCCAGGGCCATCCGGAGTTCACCCCGCGCTACGCCGAGGCCCTGATGGCCAGCCGCAGCGACCGGATCGACGCCGAGGTGATCGCCGAGGGGCGCCGGACGCTGGCCACCCCGACCGACCACGAGACCATCGCCAGGTGGATCGCGGACCACCTCGCCGGAGGCACGGCGTGAGCCGCCGGCGACTGGCGGTCTCGCTGGACGCGGTGGTCCTGGCCGTCACCGACGAGACGCCGAGGGTCCTGGTCACCGAGGACGGGGACACGTTGCCGGCGCTGCCGTCGGGGCCGTTGGACGTCGATCACGACGCCACGCTCGAACGTGGGCTCCGACGCTACGTCAGGGAGCAGACCGAACTGGAGCTCGGCTACGTGGAGCAGCTGTACACCTTCGGGGACCGCGACCGGGCCCCGGACGCCGACCAGATGCGGCGGCTGAGCGTCGGCTACCTCGCCCTGGTACACGAGACGGCCGCGGCCCCCGGGACCCGCTGGGCCGACGTCCACGAGTTCCTCCCCTGGGAGGACCACCGTGATGGCAGCCCCGAGGTGGTGGACGACCTGCAGGCCAGGTTGGCGAGCTGGGCGGGCACCGACCGCCAACGCCGTCACCGGGTCACGATCACCTTCGGTCCCCCCTGGGATGGGATCCGGGCCCTGGAGCGCTACGAGCTGCTCTACGGCGTCGGCCTCGTCGACGAGCGCGCCCATGACGACCACCGGCCGACCTCCGAGCCGGACGCCGGGCAGGCCATGCGCGACGACCACCGACGGATCCTCGCGACCGCCATCGGCCGGATCCGCGGCAAGCTCACCTACCGGCCGATCGTGTTCGAGTTGGTGGCTGAGCCCTTCACCCTGCTCGAGCTCCAACGCACCGTCGAGGCGTTGTCCGGCGTCGGCCTGCACAAGCAGAACTTCCGCCGCCTGGTGCTGGGCTCCGGGCTCGTCGAAGGCACCGGCGAGACCCGTCAGACCGGCGCCGGACGACCGGCCCAGCTGTTCCGCTACCGCCCCGAGGTCCAGCTGGAGCGGCCCCGGCCGGGACTCGGCCAGCCCTACCGCTGAGCTCCCCGTTGGCGGCCGGACCGAAGGGTTGGTAGCCTCCCACTTATGCTCAGCGGGAGCATAACTGTTGCAGGGAGCCGCACATGTCCGCCACCGCCACCGCCACCGCACGCGCGAGCCTGCCGGTCCTCCCGGCCGACCGGCTCGCCGGGGTCCTCCCCGACATCGAGCGCCACATCGTCGGCCCGATCATCGCCGACATCGAGCGGCTCAAGCAGGAACGGGACGCGATCGTGCTGGCCCACAACTACATGACCCCCGACATCTTCCACGGGGTCGCGGACCTGGCCGGCGACTCGCTGCAGCTCGCCCGGATGGCCGCGGAGACCGACGCCTCGGTGATCGTGATGGCCGGGGTGCACTTCATGGCCGAGACCGCCAAGATCCTCTCCCCCGACCGCACCGTGCTGATCCCGGACCTGAAGGCCGGCTGCTCGTTGGCGGAGTCGATCACCCCCGATGACATCGCACAGCTGCGCCGCGCCCACCCCGGCGCACCGGTGATCACCTACGTCAACACCTCCGCCGCGGTCAAGGCCGCCTCCGACATCACCTGCACCTCCTCCAACGCCGTCGAGGTGGTCCGCTCGCTCGGCACGGACAAGGTCATCTTCATCCCCGACCGCTACCTCGGCAGCTGGGTCGCCTCGCAGGTCCCCGACATCGAGGTGGTCATCTACGACGGGGCGTGCGAGGTCCACGAGCGCTTCACCGGCGCTGAGGTCGAGGAACTGCGGACCCTGCACGACGGGGTCGCGGTGCTCGCCCACCCGGAGTGCCCACCGGATGTGCTCGCCGCCGCCGACGTGGTGGGTTCCACCAAGCTGATGCACGACTGGGTCCGTGACCACCAGCCGAGCTCGGTGGCCATGATCACCGAGTGCTCCATGGCCGACAACGTCGCCGCGGACGCCCCTGACACCGAGTTCATCCGGCCCTGCAACATGTGCCCCCACATGAAGCGGATCACGATCCAGAACATCCGCACCTCGCTTGAGACCATGACCCACGAGGTGGTCGTCGATCCCGACACCGCCGCCCGCGCCCGCCGCGCGGTCGAGGCCATGCTGGCCGTCGCGTGACCACCTCGACACCGGCGTCCGGCGACCACCGGGCGGTCGTCGTCGGGTCCGGACTGGCCGGGCTGACCGTCGCGCTGGAGCTCGGGCACTGCACCCTGGTGACCCGCACAGCGCTCGGCGACGGCGCCAGCGGCTGGGCGCAGGGCGGGATCGCGGCCGCGATCGGCGCGGACGACGACCCGTCGATCCACGCCGCCGACACCGTGGCGGTCAGCGCCGGGCTGTCTGACGCCGAGGTGGCACGGGCGGTCGCGGCAGGCGCGGCGGAGCGCATCAACTGGCTCGACGCGTTGGCGGTGCCCTTCGACCGCGACGGCGACGCGCTGTCGCTCGGCCGGGAGGCCGGTCACCGCCGTCGACGCATCGTCCACGCCGCCGGTGACGCCACGGGAGCCGCGGTGATGGCACGGCTGCGCGCGGCGGTCGAGGCCCGGGACGACATCACCGTGGTCACCGACGCCCGTGCCGTGGACCTGCTCCACGACGGTGGCCGGGTCACCGGGCTCGCGATCGAACGCGGTGGACGCCTCGAGGTCCTGACCACCCGGGCGGTGGTGCTGGCCACCGGCGGGCTCGGCCACCTCTACGCCCGTACCACCAACCCGGCGATCGCGACCGGCGACGGGGTCGCGATGGCGCTGCGGGCCGGGGTGAGCGTCCGGGACCCGGAGTTCGTGCAGTTCCACCCCACCGCCCTGGACACCGGCGCCGACCCGCTCCCGCTGGTTACCGAGGCCCTGCGCGGTGCCGGCGCGGTGCTGCGCGACCACGAGGGCCGGCGCTTCATGGCCGACCTCCACCCGGACGCGGAGCTCGCCCCCCGCGACGTCGTGGCGCGCGCCAACTTCGCGGCCCGCGGGCGTGGCCCGGTGGTACTGGACGCGACCCACCTCGGCGCGGACATCGAGCGTCGCTTCCCGACGGTGGTCGGTCTGGCCCGCGCCGCCGTGCTCGACCCCTTCGCGCCGCTGCCGGTCACCCCTGCCCAGCACTACGCCATGGGGGGCATCGCCACCGACCTCGACGGGCGCAGCTCCCTGCCGGGGCTGTTCGCCTGCGGCGAGGTGGCCTCGACGGGCCTCCACGGCGCCAACCGGCTGGCCAGCAACTCCCTGCTGGAGGCGATGGTGGTGGCGCGCCGGGTCGCGGCCGTGCTCAGCGGCGACACCCCGGTGGTGGCCGACCTCGGCCACGCCCGCACCCCCCGGCGCCTCGCGGATCTCACGCTGCCCGCCGGCGATGAGCCGGCGGCGGTGACGGAGCTACGGCGGCTGATGTGGGACCACGCCGGCCCGATCCGCGACGACCACGGGCTGCGGACCGGTCTGGAACGGTTCGGCGGGCTCCTCCCCCGGCTGGTCACCGGCGCCGACGGCCGCAACCTGGCGGTGCTGGCCGAGGTGGTGCTGCGGGCGGCGCTGGCCCGCACCGAGTCCCGCGGCGCCCACCACCGCAGCGACCACCCGGCTGCCGACCCTGCCCAGGCCCGCTCGACGCTGCTGGACGCCACCACCACGGCCGACCTCGGTCCACGGGTGACGCTGGCCGCCGCCACCTCGATGTCGGTGGCTCCGGCGGTGCCGGGCCGGGGGGCACCGTGAGCACGCCGCTGCCCGCCCACCTCGTCGACGAGCTGGTCCGGCGCACCCTGGCCGAGGACCTCGGCCTCGCCGGCGACCCGTCCACCGACGCGGCGATCAGCCCGGACGCCCGCGGCACGGCCGAGATCGTCGCACGGCAGTCCGGCACCATCGCCGGCCTGGACGTCGCGCTGGCGGTGTTCCCCGCGGTCTCCGGCGGCGTGACGGCCACCGCGGCGGTGGTGGACGGCGACCGGGTCGACGCCGGCACGGTGCTCGCCCGGCTGCAGGGGCCGACGCGCGCGCTGCTGACCGGGGAACGGGCCGCGCTCAACCTGCTCGGTCACGCCAGCGGCATCGCCACGGTCACCCGTAGCGTGGTCGACGCGGTGGCCGGCACGAGAGCCCGCATCGTCGACACCCGCAAGACCACCCCCGGCCTGCGGGCGCTCGAGAAGTACGCCGTTCGGTGCGGCGGCGGCCACAACCACCGGTTCGGGTTGTTCGACGCGGTGATGCTCAAGGACAACCACCTCGTCGCCGCCGGCGGCATCGCCCCCGCGGTGGCCGCGGTGCGGGCGCAGGTCGGCCACACCGTCCACGTCGAGGTGGAGGTCGATCACCTCGAGCAGGTCCACGAGGCCCTGGCGGCCGGGGCCGACTCGATCCTGCTCGACAACCTCGACGACGACGACCTGCGCACCGCCGTGGGGCTGGTCGCCGGCCGCGCGATCACCGAGGCCTCCGGTGGCATCACCCCGGACCGGGCCGC
>Ga0207421_10003580_pt1 | contig 18423 bp, 12 predicted proteins | sample SodLakKL_010_SED_4_FD_187542 | JGI IMG/M metagenome (GOLD analysis project Ga0207421, IMG submission 187542) | Alkaline sediment microbial communities from Lake Tanatar, Kulunda Steppe, Russia - 8KL_010_SED (SPAdes) (version 2) | ecosystem: Environmental > Aquatic > Non-marine Saline and... | reverse complement strand
TAAAAAGAATTAAGCGGGAAATGTATGGAAGATGTTCCTTTGAGTTATTGAAACACAAAATTTTTTTATCCGAATTTTCAACCTAATTGAATAAGACCCCGGAAAATACAATTATTGGCAATGAAAAATACAAGTAATGGAAATGTATATTGCAAGTGACGACTTTTCGTTTGCGGGACTGGCGATTTTTCACTTGCAATACACACCCCTGGCTCCATAAGCTGGAATGCTGGCTCTCAAAAATCGGAAGGGTGGCTCTTTTCTACCGGACTCCTGCCATAAATTGCATATCATTCTACAATTAGCCTTGTATTATGGGCAGGTTCGGATATAATTGTTTTATAATGAATTTCAAATAAGGAGTGGTTGCCATGACACAAACAACGAAAGCGACGAACCTATTACGAGACGGAGACCCAATCAAAAAGACATAGGAGGCATTATGGCACGATACAACTGGATTGACGGCAACGACTTTTCCATTAGACATTTCTATTTGATGGACCGTTGGTTGCTTGCGATGATTTTTGAACATAATGGAAACAAGAAAAAAGAAGAGGTTTCAGAACACACCGTGACGCTAGCGACGCTGCTCAAGCGTCACGAGGATTTGATTTATGTGATCAAAAAGCGGGCACCCGAAGCAACCCAAGGTTTGGATGCCTTGCTTGAACATGCTGATGATGCGTTAAAGGGTGACGTCTTACGAAAACGAGAGATCAATCTCATGGAAGCCATGGAGACGGATGTCATCTACATGGAGCCTGAAATCATGGCATCCCAGGCCAATTACATTACCGCCTGGGAAGAAAAGCACTTGCACGACCTTGTCGATGTGACCGACAAAGTCGTTCTTGATCTCGGTGCAGGCACCGGAAGACTCACCTTCGCGGCCGCGCCGAAAGCGAAGCGTGTGTACGCTTCAGAACCGGTGGACCGCTTGCGTGAATACATGCGGGATAAAGTTAAAGAACAAGGCATAAAAAACGTCAAGGTACAAGACGGATTTGTGCTCGACATCCCGCATGAAGATGATACGTTCGATGTGGTGATGAGCGGGCATGTCGTCGGCGATCATTATGAAGAGGAAATAAACGAAATGATCCGAGTGACCAAAGATGGCGGCATGATCGTCATCTGCAATGGCGACGATGACATTAAACGCAAAGGTCCGGACAAAGAACTCACAAGCCGTGGTTTTGAAGCATTCTACCATGAGAGCCCGATTGGTGGCGACATCTACAATTACACATTGAAAGTTAACAAGTAGTCTCATAAGAAAGGTCTTGCGATTTTCGCAAGACCTTTTCATGTGCGTGCATATGTCTAAAGCATACAGCGTATAAAAACATACGAAACGAGGAACCATTACTGTGGGTTATCTTCAATGGACATTTCGATATAGACCACATCTATGCCTATATCTTGCAGAAAAATGTAAATGGTGTACGCGTCGGTTTCAATGCGGAAATCCGCGCGCATATCCTGGATGTTGCTATTGGCCACGGTATAATCATCCGACTCCGAGAAGTGGTTCTCATAATATGTGGATATGGATTCCAGCGTATCGGAGCTACCAAACACATAATACGTATCATGGTCTCCGACATACTGCTCAAGCAGGACAGCTCCGGGGAAACGATGAATGTGATCGTGCGGTTCTTTTTCAACGCGATCCTCTTCAGGCAACGTATGGTCTTCAATATACACCGAATATTGTGTCGCGTCTTCATAAAGTGACCCGGTAAAGACGGACACATTTACCCGAACGTTTCCATGAAAGGCTTCAATGATTATGGTATCCTGCCATCCCGTCCGTTCGTTGACGTCGGTGAAACCGTTCTCGGATGTGAAGACGGTATCCAGGAGTGCTTGAACCACCGCTTCTTGATTCATTCCGACGACATAGCGGTGTTCGGATGTCGTTTCCCCTTCAAACGCCTCAAGCAGGTAAGCGCCATCGATACGTGCATATTCCTCGCCTTTGGGGTCGGTCAAGTCACTCTCGGGCATAGGTTCCGGTGAGGCGTCAAAAGTGTCTATGAAGATTTCGCTATGTCCGGCTTGCGATGGATGTATCTGAATATGAATGGTGAAATCATCCACATAAACATCAATGAAGCCTCTTTCGCCTTCATCCAGATGTGCCTCGACTTCATAGGCCTCATCGTCGGAATAAAGCTGCACGTAATAATCGTAAATCGAGTCGATGGTGTCGTCGCTACCAAAGCGATAGAAACGTCCACGATCATCGATATACTGCTCCAGCAATACAGCGTCTGGATAACGGTAAAGGTGTTCATGCGTCTCTTTTTCGATCTGATCGTCCTCAGGTAGACTTTTGTCCTCGACAAACACCTGGTACAATGTTGCGTCTACATAGCCGGATTCATCGTGGATGGTGACCCGTACACGGTAGGTGCCAGTATAGGTTTCGATGATGACGCGGTTGTTCCATGCATCGCGTTTTTCGGGTGCGCTGAATCCGTTTTCCTCAGTAAAGACAGTGTTCATGAACGCGTCAATCGTCGCTTCTTTTTCACCGGGAACGCCATATATGTGCGACCACCACGACGCATCGCTGGCAACATTCGCCTCCAACAGCACGGCGTCATCCAAACGGCCATAGACTTCGCCGACAGGGTCCATGACGTCCTCTTCAGGAAGCGGCTCCGGCGTTTGATCGATGATTGTGAATCCAATATTGACCGTACCACCGCCCGTCTGTTCGAGATTGATATGAATCTCGTAAACGCCTGCGGTAATCCGAAGATGCGCCGAGGCATCGTAGATATTGTTTTGTGTCAAGGTATATTCGTCGGCATCCATATAGTAGTCTTCGTAAAACATGAAAATGGTCTCAAGAGAATCGTAACTCCCAAACGTATAATGCAGGCTTGAGTCATGTTCATTTTGACCCAGCAACACCGCATCGTCATACCGCAACGTATGTTCATGCTTGATGATGGCATCCAAATCGTCTTCGGGAAGACTGTAGTCATGGACACTGATCGTGTATTCCGTAGCGTCCCCATAAAGTGTATCACCGTAGACACTCGCGACAATACGGTAACCCGGCAGGAACACTTCGATGTTCACGCGATCTTGCCAAGTGCTCCATTTATAGGGTTCTCCGTAGCCGTTTTCGGATGTGAAGACCGCGTTCATCAAATAATCGACAAGTGCTTCCCTTTCCATCTCGATGACATATCGATGGGCGTAATAAATCCCATCTTCCCCTTCAGCATCAATGAGATAGGCCCCCTCGATGCGTCCGTATTCCTCGCCATACGGTTCGGCTAGGTCCACCTCAGGCATGGGCTTCGGCGTGTTGTCTTGAAGCACCATGGTGATCGCGTGCGCATCGAGATAATCATGTTCATGGTAAAAGTAGATTTGTAGAGTGTAATCGCCGTAGACATATTCGATATAGCCGTCGTGTTCATGCATTTCATAGGCCACACGTTCCATGTCATCCAGGTGCGCATACGCGTCGTCCATGTAAAAGTCAAATATCGTCTCAAGCTTAGCGTCGGTGACAAAAATCAGTTCTTTGACCCTTTCCCAGCTGTGAGACTCAGTCAGGATCAAAGACGATGGCCTTACAAGCAACGCATGCTCGGGCATCGTAACGAGATCTTCATCCGGGATGGAGCGGTCATAGACTCGCACGCGGTATTGAATGGCGTTTTCATAATGCGATGTCTCGGAGACAGTGACCCTTAACTCCCATGTTGAATAAGAGGCGCTCACAAAGGAAATCACTCCATCCTGATCATGTGCGTACACATGTTCATATCCGTTTTCTTCAAGCAACATTTCCTCAATCAGGTAATCCCAGAAAGCGTCTTTTTCCATCTGGATCGCGAAGTTGTAGTCGCTGTAGGTTCGTCCGTCCCATTCAGAATGCCACAGGAGTACCGCCGCATCGATATCAATAAACGAAGGGACCGGCTCGTCGCTCAGATCGTCTTCAGGGAATGGCTGCGCCCAGTTCTCGAAATTAATCCTGTAAACGATCGCGTCTTCATACCCAGAAAACCGATTATCGCCATACAAACAGATTCGTCCCGTTTCGCTCTTTGCGCAGACGTCGAAACCATTGTCGCTCAAATGCTTCTCGATGATGGACCACTTTTCATCCGCGAACACGTGCTCCAGTGCATAGTCGTATAGCGATGCCATGTCGCTTTGAACCACGTAGTATCGCGCAAAGTAGTAATCTTCATCTTGATACGCGGCAGTAAGGATCGACCCCGGGTAGCGCGGCGCCTTTTCAATGTCGTCGTCATCGACGACATCAGTTTCCGGGAACGGCTCCGGCGTATGGTCTTCAATCATGACCACGAAATGCGTCGCGTCAATAAAATGCTTGTCAAAGTACCCATGGATACGGATGAAATCGTCATCGTGATAAAAAGAAATCTCCCATTCGTTGTCACTGTAATGCATGGTTTCAAGCGAACGGAACTTATCATCATCCTCATAAAGTTCTATGTAATGGTTCATAATGTTTTCTACTGAGAAGGAACTTGCGAAATAAAATCTGTCGTCTCGTCCTTGATAGCGAAACAGCATTGTCTCTTCGGGTCTCGGTAGGAAGTCGGGATCGGATGCGTCCACATAATCCTCATCTGGAAGCGGTCTTAACGACCGGTTGATCAGACGCACTTCATATTCAATCGCATCACGGAACTCGGAGGTGTGGAAGATCCGGATATAAAAGCGCTGTTCCTCCGTGGCTGCATCAAGGTACGTTGCATTGTTTCGCGTATGGTAATACAATTCTTGCGTCAGATCCATCGCTTCAAGTGCATCCATGAAATGCTGTTTTACCGTCTCGACATCGCCCAAGGTTACAAAACGGAACGTTTCTTCAAAAAATTGAAGGGACTCATGCGTGTCAATGAGTCTCGAATCCGGATAACGCGCAATGGCATCCATCTCTGCGTCAATCAGATCCGCATCCGGGTATTCAGACGCTTTTTCGATCCAAATACGGATAGCGAGTGCGTCTTGATACGAATCGCTACGTTGTATGTCCATGGAGAAATAATTCTGGTCATAGTGCCCGCCAACAGAAACAAATGCTTCGTCCATGTCGATGTATTGAATCGTGACTTCATCGGTAAAGGCCTGATGCAAATACTCATCGATATCGAACGTATCGATTCCGCCGAAAAGGTCGTTATCAAGTACATAATCGTAACGGTACGTATCGTCGTTCCAGGCATTGTAATCGACCAGCACCATTTCTTCCAGGACGGAAAAGAACATCGTGTCAGGTTCGACAAGGTCCGCATCCGGTATCGGCATTGGACGATAGTCACGAACATAGACGTACAGCTCCTTTAACGACCCCACTTCCATGTCACCTTCCAAGGAGACATCGATGGACCAATCATTGTTCTTACCAATAATGTAGAAATAATCGCTATCCATATGCGTTTCCAGATCATCCAATCCAAACGTTGCATCCATCACGTCTTTGTAAAAATCGAACAGCTCGTCAACCGGAGCTAAGGTCCAAAACACATAATGGTGATCCTGCGTGTTCGGGGTATCTTGTTCTCTGAGATAAATCAATGGATAATGCTCCAATGGAAAGGATTCATCCAACGCTTGATATTCCTCAGAAAAGAAGATTGCTTTGAGTCTTAAGTCATCCATTACATCAAACGTCACGGTTGATTCCTTGCTGAAAACGCTGGATTCATCAAGGTTGAGCCAATAGGAAAAATGCACGTCATCGGGTGCCTCTACACTGATTGTGAGCGTCTCTCCGGGTATGAGTCCATCCGTTATCGATTTGCTCACGGTTGTGCCTTCGTAATTGGTTTGAAGTTCGACGTCGACCAAAGACGCTTTGGAAATATAGACAGCGGTCAGTTGACGGTCGGTTTGCGCTTCGAACGTATAGCTTTGCGATTCGCTGACAATTTCCTCACCTTCAAGCCAGTGCTTGAAAATATAATCATCGCTTTCCGCTGCTGTAACGGTGACTTCAGTTCCGAGGGTGATTTCCCATTCGGGGTGAATCGAGACCTTGTCTTGGTGTGTCCCTGTTGCCTCGATCGACACCGTTTCACTTTGGATATCCTCTGTTGTCGTGTCGCACCCCGCTAAAAACAATAACCCCAGTAACAATACTGCATTCCTTACAATTTTCATGTAACCCCTCCTCAATTTAATAAAAAAAAACACATCAGACATCCACCACAAAAAGGATGTTCACAATGTGTCGAAATTTACAAAACTGTCGCCAATCCCTGTTGAAAAAACAAAAAACTGCAAAGCGAACCCCTCCCCAAAAATGCAAACGCGATAATGCCTCCCAATATCATTATACATGTTTCTTTCATGCAAAACCATATTATTTGGTAGTTTAAACGAAAGAGTATTCCTAAGCTTACGCTTCAATCCGACAAAAACGAACCAATGGTTTTCTGTTTTGCATGCACTGACCTGTAGCCACATATGGAGGAATATGAGAGGCAAGATCTTGCGATTGCGAAAGGTCTTTTTGCGTCCATTACAAATCATCCGAGAATTGTTTTGTTGGCATATTTATGCGTGAATATATGGGGCATATATCATATGTATTGAAATCATATAAAGACCTTAATGAAGGGCTTAAAATAAAAATATAATATAGACAGTGCAATCACGCCATGCTATACTTGATTTGTTGATGCAAAACGGGGGATAGACAATGCCTTTATTTTGTAAGCTACAGTAAAGTATGAAAGAATTATTATAATACAGGGTAAACGAAGGAGTGTGTGACAATGGAGTGTAAACAGTGTGAAGCGACGTTGAATGAGACCGATCGGTTTTGTTCGGCCTGTGGGTATGAAGTATCCGGTCAAATAATCAATGAATCAGGAAACGATGTGGTGCGTAAGTCTGAATACCGGGATCAATTCGACGGTAAGAAGCTTTTGGATACCATTCAGATTTTCATGGTGTTGTTCTATTTTGCGGCGGGTGTTGTCGGCATATTCTACCTGCAACAGGCGTCTTATCAAAGCTCGGATGCGTTTGGGTTGGCGGTCATCTTTGGGAGTCTGTTCACTTCCGCTACACTGATTGCCTGTATGTATGCGGTACTTAAGTTCAAACACGGCAGCGAATGATATTATTAAGCAAAACAGCGATTGAATATGAGACACTTGCAATAATAAAAGGGTGATCCTGAACCATCAGTGTTCAGAATCACCTTTTTGTTTGGCTTATATCAGTTAATGGTCACATCGACCAGTTCAAAGTCTTTTCCTTCAATATGCAAGGTTTCATCGCAAGGGGAGAAAAGAAAGGTTCCCGCTTGGTAGGGTGTGCCGTTTATGGTGAGTGATCCTTGGGATATGAAAAGATAGCGGCCGTGTTGATGGGGTGGAAGGATGTTGGGTGTGGTGTGGATGTCAGTGGTGAAGTAAGGCGTACTGAGGTCATGAATGACCTTATTGTCAGGGATGTTGATGACGTCCATGGCTTGCTTGAGATGGAGCGGACGTTTTTTCCCATCATAAATGCGGTCATAATCATAGAAACGGTAGGTAACGTCACTGGATTGCTGGATTTCCAGCAATTGAGTGTCTTTTTTTATTGCATGGATTGTTCCGGGGTTGATGCGGAATGCATCGTGTGGTTGAATGGGATAATGGTTGACCAGTTCTAGGAATCTTCCTTCCTCCACATAGGCTTTGAATGTGTCCATCGTATCGGCTTGGTGGCCGATGATGATGTCGCTTTCAGGCTTGCAGTCGAGGATGTACCAGCATTCGGACTTGCCCAGTGAGTGTTCATGGATTTTGGCATAATCATCATCGGGGTGCACCTGGATGGACAAATCATCCTGCGCATCGATCAGCTTGATGAGAATGGGGAAATCTTTACTGGGGTGATGGCCGAACAGTTCGGGGTGTTGTGTCCAGAGTTCATGCAGGGAGAACTCTTCATAGGGACCCTCGGCCAGGCGTGTTTCACTGCCTTTATAGCCGCTGATGCCCCAACACTCGCCGATGTTTTCCTGGTCGGTGGTAAAACCATACATTGTGCTCAGTCTGTTTCCTCCCCAGGGTTTCGCTTTGAAAATGGGTTCGATGCGGTATGGCATAAGGATGCTCCTTTCAATGGAACGATTTAATCAAGGCCATTGTACGGTTTTTTATGGAAGATTCAACGAACCCAGGTCCCAATATATGAAAAACACCGTAGTGAAAGAACGCCACCAGAAGCAATAATGAAACCGCATACATACATCTTGGAACGCCACAAACCCCTGTTTGTGGGCTTGCGAGTGGTTAATACCAACACACTGCAAGGTTTTTTGCAAATGATTGTATTTTATGGTGTAGACTTAAGATATAAAATGAAATTGAAGCGAGAGGGAGACTGCGATGAAATCATTGGATAAAAAGTCGAAAAAGATTCTGTACGCATTTCTGACCCATGATGTGTTAACCACTGAGCGTCTGAAACAAGAGGTTGACATGTCTGAACGCACCCTTCACGAATACATTAATCATCTGAATGAGGTTTTGTCTGAATATCGCTCTTCAATCATCAAGAAACCGCGTGTGGGGATGTGGCTTGAAGCGGACAATGAATCGATCAACACCCTGCACATACTGGCCGGAGGCACCGGTGAGGAACATCTGAGCGACGCGGAGTCCCGGGTGCATTACCTGATTGTCCGTTTGCTTGAATACGATGACTACCTTACCATCCAGTCCTTGGCCGAAGAAATCCATGTCTCGCACGGCACCATGGTCAACGATCTTGAAAAGGTGGAACGTTGGCTCAAGGGATATCATCTTCGCTTGGAGCGGGTTCGCAACAAAGGTGTACGCGTGCTTGCCAGTGAAAAGAAACGTAGACAAATCCTTGCGACCATCTATCAGCTCCAAAAAGACAACCACACCCTGCTCAAAATGATTCGCGGTGTGGTGGACCATGAAGATTTCAAAGGAATGGAAGACTATATCGGCTCCGCCATATTCAGTCAGTTCGACGCCTTTGAAATCGGTCGCCTCAAGCGCATTGTCAAAACCATGGAAACCTCGTCCCCCTTACAGTTTTCCGATGAAGGGTTTGTGGCATTGGTCATCCATATTGCAATCGCCTTGAAACGAGCAAGGGATGGACAGTATGTCAAGCTTGACAATAAGACCAAGCAACGCCTCAAGAACAATGAACTTTATGACAAAGCGAATGCGTTCGTCGAAGCCATCGAATCAGCCTTCGACATTGAACTACCCGACGATGAAGCATGTTACATCCTGATGCACATGCTCGGCGCGAAAGTGCAAGCTCAAAACGAAACCGACGACCAAGCATTCTCGCCATCCATTGAAAATGTGGTCGAGGCCATGATCGCACGTGCGGAATCCCTGCTGGACACAAACCTTTCCCAGGATGACATCCTGAAACGAAGCCTGGCGCTTCACATACAGGCATCGATCAATCGGCTCGAACACAACCTTCCCATCCATAATCCGTATTTGGAAGACATCAAGCAAGGCTATCCGATGGTGTTCGAAGCCTCGATACAAAGCTATGACTATCTGAAGCAACGTTTCAGTTTCGCCTATAACGACCATGAAATAGCCTACATCGCCATGCACATCCAGGCCTCTATAGAACGTAACAAGGCCGCCGTAGACCATGACCCCAAAAATGTCTTGCTGGTATGCAGCAGCGGTGTTGGGACCTCACAACTCTTAAGCAGCAAGTTCAAACGCATCTTCGCTGACTTGAATCTTGTGGCGACGGTTCCGCTCAGCCATGTGGACAAGTATCCGGACGTCGATTTGATCGTCTCGACAGTGCCGTTCGAACACGAAAGTGTTCCGGTGGTCATTGTCAGTCCGTTTCTGACCCACAAGGACTTATCCACCATTGAAAAACGTCTGAACCAGATGAGTCAGACACAATCCCATCGCCCGTTCAAAGGGTTCACAAAACTCATCTCCAGGACTTTGATTCGTACCAATGTCCGCTACAGCAACATGAAACGCCTGATCAAGGCGATGTGCGACGAGATGGTAGAACAACGCTATGTGAATGAATCGTTCTACCAAAGTGTCATGGACCGTGAAGCCATTTCCTCGACCGCTGTGCTTGATGTCGCCTTGCCGCACGGGCATTATGAGCACGTCCAAAAAGACGCCATCAGCATCTGGACGTTGAACCAGCCCATCCGATGGGGTGATTTCGATGTCTTCATGGTGGCCTTGATCGCCATCAAAAAAGAAACCACCGGTGACTTGCAGGCGTTTTACGACACGCTTTATGACATGATTTCCGATGAAACGCTTAAAAAGAACATCAAAGTCATCCGTGACGATGACGCATTATACAAATTACTTAGCGAAGGTGAAAACAATGCAAATAATCAGTAAAGACTTCATTTACCTGGACCAACACTATGACGATCGCGAGAGCCTGCTTAAAGCGATCGGTGAAAACCTCAAAGAAGCCGGCAGAATACAAGATCCCGATCGCTTCTATGAAGAACTGCTCGAACGCGAGGCGCAAGTGTCCACCTATATGGGAAACGGCATCGCCATTCCCCACTGCAAGACATCCAATATCAACGATTCCACAGTGGTTTTGCTCAGAAACGCGAAACCCGTCACGTGGAATGATGCGGATGAACAGACCGACCTTGTCTTCCTGCTCAGTGTGAAAGACGACAAGAGCAGTGAAGAGAACTCGCATCTTAAGGTGCTATCCCGTTTGGCGCAAAACCTTATGGACGAGGAGTTCGTGGATACCATCAAACATGAAAACGATATAGAAACGATTTATCAAGCCATGAAAATAGTGGAAGGAGGAAACTGAATGAAATTTATCGCTGTCGCGGCGTGTCCGACGGGTGTCGCCCACACCTACATGGTCAAAGCCGCACTGGAAAAAGCCGCCAAAGCGCTCGGCCATGACATGAAGGTTGAGACACAAGGCGCATCGGGCATTGAGAACGAACTCACCAAAGAAGACATCGAAAATGCCGATGTATTGATTCTGGCAGTTGAAGTCGGAATCAGCAAGAAAGAACGTTTCGACAACATCCCCAAAGTCAGCATCCCTCAGAAAACCATCATCAAGTCCCCGAAAAACGTCCTTAATCAAATCGAATCAAAGATCAAAAACACGTAACGTAGAAACAAAAAATAAATTGGAGGAATTATTATGAACATTCGCAAGTCTTTAATGACCGGAATCAGTTACATGCTTCCGTTCATCGTATTCGCCGGTATGACGATCGCCTTTACCGGGATCATCAGCGAATACGTCAATGCCGAAATTGAGTGGGTCACGACCCTCAATGGATTCGCCTGGACCGTGATGGGATTCATCGCCCCGTTCTTCGCCGCCTACGTGGCCTATGCCATGGCGGGGAAACCCGGAATCGCCCCTGGGTTTATCGGTGGATGGATCGCAGCCAACCCTGTCCTTGACGGTGCGGAAGAATCCGGATTCTTAGGTGCCGTGATCGCAGGGTTGTTAGCAGGGTATCTTGTCCATCAGCTAAAGAAGGTCAAACTCCCTGAAGTCATCGATTCCTTGCGCCCTACTTTGATCATTCCGATTGTTGCGGGTTGGATCATGTACGTTATCATGGTGTATCCGGTCGGCCTGGTCGTCGGACAGCTCTATGGTTTTATCATTGACGGCCTCATCAGCATGCAGGCCACCACATTGACCGCGATTATCCTTGGTGGTACGCTTTCCGCCATGTGTGCCTTTGACATGGGCGGCCCCATCAACAAAATCGCCATCGCCTTCGTGTTCGCCGTCTGGGCGGATCCGAGCGGATTCGGCTTTGAAGCGAACGCAGCGGTCTTCCCGGGCATCATGGCACCGGGCATCGCGCTTGCCCTGTCGACCAAAATCATGCCAAGAAAGTATACCGCTTCCGAAATCGAGCAACGCCCGACGGCACTGATCAGCGGCCTGGTCGGCATCACCGAAGCCGCCTTGCCATATGCATTCAGAGATCCGGTCCGTGTGGTTGGTGCCAATGTCATCGGCGCCTTTGTCGGAGGCGCGATGATGATGACCTTCGGCGTTTCCACACCGGGTGTCTCAGGCATCGTCGGCATTCCCCCGGCAAGCAACATCCCACTGTTCCTGCTTTCCATCGTGACCGCAATCGCTATCTCCACAGCACTGCTGATCCTCTTCAAGAAGCCGGTCGAGGAAGAATGGGACTCTGAAAGCCAAGAAGACCTCAAGATCGAACTCGAATAATCAAAACGTAAAGATGCAATCTTTAAAGATTGTATCTTTACTTATACGAAAGGATTTTTCATATGACAACGTTTAATATTATCGCCCATACGCACTGGGATCGCGAATGGCATAAGACCTTCCAGGAAAACCGTGTCCGCCTGATCCCTTTTATGGATCACCTCATCGATACAATCCTCAGCAAAGAGGATTTCGTCTTCACCCTGGACGGACAGACCAGTCTGATCGAGGACTATCTGGCGGTCAAACCTGAAAACCGGGATCGTCTCAAAAAAGCATTCGCGACCAACCGTCTTATTCCCGGTCCCTGGTATGTCCAACCCGATACCTTTTTACCTTCCTTTGAATCCCTGGTACGCAATCGTCTGATTTCAAAACGCATCGCCGTTCCGTTTGCTTCCGAGATGCAAACAGGCTATCTGCCCGATTCCTTCGGTCAGTCCGCCGTCATCCCCTCTCTGCTCAAAGGGTTCGACATGCCGTATGCCTTGATCTACCGGGGCATCGACGATGACGACACTCCGTATAACGCCTTCAACTGGAAAGGCATCGACGGACAGAAAATCGTTGCCGAATGGATGCCCAAAGGCTACGGCAACGCCATGTTCCTTTCTCCTGAAAAAGAAAAAAGCGAAGCCGTCATCAAGGAGAACATGGAGATGGACCTGTTCAACGGACGGCTGGTCAATGACCAGTTTCTTCTGATGAGCGGAAGCGACCAATGCTTCGCCAAGAGTCACCTCTGTGAAGCCGTCAAAGCCCTTAACGATTCGGAAATTTATAAAAACGACGTGTTCAGGCTGTGCGGCATCGACACACACATGGCCGCAGTCGCCAAAGCGTCATCCGAAATGCATACCTTGAGCGGCGAATTCAGAAAAGGGCACTACAGCCGTGTCCATGCCTCTATCGCAGGCACCCGTTTAGACATCAAGCGGGACAACTTCGACCTCGAGCGGCTATACGAGAGCATTCTTGAACCCCTGAACGCGCTACAGTTCATCGATACGAACGAAGACAACGTGGACATCATTCAAAAGGGATGGAAGTACATTGTGGAGAACCATGCCCATGATTCCATCTGTACAGTATGCACCGACGACGTCCATAAGGAAATGCGTATGCGCTACCTATATGCCAACCAGATTGCACATACGCTTATTGACACCCAGATGGAACACCTTCACGGACTGATACGTTATGACGCTCATGCCGGAAGACCGATCATTGTCTTCAACGGAACCCTAGCCCGTGGCACAAGCGTCGTCAAGACGACCGTCTTCACCAAGGAGAAGACATTCTCCATCCATGAAAAAGACGGAACGCCTGTCCCTTATGACATCGAAAACCAAAAGACCATGAACCTCAAAGACACCAAAGTGTCCCTGACGCCCATTCCGGATGATTACTACTACGAGACGGACATCACCATCCCCGTTAAGAGTGAGGGCATCGGATACCATACACTTTACATCAACGAACAAGGGGAACCATCCCACGAAACCACCGGGACAATAAAAGCCGATCACATCGAAAACGACCATATCGCAATCAAGGTTCAACCCGATGGCCGCCTGAGCATCACGGACAAGGTTAGTGGACATACTCATGAGAATCAGCTCGAGTTTGTCGATGGCGGAAACGCCGGCGATGAATACGACTATTCACCGCCCAAGAAAGATACGCTGGTTTCCAGTAAGGATCGCCTGATAAACCGAGAAATTGTCAAAGACGGCTGTGTCGAGAAAATCCTCAGACTCACGCACCGGATCGAGGTGCCTACGAACACTACGCTCGAGGAACGCAGTGAGGAAACGACTCCCGTTGACATCATGACCGACATCATCCTCGAACCGACATCGCCGTATGTGAAATTCAAGACCACCATCGAGAACTGTGTCACCAATCACCGTCTTCAGGTCCGTTTTCAGACCGACGCCCCCAAGCCTCATCATGTGGCCGATACGCAACTCGGTCAGATCAGACGGACCAACACACACAAGGAAACTGAGCAAAGCATGAACGACGGCTGGTCCGAACGGTACTACCCGACCTACAGCGCCCATCGTTACCAGGGCTTTACGGATGTCGACAAGCCGTTCCTCGTCCTGAACAAAGGTCTGCCTCACTACGAGATTCCGAACGAACAAACCATCGCGTTGACCGTTTTGAGCGGAGTGGGCTATATGGGCAATGAGAACCTTCCCTATCGTCCGGGTCGCAGAAGCGGTGCCGTATGTGCGACGCCCGACGCACAACTGAAGGGCACCTTCACCGCCGAATATGCGTTCTTGCCGTTAAGGGAGGATGTGGACCACGAATCCCTGATGACGCTTTATACCAATCCGCCACTGGTACGAAACTATGCGGAATATGACACGCAAGGCGCGTGGAGTGATGCGCTCAGTCTGTTCAAAGCTAACGATTTGAACAGCACCATTCTCAAAGTGTCCGAAGATAAAAAGCGTCTGGCACTGAGAACGTTGAATCCGTATCCGACCACATTGGATTCTACAGTACTAACGTTCAATCATCATCTGTTCAATCATGTGGATGCGGCGAACCTTGCGGAAGATCCAATCAAAGATTCTACCCTAAGCAAAGGAACCATCAACACACCGGATGAACAGGATGTTCCAAAACTAAGCGGAGAACTTACGTTCAAACCGATGACTCACAATGCGTACAAAACCTTGCTCTTTAGTGTAAAGTAATCATAACCGTCGCCTTTTGGCGGCGGTTTTTTTATCATGGGTGAGAACCGCACCTTTGACTTCAATACGATTAGGGGTATACTTAGTATGTAAAGGTAAAAGAATGTATTAAAATATAAATGAAAGCCATTTAGGTCGCTCATCGTAATTCTGAGTTGAGATCTAAAAAAATATTATTGGAATTCGGAAGGGGATTTATTAATGACAGTGAACAGTTGGATTATTGCAGTGGAGTCCTTGAACAGCATTGAGCATGCCGTATTGATTTCCATTGTGGCCATCAATTTTACGGTGCTGGGACTCACATCGTTGGCCGAGAGTAAACGTGTCCTGGGCATCGAATATGGAAAATTTCTTTTAAGGGAACATTATATGCTGGTGTTTAATAAGATACCATTTAAGATAAAATGGTTTTTGACACTTTTTGCTTTTATCAACGCTTTTGCGTTCATAGGAATATTCATGTTCGGCAATTTCCCTGTGATTCGAGCGGTGCTGATTGTGTTGCTGATGATTAGTTTTCTGATGCTAATCTATTACTTCTTTAGTTACATTCTCTATGTAAATAATAAAGTAAAATTAAACATCTACATTTCAGCCATGAGCTGTATGTACACAAGCCTGAATGAAAACAATAGAAAACATGCATATTATGATGAGTTGTTAAACATTCGTGATGGTCGTCCGACATCAAAAAGAATTTTTACAAGTGTGTTTACGTTTTTTGACAAAGACAATCAGGAAGTTCAATCGACGTTTCAAGATATCTTCGGTACAGACTCTTTCATTTACAAACCAGAAAAGTATCAAAAACGTATCAAATTATACGCCGAATTATATAACAAATCCACACACGGAAAAAATAGAATATTAGAAACCGAGATCAACAATCCGTATCGGTATCGTAATATATCCGAATCGCATGATATTCCACACGAGTTCTTTCAAGTATTCAGAAATACTGTCTTGCAGGAACGATGGGCAATAAAAATCTATAACATGATGCTTAACACCAAAGAAGGTGAACCAAGGCACAACATAATCACATATTCTAATCTGGTAAGAATCGTTGGCAATACGACATTGTTTGGTCGACATGCCAACGTCAGATCCTACAAGTTCATCGACATAGTGATTAAGGAATATCTGAAGCACATGGACAAAGAAAACGATCTGGAAGCACAAGCCATATCACATGGAATCGACCTTCAGGAAGCGGAACGGCTTTTCATTAACGACTGCGCACATTTGGTGTTTGCTGGCATCGCAGATGCTCTTGAGCAAAAGACGTACAATGTGTTGAATGAGTATGAGAAAAGCCTGAAGACACTCATTAACACGAAGACAATGATCAGTGCTCAAGAAAAAAGAGATGTTGTGGTATCGCTCCATGGCATGATCAGCGAGTTTGATAAAAATATCGCGAGAGATAAAATGATGGATGGACTATAAAAATCCGAACATTTCACACGTCCAGTCAATAAACTAAAGAATCAAGTTCTTTATAAAGTTTGCAAATGATTCCATTGTTTATAAAAAAACGTTTAAATTAAACCGGCTTTGTACTATAATAGGACATATATTAAATGGGGATTTAATGTAGGGGATAATCATATGGACATCATTGGTTGTACACAATCACACGGAGAGAATTATGCCTCAACATTACTGTGTTTAGTAATTTGAGGCATTTTTGTTTTGGAATAAATGACATCTTGGGTGAAAGAGTTGATTATGTTGAAAAAACTGACTGAACTATTTGTAAAACACCATATCGGAATCATTCGTTTCTTGATGGTTGCCATCAACCTTGTTCTGTTGTATTGGGCGTTAATGTTCACGCACATTCTTCAGTTCTATCTGGTCATTATTGGTGCGGTCGTGCTTAACGGGTATTATGTGCTGCATGAGGTGTTGACCTTTCGCAGGCAAAATCGTAACAAACGATATGATCAGGCGTTCCAGTTCGTTCTGGAAGCCATGCCGTATGCCAAGCCGCTCAACGAGGAAGTATTCAATGATGCGTTGAAAAAACCGTTTGAGCCGCTATCAAATGAGGAGATTACTGAAGAAGCGGATGCAGAAGAGCCATCGGAAGACTATGTGCAAGAAGAAGACGAAACCATCGTTGAAACGCTCGAGATTCTAAGACCGGAAGAAATCATCGAGAAAGAACCATCCTTTGAACAATCGATTGAAAGCGATCAGTATGCGCTTTCGCTCAAGGAGTACATGCAAGATAACGGCCTGTCCGTCGAAATCAACACCATGCGTGAGATGTTCGCCTCGCTGGCGTCATCAAAACTCATGGTGTTTCGTCATAAAAACCCTGAAATCACTGAGCGTTTTTTGGAGATATTCACCGATTTCATCGGTGCCAAACTCCATGCGGATGCGCTTGAGGACGAGGATGAATCGGTAGCGGACCTCTTAAGTGGTGGCCATGCGTTCAAAGAATGTCTCGAGCGCGCCCATGCGGACCGCAACAAACTGAACATTCTATCGTTGAGCGGTGTGGATCTTCACCGTTTCCAAGAAGACTTTGAAGAAATCATCGACTACGCCCTTAAGCCCAACGTGTCATCGGCTTTCGATGACCTCTTGAAAGAGTACCAGCTGACCATGCCAAGCAACATCTGGATTGCTTTGCTTGCAAACGATGTTGAAACGTCTTCACTCGATGAGACGTTCCTGAAAAGCACAGTCTTTATCGATTTGGAGGCCACGCCGATCAAACCGAAGGAAACCGTCTATCAAAACAGCGTCAAACTTTCGTATCAGACCATGAAGAATCTTTTTAACGAGGGCATGGAACAGTATTACCTCGATGAGGACGAATGGAAGAAGTTCGATCAGATCGAAGGATATCTCAATCAACGAGCCGACTTTAAAATGGACAATCAGCTGTTCATACGGCTTGAACGCTTCGCCTCGACGTTCCTATTGTTTGGCGGAGATAACCATGAAGCCATCGACCGGTTACTCTTTTCTAAGCTTCTACCTATCGCCTCGACCATTGATTTCAATGGAAACGAGCAAACGGAAGAGGCGATGCTCGACCTTTTTGAAAAGCTCTTCGGTCTTGAATATTTGAACAAATCTAAAGCGTTGCTTAAAGCGATGCACACCAATCATACCAGCGTATCCTGAATAGAGGTGTCTTATGATCACACAATCCGTATCCATACCCATACAGTCTATGTTTTCTTTCTTGGTGGAAAGCCTTTGGTTTGCACTGACAAGCCGAGTGGCGATCTATTTGTACGTCATCACGTTGTTGGTGCTCATCATCCTGATCGTGCTTTTTATCATCACCAACGAAGTCAGACGCCAAGCGTTGACTGAAAAGATGCCACAATCGGCTCCGGCGCCTGAGCCGACCCCGGAAGAGCCGGACGCATCAAGCGACGAAAGCCGCTTCTTCATGCTCAACCAGCTGGACCGCCGGGCCTCC
>Ga0207421_10003579_pt1 | contig 18423 bp, 11 predicted proteins | sample SodLakKL_010_SED_4_FD_187542 | JGI IMG/M metagenome (GOLD analysis project Ga0207421, IMG submission 187542) | Alkaline sediment microbial communities from Lake Tanatar, Kulunda Steppe, Russia - 8KL_010_SED (SPAdes) (version 2) | ecosystem: Environmental > Aquatic > Non-marine Saline and... | reverse complement strand
CAGGTACCGGATGTTAGTATCTCCCTGCAAAAACCAAAGCAATTCATGGATGATGGAACGGAGATGCAGCTTTTTGGTGGTCACCAGGGGAAAGCCCTGAGCCAGGTCAAAGCGCATCTGGTGACCGAAAACACTCAGGGTACCGGTGCCCGTGCGGTCGCTTTTCCTGACACCGTTTTGCAATATGTGGTCCAGCAGATGGAGATACTGTTGCATGCTTGCGTTCATTAAAGGTTCAAAGCGGTACTTCGATCGTAGATGTCCCTTCATCACCATGAGGTGCGGGAGGATTTTCTGTTCTTCCGGAAGTGTGTTCAGTTTTTCCGGATACGTTGTGCAGGCTGCGCATGTCTTGCGACGGCGCCGGAGACACCTGGGCTTAACCCATGATCATACCCACGATCGTGGCGCTCATCAGCCCGGCAAGTGTACCTCCCAAAAGTGCCCGCATACCGAAGCGCGACAAAAGCACTTTGCGTGAGGGTGCCAGGGAGCCGATCCCACCGATCTGGATGCCGATGCTGGCAAAGTTTGCGAAACCACATAAGAGGTAGGTGGCCATGATGATGGATTTTGGGTCAGCAAAGGCGTCTGCTTCCTGGAGCTCAGCAAGGCTCAGATAACCAATGAACTCCGTCATAATGATTTTTTCGCCAAGCAGTCTGCCCACAAGTGTGATGTCAGGCAGGCTGACCCCGATGAGCCACATGATCGGGGCAAAGGTGTATCCCAGGATAAACTGCAGGGAAAGGCTGTCATACCGTCCGTCAGTCACTTCTGCGATCCAGGGATTCAGGTTGGCCATGTCGCCGACATATCCCACGATGTGGTTGAACATGGCAATGAAGGCAATGAACACCAGGAGCATGGCAGCCACGTTGGCAGCCAGGCGAAGGCCTTCGCCCGCTCCGTTGGTGATGGAGTCCAGGATGTTGTCACCGATGCGGTCTTTGGATATCTCCATGGTCTTGTCGATCTCTTCGGTTTGCGGATAGAGGATCTTTGACAGCACCACGGCTCCGGGAGCGGCCATGATGGAAGCTGCCAGCAGGTGTTGTGCAAACATCAGGCGCTGTACGGGGTCATCGCCACCCAGGAAGCTGATATAGGCTGCCAGCACACCACCGGCAAGGGTCGCCATGCCACCGGTCATCACAAGTAAAATTTCCGATTTGGTCATGTTTGGCAGATAGGCCTTGATCATCAGTGGCGACTCCGTTTGCCCCAGGAAGATGTTGCCTGCCACAGATAGGCTTTCTGCCCCTGAGAGCCGCATGATCTTTGTCATCAGCCAGGCCATGCCAAACACGATTTTTTGAATGATGCCGAGATAGAACAACAAGCTGGTCAGGGCGGAGAAAAAGATGATGGTGGGAAGAACCTGGAAGGCAAAGATATATCCAAACCTTTCCGTGTCGAGAAAGCCTTCAAACAGGAAGTCCGTACCGGCCTTTGTGAAGTCCAGGATGATCACGAAAAAGGATCCGATGGTCTCAAAGAAGAACTGGACGGCTGGAACCTGCAAAACGCCAAAGGCCAGGAGGACCTGGACGGATAGGCCGATCCCCACCACGCGCCAGGAAATCGCCTTCCTGTTTGCGCTGAACACATAGGCAATGCCGATCAGGACAAACATTCCCAGCAGGCCCCTCAGGATGGAGGTGATGCCAAACGCATACTCATGGACATCCACGGGGGTGTATTTCAAGGTATAGCGGTAATCTTCATCTGTCATGACGAGCTCATTTTCCGTAAGCTTCTCGATGACGAACACCAGGGGTTGCTCATCACCCCTGAGGCTTTCCTCGGTATGCCTGGCAACCATTTCACCATCGTGGTAGTAATGGAGCAGCGGCGTGCCATTTTCCACCTGGTATACGATGGAGTCTACTTCTTTGGTGAGCTCGGGGAGCTCAGGGAGCAGACGCAATGTGTCGGCATACCGGGTCCAGCTTCCGCGGGTGTCTAGCTCCCAGAAGTCTGAATCCACCGTGAAGGTTTGCTCTTCATCGGTTTCCACAATCGAAAGGGTGTCTCCTGGTGTGGTGGTGATCTCTTCTCTGGTCTCCTTGTCCTCGATCACTTCAAAAGACCAGACGCGGGATATGTCGGCGAGCCCTTCCTGGGCCGTGTCGTTGTTGCAGGCGCTCAAAGCCATGAGCGGCACGAGAATCAACAATGCAAACCTGAAAAGCGTAGTTTTCTTCTTCATTGGCAGTAGCAAATTGAAAGATGGATGAAGTTGGGAAAAGAATATGGGTTATTTATTGCTGCTTTTTCTCTTGTTGATCTCGTCGCGGATCACAGATGCTTTTTCATAGGCTTCCGCATCGATTGCCTCCATTAACTTTTTCTCAAGCTCCTTGAGGGTCATCTGGTTGTACTGGTCATCGCCTGCAGCGCCGGGGGCCTTTGCTTCTGGCTTCTCCGTGGCGGCTTTGCCGGGCTGGCCTTCCAGTGACTCATCACCCTCCTGCATGACAATGCCTGCAGCATCAAGGATGTTTTTATACGTGTATATGGGGCATTTAAACCGGACAGCAATGGCTACTGCATCGGAAGTACGTGAATCTATCTCCACTTCTTTGATGCCATCAAAACAGATCAGCTTGGCATAAAAGATGCCTTCACTGAATTTATAGATGATGACTTCGGTGACACTGATGTTGAAAGTGCTTGCAAAATTTTTGAAAAGGTCATGGGTGAGGGGCCTGCTGGGCTTCATTTTTTCCAGTTCAATGGCGATGGCCTGCGCTTCAAAACTGCCTATGATGATAGGCAACCGCCGCTTTTTACCTTCTTCGCCGAATATAAGCGCATAAGCACCGGATTGTGACTGGCTGTATGATATCCCGAGAATCTCCAGTTTAATTTTCTTCATAAGCAGCTTCCTTCAAAAAATGATTTCATCAACAGCTTCTGTAAATAACAAAAATACGTATTTTTATCGAACACCCTGCAGGCTTTTTGACTGAATGCCCGTGTTTTGTTGCGGGTATAGTCTGTGTATAGTTTGTCGCCAGGCCCTGATGGCAGCGGGTTATACGCATTTTTAAAAAAATTGCCCTTTTGCTTGCTTTTGGCAATAGATTAATACTTATTTTTGCCGCTGTACGTTGTAATTCACTCTATTACACATAATCTATAAAACAAAGAAAAATGCCTTCCATTTTTTGGTTAGTTCCTATTAGTTCCTTATTGGCGCTGGGCTTTGCCTGGTATTTCTTCAGGAACATGATGCGTGCCGATGAGGGCACCGACATGATGAAAAAGATTGCTGCGCATGTGCGAAAAGGTGCATCAGCCTATTTGCGCCAGCAGTACAAGGTAGTAATCATCGTGTTTTTGGTCATCACGGTGATTTTTTCTTTTCTGGCCTACGGTTTAGGCGTCCAGAATCACTGGGTGCCTTTTGCCTTTATAACCGGCGGCTTTTTCTCAGGCTTAGCCGGTTTTTTTGGCATGAAAGCGGCCACTTATGCCTCAGGCCGTGTGGCCAATGCCTGCCGCACCTCTCTTGATGGTGGACTGCGGCTGGCTTTCCGGAGTGGTGCCGTCATGGGCCTCGTGGTGGTTGGCCTGGTGCTGCTTGATGTCTCGGCCTGGTTCATCATTCTGAACAGCTTTATCCCGGAGATGGAACCCGGTTTTAAATTGATGACCATCACCGCCATCATGCTGACTTTTGGGATGGGTGCTTCTACGCAGGCACTTTTTGCCCGTGTGGGTGGGGGTATTTACACCAAGGCTGCCGACGTCGGTGCCGACCTTGTCGGAAAGGTGGAGGCCGGCATCCCCGAGGATGACCCGCGCAACCCTGCGACCATCGCCGACAACGTAGGCGACAATGTGGGCGATGTGGCCGGAATGGGTGCCGACCTTTTTGAGTCTTTTGCCGCTTCCATCCTGGCCACCGCACTGTTGGGTGCCGCTGCCTTCATGGGCGAGGATCTTCTGCATATGCAATTCAATGCCGTGATTGCACCCATGCTCATTGCTGCCACAGGCACCTTGCTTTCCATCCTGGGCGTGTTCCTGGTGCGCACACGCGAGGGCGCCACACAAAAACAACTGTTGCGCTCCCTGGGTTTTGGGGTCAACATGAGCGCCATTCTCATAGTCATTGCCTCATTCTTCATATTATACTTCCTGGATTTGCCCAACTATCTCGGCATCTGGGGTTCCATCGTGGTGGGACTGCTTGCCGGTATCGGTATCGGCCAGTCGACAGAATATTTTACTGCATCTGCCTACAGGCCTACCCGCAAAATTGCTGAATCTGCACAGACAGGCAACGCCACGCTGATCATTAGCGGGGTGGGCACCGGGTTGATCTCGGCCGCAGTACCCCTGTTTATCATTGTAATCGCCATTACACTGGCATTCCTTTTTGCTACCGGTTTTACCTTCGACCTGGGCAGCCTCAATGTCGGACTTTATGGGATTGGCATCTCAGCCGTTGGCCTGCTATCCACGCTTGGCATCACCCTGGCCACGGATGCCTATGGCCCCATTGCCGATAATGCCGGTGGCAACGCCGAAATGTGCGGGCTGGGTGAAGAGGTCAGAAGCCGTACCGACGCCCTGGATGCCCTTGGTAACACCACGGCCGCTACCGGAAAAGGCTTCGCCATCGGTTCTGCCGCCCTTACCGCCCTCGCCCTGCTCGCCTCCTATTTCGAGGAGGTGCGCATGATGTTTGTCAAGTTCCTCGACATGCCCGATGCGCTGATTAATAACATTCCTGCCATGGAAGCAGAATTCATGGACTTTGTACACCACTACCAAGTGAACCTGATGAACCCGAAGGTAATTGTCGGCATCCTGCTGGGTGTGATGGCCGTGTTCCTGTTCAGCGGGCTCACCATGAATGCCGTGGGACGGGCAGCCCAGAAAATGGTCGACGAAGTGCGCAGGCAGTTCGCCACCATGCCAGGAATCATGGAAGGAAAAACCGAACCGGATTATGCCCGCTGTGTGCATATTTCCACCAAAGGTGCGCAAAGGGAAATGTTGTTGCCCTCCTTGATCGCCCTGATGATCCCGGTGGTCGTCGGACTGGTGTTTGGCGTGCCTGGCGTGTCGGGCCTCCTGCTCGGAACGATCTCCAGCGGCTTCGCCCTCGCCATCTTTATGGCCAACGCCGGTGGTGCCTGGGATAACGCCAAAAAATACATCGAAGAAGGACATTATGGCGGCAAAGGCTCAGAGAGCCACAAAGCTGCCATCACAGGAGATACCGTGGGTGACCCCTTTAAAGATACTTCCGGCCCCAGCCTGAACATCCTCATTAAGTTGATGGTGATGGCTTCCGTGGTGACCGTGGGTGTGGCGGTTGCATACTCCATCCTGTAACCTTGACCGGCAAGGCCATGTCTTGTTGGCTCGCCTTCCTAAACATGTTGAAGGAGCGCGCAGTAAAGCAATGCGGGGTGTTATCTGACACACCGGAAGCCATAGATGCATTTTCCTGCTCCCGTAGCCCATATGTCATGCAGTGCAGCTTTGCCAAAAGGAGCAAAAATGCAAGTATTCACATGGCCACAACTGTATTTGTGTTTTTTTATGTAATTGCCCTGTATTTTATGCGTACTTTTGCGTTTTAAACTATCGTTTGCAATACATGATGACCAAAATCTCAAAAAAGACATTTCTCTCCCTGCTCCATCATAGCACCACATCGTATGCTGAGCGTCCGGCACTGGGTTTTGTAGGACAGGAAGCCCTGACTTATGCGCAGGTGGGCAAACAGGTTGCGCAATTGCGTGATCAGCTGATGAAAAATGGGATCCAAAAAGGCGACAAGGTCGTGCTGCTGGCCCAGAATATGCCCAATTGGGGCATATCCTACCTGGCAGTCACCTCCCTGGGAGCTGTGGTAGTTCCCGTGCTGATTGACTTTACCGAGGAAGAAATTGCCAAGATCCTGGAGCACAGTGAAGCCAAAGGCATCATTGTCTCCGAAAAACAGGCCTATAAATTGTGTGGCGGGCTTCCTGACCGGCTGCAATTTGCCATTTTGATGGATAATTTTGCGAGCCTGAGCCTAGGCAACCTGGAGCTGAACGGCACCATCGTCGAGTCAGAAGAGGAAACGCAGATGATTGCAGCCCCTATAAAGGAGGAGCCCGAAGAGGATGACCTCGCAGCCATCCTGTATACTTCGGGAACCACAGGCAAACCCAAGGGGGTCATGCTGAGCCATAAGAACATTCTTGCCAATGCAGAAAATACGCTCAGAATGCAGGCTGTGACGCACGAAGACCGTCTGTTGTCCGTACTGCCGCTGCCTCATACTTATGAATGCACCATCGGGTTCATTATTCCATTCATGTCAGGTGCATCCGTATCCTACCTGGAGAAGCTGCCCACACCGGCAGTGCTCTTGCCTGCCATGCAGCAGGTGAAGCCCACCATGATTCTGACGGTCCCCTTGATCATTGAGAAAGTGTATCAGAACAGGGTATTGCCTAAGCTGACTGGCAGCAAAGTCATGCGCACCCTCACACGGCAAAAGCACATCAAAAAGCTTTTCCATAAGCTGGCCATCAAAAAGATCAACAAGGCCTTCGGAGGTCATCTTCACTTCTTTGGAATCGGTGGGGCCAAGCTGAACGCAGAAACAGAACAGTTCCTGCGCAATGCCGGCTTCCCTTATGCCATTGGCTATGGCTTGACAGAGACCTCGCCCCTGGTGGCAGGATGCGGACCGTCCAGTACAAAATTCCAATCTACGGGTCCCGTCATTCCTGGCCAGGAGATGCGCATCCTGGATCCGAATCCGCATACCGGCGAAGGAGAGATCCTCGCAAAGGGTGACCACATCATGCAGGGCTATTACAAAGAGCCTGAGCTGACACGTGAGGTATTCACCTCCGATGGCTGGTTCAAGACCGGAGACCTTGGTGTCATCGATGAGGATGGTTACCTGTTTATCAAGGGCAGGTTGAAGAATGTGATCATCAGTTCGACAGGTGAAAACATTTACCCTGAAGACATTGAGGCAGTGATCAACAACCAGCAGCACGTGCAGGAGTCGCTTGTTTATGAGTTGAAAGGCAAACTTGTGGCCAAGGTGCACCTTAACTACGAGGAGATTGACAAGCGCTATCACGAGCTCAGGGAATCCGCCGGCCAAAACTACCAGGACCTGAAAGCTTCAGCCAATCAGCTGTACGGCCAGGTGCAGGATAAAGTGAAGCAACACCTGGAAGAGGTGCAAAGGCGCGTAAACTCGCGGTTAAACCGGTTTTCCAGGCTAACGCTCCTGGAAGAACAGGTGGAGCCCTTTGAAAAAACGCCTACAAAGAAGATCAAGCGCTTCCTGTATTCTAAAAAGCAGCAGGACGAGAGCTGACCAGGGACCATGAGGAATGCTGGTCAAAGGTCAGTAAGCTGATCAATCGTCATAAAAAAAGCGGGTCTGCAACTTCATTGTTGCAGACCCGCTTTTTTGACTCCAGACCATTGGTCCGGTCATTGAATCCTTTCCGGGCAATCATGGGGGCAGTAATCCCTGTTATCCCATGTCTTTGGCGGGATAAAGGCACGTGCACTGCTCCGGGCGTGATCAATCCTGTGCATAGCTGTCGATGGGTTCGCAGGTACACACCAGGTTGCGGTCGCCATAGGCATCGTCGATGCGGGTCACCGGCGGGAAATATTTGATTTCTGCCGACCATGGCCTGGGGAATGCAGCCTTTTCACGGCTGTAAGGTTTGTTCCAGTCGTTTCCAGCAGTCATCACTGCGGTGTGGGGTGCATTTTTGATCACGTTGTTATCCTTGTCTGCCTTGCCATCTTCCACTTCCCTGATCTCTTCCCTGATGGCGATCATGGCGTCGATGAAGCGATCCAGTTCCGCCAGGGGTTCGCTTTCCGTAGGTTCCACCATCAAGGTGCCGGGCACCGGGAAGGCAACCGTGGGTGCGTGGAAGCCATAGTCCATGAGGCGCTTGGCGATGTCAATGGCGTCGATGGCCACGTTCCGCTTGAACGGGTTGCAGTCGAGGATCATCTCATGTGCCGACCATCCGTTCTTTCCCGTATACAGCACCTTGTAGTGGTCTTCCAGTGAGGACTTGATGTAGTTGGTGCTCAGGATGGCTATGCGGGTGGCTTCTTTCAGGCCGTGGCCACCAAGAAGTTTGATATACCCATACGTGATCGTGAGGATGAATGCACTGCCAAAAGGTGCAGCGGCCACGGCGTGAATACCCTTTTCGCCTCCGGTCTTTTGCAGGGGGTGCGTGGGCAGGAAGGGCAGGAGGTGCGATTTGACGCCAATCGGACCCACTCCCGGTCCACCACCGCCGTGCGGGATGGCGAAGGTTTTGTGCAGGTTCAGGTGGCATACGTCGGCCCCGCAGATCGCCGGATTGGTATAACCCACCTGGGCGTTCATGTTGGCGCCGTCCATGTATACCTGGCCACCATTGTCGTGAATGATTTTGGTCACCTCCAGGATGTCCTCTTCGAACACGCCGTGGGTGGAAGGATAGGTGACCATGATGGCCGCCAGGTTGTCTTTATGTTTCTCGGCCTTTTCGCGCAGGTCGTTGATGTCGATGTTTCCGTGTTCGTCGCATTTTACGACCACGACCTTGGTGCCGGCCATCACCGCACTTGCCGGGTTGGTTCCGTGTGCTGATGACGGGATCAGGGTCACGTTGCGGTGCCCTTCTCCACGGCTTTCGTGATAAGCCCTGATGACCGCCAACCCGGTATATTCGCCTGAAGCACCCGAGTTAGGCATGAAGGAGATCCCGTCGAAGCCGGTGATCTCATTCAGGTCCTTTTCGAGCTGTCTGATCAGCTCAAGATACCCGACAGCCTGATCCTCCGGCGCGAAGGGGTGCATGTTGGCAAACTCCGGCCAGCTAAGGGCAAACAGCTCACTGGCGGCGTTGAGTTTCATCGTGCAGGACCCCAGCGGGATCATGGTGCGGTTGAGTGCCAGGTCCCTGTTCTCCAGTTTTTTGAGATAGCGCATCATCTCGGTCTCGGAGTGATAAGAGTTGAAACAGGCCTGCTGCAGGAAGGGCGTGGCCCTTTCGTAGAGGTCGGGAATGGTGACGATCTTTTCACATTCCACGGGGTCGCACACGAACTTTTCGAATTTTTTGTCTGCCGCAGCTGCAAAGATGGACAAGATGGTGTTGACATCTTCGAGGGATGTGGTTTCATCGAGGCTGATGCCCACGTGCTTGTCGTCGATTCTCCGGAAGTTCATTTCCTGCGCCACGGCCTTTTCGTGTATGCTGTTGGCCGATATGTTTTCGGGAAGCTGGATCAGCAGGGTGTCAAAATAGTATTTGTTCAGTTGCTTATAGCCATATTTGGTGACTTCCTGTGCCAGCACGCCGGTCAGGATATTGATGTGGCGGGCGATTTTTTTGAGTCCTTTCGGCCCGTGGTATACGGCATACATGGCGGCAATGGATGCCAGCAGGGCTTGTGCCGTGCAGATGTTTGAAGTGGCTTTCTCCCGCTTGATATGCTGTTCCCTGGTCTGCAGCGCCATACGCAGCGCATAATCGCCATTTTTGTCTACCGACACCCCGATGATGCGCCCGGGCACAGAACGCTTGAACTCCTCTTTGGTGGCGAAAAAGCCGGCATGCGGGCCACCGTAGCCCATGGGCACGCCGAAGCGTTGTGCAGACCCGACCACCACATCGGCGCCCCATTCTCCGGGAGGGGCCAGCATGGTGAGGCTGAGCAGGTCGGCGGCAACAGCGATGCGGATGTTTTGTTTCTGTGCTTCGTGCACAAAGTCCTGGTAGAGGTTGATGGAACCATAGGTGTCCGGATACTGGATCAGTACGCCAAAATAGCTTTCATTCAGCTCCACCTCGTGGTGGTCGGCGATCACCAGTTCAATGCCCAGCGGTTCAGCCCGGTTTTTTAGTACGTCGATGGTCTGCGGGAAAACACGCTGGGAGACGAAAAACTTGTTGACGCCTTGTTTTACTGCGGTGCGCGACCGTGCATTGAAAAGCATGATCATGGCTTCGGCGGCGGAGGTTGCTTCATCAAGCAAGGATGCGTTGGCGATGCTCAGCCCGGTAAGGTCGGTAACCACGGTTTGAAAATTTAGCAAAGCCTCCAGGCGGCCTTGTGAGATCTCAGCCTGGTAAGGGGTGTATGAGGTATACCAGCCCGGGTTCTCCAGGATGTTGCGCTGAATCACACCCGGCATGATGGTGTTGTAATAGCCCATCCCGATAAAGGACTTGTAGACCTTGTTTTTACTTCCCAGGGCTTTCAGGTGTTGGATGTATTCATATTCGTTTAGTCCCTCAGGGATATCAAGTTCTTTTTTCAACCTGATACTGGGTGGTATGGTTTGGTCAATGAGCTTATCTGACGAGTCGATCCCGATTTTTTGCAGCATCTGTTTTTCGTCATCTTTACGGATTCCGTTGTGGCGATCAATGAAATTGTTTGTTATCATAATACTGGCATTATATTGTTTATAGCAAAAAGGCTCTCCGGGGCAAATTTTCCCGTTCACCGGCATGTCAAAACTTACTAATAGTAACTGATTGACCGGATTTTTTGTTTAATCCGGAAAGCCCGATCTACATATTTTCTTTGGCGAATTCGCGGCCGGCACGCAGCGCCTTCAGGTTGATTTCCACGAGGTCTTCTCCTTTCTTGCCAAAGAGGAAGCGGATCGCCTCCTCCAATTTTTCGACGGGGATATCTATAAATGGCGAGGCAGCCCCCAGTATGACTACGTTGGCGGCTTTCTTGCTGCCTGCCTCGTCAGCCATTTTCTCCGCATCCAGTGCTACGTACCTGGGCAGTTTGTGGATCTCGGCCATCACCTCTTCGATGGCCGGATAGTTGGGGATGTTGACAAAGGGCTGGGTGTTGGTGATCAGCCAGCCCTCCTTATAAAGGTAGGGGAGGTACCGGAGCGACTCCATCGGCTCCACCGAGATGATCATGTCGGCCTTGCCTTCCGGGATGAGGTCGGAGGCAATCTCATCCGACGACAACCGCAGATGCGACTGCACGTCGCCGCCACGCTGGCTCATGCCGTGCACCTCTGCCTGTTTGAGATAAAGGTTTGACTGTACGGCGGCATAGCCAATGATCGCTGCAATGGACAGGATGCCCTGGCCGCCGACTCCTGCTAATATGATGTCGTTTTTCATGGGGTTATAATTAAAGTCAAAATGTCAAAATGTCGAAATGTCAAAATGTCAAAATAATCATCCTCCTGTTTGTCAATATATTGGCATGGCTGTTTGGCTTCGCCGAGCTCGCAAGTGCTCGGTTTATGTGTTGATAATTTTTCAACTTGTTGGTTATCTAATGTTTGTGTTTTCAAGAGGAACGCTTTTGGCTTTCTTGCCAATAGCCAAAAGCCAAGAGCCAATAGCCAATAGCCAACTTACTTCTTCTCTGCCTTCTCTTTGTCCTTGAACTTTTGCCGCATCCGTTTATTGAGTGTTACGATGCATTCCCGGCGCGGGATGATGACAGAGACACCGTCATAGGCAAGCTCCTCTTTAAACACCTGGGTATTTTCTTCATGGCGTTTGTTCAGCGGTTTGATCACCCGGATGTGGTCTTCTTCCACACCTACTCCCTTGCAGATGTCCTCAAGGCGCTCAAATGCCGATGATGGTTGTCCGCCGGTCATGGCCGTGGTGGCATTGTCGAGGATCACCACCGTGATGTTGCTTTTGTCATTTACTGCGTCAAGCAGTCCGGTGATCCCTGAGTGGGTGAAGGTGCTGTCGCCGATCACCGCAACGGCAGGACGCATGCCTGCATCTGCGGCACCTTTGGCCATGGTGATGGATGCGCCCATGTCTACGCAGGTGTTGATTGAGTGATAGGGAGGCAATGCGCTGAGCGTATAGCATCCGATGTCTGAGAACACACGGCCCTTGCCATACTGTTCAATGGCTTCATTCAGCCCGAGGAAGCTGTCGATATGCGGACAGCCTTTGCACAGCGATGGTGGCCTGTTGGCCAGCAGGTCGGGCACCGGGAGGGTTTCGGGAACCGGGATGCCCAGCGCCTTGCCCACGATGGTCGGGTTTAGCTCGCCTGTGCGCGGCAGGGAACCGTCCAGCCGCCCTTTGATCTTCTTACCTCTGTCCATGAAACCCTTGAGCATCTCTTCCACCACCGGGTAGCCGTCTTCAATTACAAGGATCTCGTCACATTGGTCATACAGCTCCCGGATATGCTTTTGGGGAAGCGGGTATTGGGTCACCTTCACCACCGGGTGCGGCACCTTCCGGTCCGGATAGTTCTCCATCAGGTAGTTGTATGCCAGTCCGCAGGCGATGATGCCCAGCGTGGTATCTTCAGCCGGATAGAACTGGTTGTACTGCGATTCATCCGCGAGTTGCTGAAACGCTTCCTGGTTGTCGAGAAGCATCTGGTAGCGCTTGCGGGCGATGGCGGGTAGCAGGATAAACTGTTTCAGGTCTTCCGGCAGCTTGAACTGATTCTGTTCGCGCGTATCCTTCCTGGCCACGCCAGCCCGGGAGTGGGCCAGCCGGGTGGTGATGCGCATCAGTACCGGCACCTGCAGCTTTTCCGAGATGTCGAAGCCAATGTGCACCATGTCGTAGGCCTCCTGTTGGTTGGAAGGCTCCAGGATGGGAATCATGGCAAACTTGCCATAGACCCGCGAGTCCTGTTCGTTTTGGGAGGAGTGCATGGAGGGGTCATCGGCCACGACAAAAAGCAATCCGCCGTTCGCACCCGTGATGGCTGCATTCATAAAGACATCGGCAGCCACGTTGAGTCCGACGTGCTTCATGCAGGTCATGGCCCGTTTGCCGGCATACGACATGCCCAGGGCTTGCTCTGCGGCAGTTTTCTCATTCGCAGCCCAGGTGGCTACGATGCCCTTCTTTTTGGTCTCAGGGGAACTCCGTACATATTGGGTAATTTCAGTGGAAGGCGTCCCAGGGTATGCAAATACTCCGGACATGCCTGCATCTATTCCTGCCTGGGCTATCGCTTCATCACCCAGAAGCAACAATTTATTCATGGGATTATGTTTTATAAAGATTTACAAATAACGGATATAGGCTACAAAGCTATAAAAAACATGGTATTTTCCCAGCGAAACCCATCTGCACCAGGGATAAATTTTACTATTCGGAGCAAATGTGTTCCCGGCGCCAAACTCATACCTGTGCTGCCCGAACATTATCTGATTTTCTTTGTATTATTGTCATGGATAAAACAACAATTTGGCTGGCATGAACTTCCTTGCGCATCTTTACCTGTCCGGACAGGATCCCGACATGATCGTGGGCAACTTCATTGCTGACATGGTCAAAGGCCAACAAATCAATGGCTTTGATCCTGCTGTTGTGCAGGGCATTCAGTTACACAGGCAAATCGATGGTTTCACGGATGCGCATCCGGTGTTTTTACAGAGCAAGGAGCGTTTGCGCAAAAACTATCGTTTGTATGCCGGTGTGGTGGTTGACATGTACTACGATCACTTTCTGGCAAAAAACTGGGAAAGATTTTCTGCATTGCGCCTTGGTGATTTTGTAGACAGCGCTTACGCCATCCTCGAAGACAGACGGGCCATCCTTCCCGGGCGCGCCCGCTTTGTCCTGCCTTATATGATTTCGCACAACTGGCTTGTCAATTATGCAGATCTCGACAGCCTGAAAAAGAACTTTGGTGGCATGGCACGCCGCACCCCCTATGAGTCAGGAATGGAACATGCCGTGGATGATCTCAGAAAGCACTATGCGAAGTTTGAAGCCGAGTTTTTTCTCTTTTTTCCGGAGCTCGTCGGATACGTGAAAGCGCTGGGCGTTCACCTTGAACACCACCAACGCATTGCCAAAAGCAGTCCGGACCTGCCTTATACATAAAAGTATTTGCCTGAAAGGACAATGCCGCGCATTATGGGTGACTGCATGGGTCATGATGCAGTGCGGTCCTTTCTTGCCTATGGCATTGCTGCCTGACAGGACGTCGTGTGGCGAGCATCCTGTTGCCCCGATGAATGCCTGTTTTACCAGGCTGCCAGAGGCTAAGATCAACTGTCCTTGTTCGGCTTTTCCAGGCCGTAGCCTGAGGTCTTGTCTTCGCGCTTCAGCAGGAAGGCGAACACAAATCCTACGAAGCCAAGCAAAGAAAATACCAGCATGGCATTGGTGTAATCCAGCGGCTTGATCACCTCCATTTCAAAGCTTCCTTCCCTGAGGCCAAAATAGTCTGCATCGGCATATACCAGGCGGCCGTAGCCCATCAGGATCTCAAAACGGCCATCATCTTCCAGGTAGAAACGCACCCTTTCCTGCCATACCATGCCGTCTCTGCCATCCTGAGCCATGTCGCCGGAGCTGGCATCTGCATCGTAGAGGGTGAGCATGCCGCGCAGGGTGCGGCCAAAGAGGGCATCGTGACGTGTGTCCACCTGGCTCGGGAAGTAACCTTCCGCATCTACGGAAAAGTCACCATCGTAGAGCAGGATATCCTCAGACCGCCGGGCGACCAGTATCTCAGCCTGGTAATCCGGTCCTTCCACAAGGTAGTTGAAGTCGGCCATCGAGATCACATCCCCCTGGCCGACATGCAGTTCAAACTGTCCCTGGTCATCGGTTTGCTGATGATGAACCTCACGCCATACCACATCCCCGCTGATGCTGTCCTTGAACACAGAGGTGTTGATGTGGATCTCCCTGTCGGTTACCGGGTCCTCATGGCGGTCCATGTAACTGCCGGTATAGCGCATGTCTGCCTGTTGTACCCGGGCAAAGGCCATGCTGTCGACCTCGGTCCGGTAAAAAGGGTTCGAAGAGTCGATGACCGCACCGATGACGATGGGAAATATCCACAGTCCGATGTTTTGCACTGAGAACATGAAGCCGTAAGCGGTACCCAGCTTGCTTTGCCTGACGATTTTGGTCACGGCCGGCCACATGGCTGCAGGAACCAGTGAGAAGGCAATACCGAGCAGCACGATGGGTATGCGCGGCTCAATGTAGGTTTTGGCAAACATCAGGTGGGCGATGATCAGCAGGCCTGATCCGAGATACATGAGTGTGGCACTTTTCCCTTTGTTGTCGGTGATCCATCCAAAGAGCGGTGTCAGGAGGATGGTCCCATACATCAGGTATGAGGTCACATCCCCGGCAAGCGCACGGGGCATGGCGAACTTGTTCATCAGCAAGTCGGGCGCAAACTTCAGGAAGGGGAAGACGGCAGAATAGAACGTGACGCATAGGATGGTGATATAGATCACCGAGCGGTTGGTCACCAGGAACTTCAAATCCTTCCACTTGAACTCGTCTTCCGGATCCTTGATGTCGATATCCACTTCGCGGTCCACTTTATAGTCCATGACCATATAGATCATAAAGGCAAGCAGCCCGGCCCACAGGATGACGACGCCGACCCAGATGGCCGTGGTCCACTCGGGGTAGATCAGCCGGGGCGACATGGTGAAGGCGAGTGCTGCGCCAAGCCGGCCGACGGCCAGGTTCAGTCCCAGTGCAAGCGCCAGCTCCTTGCCGGTAAACCACTTGACAATCACCTTGGAAAGCACCACGATGCCTGTTTCGGCTCCCAGTCCGAACACAAAGAAGCCCAGCGACATCATTTTGAGTGCTGGTGACCAGGAGGTCATGAAGGAGTCCATGAACTGGTAGCCAAAGCCTCCATCCAGGAAGATGTCCGAAGCACCATAGGCTGTAATCGTGCCACCAAGAGCCATCAGGAAGATAAAGGAAAAGCCGGTGATCCTGATGCCGATCTTATCCAGGATAATCCCTCCCAGCACGGCCATTGCCAGGAAGACGTTGGGGATGGAATAGGCGGATATGAAAAAGCCGTATTCAGTAGAGGTAAAACCCAGATTCATTCGAATCAAGTCGGCCAGCGGTGCCAGGGCATCATAAAAATAGTAGTTGGTGGCCATGGCAAAACTGCTTAGGGTGAGTACGATCCACCTGGCCGTTTTCGATTCGTGAAGCTTTTTCTTGATCTTTGCTACCATTTGTCAGGGTTTAAGTTTGGTTTATTCAGAGGTGTTTTTTCAGTTCCTGCAAAAAAGCGCGCGTCTTTTCGAGCGTCTTGCGTATTTCAATGTCCCTTTGGAGGTCATCCAGGTTTTTGCTGAGCTTCTCCCGGGCCCCTTTCAGGGTATATCCCCTTTCCTTTACCAGGTGATAGATGAGATGGAAGTGGTCTACATCCCGTGGCGTGAATAACCGGTTGCCTTTCTTGTTCTTCTTTGGCCGGACGATGTCAAACTGCTGTTCCCAATAGCGTATCAGCGAAGTGTTGACGTCAAACATGCGGGCCACTTCGCCGATGCTGTAATACATTTTGTCGGGATTGTGCTTTTTGGTGCTCATTTTTGGCTGTAAATCATGACCAAAAATAAAAAAAAGAAATCGCTAAAGGAAAAAAATCTTCCATCGCATTGCGCGGGAACCTGCCGGTTTCTTATATTTGTTTTTCTGATGTTTGTCTTTGTGTCCATCGAATCGGGTAGCAGCGGTCCATGCCGGCCACCCTTTTCCTTATTCACAGTCAGCGGTCATGAGCGCACTTGGCTGCCTGCCGAAAAACAATCAAATGAACCGACCAGCCTCCCTGGTTATTTTCCTGCTTCTCCTTGCCTGTGTCGCGATGGAGTCTGTTGCTGGCGGTGAAGGTGCCAGGTCAACGGTTCCGCGTGATTCCATTTTGATGCAAGGGGTGATGCCTTCCCATCAGCATGACTTCCTTAACCCGGGCGCCCTCCGTTCAGGACCCATTTGCGAGTCACTGGAGCGGTTGTCCGCATTTTCCTTTTCATTGCTTCCTGATACCAGCTATCCCAGCATCCGGCCGTTGCATTACCGGGTATTTCATTACATGAACGGGCTCAAGCCCGGGACCCGTCTTATAGCTGATGATTATAGGGATGTGGAAGGCGTGCTGACGTTCAGGGGGGGATTTGCGCGTGACATGCCAATCGCTGGCAAGGTTACAGGGAAACCGGCAAGCATCAGGAAGATCTGGCAATATACCACGCATTACGATACCACCCGGACACAATACGGCATGTGGGGAGGTGGCATGGGCTGGACTGGTCAGCCGTTGCTGGTCAGCTGGCCTGAGGAGGATTTCGCGGCATTTGCGCAAATGCATGATCAGTGTTCTGTAAACATGGAGGTGATCGCCGGATCGTTGAGCGGGGAAGTGTATTTTCTGGATATGGATACCGGGGTGGAGACCCGGCAGCCCATTCGCACAGGCAATCCGGTGAAGGGCACCCCGATGCTGGATCCCCGACTGAACGGCATGCTTTACATTGGCGATGGGGTGCCGCACAATGACCAATTTGGCGTCCACATGATCGACCTTCACCGCCATGAGCCGGTGTTCTTTTTTTCGGGCCATCATGATGTGAAAGCTTACCGCCGATGGGGAGCCTTCGACAGCAGCCCGCTGCTGGTGGGCGATTATGTCTATTGGCCGGGTGAAAACGGAGTATTGTACAAATTCCTGGTCCGGGACGACGCGATGCATTTGGTGGCACGCCTGGTATATCATGTGCGGGGTGAGCAGGCGGCAGGCATTGAATCGAGCCTGGCCGCATATCGCAATTATGGATATTTTGCGGATAACCACGGCAACATCCTTTGCATAAACCTGCTCACGATGACTCCCGTGTGGCGTTATGACAATCACGACGATACGGATGCTACATTGGTTCTGGATGTGGAGGATGGCATTCCCTATCTGTATTCAGGGAGCGAGGTGGACAGGCAGGGCGGGGAAGGTTATTGTCGCTTTATAAAATTAAATGGCTTGGATGGACGCCTTGTGTGGGAAAACAAAATACCTGCCTACCGGGCAGCGCATTATGGCCGCGAGTTTCCTGGGGGGATGCTTGCCACGCCGCTTTTGGGCAGGCAAAATGCGACGGGAGTCATCTATGCGAACATCGCCCATGTGGATGAAGCGGGGTCCGGAGCACTTTTCGCTTTTGACACCTCCACCGGTGACATCTTGTTTCAGACCCCCTTGCGGGCTTACAGCTGGTCCTCTCCAGCGGGTCTCTATAATGAAGACGGCGACCTGTTTATTTTTACTGCAGATGCGATTGGCAACATTTACCTGTTGGATGGACGGGATGGGCGGGTGATTTTTCGCAAGCGTGCCGGCAGAAATTTTGAGGCTTCACCTGCGATATGGGGCAACCGCGTAGTCATCGGATCTCGCGGGCGCGAGATTTACCGGTTCGACATTGAGTAGGAGGATTTGTTAAGAAAGCGACTGGTTTACCCTGGAGGCGCGTTCAATGATGATTTCAAACTCTTCCGGTGTGAGGTCGTTGTAGAAGTAGGGGACAGGATTCACGGTTCTGCCATTGCGGTGCACTTCATAGTGAAGGTGTGGTGCAGTGGATACGCCAGTGCTTCC
>Ga0207421_10003578_pt1 | contig 18424 bp, 16 predicted proteins | sample SodLakKL_010_SED_4_FD_187542 | JGI IMG/M metagenome (GOLD analysis project Ga0207421, IMG submission 187542) | Alkaline sediment microbial communities from Lake Tanatar, Kulunda Steppe, Russia - 8KL_010_SED (SPAdes) (version 2) | ecosystem: Environmental > Aquatic > Non-marine Saline and... | reverse complement strand
TGCGAGTGGTCGCAGGATTGGGGGTTGATCGTGAACGGAATTCCATGCTTCGGCAGTCACATGAGCGGGGAAGGTCGGCATCAGTTGGAAGAAGCGCCGGGTCCGGTGGAAACAGAACGGGAAAAGGAGATCGTCGCGTCAATCACACCTGCAGGGGAGTTGAGGAAGATGAACAGACAACATGAGAAGTTCCCTCTTGGGATGTTTCGGACGGGCACTGCGCCAGCTTTTTCACACATTGGGTTCTGTTTGATCAGGAGATTCTGTTTGGTCAGGCAGCCGTGGTCGTGTTTCAGCAGTCAGAGGAGTGAGAGCCATTTCGAAATCGTCGAGGTCAAAGGGTTTTTTCAGAAAGCAGTGCAGATCGAAGTCCGGAAGATTTTCAGCAACCCATTGAAAGTCGAACTGAGAGAGGAGAATGGTTTCCATGTGAGGAGCTTTGAGCAGGAGCTTCCGCAGGAGTTCAGCACCATTGGCGTCGGGTAGAAGGTATTCGGCGATCACAATGTCATAGGAGTGTTCATCTGTGAGCAGGAACGATTCCCAGGCGGTGGAGCAGCTGTCACAAATGTACCCAGCCCGTTCAAGATAATTTTCCAAAGAGCGTCTCAGGGGAGGATTGTCTTCAACCAGCAAAACACGATGCACAGTTTTCAAGGTCCGCCTCCGTGGCATGATGTATCAGCATGAAGTGTGCCAAAAGCTATAAAGTGGCGTCCCCCTTCATGGCGCAAGCATTCACGGACAGGGGTTCCGGGTGAAGCGTTTTGTTTTTGATGAATATTGATCAGGTTCCAGGGTTTTTCTGGTTTTTCCGAGAGGATGTTCCGATGGTTTTCCAAACAAAAACAAGGAATGGAAGAGGTGTGGGTTGTTTTTGAGCAATAGTGTTCAGTGTGGCGGGGGGTTGACCATATTGTTCATTCTTCCATTGCGAACTTTTTCATTCGATAGGTGAGAATGTGTCGGGGAATTTTCAGGTACCGCGCCGTTTTGGACTTGTTTCTTTTGCATTTCTCGTAAGCTTCTCTGATGATTTGTTTTTCTATTTCATCAAGGGAGACGGAAGTTTCGGGCAGCTGAAAGAAAAAACCGCTCTTTTCCAGCTTTTCTCCTTCGGCCATGAAAGAGTCCAGGAAGTGAAGGTGGCGTCCCAGAACATTCTCGTCGTTTTCCAGGAGAATGACCCGTTCGAGGGTGTTTCTCAGCTCCCGTATGTTTCCGGGCCAGGGATGGGACAGCAGGATCTTTTCCGCGTTGGGGCTGAACCCTCGGAATCTTTTTCCGTACTTGTCGTTGAATTCATCCATGAAGGTCATGGCCAGGGGCAAAATGTCTCCCCGCCGTTCTCTCAGAGGAGGCAGGTCAATGCGTATGGTGGCCAGGCGAAAGAAAAGATCCCTTCGAAAGCGTCCTTGTTCGCTGGCTTCCCACAAATCCTGGTTGCAGGCGGAAACAATTCGAATGTCCACTTGTTTCTTGCGGGTGCCCCCCACGGGATAGAATTCCCGTTCCTCGAGCACCCGCAGCAGCTTGGCCTGAATTTCCGGATGCAGTTCCACCACTTCGTCCAGAAAAAGAGTGCCTCCGTCCGCCACCTGAAGCAACCCGTTCTTTCCTTCGGCCCTTGCGCCCGTGAACGCTCCTTTCTCATAGCCGAAAAGCTCGCTTTCGATGATTTCCGTGCCGAAGGCGGCGCAGTTGAGAGCCACAAAGGGATAAGCGGCCCGGGGACTTCCGTTGTGGATCAGCCTTGCAAAAAGTTCCTTGCCCACGCCGCTCTCACCCTGAATGAGAACGCCTGCGTCACGGCTCTGGGCTGTCTTGACCGCGAGCATTTGAGCATCCATGAACTTGGGATCCTTGCCGATGAGTTTGTCCTCCCCGCGAAGACGCTGCACTTCCTGCCGCAACCGGTCCACTTCATTTTTGAGTCCCGAGTGCTCCAGGGCCTTTTGAATGGTGACCTCAAACTCGTCCAGGTCCACGGGTTTGACCAGGTAGTCAAAGGCTCCCCGCTTGATGGCCATCACCACATCCCGCACATGCTCATAGGCTGTGATCATGATCACTGTGGGGGAAGGGCGAAGTTCCTTGAAGCGGGGCAATATTTCCAGGCCGCTGCTGTCGGGAAGCCCGATGTCCAGAAGAATGAGATCGGGCTCCTCCTGCCGGGCCATTTCCAGGCCCTTGGTTCCCGTACCGGCTTCGAGAACGATGTGGGTTTTTTCCAGGAGGCGCCGAAGAGCTGCCCTGAAATGGTCTTCGTCATCCACAAGGAGGATCTTGTGTTTTTCTCGCATTCGCTCTCTTTTGAACCTCGATCACGGCCGTTATGATTCAGTCTTGTGCATTGCAAAGCTGCTCTTCACAAGGTTTTTGCCTCCAACGGCCCTGTGCCGTGAAATTTGATGGGTCCGGGAATTCCCCGGAAACCCCAACAAAAGCTCAGGTTATGGACTGGGAATCGTATGGGGCGATGGACCTTGATAGGACGGAAAGGAAGTGAAAGACTCGAGCGGGAATGGGTCCATGAATCGCAGAAGGTCTAACACAGGTTCTGAAAGAAAAAAAGCCGTATTGAATTTTGAAAGGTCTTGGACAAACTCATGGAAAAGCCTTCAAGAGAAAGCCGCTGAAGGTGGAGACGGACAGGGAATTCTATTGGGCTGAAGAACTGCTGGAACTGTCCGCGCCGGGACTCGATGCGGATTTTGCTTCGCGCTCCCTTTTGAGCGAGGCTTTCGCTTTCTGATAGGGTTTGACCATGACAAGCACGCCCAGGACCAGGCCCGCGAGAAGGGCAAAGGCCAGGAGGGTGTACACATGGTGTTCCCAGCGGAACTCCAGGAAGTACAGGTTCCACCGGAATGGGATGGAGGTCTTGAGTGCGGCCATGTTCTTCCATATGAAAACGGTTATGTGGAACAGGACAAATAAGATGGTGATCAATCTAAAGTGCTTCATGGGCGCCCTCCTTTTTGAAGTGGGGTAAGAGCTTGGCATAAGTGGCTTTCAAGTGCTCCGGAATGCTTCTCACATCCGCCAGAACCGGCATGAAGTTCGTGTCTCCGCTCCATCGGGGGACCACATGTTGATGGAGGTGATCTTCAATGCCCGCTCCGGCCACGACTCCCAGGTTGAGTCCCACGTTGAAACCATCGGGGCGCATCACCTTCCGCAGGATGACAATGCAGCGCTGAATCCATCGGGAGAGATCCAGCATTTCCCTGTCCTCCAGGTCCTCGTATCGGTTGAGGTGCCGCCAGGGCGCTACGAGCAAGTGACCGTTGTTGTAGGGATACTTGTTCATCATGACCATCACGTTGCGGCCTCGGTGAAGGATGAGCCGCTCCTCATCGGAGAGCCCGTCGCCTTCGGGGCAGAAGATGCAGTAGGTTTCCCGCTCGCCCAGGATGTAGTCAATGCGCCAGGGAGCCCAGAGATTTTGCATAGGTCCATCCTAAATGTTCACGATTTGGGTTCGAACACAATCCTCCAGATGAAGGATGCCCAGTGTGCGGCTGCGGATGCTGCGGCCATGGAAGAGGGAGCCCGGGTTGAAAAAGAGGACACCGTTTTTCTTTTCCACCAGAGGCTGGTGCGTGTGACCGAAAAGGATGGCGTCCACTTGGCTGAATTCCTTGAAGAGCCTCCAGGGAAGATCGCTGTAGGATCCCCATCCATGGGCCAGGCCCAGGCGAACCCCCCCCACATCCAGAATTTTTTTTCGGGGAAGCCGTTGAGAGATCTCCGGTCCATCCATGTTGCCGGCCACCGCTTCCAGGGGAAAAGTCTCAAGGTGATCCAGGACTTCTTTGCGGGTCCAGTCCCCCAGGTGAATGACCAGGTCCGCGTCGGAGCAATAATGATCACAGATTTGCACGAACTCTTCGGTCAGGCTTCGAAGGTGCGTGTCGGACATCAAGACCAGTTTCATGAGTGTGCCGCCCTGAAAGCAGGGATGGAAAGCATGAGGTCTTCTCTCTTTCAGTGGTTGTAATATACCAGCCACTTTTCAAAACACAAAATGATTTCCCCGGGAAAGGGTGCGCGGGCGCCCGGTTCTTTGCATCTTTCCCCAAAGTCAGGGTTGCAGGGGGACCAGCTCCACCTGTCCCCAGGCTCCCATTTTTTCCCCCAGGGTCACCACCACTCCTTCCACCTTTTCCATGGATGCGGCTTTGTTCAGGACACGGGCCATGTCTCCGGAGGTTTGAATGAGGTTTCCAAGGGCCGTCGCCGCTGCATCCGCCACAGCGGCGCATGGGGAGATGACCGTGACCGAATCGGCTTTGCCCAGGCTCACGGAATGGCCCACTGTGCCCGAAGAGGTGCAAACCCCCAGGGGAAACCGATCGCTGGTGAAGCGCAGGCCAAGCTGGTGGCTGAAAGGCGATGAGGGCCCCGCATAGAGACCCACCGTGATTTCCTCTTTCAGATCCAGGTAGCAGTCCCCCCCGTTTTCCACGATGACCTGCGAGGTCAGTTTTCCAAGGGCACGGCCCACATGCTGGGCCACAGCTCCCGCAACGGCCGCCATGGGACCCACCTGGGCCGTGGCGGCGGCTTCCAGCATTTCCCTCAAAACAGGGGGGGCGAAGGGATCCCGGGGAAGGGGTTTGAAAGACGAGAGAAAAAGAGGGTTGCTCTCGGCATAGGCCTGCAACTGGCGGCGGCAGTTCAAAACCTCGGCCAGGGCTTCTTCCTGAAGGTTTTTCTCTGCCCGGATCCAGAGGTCCGTTTCCCTGAAAAGGACCTGGAAAGTTTGCCACCTCCTGGCATGGGGAGAGTGCCGGCGGTAGAAGCGGTCCCGGGAATCAAAAATGCGCGGTGGCATGAATCATCCCCCTGGGGAAAGCACCCTGTTTTTTCAAAAAACTCATTCCCATTCGATGGTGCTCGGCGGCTTGGAGGAAATGTCGTAGACCACTCTGTTGATGCCGCTCACCTCGTTGATGATGCGGTTGGAAATCTTTTCCAGAATGCCGTAGGGCAGCTTGGCCCAGTCGGCGGTCATGGCGTCCACGCTTTCCACCACGCGAACGGCGATGACCCGTTCATAGGTCCGTTCGTCGCCCATGACACCCACCGAGCGGATAGGCAGCAAGACGGCGAAAGCCTGCCACACCTTCTCATACCATCCCGAAACTTCCATTTCCTCCAGAATGATGCTGTCAGCTTCCCGGAGAATGTGCAGGTCTTCGGCGGTGATCTCTCCCAGGGTGCGAATGGCCAGGCCCGGTCCGGGAAAGGGATGGCGCATGATGCTCGGTTCGGGAAGACCCAGTTCCCTGCCCACCATGCGGGCCTCGTCCTTGAAGAGTTCCCGGAGAGGTTCGATGAGTTTGAGCTGCATGCGCTCGGGAAGCCCTCCCACATTGTGGTGGCTTTTGATGGTCGCAGAGGGCCCCTTGAAAGAGACGCTCTCGATCACATCGGGATAAAGGGTGCCCTGGGCGAGGTATTTGGCATTGGGCAGGCGGGCGGCTTCCTGCTCAAACACCTGAATGAAAAGATTTCCAATGATCTTGCGTTTTTGCTCCGGGTCCGCGATGCCCTTGAGCTTGGACAGGAAGAGTTCGGAGGCGTCCACGTAAGTGAGGTTCAATTCAAAATGGTCGCGGAAAACCCGCTGCACATTCTCCGCTTCACCTTTTCTCAGAAGGCCGTTGTTCACGAAGATGCAGTGGAGGCGCTGGCCGATGGCCTTGTGAATGAGAACTGCCACCACAGAGCTGTCCACTCCGCCGCTCAGGGCGCAGATGACCTGGTCATCGCCCACCTTTTGCCTGATGGCTTCCGTGGCTGATTCCACGAAGGACTTCATGGTCCAGTTGGAGCGGCAGCGGCAGATGCGGAAGAGGAAGTTTTCGAGGATGATGGACCCGCTGGGCGTGTGGGCCACTTCAGGATGAAATTGCACCCCGTAGAAGTGCCGGTCCGTGTCGCCCATGGCGGCCACCGGGGAGTTGGCGCTGTGGGCCATGATGGTGAAACCGGGCGGTATCCTGAGGATTCGATCTCCATGGCTCATCCAGACGCGCACCGATTCCTGTTCCACATCTCTGAGGAGTTCCTCCCCATGATCCACCTGTATGCTGGCTGGCCCGTATTCACGCTGCAGCGCTTTTTCCACGGCGCCCCCCAGTTGGTGGGACATGACCTGCATGCCGTAGCAGATGCCCAGGACGGGAACTCCCAGCTGAAAGACTTGCGGGTCGGACAGGGGAGCGTCCTTGTCATGGACGGTGCTGGGACTCCCCGAGAGGATGATTCCTTTGGGTTGAAAACTGCGGATGGACTCCATGGACATGTTGAAAGGATGAATCTCGCAATAGACATGGCTTTCCCGCACACGCCTGGCAATGAGCTGAGTGTACTGGGAACCGAAATCCAGTATGAGGATGCGTTCTTCATGCAGGTGGTCAAAGTTCATAGGGTTTTTCCTGTGAGAAGTTCTTCGTCATTTGAGGTCGACCTGGTAGTTGGGCGCCTCTTTGGTGATGATCACGTCGTGCACGTGGCTTTCACGAAGGCCCGCGGGGGTCACTCTCACCATCTGTGCCCTGGTGCGAAGTTCTTCCAGAGTGCGGCATCCAAGATACCCCATGCCCGCTTGAAGGCCGCCCACGAGCTGATGAACCACTCCCGCCAGGGGGCCCCGATAGGGAACCTTTCCCTCGATGCCTTCGGGGACCAGCTTTTTGGGTTCCATGACCTCTTCCTGGAAGTAGCGGTCTTTGCTGCCGTCTCCCATGGCCCCGAGGGATCCCATGCCCCGGTAGACCTTGTAGCTCCTTCCCTGGAAAAGAATGGTTTCGCCGGGACTTTCTTCCGTGCCGCCGAAAAGGCCGCCGATCATGACGCAATTGGCCCCCGCAGCCAGTGCTTTGACCACATCGCCGCTGTACTTGATGCCCCCGTCGGCAATGATGGAAACGCCGTGAGCCCTGCCCACACGGGAACACTCCATGATGGCGGTGACCTGGGGCACTCCCACACCGGCGATGATGCGCGTGGTGCAGATGGAACCGGGTCCCACTCCCACCTTCACCGCGTCCGCTCCCGCCTTGATGAGGCTTTCCACTCCGGCCGGCGTGGCCACGTTGCCCGCAAGGACAGGGGTGGCGGGAAACTCCGTCTTGATGCGTCGCACCGCTTCCAGAACATTTCGGGAGTGTCCGTGAGCACTGTCCACAGAAATCACGTCCACCCCCGCGTGTACGAGGGCTCTCACCCGGTCCAGCGTTTCCGAACCCACCCCCACGGCTGCTCCCAGCCTCAGTCTTCCCAGTTCGTCCTTGCAGGAATTGGGGTACTTGATGAGCTTGGTGATGTCCTTGATGGTGATGAGTCCTTTCAGCTTGCCCTGCTCGTCCACCACCAGGAGCTTTTCAATGCGGTTTTTGTGCAGCAGTTTTTTGGAATCTTCCAGGGAGATGCCCACGGGGGCGGTCACCAGGTTGTCCTTGGTCATCACCTGGGAAATTTCCATGTCCATGTTCGTTTCAAAGCGCAGGTCCCGGTTGGTGATGATGCCCACCAGCTGCCCCTCTTTCACCACGGGCACCCCTGAAATCTTGTAGCGCTGCATCAAGTCCAGCACGTGAGACACCTTCTGGCCAGGTTCGACCGTGACGGGGTCCACGATCATTCCCCGTTCGGATTTTTTGACCTTGCTCACCTCGAGGGCCTGCCGCTCTATGGACATGTTGCGGTGAATGATGCCAATGCCCCCTTCCCGCGCCAGGCTGATGGCCGCCTCGCTTTCGGTCACCGTGTCCATGGCAGCGCTCAGAAGGGGAATTTTGAGGGGAATGTTGGGCGTGAGGAAAGTTTCCACACTGGTTTCGCTGGGCAGGATTTCCGAGTATGCGGGGAGGAGAGAAATGTCGTCAAAAGTCAAAGCAATGGGCACGTTGACTGCTTGTTTGGGATCCATCAATCACATCTCCGTTGGTGGTTGTATGAAGGGAATGCCTTTCCCGTCCCGTGGGATGGGAAGGCCTCTAACCTTTTTGCGTGTGCCATGTCAAGGGGCTCAAAAGGGTTTCAGGCAGCTCCAGGGCCCTTTGCGCACCATCCAGGAGCAAGCCTTCCAGAAGACCCGCATCCGTGACCACCATCCTGTCCAGGTGGAGGCCTTCCAGGATTTTCTGAACCACCAGGGCTCCCCCCAAAATGATGTCCTCCCTTCCCTTTTCGAGGCCCGCCATGCGCCGTCGCTGCTCGAGGGTGGAGGAAGCCAGTTCCTCCACCTGCTGAGCGATCCAGTCTCTTTCCAGGGTGAGGCCATTGACGCGATGAGCACGGTAGTCGGTCATTTTCAGTTTCATGGCTGCGAGGGTGGTCACCGTTCCGGCCGTCCCCACCAGGGTGATGGGCGGGGAGGAAGGGGATAAATCGTGAATGTTGCGCACAACACGCTCCAGGGTGGGTTTCAGGGTGGAGATGATGTGAGCCGCGGCCTGGTTCAGAGAGTCTTTGCCGGGAGGATCCTCCTGCAGGAAGCGCTCGGTGGTGGTGGCCGCCCCCAGGAACACGCTCGTGCAGGAAACTTTCTGGTGCTGGAGAGGATGGACCACGGTGAATTCTGTGCTGCTGCCCCCCAGGTCGAAGAGAACCACCACTCCGGAGCACGGTGGGAGCACGCTCAACACGCCCTTGGCCGAGAGAAGGGCTTCGTCCTGCTCCGACAGAAGGCGGGGGGAAATCCCCGAAGCCTGATGGGCCCGATGGAGAAACTCTTCCTTGTTCCGGGCCCGGCGAAGCACTCCCGTGGCGCCGCATGCGATGGTTCCGGTGCGCATGGTTTTCAGCACACGTGCATATTCTTCCAGGACCCGAAGGCTTCTTTCCATGGCGGGCTCCTTGAGGGACTGGTCAGGGTGAAAGCCCTGCGCCAGCCTGGTGACCCTTCGGTCTCCATGGAGGGGTTCCATCACCCGCCCGCCTTTCAGTTCACCCACAAGAAGCCGAGTGGTGTGGGATCCCAGATCTATGGCTCCAAACCTCAAGGAGGGAGTGGAGCGGGGCAAATCCATTTCTCTGTGAGTCCTTGACATGCTGGGGACCATCCGTTTATTTACAAGACATACGATATTCGTTTTTCTTGAACTCGATCCCACGGGGGATGTTTGTGTTTGTTTTGCCATGCCGACACTGGCTTCCCGCCTCTTTTTTCTGTCCCCGCCACCGCTCATTTGCACGAACAACGGGGACCCATGCAAAGCAGGGGAGGGAAGCCGATTCAGCCAGAAAGGAAGGCCATGATTCTGGAAATCAACCCGAACCACCCCGAACCAAGAAAGATCAAAAAGATTGTGGACGTTCTGCGAAGCGGCGGAATCATCGTCTATCCCACGGACACCTTTTATGGAATAGGGTGTGATCTTTTCAACAAATCGGCCATCGAAAAGATTTACAAACTCAAACGGCGGTCCCCCACTCAGCCCTTCAGCTTCATCTGCAGTGACCTCAAAAACATCAGCGAGTACGCCCGGGTGACCAATTATGCCTACAAGACCATGAAGCGCCTGCTGCCGGGTCCCTACACCTTTGTGCTGGAGGGATCCCGCCTGGTGCCCAAAATCATGCTCACCAAGCGCCAGACGGTGGGAATCCGGGTTCCCGACCATGCGGTCTGCCTCCACATCGTGGGGGAACTGGGACACCCCGTGATCAGCACCAGCGCCACGAACCCGGAAACGGACGAGATCCTGGCCACGCCCCACGAAGTCAAGAGCGTCCTCGGTCATGCCATCGACCTCATCGTGGATGGCGGCGCTGTCTCCGGTCAGCCCTCCAGCGTCATTTCACTCATCGATGATGAACCGGAAGTCCTTCGTGAAGGGCTGGGGGATGTGAACGTTTTTTGAAGCTTCCCCGGATTTTTCCGTCACGTCCCTGCTGTGTGCCAGGCCTTCCGGGCAGTGAGTTGTGTGCAAAAAATCATGAAGGGGCAGGGAGCTGGTAGCGGATGAAGCTGTGCGACCCGTCAAGGGCCTCCACCACCTTTTCACTCATGTTCGTTCCCAGAAGAAAATCGAGGAGAGACCACTTTCTTTTTTCAAAGAAAATGATCTTGGGCTTCACTTCGATCTCGCCGAGCCTGGCCGCCACAGCGACGGCGTCGTGAAAGTTCCCCAGTTCATCGATCAGGCCCAGTTCGAGGGCCTTCTCTCCCAGGAGGATGCGTCCATCGGCGATTTCCATCACGTCAGATTCGGGCATGTCGCGGCCCAGGGCCACGTGGCGGATGAACTGCTGGTGAGCTTGCTGAATGGCATCTTCCAGCAGGTCTCTTTCCTCGTCTGTCATTTCACGGCCTGGGTTGCCCGTGTCTTTGAATTCCCCGCTCTTGATGATAATGGTTTGATACCCCAGCCTGTCAAAGAGTTCCCTGAGGTTGGGAAAGGAAATCACCACCCCGATGCTCCCCGTGATGGTTCCCGGGTTGGCCACGATGTGATCCGTTGCGGAGGCGATGTAGTAACCCCCCGATGCGGCGATTCCTCCCAGGGAAGCCACCACCGGTTTGACGGCAAGTGTGCGTTTCACTTCCAGGTACAGTTCCTGAGAAGCACCGATGCCTCCACCGGGGGATTCAATGCGCAGAATGATGGCCTGCACATTGTCGTCTTCCCGGTATTCCCTCATGGCTTTGAGAATTTCCTCCACATTGTCGATGGCCCCTCGAATCCGAATGACGGCGATGCGATTGGGCCCCGCCAGCAGATCCATTTTGGATGCGAACCACAGGAAGAAGCTCAGGCCCATAAAAGCCAGAAAGGTCCAGATGATGACTTTGCGCAGTCTCATGGGAATTTACTTCCAAAAGTAAACACCCGGCTTCTGCGGGTATGCATGAGCCGGGTGTTGAATGTTTTCAGAGGCGGGGGAAAGGGATTGCCTCCGTCTCACTCATCGGACGAACCGGGCTTTCCGGCGCGGGCTTCCATTTCCTCCTTGAGCAGCTCGCCCAGGTTGGAGGTGGCAGCCTTGGGGCTGCTCATGTAGTCGTTGTAACTGGTCTTCTCTTCCTGCTCCTCCACCTTTTTGATGGACAGGCCGATTTTCCGTTCCTTGGGTGAGATGTTGATCACCTTGGCCGTGATCTCGTCACCGGTCTTGTACTGCCCGATGGGCGACTTGATCTTCTCCTTGCTGATTTCCGAGACGTGCACGAGCCCTTCAATCCCTTCCTCGATTTCCACAAACAGCCCAAAGTCGGTCACATTGGTGATGGGGCCCGTGATGACGCTGTTGGCGGGATAGCGCTGAGGAATGCTTTCCCAGGGGTCGGGCTCCAGCTGCTTGATGCCCAGGGAGAAGCGTTCGTTGTCCTTGTCGATGTTGAGGACAATGGCTTCCACTTCCTGGTTTTTCTTGAAGATCTCCGAGGGATGCTTGACCCGCTTGGTCCACGAAATGTCGGAAATGTGAACGAGGCCGTCGATGCCTTCGTCGATGCCGATAAAAACGCCGAAGTCGGTGATGTTTTTGATCTTTCCGGCGATGGTCGTGCCCACGGGGTATTTTTGTGCGATCACATCCCAGGGGTTGGGTTCCAGTTGCTTCATGCCGAGGGAGATGCGCTTGTTCTCGGGATTGATGCTGAGCACCACCGCCTCCACTTCATCGCCCACGGAGAGGACCTTGGAGGGGTGACGAATCTTTTTGGTCCAGGACATCTCGGACACGTGAATGAGACCTTCGACCCCTTCCTCGATTTCCACGAAGGCACCGTAATCGGTGAGGCTGACCACTCGTCCGGCCACCTGCGTGCCCACAGGATAATTTTCGGCGGCTTTGTTCCAGGGGTCTTCCACCATCTGCTTGAGACCCAGGGAGACGCGCTCGTTTTCCCGGTCGAAGCTGAGGACCATCACATTGATTTTGTCCCCGATCTGGAACATCTCCGAGGGATGCCCCACGCGTCCCCAGCTCATGTCCGTGATGTGCAGGAGTCCGTCGATGCCTCCCAAGTCCACGAAGACACCGTAATCGGTGATGTTCTTGACGATGCCCTCCACGACCTTGCTTTCCTCGAGGCCTGCGAGGGTCTGGGCCTTCATCTCTTCCCGCTCTTTTTCCAGCAGTGCCCGACGGGACAGAACAACATTGCGTCTCTTCTTGTTATATTTGAGGACCTTGAAGGGGAAGTTCTGACCGATCATGGATTCAAGGTTGCGAACGGGACGGAGATCCACCTGGGAGCCGGGCAGGAACGCCTGGACACCGATGTCAACGGCCAGGCCGCCCTTGACCTTGGAGATCACCCTTCCTTCGATGATGCCGTCGTCGTTGTAAATGCGGCTGATGTCATCCCATACCTTGATTTTGGCCGCCTTCTCCTTGGAGAGGTGAATGGAGCCGTCCTCATCGTCCTGGAACTCCAGGAGCACGTCCACTTCGTCTCCCAGATCGGCCTGAATGACTCCGTTTTCATCTTTGAATTCGGAAATGGGAATCTGGCCTTCAGACTTGTAGCCGATGTCCACCATGACGAAATCGTCACTGACCTGCACCACGCGTCCCGTGAGGACTTCGCCTTCCTGGATGTTTTTGAAGCTCTGCTCGTATAGATCCTCCATCGTCTGCATGTCTTCAATTTCGCCATCCAGCATGGCCTCGTCGTCATCGAAGAAATCGTCCGTTTCAAAATCTTGATTCATGTCGCTTTTGGATTTGAATTCGTTTTCAATCATTGAGTTGGTTACCCCCTTGTCCAATTTTGGCCTTCGCCATCTTCAAATTACTTAAAATACCAGAAAATACATGAGCGATCAATGTATATTTCCGATTGTTTTGGAATCGGTGCCTTCTGAGCCGCCCGTCTTCTCCGCGATGTGCTCCATGAGCCTGCTCAGGGCCGTGTGGATGTCGAGGCCCCCCGTGTTGAGCACAAAGGCATCCGGTGCGGGGCGCAGGGGGGCCAGGGCCCGCTGGCTGTCTTCTTCGTCGCGCTTTTGCATCTGAAGCTCAACCTCTGAATAATCCACATGCCGGCCTTTGGCTGTGTATTCGGCGTGGCGGCGCTGAGCCCGGGTGCGAAGGTCGGCCGTGAGAAAAACTTTGACGGGTGCATGGGGAAAGACCACGGTGGTCATGTCCCTTCCTTCGGCGACCACGTCACCGGTGGATGCCAGCTGTCTTTGCCACTCAGTGAGAAAAAGTCGCACGGCCTTGTGTCTGGAAACTTGCGAGGCCTGCTGGGCCATCCGGGGAGACCGAAGCTCCTCTTCCAGAACCTGGCCCTGGTAGGTCACTTGAAGGCCGTTGTTTTTCAGGGCAAAGCGAAGGGGGAGAAAGGGAAGCTTTTCCTCGAGGCTGTTCCCGGCGTCCAGGGGAATGCTGTTTTGCGAGAGCGCCCACGCGACGGCGCGATACATGGCCCCCGTGTCCAGGTACACGTAGCCGAGCTGTTTGGCCAGCAGTTTACAGACAGTGCTTTTTCCGGCGCCCGCAGGGCCGTCGACGGCAATGATCATGACACCTCGGCCTGTGAATGGAAACTTTCACCCGTGAAGAGTCCAGCGCGGCGCTGTCTGAGGGAAAAAGGGGCAGAAGGCGGACCAATCTTGCAGGGGGAAGGGTGCTGGTTGAAAGGATGAGGATTTGTTCTGTTCTTCAAATAAGGCTCTCGCTCATTAGTCTTTTTGCCGGGAAGGAAAAAGGGAAGCTGAAGGCTTGCCGCCCATTCCCATCTCAGCATGATGAGATTTTATAAAAGAAAACCACGCCAATGACAACGGCTTTCTGAGAATGTCCTGTCGGTTTTTTAGTTTGCACCATATTGGAAAAAATGCGCTATAATGATAGAAAAAATGTTTCATGAGGGAGCGATTGATCATTGCACACAGGCATGCATGGCCCTTCCGAGTCACACATGAACGCCACCTGAAGCTCTGTTGCCGTGGATAAGGGGCTTTTCCTCCAGCGGTTTTTTTTGAAAACCCTGCTTGCAAAGGGTGGAACGTTTCCGACCTGAGTTGACTTCAAACGATTTTCAAAACGATTTCGCAAAGGACTGCATTCGCCTTATGACCAGGAAAACTGAAAAAGCCGGCAAAGCAAAGAAAAAAAGCAGCGGGCCCAAGCCCGATGCCATGGGCGCCTCCCAGGAAAAAAACAATGAAAACAGTGATGTGGGAGAGAAGGCGATTCCTCCGGTGTTGTCTCATGAAAGGTCTCGCAGCGTCTCCTACGATCCCTTTCGCCTGTATCTCGATGAGATAAAAAAATATCCCCTCCTGAGCCGTGAAGAAGAGAGGGAACTGGCCATTCGGTACCGGGAAAAAGGGGACATGGAGGCGGCCTACCGCCTGATCACGGCCAATCTGCGGCTGGTGGTGAAGATCGCCATGGATTTTCAGCGCTACTGGATGCAAAACCTCAATGACCTCATTCAAGAGGGCAACGTGGGACTCATGCAGGCAGCCAAGAAATTCGACCCATACCGGGGGTACAAATTTTCCTATTATGCCTCCTTCTGGATCAAGGCCTACATCATCAAATTCATCATGGACAACTGGAAGCTGGTCAAGGTTGGGACCACTCAGGCTCAGAGAAAACTCTTCTTCAACCTGCGCAAGGAGAAAGAGCGCCTGGAAGCTCAGGGCGTCGAGGTGACCACGCCCCTGCTCAGCCAGCGGCTGGATGTGAAGGAGTCGGAGATTCTCGAGATGGACCAGCGGCTGAACAGCTGGGAAATCTCCCTTGACAGTCCTCTGAAAGAGGATTCGGAGGACACGCACAAGTCCTTCCTCCCCTCCCATGACCTGCCTGTGGATGACCAGATCGCGGACAGGGAGGCCAAGACCCTCCTTCAGGAAAAACTGAAGCACTTCCGCGACCAGCTCAGAGGAAAGGAGGCCGTCATCTTTGACAAGCGCCTTCTCACGGATGAACCCCTGACCCTTCAGGAAATCGGGGATCGTTTCGGAATCAGCAGAGAACGCGTGCGGCAGATTGAAAGCCGCCTGAAAAAGAAGCTCAAGGCCTACCTGGAAGAGGAGATCGAAGACCTGGAGCTTCTTCAGAAAAGCATGGTGGAGGTCTGACCTCGTCCGATTCCTCCGTCACATCCCTTCAAACAAATTTTTGCTTCCTCCGGGTCCGGTTTTTTTTCCGGACCTTTTTTGTCCCGTCTCCCCTCGGGTGCAAGGCGCCCCATGACCCCATGACCCCATGCCCCCATGACCCTTGAGTCCGGCAGCAAAGCCTTTTTCGGCCGTGGTCATTCCCGGCTGAGTGAAGAGGGGTGTCCTTCTTGAAGGGTGCGCTTTTTGCAAAGCTTGTGGTGCGTTCGCCCCTTTTCCTCATCGAGAATCAGCACACTTCAGGTGAATGGCATGTACGACCTCACAAAAATGCTCGAAGAAATCGTCGAGGACGAGAAGGTCAGCAAATCAGGGAATCGAAAGGTTTCCCAGGGGGAAATCGTCAGGCTTTTGCGCGAAAGGCGCCTGATGGGCAGGGGGCAGGAAGATTTCCGCAAGATGCCCCTGGGGGAAATTCTTCTCAAGGAAGGGCTCATCACCCCGGAACAGCTTCAGGAAGCCCTGCAGCTGCAGGCAGAGAGAGGGGAGCGCATCGGTTCCCTGTTGATTCAACTGGGCTATATTCCCGACGACGCCCTTCTCGGTTCCTTGAGTAAGAAATATGACACCGAGAGCGTCAGCCTTTTAGATCTTCACATCCCTGAAGAAACGCTGAACCTTCTCCCTCGAAGTGTGATGCAAAGGCACCGTTTGCTTCCCGTCAAGGCGGACATGAAAAATGTGCACGTGGCCATGGAGTCTCCCCATGACTTTGCAGCCATTCATGAAGTGGAGCAGTTGACGGGCAGGAAGGTTCACCCCATTGTCACCACTTCCTACCAGATGGACCTGGCCACAGATTACGTTCTGGAAAAAAAAACGGGCTCTTTCGACGGCCGTGAACTGCAGCAACTGCTCAAGCGGCCCATGACCATCATTTCCCTCGTGGAGGAGCTTTGGCAAAACCAAGGATCTGACCTTCTGATTTCTGTGGGATCCCCACCGGCCATAAAACGAAACGGCCGCCTCATTCCACTGGAACTGCCTCCCGTCACAAGGGGAATCGGCGAGGTGTACGCCAAGGTGCTCATGACAGAGCAGCAATGGAGGCAATTTCTGGAAAAGAAGCAGATCACTTTCATGTGCGATCACAAAGCCACGGGAAGACTGCGCGTGAGTGCCTACAGGCAGAGGGGGCATGTTTCTCTTGCCATGCGCCGCATCATGACGGGAAAACTTCACCTGGACCGGCTGGGGCTTCCTATCTGGCTTGAAGATGTGGTGGCGAAGCCTCACGGCCTCGTGGTCATCGGCAGCCCGCCGGGCCAGGGAAAGACCACCACGGCCATGGCGCTCACGGATTCCATCAACAGAAGCCGCTGTGCCAGCATCGTGGCCGTTCATGACTGTCTCGAGCTGTTGATCGCCCCCCGAAGGAGTCTCATCAATCACAGGGTCCTGGGGACGGACGTGGACTCACTGGACCCTGAAACCCGTGCGCTGTTCACTCAGGTGGCGGATGTGCTCGTGCTGGATGAAATGAAGACCCCTCAGGCTGTGGAAACGGCACTGGAAGCCGCAAGCTCAGGGTCCCTGGTGCTCGCATGCGTTCAGGCCTTCACGGCCTCCGGGGCCATGGAGAAAATGGTGGATCTTTTTCCCCGGCCGCGGCGGGGGGATATTAGGCGCCGGCTTGCCCGGTGCCTCCTTCTGGTTTTCTGCCAGCGTCTTCAGGAATCCGGGGAAGAGGAGGCTTTCCCCCGCCTGACCCATGAGACTTTCCGGGGTGAAATGTTTTCCCCTGAGGAGGAGGGCTCTTTCATGGGGGATCGTGAATCCGCGGCGTCCTTTTCCCCTTGGGGGGATTCGCCGGAACGGCCTTTGGAAGGAGAAAAAGGAAAGGACCGCCCCTCAGGCCTTTGAAATTCCTCATGGGTGACGGGTTTTTCCTTCCCGGAAATGGCATTTTAATTGCTTTCCCTTTCCGATTCGCAAAATTTTTCGTCGCACAGTCCCTGACACCCCTGTCGTCAGCAAGAGCAATGGCCATGGCATCAGATGAAGCAGCCACTTTTGGTTATGACCGACCTCTCAAAATTGGGCGGGATGTCCACTGGGTGGGGAGCTATTGTCCTCATTCCCGGAACGCTTTCAATTCCTTCATCGTTCAGGACGGGGAAGAAGCGGTGCTCATGGATGCCGGATTCCGGGAAGGTTTGCCCTCCCTGGTGCTGAAGGTCCTTCAGTTGGGCATTCAGCCGGGAAGCATCAAGGCCCTGATCCAGCACAGCCTGTGTTCTCAGGCCCGGGAAACACGGGGCCACCTGCAAAAGCTCATCCGTCGCTCCGATTTGAGGATCGTCTCCCCCTCGGCTGCCTTTCGGGCCTGTTCCTTCCATGGGGAGAAAGGCCGGTTGAACGTCATGGAAAGGAGGGACTTCACCTTTTCATCGGGGAGGCAGTTGGAGTTTTTCCGGATTCCTTTTGCTCCCGGGGCGGACAGTTTCGTGACCTTTGATTCGCACAGCGGAGTGCTGTTCACGGGAGGCCTTTTGGGCAGCCACCGGGTCCCACAGCTCTTTTGGGGAAATCTGGAGGCGGAGTGCCGTCCATGTGCGGAGAAAGGGTCAGGCCGGGGGTGTTCTTGGGCAGGGTGCCCTTTGCTGGATATGGAGCAGCATCACAGGGAGATCATTTCCTCGGAAAAGGCTCTTCGCATTGCCTTGAAAAGACTGGCCCGCATCCCTTTTCACATCGTCGCGCCCCAGTGGGGGAGCATCATCTCCCAGAGCGGGAATCTGGCCTTCTTGTGGAAAAGGCTCCTGGGCCTTCGGGGTGTGGGAATCGACGGTGTTGCGGAAGATGCAGGGGTGCAGGAAGAAAAAAATCATGAGGAATTGGAATTCGTGCACAAAAGATTCCAGGCAAATGGAGGAGGGAAAGGGTCCCCTTGCCCCTCTCCCGAATCGTGTTTTGCAGAGTGGGACGCTTGAGTCTGAAGAAAACGCTGGGTTCAGGACCTGCAGTGAGGGACCTTTTCGGTGGAGGCAGGATGTGTGTTCCGGCCAAAGGGGGGGACGTGAAGCAAATCCTGGCAGAGTTTGGAACGCCTGAAAATCTGAAAGATCCTCGCATCAGGAGCCTCCTGTTTCACCTCCTCCGTCAATGGTCGCTGCAGCAGGACCATGAGCGTGACACAGCTTTCCTGGAGGATCTCCACACGCGTTGCAACCTTGCCATCAGCGGCCTGGTGGAGCTTCACAGGACCAAGAACAGTTCTCTGGGAATGGCGGCTCATGACCTTCGAAATCCCCTCATCTCCATTCGCGGGCTGGCGGAAATTCTTCTGAGCGGAGCGGCGGGTGAACTTTCTCAGG
>Ga0207421_10003575_pt1 | contig 18430 bp, 14 predicted proteins | sample SodLakKL_010_SED_4_FD_187542 | JGI IMG/M metagenome (GOLD analysis project Ga0207421, IMG submission 187542) | Alkaline sediment microbial communities from Lake Tanatar, Kulunda Steppe, Russia - 8KL_010_SED (SPAdes) (version 2) | ecosystem: Environmental > Aquatic > Non-marine Saline and... | reverse complement strand
CCCCTGCCCAATAAAACCGGCATCCTCCACATCAGCAAAATGAACTTCGGGATCATAATACATGATCATTTTTTCATAAAGATCCTGCTCCATGCCATATTTCACAAATTTTGAATAATTGCGAAGATCGGTCCAGCTTGCCTTTCCAGATAGCAATCTGTTTCTACGCGCTCTTGACTCCCGCGTTGCGACTCCAAACCGCACTTCGATATAGCGTCGAAAATGCTGTGAAAAAAACGTTCGCCTCAGAAAGCGGGCCAGCCTGGTATGTTTAACAGATTTGTACAGTTTGTTACCTTTGTGTGCTAGAACAGCTCGATTTTTACGGAATGGGTCACACGCTTTTCCGGTGACGGGACTTTCATGTAATCACCATACAGATCTGTCAGGTAATCGTGTGGTTTTGCCGGGCCTCGAAACCACACGCCTTCAAACTGTATGGGTTTGGTCGGGAAGACATTCGAGTACCTGATTTTCGGGACGATATTTGTTCCATAAATATGGGTCATGTTTTCTTTGTCCGAGAAATGGATCAGCACGGTGGATGATACAAAGTTCATGAAGTCAACAAACAGTTTGGATATGGGCCACACTGCTCTTGAAAACAGCCTCTTGAGGGCCGTACCTCCTATTCCACGACTGAATCTGAATAAGGTCACGAACCGTTTGTCAATCTCTCTTTTGACTTTCAAATTGATGCCGCCTTGCAAGGGAAAGATATCAAGGAATAGTCCATGATTACTCAAGTGCTGCCTCGCTTTGTACTTTTCCGGATAATGCATCGTTGAATTCAGGTCGACGATCCTCGAGAATATATGATAATATCCTTTTTCCGATTTAGGAGTCTGCAGAAAGTATGTATCCGGCAATTCTTCCACCAGGACCTGGTTGAGTTTTGGATAATCCTTGTACATGACATCGACATCGAGGTCATCATCCCATGGAATAAAACCGCCATGTCTTACCGCACCCAGACAGGACCCGCCACTCAAAAAGTATTCGATGTCATGTTTTTTGCAGATCCTGTCGAACTCTATCAGCATCTTCAGCAACCGCATCTGTGCAGCCCTCAGTTCCGTTCCTTCTCCGTTGTATTTCGAGAAGTCTTCCTTCATAGATATAAACTTTTCCGGTTCATTGTTGTCACTGACATCCGTGCTATTAATGGCCTCGCACACAAATTCCTTGTTCATTTTCTTGTTTATTGACGTTTTTCATGACTGTGGGTTATAAAAATACCTTAATGTTCTGGAGATCCCGTTTTCAAGTGATACACGGGGTTTCCATCCGAGGTTTTCGATCTTTGCAGTATCCAGTATAGTCCTTTTGTAGCTGCAGTAGCCGGGTTTGGGAGTATCGTCCTCCCCTGCTTTCACATCCATTCCGCTTGCAGACACTGATTGGATCACCTTTGCCAGATCCAGTATCGAGATAGTTTCCTTCTCATTTGCAATATTGTATGCCTCATTCCTGTTCCCGGCAAGGAGCACTCTGTAAATGGCATCCACAGCATCCGTCAAGTAGCAAAACGACCGTTCCGCCGTGCCGGCGCTCAGCAGTTCGATATCACGGCCCTTGAGGGCGTCGTTCAGCAAGTCGGACATTACTCGACCGTCATTTTCCAGTTGCATACCGGGACCATAAACATGAGCGATCCTCAGCGAATTGAAATTGACATCGTGCTGGATGGAATAGCTTTTCAACATGGTTTCGGCAATCCTTTTGCTCTCAGGATAGCATGACCGCGGATCGAGCGGATCAACTACTCCCATGTCCGTTTCCTTCAGCATTTCCCTGTTGTCTGCCTTGCCATACACCTCGCGGGTGGACAATAATGCGACTTTTTCCGTGCCACTTATTCTTGCCAGCTCCAACACATTCAGGGTGCCCAGCGTGTTCGCACGTATGATACCCACGGGATCGTTCAGGATGTGGAACGGGCTTGCCGGACCGGCGGCATGGATAATGTAATCTACATTCCCATCGTAAGATATCTGGTCACATACATCCTGAACAAGATAAACCATGAAATCAGACTCGTGCCCATAAAGCCGGACAAGCTTTTCCCGTGAGCGGGCAAGGAGCAGGATCCGGATACCCAGATTTTCTTTTTCGTTGAGGTACTTCAAGACATACACGGCATACGATGCCAGCATGCCGGTTGCGCCGGTTATAAGGATGGACTTGTTCCCAAGTCTGTGCCAGGGTATGGACGCCGCAGCCAGATCATCCAGGTCTTCTTGAATAACGGGATGCCGAAATGCCGGTTGGGGATTTTTTCGGTTCATCAGAGGATCTGGGTGTTTTCTCTCGCTTCAAAAATGGCCCTGAAAATAAAGTAGTCCATTTTGGTGGTTATCTTTATGTTTTCAACCGGACCATCCACCAGGCACAGGTTTTTGCCGTAGTTTTTCATCAGGGTACATGAGTCGATCGCGTTGGTAATCCCGTCTTTTTGAGCCTGATTGTGTACTGCCAGGATATCGGAAAGGATAAAACTTTGGGGGGCTTTGGCCAGTTTGGAAGATTCCCTGTCCGGAACATGCGAAACGGAGTAATGATCATTGATCACCACAAAGGTCTCCACGGTAGGAGCCGTGGTAATGGCACTGCCGCACTCCTTTACTTTTGCAATGTTGTCCGTTATGGTCTGCTTGTCGATGAGCGGCCTGACCCCGTCATGGACCAGGACGATGGAATCTCCGGGATAATGTTTACTGGCTGCCGCAAGTCCATTGTAGATTGACATTTGGCCGGTTTCGCCTCCCGGTACTACATCCACCACTTTTGTAATATGAAATTTGACCAGCAGTTTTTTGAGGTAATCTATGTAGTCTCCCACACAGGCTATGACGATACCGTCAATTTCGGGATGGTCTTCAAATAAATCCAGGGTGTGTATGATGATGGCCTTGCCGTGCATCTCCAAAAACTGTTTGGGCTTTTCCTTTGAGTTCATTCTTGAACCCATTCCTCCTGCAAATATCACAGCTACGTTCATATTCCTTGGTTTGTATATCGTGTCAATGACTGTTATTTGTTGAGCACTGGACCGTCCCACATGGAGACGCTGACGCGTTCTGAAAAATTTTCATCCGTGGTGCGGACCCTTTTCCTGGCTGTTTTTGACAATCTGCCGGCGACAAGGTAGTCTTTTATGCCATCTTCGCTCCTGAATTCGTCCTTGCCGTAGAAATGCGCGCCTCCCTGCAGGCCGATCCCTGCTACGATGATGGTATGATCAGGATAACGGTCCAGTGCATAGAGTACCGTCCACAGGCCGGTAGACGAGCCGAATATGTAGTCCACTCCCTGGATATGTCTGACAGCCGCCTTCAGTTTGTTAATACCCGGCCTCAGCAGAAAGGCGCGGTAGTTGTGTATGCCGAAGTATTTTGTTTCAAGGCGGAACTGCTCGTTTCCGGGCATGTAACTCACCGGGATATTATCGACCGGATCCGGATTTTTCCCTGTTTTGTGTCCCCTGATAATGATTTCATCCGGCTTTGAATGCACAACTTTCTCGAAGACGGTATTGTTTTTGTACTGAAGCGAGGAAACGACTGCTGTATGTGGGGCGCTTTTCCCCGGATATTCGGATATCAATGCCGCTGCCGCATTGGCTGTGAATATATGTACCGGGTCGATATCCGGAAGCGGTGCATCGGGTTTGGAACCCAACACCAGGCAATAACGAGTGTTCATCATGTTTCGGTTTTGTTTCGGTAGCCGTCAAGCATCGGGATCGCATTGCTGTGCACGACCCCTATCAGAACGGGTATCCTTGGGATGTTCAGCACCAGGGCGATGCCCAATCTGTGACTGCCTGTCTCTGAGAAGATGAGTTCACCGTCCGGACCTACATGGATCAGTATGCCGCTCTCCTCTCTGAACGCCGATGGTTTTAGTTCGGAAACCGTCCTCAGTCTCTTTTCCTTTTTTACCGTTTCGAAAATAGCATCAAACTGTTGATGCCGTTTTAAGATAAAGTCCCAGGTGTACTTGCGGGCATTGGTTTTGGTTGTCCTGTACTGTTCATAGTGCTCATAGGCGCCGGTTTCTTCCCAGCTTAGTTTGTCTCTGTATCGGAGCAGGCATTGTCTGATTTTCGGCAGATCCATGATCGAAAAGTAGTCTTCTGCTGTAAAAGGCCACTCCTTTATCACTCTGCCGGATGAATAAGGCCCCCAGCCTTTTTCCATCACCTTGTCGTGGGAAACGGCCAAGACCTTCTTTGGATCGATCCAAAGCTGTTCGGCATAAATGGGGGATTGCTTTCCATATATCCATTTGTTGTGGTAGTCCCGCAGATAGTTGAACGCCCTTAACTGCTGGGTTTTGATGTATGCTTTCCGGGCGAGGATATCGAAGTTACTGGATTTCGGATGTTTCAAATTTGCAAGATTGGTATTTAGCTGGACTTGAGGAGTGGTTACGCCTTCCGGATGCGACTTTTCCCTGCGCAGCCCATTCTGGAAAAGTGACCCCTCACTTCTTCTCAGGCAGCCAGTATTTATGGTGTTCCGTGCTGTGGATCTGCTTGATCTCCTCGCCCAGGATGGTTTCGGCATCCCTGAGGTCGGCGACAAACCGGTCGAAATCGCCATTGACCAGGTCCACGGCCACCTCGTCAAAGTGCGACCAGCTTACGTCGCCGAACTTAACGTGTTTTTCGATCATAAGCGCTCCGGCGGCAATGGCCATCATGCAGCACCGGCTGCCGATATCATGGCTCGAGTAGCCCGGGATGATGTTCGGGTGGTCCTTGGACAGGTTGTAGTAGTGCCGGACCACTCCGATCTGTGCGTCTTCGTTCTTGGTCGGATAGGCGGAAGTGCACTGCAGCAGGTAGATGTTCCTGATGTTCTTGAAGGTTTCCAGAACAAATTTCTCATACGCAGCGTCTGTATATCCCGTGGAGACCACGATATCCTTTTTGAAATCATTGGCTACGAGGCTCAGGAAGTCCTTGTGCTCTGAAATGGTGGAGGGCAGCTTGATGAGTTCGGGATCGAACTTCTGGATGAACTCATAGGAGGGCTTGTCCAGCACAGAGATAAACCAGCCGATACCCAGCCGCTTGCACAGGGAGTCTACGAACTCAAACTGTTCCTGGTTGAGCTCAATGCCATGGCGGTAGTCACGGAACGTCTTGCCGAAAGGCGATTTGTAGTAAGCCTTGAGTTTTTCCTCGGTATAAAAGGTTTCAACATCCCGTTTCTGCAGTTTCACATAATCGGCGCCGGCGTTTTTGGCCGCCACGATCATCGACTTGAGCCGGTCCATGTCGCCGAAGTGGTTGGTCGTGAGTTCGGCTGTGATCTTGACCTTGAAGGGTTTCTTCTCCTCTTTCCTGTCGGCGGCCGTCTTGACCTTGACGCCGTCGACCCGGGTGGCGAACACCTTGTTGAACGCTTCCACCGAATAGACACTGTAGGGTTTGTTCCCGACGTGGAATATGTTGACGGAAAGCTGTTCCTTGACGCCCATGAGCATGTCGAGAAGCTGCTCCTGGCTTTTGATGATCCGTTCCTGGTACTCCGGATCGTCGTGCTGGGCGGCTCCGGGAATCTGCTTGGTGAATCCGCCCGCGGTCGTGAAGTCAAACCCGAGCAGGTAGACATTCTTGGATTTCCCGAGTCCCCTGGCCAATTCGTTGGCCACGCGCAAGGCGGTGACGATAATCGCGTGTTCGATGTACAGGGTGTCGGAGAAAAAACGGTCCAGCAGAAATCCGGCGGAATCCGGGGTATAGGGGACGTATTCGGCCTGAATCTGGTCGGTTCCGGGTGGAAGAACCTTGTCCGAGATATACAGGTTGCATTTCGGGGGAGCCGCATCGAATATATCCAGGACCCAGCCGTGATGGAACACGGCGATGTCACCGGGATAGATCAGCTCCGAGTCGTTCGTATTGATGACGATGCAGTTATCCAGCAGTGACAGATCTACAGAATCAATGCTCGGACCCTTTCCTATGATGGCGATGTCACGATCGGTCTTGTCGCCGATGGCGTTGATCAGTTCCTTATGCATGACTATCCTCCGCTTTGGATTTTAATCTTGTATTTTTTTACCGGGAACAGCAATTCGCCCCTATAGGGCTTGCCGTCCACATAAGCCGGACAACCGTGCTCCAGGGCCAGGTTGAGTCCCGGCAGGACATCCCAGCAGTGCACGCCCCTGACGTTTTCAAAGCTGTCGTACGACCCGCGGACGGCGGAAAGCATGTTGTACATCGAACAGCCGATGATCCGGTACTCGTAGCCCTCGGGCAGGTGCAGCAGGTCGTCCTTCTTCAGTGATGATGAAAGTCCCCTGATGCGGGACTTGTACTTGCGCATTGGCATGCCGCTGATCTGAACATCATCAAGTTCAGGCAGGTAGATGCAGGATTCTTCATGTTTTCCGGCCGTGAAGATACAGATTCCAACACCCCATTCCTTCAGGCCGGATATGAAATTCTCTGTGCCGTCTATCGGGTCGAGGATCACATACGAGCCCTTTTCGTTCCATTCCTTCTGGTCATCCCGTGCAAGCTCTTCCGAGATCAGCTCATGCTCCGGAAGGTGCTCCCGGATATACCGGAAGACGATATCCTGAACCAGCAGATCGCCTTCGCTCACATAGCTGTCATCCTCTTTTTTGGTGATCTGGTCCCGCAGGTCCAGAATATCGGACAGATTATCCCTGATCTGGTTCACGATACTGCTGCAAATATCGTTTCTATTTTCGGACATGACAGATACTATTGATTATGTGGTGAAAAACTATCGGTTCTGTGAGAATGTACTGGTTCTCTGAAAATATACCTGTTCAATGGAAGACTGTCCGCTCCAAAGTCGATTTTTTATAATGGAATGTCTTCGCATTAGAAGGATGGCAGGGGAATGTTGTTTTCATCAATCCATTTTTCAGTTTTTTTGATGTCCTCCTGCGAATGTACATCGAAACAGCCGTCGGTTACGAACGGTTTGATCCTGTTTCCCATGCAATCCCAGGGCTTTTGACCTCCCGTACCTGCGACTGCTGATTTCCGCAAGGCCCAGATGGAATGGTCGAAAAAGTAGGCGACCGGCAGATCCTGCCGGTTTGCCGATACATTCCCATCCATTGGGACGAAAGGTTCCAGCAGCGATTCATCATTCATTGATTTCGCCCTGAATGGATGGTATTCGTTGTTCTCGTGGCATGGCACCACGGAGCTCAGGGTCTCATCGGCGAGGAGCGCTTCAATGCAGCTGTCGATGATATGTTCCGTGATGGTACCGACATTCGCATGTTGCACGACCACGACATCCACCGGTCCGTCCTGCTCCATGACAGACAGGGCGTGCCTGACCGAGTCGCAGCTTTGCGCGGTATCGGCGGCCAGCTCATCCGGCCGGCGGATGGCCTTATATCCGGCTGTCTCCGCGGTGGACAGGATTTTCTCGCAATCACTGCTGATGTAGTATCTTCCGATATGTCTGCTGCGCACGGCGGCGGCGGCGGCCCACAGCAGCAGCGGATACCCTTTGACCGGCAGGATGTTCTTGTCCTTGAGGCTGCTGCCCCCGCGTCCGATCATCAATGCTGCAATTTCCATACTCATTACGTGTTACAGATTCTCGAAGTTATTGTTTGCGGATACAATTGGCCAGGTCACACTGCACCATTCACCTGACAGGCACCGCCCTTGTTTTCAGGGGTTTCAGGGACATGATCATTCGCAACCCCCTTCTGTAGAGCTTGACAAAAAGGCTGTTATTCCGGGCCAGATAAAATCTCAGGGTTTTGCAGATAAACGGGGAATGCCTGAAGGCATAAGATGACCGGTACATATCGTACAATTTTCCCAGCTTTTCCAGGGAATCGTTTGTAATGGCAAAGACTTCCAGATAATAGAGATAGAACTGCCTGACAAAGGATGCGTACCTTTCCTTCTGGGCGGCCGTCATCTCCGATTCAATATTACTCATCAGCTCGAAACGCATTTCCATGCTCTCATAAAAGCTCTCATTGTTTGTTGCTTTCATACCAGTGCGGCTGTCGGCTCTGCGGATCAGCACATGAGGCGCATTATGCCTGAATTTCCGGTAGGCAGGACCTGAGAGCAGTACGCGCAGATGGAATTCGATGTCCTGCCACGATGAGGCCTGTTCATCGTATCGGAACTGCTTTGCAAAATCCGTTTTGAAAAAGCTGCTTGATGTCTGCCACCCGTTGGCTTGCAGAAAGTTAATGATATCATCCTCCCCCTTGAGATCATTCCAGTAGTGGGTGACCTGAAGCGGATCATCTTTGAAAATCCCGATTTGCGTCACAATGAAATCCAGTTCCGGATAGTCCCGGAACAGGCTGATCCGTTCTTCAAGACATTTTTCGGCAAGCAGGTCGTCCGAGTCGAGGAACATCAGATACTCACTGCCGGCCATGGAAACGCCTTCGTTACGGCAAGAGGGTGCCCCCTTGACATCCGACGTCCTTCTTTTCACGATGAACCGGTCATCACCGGCTGTCCGTTTCCTGGCCCGTTCAAATGAATCATCCGTGGAATGATCATCAATGATGATACACTCGAAATCTTTGTGAGATTGGCCTTTTATTGAATCCAGGGTCCCGCCAATCAGATCAGATCTGTTGTAGAGGGGGATTATGATACTTACGCGTGCACTGTTTTCCGCCATATCGGAAGCCCCATTTTTTTCATTGCATGGTTAACCTGGAACAGGTTTACCATGCGGTTGTTTTTTAAATCGCTTTTGATATTGAAGTCATCTGGCAGATCTTCCAACTCCGTCAGGTATTCGAGCAATCCGCTGGCGTGGCACTCCTGCTTCATTGATTTCCATTTGTCGGTTTGCCTGAGCCTGTTCCAGTCGATCCAGGGACCGTCAAACTGCCTTTTTTTATTCAATCTTCTCTGGACTTTTTTATTGAACCAGTACATGAATTCAATTGGGGCGTTGATCCACCAGGGAAAGTAGGGATAGTATCCCCTGGAATGCGGGATCCATTTTGAAGGCCTGTGATATTCCCTGAATGCCTTCTGGAACAGTTTGCGGTTGAGTTTCCAGGATGCCGGTACCGAAGCGGACAGCTTGACAATGGTACTAGCGGTAAAGGGCTCATAGGACCGGAACAGCCGGCGGTTAACATCAATATTCGGACTGGAGTATCCCATGGTTCGTGGCCAAAACTGAAACCATTCATGTATGGATTCGCTCCGGTACTTCTTCAGCATTTCCAGGAATTCCTGGCGGCGAACGTTGATTTCTTTCAGTATGCTGTTACTGAACACATTGCTGCGCATCGGTTTGCTTTGCGTTTCCCCCTTGAGCAAATTCTCCGGCATGAATGGATACTTTTTCAGGTAGTCCGGCTTCCTGGCATCGTAAGCCCTCAGAAAAGTTTCGCCAAGATATCCACCAAAAACCGCGTCGTAATCATCGAATCCGCACTCTTTATAAAAGCCCAGCGAATGGGCGTGAAGGCACTGTTTACCACTGCCTACCAGATCGGAAGCTTCCGGGAGAATGTCCAGGTAATGTGTAATTTCGCGTAATTTCACGGTCAGATTCACCCCGTGCATTCCTGCTGCTTTTCTTGCAATGCGTCCCTCCCGGTTCATGCTGTCAAGAAAGATGAACCCGTCCTTATTCAGACGATCCGGGAGCATCGCGGCCACTGTCCTGGAATCTTCGCCGCCGCTCAGAAAAAGGGCTGCGTGATCCATGCTCTCCGTCACCCGCCCGATGTAGTCACTAACTGCATTTCGCACTGTTTCGGCAGCCGCATCCAAACTATCGAAGTTTTCGGTTTCGTTCGGCGTCCAGTATGTCACCGGGTTCGGTTTTTGGACAGTGTCAAGGAATGGCTGGTAGATCTGAACCGCGGCGGGATGGCATTGCCGGATGTGCGTGTAAGTCGTGTACGGGAAGGTCACCACCCTGTTAAGGATGAAATCGACCAGGGAAGCTTTGTCAACGGCATCCTGTTGTCCTGCGGCTTTTGCAAGGGCATCCACGTGGGTGCCAATTGCCAATGTGTGCTCCCCGGCATATTCATAGACCGGGATGAAGAGCATCAGGTCGGTGATGCATCGGATTTTTCGGGCAGCCTTGTCCACGATCAGGACGGCAAACGGGCCGGACAGGTCCTCGTCCCACCGCATCTCTCCTCGCTGAAAGCGTTCAAATATCGCCATCGTCCCGGCTAAGGGATCATCGCCGGTGAGAAACAGGTTGTTGCGGAAGGTGAGTACCGGTCCCCCGATCATGACAAAAATCTGCGATTCGGTCTCATACGGTTCAAATCCCCGATAGAGGTTCCTGCTGACCGCAAGGCTGCCCCATTCGCCATGAAACTCCCGCACTTCAGGCGGATCGCTATGGTAGATGTCCCGGATATGGCCGGCCAGCGTCCCCTCCTGTTTTGCTTCTGCTGTGTACAGAAAATCACTCACGATAAAAAATGCTCAGGGATTCGTGCCGGGCTTGACGGGGCTGCATCAGGAAACATCCGCCAGTACCCGGAATTGTTCGTTGTGTTCGATGAGTTCGTCGTAGGTTCCCTCGGAGTGGATCTTTCCGTCCGTCATGAAATAGATCCGGTCGCATTTCATGACCGTGGTCAGGCGGTGGGCGATGGTGATGATGGTGCGATCGCCCTTGAGCTCCTCAATGGCCTGGATGATCTGTTTTTCGGTGATGTTGTCCAGGGCGGATGTGGCCTCGTCCATAACCAGCACCTGCGGGTCGTGGTACAGGGCGCGTGCAATGCCGATCCGCTGCCGCTGTCCGCCGGAAAGCCGGACCCCGCGTTCGCCAATAAGCGCATCGAGCCCGTCCGGAAGTCTGGTCACGAAATCCTCAAGCTGTGCCAGGCGCAGCGCCTTCCACACTTTTTCGTCATCGATTTCCTTTTCGGGGATGCCGAAAGCGATGTTGGAACGGAGGGATTCATCCGAGAGATAGATGAACTGGGGGATGTAGCCGATGTTCCGCTGCCAGGCGGACAGGTGTTCCTGGATGTTCTCCCCATCCACCAGGATCTCGCCGCGGACCGGATCCAGCAGACCCAGGAGCAGGTCGACCATGGTGGTCTTGCCGGCGCCGGACGGACCTGTGAAGGCGATCGACTGGCCTCTGGGGATGGTCAGGGTGACCCCCTTGAGGGCCATCTCCTCAGAACCGGGATAGCTGTAATGGACGTCGCGGACTTCAATGTTCTGCTGCATCTGCAGCCGTTCCTGCCGCTTTCGGTCCGCAAGAAACCGTTTGCGGTATTCGGCCAATTCCTTCATGTCGTCATAAAGCGGATCCACGACGACAATATTGTATCGCAGTGTCGTGATCGATTTGGTGATCTGCTGCAGGGCGGGCATCAGCCGTACGGTAGCCATCACAAACAGGGTCATCACGGGAATGATGGAAATGACGGGACGTCCCTGCAGCACCATGACCACGGCGATGAGCATGATTCCCCCGACCGCAATCGACTCCACGATGGGTTTCGGGATCTTGGACAGGAAAAATTTTCGGGTCAGCAGGATGGAGCTGCGATACGCCGCATACCGGAACTTCTCGATAAATTCGGCTTCGCGGTTGAGGACCCGCGCATCCTTGATGCCACCAACCCCCTGGTTGAGGGCCTTTATGAGGCCGCGCCGATGGACCTGCTCCTCCAGGCCGTAGCTTTTGAGCCGCTTTTGGGTGAATGCGAAGAACAATCCCACTGTTGTGCCGAGCAGGGTGAAAACAAGAATGGAAATGACGGGTTCCATGATCAGCAGGAAGGTAACAATGGTCACCGACATCAGGAGTTCTTTCCCCAGTATAAGGGAGGGCTTGATAACCTGCTGGATCATGAGCCTGACTTCCTGGTTGGTGTTGCGAAGCAGGTCCGCCGTGTTCCGCTGCAGGTGAAAGGTATAAGGCGCCTGCATATAGGAGCTCATGAGGCGGTGGGCTATCCGGTAGAACCGGCTGTAGGTATAGCGCGCCTCAATGTAGTAGAAAAAAGTGATATAGAAATTCTTGACCACGAAAATGGCTACCAGCACAACTCCACCCCACAGCAGCAGTTCACGTGATGTGGTGATGCCCAGCAGATTGAAGAGCCCTTCGGCCGGAGCAAATTCCAGGACTTTTTCCGGATTAGCTACGATGGAAACAAAAGCGGGGATCATGCCGATGCCGGCTACCTCAAGCAAGGCTGCAAGGATCATCATGCAGAACAGGATTGTCAGCTTGACTTTGTCGCCCTTAGGTAGCAGATAGAGTATTTTTTTGTAACTATCCAGCAAAATTTCGGGGTGTTAAGAATGGATGGTTCTGAATATGCAAGGCAGGAAGTGCTTCACTAATCAATAAAAAGCCGTTCGACCAGGAAGTATCCGCCAGCCAGGGAACCAAGCGTAGTGATACCGAAGAGTACATACTGCAAAGCGGTAGGACGGGTACGGACAAAGACCGTTATGTACTCCCCGTTTCTCAACGGATAATTGCGCATTCCTTCTGGAAACGGATCGCGCAGCCGGTAGACCCATCTGTCCAGTGTCTCTCTCTGCTCGTACTCATCGTAGCGGTGCAGATAGACCTCCACCTGAGGCCTGGTATAATAGCCAAAAATGTTGCGGTCCCCGCCCCGGCTGGTCCCCGCCCCGATACCCGGTCCGCCAGTGTAGGAAAGCATCTGGGTGACCGTCGTGCCGCGCGGCACCATGAAACGTCCGCGCTGGGTCACCGCTCCCCATACGTTTATGGTGTCGGCCAGTACTCCCGTGGGTGCCAGGCGCACGATATCAGAGCGGAACTGGGGCACCTCCTGCTGGATTTGGGCGTAGCTTTGCGAACTGATCAGGCCGATGAACATCAGGGTGACGGTGACGGCTTTCAGGGAAAAATGTCTCATGAATCAGTTGAAATTTGAGTTTGGGGTAAGTATGTGATTTGCGATCTCAGTGAGGGTCGACAAAAAAAACGGGGCACTGCAAATGCCCCGTTTCCGTGTATTTGTGTTATACAACGGCACTTTTTTTCTTTGTCGGCTGGTAGGACTCGTACACCTTGCTGTTGTAGCTGTACATTTTGTTGTAGGTGTAGTATCCGGAGGCGGACTTCGGGTTGAAATCCATCAGCACGGTACCGATTACCTTGGCGCGTATCCCCTTGAGATTTTCCAGCATCTGGTCGAACTCCGTTGTGGTCGTCTGGTTGAAACGGGCCAGTGTCAGCACGCCATCGGCCTGCTTGATTAGCGGGGCCGCATCGTTGATGAAACCGAAGGGCGGGGTGTCAATGAGCACATAGTCATAGGCTTTGGTGAGTTCTTTGAGCAGCTCACGCATTCTTTCGCTGTTTGCCGCCAGTCCCGGGCTGGACGGTTCAATGCCGGCCGGCAACAGATCCAGACCTTCGACCACGGTCGGGGAGATGACATCTTCAATTTTGCGACCCGAGAACAGGTGGTCGATCACGCCGGGACGTTTATCCTTGCCAAACAGGGTATGCTGCATGGGTCGGCGGAAGTCGCAATCCACCAGAAGCACCTTCCGGCCGCTGCCGCACATGGAGATGGCCAGGTTGGCGATACAGGTCGACTTGCCCTCCACCTTGCCCGGACTGGTCATCACAAGCATCTTGTAATCGACATCCGGGTTGTTGAAACGAATGTTGTTGAACAACCGGCGATACGCCTCGGAGATATTGGAAACGGGATCGAAAAAGGATGTTAGCGAGGTGGCTATCTTCGCTTCGCCGGTATCGAAGAACTGCTTACCTTTGAACTCTTTTTTGATGGTTGAGCGTATGTCCGGAATGACCGACATCAACGGCATGTCGTAATTCTTCATCGCGTCGATGCTGTCGATTTTCTTGTTGGTGACGACCACCAGCAGCACCAGTCCGGCAGAGAGTGCAAAACCCATGAAAACACCGGTGAGCAGGAAGTAGATATGATCCGGGTAAAAAGGTGTAGACGGCAGCCGGGCCTGGTCGAAAACGCGGCCGTTGCCGGTCGAAGACTGCTCGTAGAGGCGAAGCTCAACCTGCTTGGCGGCAATATCATTGTACATACGCTCGTGGAGCTGGCGCTGGCGTTCCAGGCGGACCAGGCGCGTCTGCTCTTCCGGCAGGCGGCTCAGATCCTCCTCGTATTTGGCAATTTCACTCCTCGCCCGCGAAATAAGCGCCTTTGATCGCTCCATATCGATCATCTGATCGGCAATGGAACGCCGCAGTTCAATCACGCGCTGGTTCACATTGCCCTGTTCGCCCACCAGGAATCCGGTGGTTCCTTCCAGGCTGCGACCGACAAGCTGATCGATCTCTTCGCGGTAGGCGGCAATATCCCGGTTGATCTCGCGCAGGCGCGGCTCGGAGTCCTCGTTGCCGCGAAGCGACGGATTCCGCTCCAGTGTGAGGATCCGTTCGATGGTCAGACTGGCGATGTTTTCCTGGAGCATCTGCACCCGCGGGCCCACGGCCTCCTTCAGGTGATCGGAGAAACCGGGACGGATCTCTTCGAGCTCGATCTCCAGGTTGGCGCGCCGTTTCTGGGCGGCGTCCATCTCAAGTTCCGTAGCTGCGATCTGATCTTCCAGTGTGTTGATGCGTCCGACCACACGCGTGGTGTGGGCATCCAGATTGATCCCCCCTTCCACACTTCGCATGAACTGTTCCACTTCGCGTTCGGCCTGGCGCAGCTGTTCGCCAACCTGTGCCATAAGCACGTTGTCCAGGAAATCAATGGTGGATCGTGTAGTTTCCCGGCTGGTTTCATAGGTATAGGCAACGAACTCATCCATTATGGTGTTGACGACCTCCATTGCTTCCTGCGGTTCGGGCGACTCATGCGACACTCTGATGATGCGCTGACCTTCGCGCGATCGTTCGTTGATCGTCCGCTGCCGCAGCAGAGACACCACCCGGTCGGGGGTCCGCCTGCTGCCGTCCTCGTTGAACTGTATCGGGAAGGCAATGCCGTTGTCCATTGTTTCTTTGGACATCAATCTTTCTGCCACCCTTTCATTGAACGAGCGGGAGTTGAGGATAAGCAGCTGGTCTTCCATGTTGCGGGACATTTCCACACCCAGGTTCCGTGCAAGCATGCCGCCAATCTGTCCGCCCTCCAGCGCACCGCCTGCCACTTCCTGGTGGATGATAAGCGATCCGGAGCTGCGGAACAGCTCGGTCTCCTGATCGGCATAGTACCACGCACCGGCACCGCCGGCAATGGCAAACAGAAGGATCAGCCATTTGAAGCGCAACAGACCGGCCATGGCCTTCTGATAGGTCAGCGACTTCTTCTCTTCATCTGCCTCCATGGGCATACTCATGATCTCTTCCCGGTCATAACCTTTCGTCGAGCCGTTGCCTGAGTGTTTTCTGTCTGATGAATGTTCGGAGTGGTTGTTATTGTAATCAGCCATAGATTCTGGATCTTTTACGTGATATCAGATGATAAATTTGTGGATTTGATAGTGATATCGTACAGGCAAGGCAGAAAATTGCATTCTACCGAATAAACAAGATACAAAATATTGCAGATGTATTGCAGATGGTTGATATGGATTGCCATTATTGATATTCAGTTTTCACTTGATTGAAGATTGCACACGGCCTTGAGATGCAGCTCCGCCTTGTAAGTCCCATTTCATCACTGACAGTGTGGCACGTTATTTGCTAACCGTGACACTCTTCATCACCAGGAACTGCTGCCAGGCCAGGCAAAGAGAAAAGGGTGCTTTTACCGATGTTGCTGGTGCAGCCTATCTCTTTTATAAGTCTGTAAATCTTCTCAGAAGACCCTCTTTCAGATCTTCATTATCAAACTATTACCGGACGGCGGAATATCCAATTTTTTAAGATTAAAAAATCTTAATGCACCTCCATCTAAAACGGCCCGTCTCCATCAATTTGGGGGTTTACACCTTTTGATCCCGATTCTGGAGATTAGAATGTCTTAATTCGCTTTTTTGAGGCTGTTTATCGGGATTTTTCCATCTTTCAAATGAATGATGACCTGGAACAGATTCACCACATGTTTCCTGTGCAGCTTTGGATCTGAAACAAGTATACCGGCTGGTTCCCTGAAGAGCGACCGGAGCATGGCCTGTTCGCTTTCGCAGAGTTCGACCCATGCCTTCCATGCCGGTGTATTCATGGTGTTTTTCCAGTTTCCCCACGGCCCTTCGTGTGCTTTGGCCGGACTCGGTTTCAGAACTTTTTTTCTGATTCTCCATACCGAGAGCATGAACATGGGTATCGCGTTGATCCACCACGGATAATAGGGCAGGCTGCCCTCCTGGTGGATCAGCCATCTGCTTTTTTTCAGATAGGGGTGCATGGCTTTATGATAAAGCCGTTTCTTTTGTTTCCATTTTACCGGTACCGCTGCGGAAAGTTTGACAACGTCATTGCAGAGGAAGGGCTCATAGGTCCTGAACAGACGGCGGTTGGTACTCAGGTTTGGCAGCGCCACCCTGATGGAAGAAGGCCAGAATCGGGCCCATTCCGCATAATCCTCCGTCCGGAACTTCTGCACATATGATCTGTGACGCTTCCTGCGGTTAGCCACTTCTTGCCGGATCGACTCGTTCAGATACCACCGGATATCCGGTTTTTCATCGGTTTTGTTTTTCCCTGCCGAAGCACCCGGGCCGGCTGGTTTTCCGGGGTCTTTTTTTTCGACCTGGTAATATCCTTTCAAAAAGACATCCGCCGAATATCCTCCAAATACAGCTGAATAGCGGTCCAGCCGGCACGTCTTATGGAACCCCAGTGTGTGGGCGTGTATATGCTGGCTGCCGCTCCCGATCAGGTCACTGGCCTCGTGCAGAATGTCAAGGTAGTGGGTTTTGGTTCGGTAATGCGGCTCGAATCGCAGTCCGTAGGCACTCGATGCTTTCGCGGCCAGCCGACCTTCCCTGTTCATTTGGTCGAGAAACACGTATCCGTCCCGTTTCAGGTTTTCAGGCAGCAGGCCGGCAATGACCCGTGAATCTTCACCGGCGCTTATGAATTGCGCCACTTCCTCCATGCCCCCGGTTACCCGGTGGATGTAATCCAGGATCCCTTTTCTAAGATCCAGCGCGGCTTCACGGATATTCCGGTAGCTTTTATGTACATCCGGAAGCCAGTAGTATTCCGGATCGTACGCAAAAACACTGTTCTGCTGAGCTGTTTTGTCCCGGGTTTCCGCAACGTTGTCTTTCCGGATCCGTTCCGGCCAACCCCCTTGAACAAGGCGATAGAGCGCTGCGGGATGCAGTTGTCGCAGCTTTTCGTACGTTGTATATGGAAAGGTGACGGAATGGTTGATGATGAAATCAGCCAGGGAGACCGGGTCAAATTCCTGCTGTTGTCGTGCCGCCTTCGCAACAGTGTCCACATGCGTGCCCAGTGCCATCTCACCCTCCTCCAGGTACCGGTATACCGGGATGAACAGCATCAGGTCGGTGACGCATGTGACCGTCCCTCGCTGCTTGTCGATCGACAGGATTACAAAAGGTCCACTCAGATCCTCATCCCATTTCATGCCGCCTTCTTCGAACCTTTCAAGGAGGATGCGCGTGCCGGCCGTTGGATCGTCACCTGTCAGAAACCGGTTGTCATGGAAATACAGGACAGGTCCTCCGATCACAACAAAAACATGTTTTTCGGTCTCGAGGGGCTGTAATCCCTGGTACCGGCTGCGTGTCACCGCCAGAGATCCCCATGTTCCATGGTATTCGTATACTTCGGGAGCATCTGCATGGTAGATTGCCCGCAGGTGTCCTCCAAGCTCGCCCTCTGTGCGTGGAGAATTTGTGTATATGAAATCACTCAATTGAATGCTCCTTTTCTAGCTTGCATTCCAAAGCATGTCTGATTGCGTGGCTGTATGTTTCATTTTTTAGAATATGGAGCAGAGACTTTTCTTTTGCACCCCGGCTCTTTCCCATATCTCGCTTTACTCTGCCTGACGGATACAATACCAGGAACTTCAAAATACGCTTCAGTGATTTTGTCAATGAAGGTGGTGCAAAAGCGGCTTCAAGTTTCGGGACAAGCATATCATACGATTCCAGCGACATTTTATCATGCGCCTTGTCATAACCTGCATCCAGCAAGTTACACAATCTATCCAGCATAATCTGCTTTTCCGGCGGAGCAAGGTGGACCCTTTCTTCCTTCATGTAGTGAAATACGGGTATAAAAGCAGGTTTTTCGCCTTTTTTCAGTTCAAGCCGGACAGAATAGGATGAATATTCCTTGTGGATCTCGCTGGTGAAATGAAAGTAGAAATTGCCCAGGCTGTAGAAAATAAGGGCATCGCCGTACTCTTCAAAACCTTGCGGCACGTGTGGATGCGACCCGACCACCACATCGGCTCCCAGATCACACAGATGACGGTAGCGGGCGCGCCACTCCTTTTGCGGAATATTCTGGAACTCCAGTCCGGC
>Ga0207421_10003573_pt1 | contig 18431 bp, 16 predicted proteins | sample SodLakKL_010_SED_4_FD_187542 | JGI IMG/M metagenome (GOLD analysis project Ga0207421, IMG submission 187542) | Alkaline sediment microbial communities from Lake Tanatar, Kulunda Steppe, Russia - 8KL_010_SED (SPAdes) (version 2) | ecosystem: Environmental > Aquatic > Non-marine Saline and... | reverse complement strand
TTCTATCGGCATAGACCGCGGTCCGAGACGCGCGTCAGCGCGTCTCTCTGCGATGTGACGAATGAACCGTGAGCGAAGCGAACGGTGAATTCGTCCTCTGTATGCAGCAGGTAGAGTATCAGAGAGCTCGATCATTGTTCCGGAAACTGCTTGCCGTACTGATACTCTTCGAAGCCTGTGCGAAGCTTTCTATGACAGTCTCGTCCAGGCCGTAGTGCGAGCAGCCGTCCAGAGGTTTATTCCGATCACGGGGCCAGACCACCCAGCCGTGACGCTGACACGGGACGGACCACCGACCGAGGCACGGACGCTCGAGAGCTTTCCGTCGCGACCGCTCCACGTCGAGGAACTCGAGGCGCTCTCGAGTGACTCCTCACTGTCGCTTTCCAGCTCGCGATGTGCTCGCCGACACAGGCCTGTTGTGTCTCCGTCCAGACCGACGACGGCATCCACGTCTGTGGGTTCGAACCGGGTGAGCGAGTGGCGAGAGCTGGTCGTGATGACGTTCGACGAGGGTGAGGCGTCCGAACCGGCCGACGAAAGCGAGGACGTTCTCGAGGACCTGCTCGACCACGTCGAAGAGAGCGTCGCGGACGCCTACGAGGATACGGACCTCGAGGTCGTCTTCCTCACCGACGTCTTCGCGGAGATCCTCGAGCGGACGGTTCTCTCCGTCGATCGTTGATTCGGGCCTCGAGTGCGCTCCGACAGCTACAAGCCGCCGATGGTTCGAGTTCGTGGTATGCCAGGAAAAGTCAGTCCGGAGGACCTCCTCGAGCAGGTCTTCGGCCGGACCGGCGTGGCCGACGAGACCGTGATACAGGGACCCGCCTACGGCGAGGACGCCGCCGCGATCGACCCCCCGGCGGGGACGCTCGTGGTCAGCTCCGATCCGATCTCGCTTGCGGCCTCTCAGATCGGTACCTTGGGCGTGTACGTCGCCTGTAACGACGTCGCCGTCTCGGGGGCCGACCCCCGGTGGCTCACCGTCGTGCTCATGCTCCCCGACGAAGGGGTGCTCGAGGCCGTGACCGAAGACGTCGACGCCGCCGCCCGCGAGGTCGGTGCGACGGTCGTCGGCGGGCATAGCGAGTACGTCGACGCCCTCGAACGGCCGCTGGTCTGTCTGACCGCGATGGGCGTCGCCGAGGAGTACGTCCCGACCGGCGGCGCGAACCCTGGGGATCGCCTGGTGCTCACCAAGGCAGCCGGCCTCGAGGGCGCTGCCGTCCTCGCGGCCGATTTCGGCGATGACCTCGAGGTCGCCGCCGGCGTCTGTGAGCGCGCAGAGGGCTTTCTCGAGGAGGTAAGCGTCGTCCCGGACGCCCGCGTCCTCCGGGAGTACGCCACTGCGATGCACGACCCCACGGAGGGCGGGGTCGCCGCGGGGCTGTCCGAGCTCGCCCGCGCCTCGGAGGTCCGTCTCGAGGTCTCCCGGGAAGCGATCCCGGTCCGCGAGGAGACCCGGGCGCTGTGTGAGGCGGCCGAGGTCGACCCACTGCGGATCTTCGGGTCGGGGTCGGTCGTGGCCGCGGTTCCCGAAGCGGAAGTCGAAGACGCACTCGAGGCGCTCGCGGATGCGGGCCTCGAGGGAGCAGAGATCGGCCGCGTATGCGAGGGCGAGCCGGAATTGCGTATCGACGACGAGGCGATCGCCGAGCCAGTGGAGGACGACCTCTATCCGCTCTGGGAGGCGGCTGACGCCGGGGAGTAGACGCGAAACCCACGTTTAAAATTCTACTCGCTCCTACACCCTCCAATGGGTAACGCAGCACTGCGCGAACTCGCCGTCATCGAGGAGGTGCCCTTCGACGACCTCGCGGGCTCGGTCGTCGCCGTCGACGCCCACAACTGGCTCTACCGGTACCTGACGACGACGGTCAAGTGGACCTCGAGCGAACGTTACACGACTGCCGATGGCACCGAGGTCGCCAATCTGGTGGGCATCGTCCAGGGACTCCCGAAGTTCTTCGAACACGACGTCACGCCCGTGATGGTCTTCGACGGCGGCCCCTCAGAGCTCAAAGCCGACGAGATCGAATCCCGGCGGGAACAACGCGAGACCTACGAGGAACGACTCGAGGTCGCCCGGGAGGAAGGCGACGAGGTCGCGATCGCCCAACTCGACTCTCGCACCCAGCGGTTGACGCCGACGATTCAGGAGACGAGCCGGCAACTCCTCTCCATCCTCGACGTGCCGATCGTCGAGGCACCCGCCGAAGGGGAGGCCCAGGCGGCCCACGTGGTCCGCCGGGGTGACGCCGACTACGTCGGGAGCGAGGACTACGACGCCCTGCTCTTTGGCGCGTCCCGGACCTTGCGTCAGTTGACCAGCAAGGGCGATCCGGAGCTAATGGACCTCGAGGCGACCCTCGCCCACCACGACCTCACGCTCGAACAGCTGATCGACGCCGCCATCCTCATCGGGACTGACTTCAACGAGGGCGTCTCCGGGATCGGCCCGAAGACGGCGATCAAAGAGATCTCCGAACACGGCGATCTCTGGACGGTCCTCGAGACGCGGGGCGAGCACATCGAACACGCCGACCGCGTCCGCGGACTCTTCCGGAACCCGGACGTGACCGACGACTACGAGTTCGAGACGAACCTCGAGCCGGACCTCGAGGCCGCACGGACCTACGTCACCGAGGAGTGGGAGGTCGACCCCGACGAAGTCGCCCGCGGGTTCGAGCGGATCGAAGAGAGCCTAACCCAGACGGGACTCGATCGGTGGACGTAGTCCATCGATAGCGTTTTTCTCCCCGACCTCGAGTATCGTACCCGTGAACGTACGCGGAACCGTCGCCGGCGAGGTGGAGGTGCGAACCGTCTCGACTCGCCACGGCGAGAGCGAGCTCGCGGAGATACCGGTGGTCCTCGAGTCGATAGACGGGGCGGCCGTCGACGACGATGGCCCCACGACGACGGTGACCTGCTGGGGGAAGTGGACCGAGACGGCCGCGGTACTCGAGGCCGGCATGGAACTGCTGGTCACCGACGCCGACCGCGGGGAGTACCGCGGTGAGATCCAGTACTCGACGACGGGGGACTCGTACGTCGTCGTCGAACCCAACTACCTCGTGAACGTGACCGCGGTGCGAAACTGGGTGCAGTGTCCCCGCCTCTATTATCTCAACAAACTCTCGGGGGTTCCACTCAACTACCCCGTGGTCAAAGGGACCCTCGTCCACGAGGTCTTCGGCGACCTGCTTCGGGGCAGGGAACTCGAGGCCGCCATCGACGAACGGGTCGAGGAACGGGGCCTCGAGCTCGGACTCCTGGGGGAGTCCCCCGAGTCGGTCCGGGAGGACGTCAGACAGAACGCCGCGGCGATCGAGAGCTGGCTCGAGCAAGGTCGTCTGACCGAAGAAGACAGCTGGCGTTCCGAGCGGATGCTGATCAGCGAAACGTTCGGAATCAAGGGGCGAGCCGACGCCATCCGCCGGGGTGCCCCCGTCGAACTCAAGACGGGGAAGAACCTGAAGAAAGACCCACGCTTTCAGGACAAGGTGCAGGCGGCCTGTTATGCCCTGTTGCTCGAGGAACACGGCGATCCCGTCGACACCGGGACCCTCCTCTATACGAAAAACTCCGCACTCGACCGCAACGAGGAGACGGGCGATCTCACCCCCGCAAAGGAGTTCTCGATGGGCGAGGGGCTGCTCAAATACGTCCTGCGCTTGCGAAACGAGATCGCGGCGATGGAGGTCTCGGGGACGGTGCCGACGGGCCACGAGGCCGACGCGAAGTGTGAGTACTGTTTCGAACGCGAGACCTGCATGGTCGTCTCGGGGCGACTCGACCAGGAGTCGAAGGCGGGCCCCATCGGCGACCCCCTCCCCGAGGCCGAACTCGAGGCCTTCGAGCGGTTCTATCGGGCCATCGAGGAGGAGCGCCGGGAGGTCCACCGCGAGTACGCGAAGCTGTGGGAACAAGACGGCGAGGAGCGCGCCGACGACGACCGGGCGTTGATCGACCTCGAGTTTGTGGAAAAACGCGAACTCGAGGGGGGACGCTGGGAACTGCGCGCTCGTCGCAGGTCAGCGACGACCTCGAAGCTCCGCGAGGGTGATCTGGTGCTCGCCAGCGACGGCCACCCGGTGCGTGGGGAGGCGGAACTGGCACGGATCGAGCGATTGGACGAAACGGAGGTCGTGCTCACCTCGGACGAACCCGTCGAGGTGACCCGACTCGACGTCTACCCCTCGGAACTCAACACGGACCGGTTGCTCACCGCGCTCCACGACGCCCTGTTGAAAGGCGACGGGCGTCGAAAGGACGTCCTCTTCGGGCGTGAGCAACCGGAATTCACCGCAGTCAAGGAAACGTTTATCGACAACAACGCGGCCCAAAACGAGGCCGTCCGAAAGGCTGTCGGCGCACGCGATTTCTCCCTGATCCACGGCCCGCCGGGCACCGGCAAGACCTACACCATCGCGCGGGCAGTTCGGGCGATGGTCGACCGCGGCGAGCGCGTCCTGCTGTCTGCGTTTACCAACCGCGCCGTCGACAACATCCTCGAGGCCGTACTCGACCAGGGGATAGACACCGACCACCTCGTCCGTGTCGGCACCGAAAGCGGCGTTCGCCCGGACATGCAGGCCTACCGCCTCGAGCGTGGCGGCGACCCGGAGGATCGGCTGGCGGAACTCGAGGACGCGGGGGTGGTCGCGGCGACGACGGCGACCTGTGGCTCGCGGGTGATGAAAGAGCAGGCTTTCGACGTCGCCTTGGTCGACGAGGCCGCCCAGCTCACCGAGCCGGGCACCTACGCGGCGATCAACCTCGCCGAGCGGTTCGTCCTCGTCGGCGACCACGAGCAGTTGCCGCCGGTCGTCCGCGCCGAAAACGAGCTCACCGAGTCGCTTTTCGAGCGGCTGGTCGAGGGCTACCCGGAGGCGGGAGTCATGCTCGATCGCCAGTACCGCATGAACCAGCGCATTCAGGCCTTTGCCTCCCGGGAGTTCTACGACGGGAAACTGCGTCCCGCCACCCCGGAGGTCGCGAGTCGGGCCCTCGCGGATCTCAACGGGGTCTCACCCGACGCCCTCCCACGGGAACTGCACGACGCCGTCTCCGTTCTCGACGTGCCAGGTGACGACGGCCAGTACACCGACAGCGAGGAGGCAGCCAGGGTCGCCGAGGTGGTGGCGAGTTACGCCGACGCCGGGGTCGACCTCGCCGATATCGGCGTCATCGCACCCTTCCGGGCACAGGTTGCGGAGATCTCCAGGCACGTCCCCGAGGGCGTCGCCGTCGACACCGTCGACCGCTTTCAGGGCTCGAGCGAGGAGGTCATCGTCGTCTCCTTCGTCGCCAGCGGCGAGTTGGAGGGGCCGATCTTCGAGGACTACCGACGGATCAACGTCGCGCTCACCCGACCGAAACGGGCGCTCGTCCTCGTCGGCGACGCCGGCGCACTCGAGACCGACCCGGTCTACCGGCGGATGCTCGAGTGGGCACGGGCCTGACGGTCCGTTGGGGGCGTCTCTCGCTCACACCACAAGCTATTTCATGATCGTACGTTATTTTTAGAGAGGCGACGGCGAAAGCGGTCGGGTCGAACCACCAGGAGATCACGAACGTATCCAATGCACGGCTCTCCCGGTCAGTTCGGACGGGCCGACCGTCCGCCGTCGTCGCCCCTTTAGGGCGCGTCGGTTATATTCGCCCTGTTTTTCCGCGAGCGTCCCACCTCCGTTCTCGAATGGGCCGAAACCGGCCTCGAGGCGGGTAACCGCCGACCCGGCGGGTGCAACGCCGTTAGACGAGTGCCTCGAGAAGGTCCGTCCCGGCCTCGAGTAACTGGCCGACCCGCTCGTCGGTTTCGGCCTCGCCGTAGACCCGGAGAACGGGCTCGGTTCCGCTCGGACGGACGAGCAGCCACGAACCGTCCTCGAGGAGGAGTTTGAAGCCGTCGGCCGTGTTGACGTCCTCGACGGCGGTCCCGGCCACCGCGTCGGGGATCGCCCCCCCGAGGTCCGCGAGCACTCCCGCTTTCCGCTCGTCCGGGCAGGCGACGCTCGTTTTGTCCTGGACGACGGTTCCGTGGTCGGCGAGCAGCCGATCAACGCGGTCGTCTAGGGGTTCCTCGGCGTGCATCGCCGCGGCGAGAAGCGCCATCAACACGCCGTCTTTCTCCCGGACGTGACCGCGAACGGTGAAGCCACCGGACTCCTCGCCGCCGACGAGGGCGTCCTGCTGGGCCATCGCGTCTGCGACGTGTTTGAAGCCGACGGGGACCTCCACGACGTCCTCGCCGTGGGCCTCGGCGACGCGATCGATCAGGTACGTCGTCGAGACGGTCCGGACCGCGGGGCCGGAGTCGGACTCGAGGAGGTACTCATAGAGGGCGGCGAAAAAGAGGTTCTCGTCGAGGTAGCCCCGTTCGGGCGTGACGACCGCGAGCCGGTCGGCGTCGCCGTCGTTTGCGATCCCCAGGTCCGCATGGCCCCCGGTTACGGCCTCGATCAGTCCCTCGAGGTACTCCGGGGCGGGTTCCGGGGGGGAACCGCCGAAGTCCGTCCGCTGGGCACAGCGCCGGCGGGTGACGGTCGCTCCGGCCTCTTCGAGGAGGGCGTCGGTCGTCCCGCGACCGCTTCCGTGCATGGCGTCGTAGGCGATCGAAAGGTCCTCGAGGTCGGCGTCGACGAGCGAGCGGGCGGCCTCTGCGTGGGGGGAGCGGACGTCGACCTCCCGAACGCTCCCGTGTTCGCTCTCGGGGAGTGGGTCGGGTGCCGCCAGTCGGTCGGCGATCGCGTCCATGACAGCAGGGAGTGCGGGCGCACCGTCCTCGGGGATGAACTTCACGCCGTTGTACTCCGGCGGGTTGTGTGAGGCCGTGATCACGAGCGCACCCGAGAGGTCGCGTTCGACGATGGCGTGGGCGAAAAGGGGCGTCGGCCGGTCGCGTTCTGTCATCAGGACGTCGAAGCCGTTTGCACACAGCACACGGGCGAGGTCCTCGGCGAACCCCCGCGAACTCCCGCGGGCGTCGTAGCCGACAGCGATCGGGCCCGAACGCCCCTCATCGCGCAGGTACGAAGCGGCCGCCTGTCCGACCGCCCGAACGCGGGGAGACGTGAACTCCTCGAGGGTCGCCCGCCAGCCGTCGGTGCCGAAACTGATCGTCTCCATACCCCCACCTCGTCACCGGCTGAGAAAAAAGCGACGACGGCTCTCGAGTTCCGTGTGCACCTCGCGAAGGACTTTTATCCGGTCGTTCGTAGGGACGTGCATGTACGACTCCATCCTCGTCGCCACCGACGGCAGCGACGACGCCACACGGGCGGTCTCCCACGCGGTCGGCCTCGCCCGCGACCTCGAGGCCGACCTCTACGGCGTCTCCGTCGTCGAGACCCGACGGGAGTACGACAACGCGATCGTCGACCCCGAAGAGGTACGGCGTCGGCTACGAGCGGACGCCCGGGACGCACTCGACGACCTCGAGGCGACGGCGGGATCTGCCGGACTAGAGGCCGAAACCGCCGTCCTCGAGGGTGTCCCCCACGAAGAGGTGCTGGCGTATGCCGACGACCACGACGTCGCCGCGATCGTCGTCGGCACCCGTGGGGAATCGTCGTTCAGGCGGACCCTCCTCGGGAGCACCGTCGACGCGATCGTCCGCCTCTCTCCGAGCCCGGTGGTGATCGTCGGGGACGAGAACGGGGCCGAAACGCTCGAGCGGAGACAGAACCTTTAGGTCGTCTGTCGTACCATACCGACCCATGACACTACTTGTCCCGTTCGACGGGTCTGACCTGTCGACGAAAGCCCTCGAAAAGGCAGCCGAGTTCGGAAACCTCACCGACGACGACGTCGTCGTCTTCACCGTGATCCCCGACGACGACGACTACGCCCGCGAGCGTGGGTGGATCCCCGCGAGCGAACAGTTCGACCCCGAGGTCGTCGCCCGGAAGATGCGTAACATCGTCGAGAACGTCGCACCCGACGCCGAGTTCCGTCACGAGATCGTCGACTCCGACGAGCCGACGGCGACGGCGACGACGAACGTCGTCCGGGCGATCCGCGACCAGGCCGACGACCTCGAGGTCTCGATCGTCTTCATCGGTTCGGAGAACGTCGGTTCGGTGACGACGCCGCTGTCGAGTGTCGGTGGACCCGTCGCGAGCGACCAACACTTCGACGTCTACGTGGTCCGCCACGCGGAGTGAGACGGTCCGAGAGCCGCCGGAGTGTGAGACGGTCAATCGATTTTCAGGAACTTCGCGTCGTACTCGGGTTCGTCCTCCCGTGGGTGGACCGCGATGAACGACTCCGGGGGCAACTCGACGAGCCGGTTCGGAAGGTCGCCGAGTTCCTCGTGCCAGCCGACGCTTCCCGCCCGCGGCGAGAGGACCCCGATCAGGTCGTCTTCGTCGGTCCGGTCTTCGAGTTCGGGAACGAGTCGGGGCCAGGAGCCGATCTCCTCGAACTCCGCCGTGAACTCCCGTTCGACCAGGCCGAAGAGCCGTTCGTACTGGTGAGCCGAGCCGTCGACGACGAGCACCGTCATCGGCGTCCCGAGCTCGATCGCCAGGCGCTTTAGGATGTGAACCGCCTCGTAGAACCCCTCGTGGTGGTCGACCCCCGGCGGGACGACGACGAACAGCCGCTGGGTGGTGTTGATCGGGTGGCCGAGCCGCGAGATGACCACCGGAAGTGTCGTCCGACGCAGCACCTGATCGATGATCGAGCCGAACATCCGCCGGCCGAACGAGCCTCTGGCGTCCCACCCCATGACGATCATGTCCGCCCGCGTCTCCGTGCTCCCACGGACGATCCCCGAGGCGACGTTGTGGTTGACCCGCGTCTCAGCCTCGACGGGGATCTCCGCCGCCCCGCCGAACTCCGCGGCGTTCTCGAGGTCGCGCTCGACGTTCGCGACGTTCGCTTGCGTACTCCCGCCGTGTTGGGGCTGGACGACCGTAAGCAGGTGTACCGGCTCGGTTCCGTAGCGGTCTTTGAGCACGAACGCGAGTTCGAGCAGTCGGCGACGGCGGTCGGCGTCGGTCGACAGCGGCAGCAGGATCCGGGGGTCGAGGCCCTCCTCGTCACCCGGGTCGACCTCCGCCTCGAGGGCGATCCGCTGGCCGAACCGCTCGGTGAGCCAGGGACTGATCAGGGCGGTCACGAGCAACATCAGGACGACCGCGTTGAGGACGTGCTCGCTAAAGAGGCCGGCGTCGAAGCCGATCAGGGTGATCGCGAGCGCCGCGGCGGCCTGCCCCGTCGAGAGGCCGAACATGACCCCGCGTTCGTTCGCGTCGTAGCCCTGGATCGCGCCGACGAGCCAGGCGGCGACGGCTTTCATCACGACCATCGTGATGACGATGACGGCCGCGACCTCGAGGGTCCGGGGCCCATCGAGGATGACGCCGGGATCGACGAGGACGCCGACGTACAGGAGGAAAAAGGGGATAAAAAAGGCGTTCCCGAGAAACTCGATGCGGTTCATCAGCGTACCCCCACGGGGGATCTGACGGTTGAGCGCCAGTCCGGCGACGAACGCCCCGAGGATGCCGGCGATCTCGAGGATCTCCGCCAGACTCGCGGCACCGAAGAGGGCGACGGCGACGAAGAGGAACTCGTAGTAACTCTCTTCGGAGAGGTTCTGGAAGAACCACCGGGCCAGTCGCGGGACGACGAGCCAGACGCCACCGAAGAGGACGGCGAGCGAGAGGAAGATCTGTCCGACCAACCCGACGGTGACGCCGCCGCCCTCGACGGCACCCATCACGATCGCGAGGACGACGAGTGCAAGCGTGTCCGTAAAGAGGATCCCGCCGAAGACGGCCGTCACGGCCCGGTTTTTCGTGATGTCGAGTTGGTTGACGATCGGGTAGGCAAGCAGCGTGTGGGAGGCGAAGACGGCGGCGAGCAACAGCGCAGCCCACCACGAGAGGTCGAGGACGAACACGCCGACGGCCGTGCCGACCGAGAGTGGCAGGAAAAACGTCGTCAGCCCGAACAGTGCGGCGTTCTCCGGTGCCTGGAAGAACCCCCGGAGATCGAGCTCTAAGCCGACGGTGAAAAGCAAGTAGACGAGTCCGACCTCCCCGAGGAGAACGATCGCCTCCGTCTCGTCGAGAAGTCCGATCCCGCCGGGCCCGATCGCCGCACCGAAGAGCACGATTCCGACGATTCCGGGTTGCCCGAGCCGCTTTATCACGAGCGGGGCGACGAGGAACACCGCCAGTGCGAGGGTGAACACCAGTATCGGGTCCTCGACGGGCAACGGGGGGAGTGCGTTCGTCACTGGTGTAGGTATCATTGCGATAGTACGCCCGATATCGGACGATCGTCCACGTTTCTAGGCGACAGTCCACTCCCGTTCTCCGGGACGTGACCGTTCGTTTCCGGCTGAACCACCACACCTACTTAATTGCATCCACTTCGACGGCGACCGCGTGTTCAGGGGCTTTGGGTGGGCCTCGGCGGCCGGCTAGGTGCTCCCCTCGAGGCGATCGCCGACTTCGAGATCGGCGGCGACTTCGGGGGTGAGTCCGGCGACGCTATCCAGAAAGTTGATCCGGTAGCTCGCCGGCCCGTCGTACGCCAGTTCCGCCGCCCGTTCGCCCGCGATCCCGTAGGCGAGGGTTCCGTGCAGGGCCGCGGTGAAGTCGTCGTCGACGCTTCCGGTAAAGGCCGCGAGCGTCCCACCGAGCATACAGCCCGTCCCGACGACGGCCGACATCATCTCGTGGCCCGCGTGGACGCGATAGACCGTCTCGGGCCCTGCCACGACGTCCTCGACGCCGCTGGCGACGACTACAGTGTCGGTCTCGCGGGCGAGCGCCCGGGCGGAGTCGACGATCCCCTCGTACTCCCCGACGGACTCGACGCCTTTCACCTGTGCGTTCGCGCCTGCGAGGTGACTGATCTCGCCGTAGTTACCCTTGATCGCGGCGAAGTCGACGTTCTCGAGTAAGCTCCTGTGGACCTCCTCGCGGGTCGGAGTCGCCCCCGCACCTACGGGGTCGAGCACCACCGGGACGTCCAGTTCGTTCGCTCGTTTCCCGGCGGCGTGGAGTGCCTCGACGTTCGAGTCGGTCATCCGACCGGTGTTGAGCAAGATCCCGCCCGCCAGTTCGGCCATCTCGGGTGCCTCGCCGGGGGCGTCGGCCATCACGGGAAGGGCCCCCCAGCTCAGGGTGACGTTTGCCAGATCGTTTTTCGTGACCTCGTTGGTCAACTGCTGGATCAGCGGCTCCCGCTCACGGATCGCCTCGAGGGATCGTGCCAGGGCCGCTCCCGTCATCTCGACCCCGTCGGTCATCGCCCGTCACCTTCGGAGACCGCGGCCTCGAGCGCTCGTGTCGCAGCCTCGGGGTCCTCCGCCGCCGTAATCTCGCTGATGACGGCGACGCCGGTCGCCCCCGCCTCGAGGACCGGCGGTGCGTTCTCGGCGGTGATCCCCCCGATCCCGAAGACGGGGATCGAAACGGCGTCGACGATCTCGGCGACCAGTTCGAGACCCGTCCCGTTTTGCTCCTCGGGGACGTCCTTCGAGGAGGTACCGTAGACCGCCCCCACACCGAGGTAGTCCGCACCGGCGGCCTCTGCCTCCCGTGCTTCCGTGACCGTCGAGGTCGAACAGCCGATCACGGCGTCGGGACCGAGAAGGTCGCGGGCGACCGCTACCGGGATATCCGACTGTCCGAGGTGGACGCCGTCGGCGTCGATCGCCTGTGCGATATCCACCCGGTCGTTGACGAGCAACCCGACCCCCGATTCGGCGGTGACCTCCCGCAACTCACTTCCGCGTTCGTAGCGCCACCTCGCGTCCGTCCCTTTCTCCCGGAGCTGGACGACGTCGACTCCGCCAGCGATCGCTTCGGTGACGACCTCGAGGGAACGTCTCCCCCCGGAAAGCGATTCCTGCGTCACGAGATAGGTCTGCCAGTCTCTCGGATTCATGGGTGTTACCAGTCGGTGGCCCGACTAAGCCGCTTCGGTGTGGCGCCGATTACCCCTGGCGCTTGAGCCAGCCGTCCCAGAAACTGTCGAACTCCGACTCGTCTTCGGTGATGTGGTCCCACTCGGCGAGTCCGCGCTCTTTGGGGGTCTCCGGGAGCGTGTTGCACCCCGAGGACCACCGACGGAGTTCTGTGAGGACCGCCGGCGGGGGATCGAGCGCGGCCAGGACGGTCTCTCGCCGGTCCGGATCACCGTGGCCGGAAACGAATCCGTTGAGTCGAGCGACGACGGTCGAGTCGAGGAAGTCGTCACCGTACAGCGTCTCGAGTTCGTCCCCGACGATCGGCCTCGAACGCAGTTCGTACTTTTGGTGGGAGGGTTCGGCGAGGTGGAACGTCTCGAGTCGTTCGATATCGACCGCCGCCGATCGACCGGCACGATCCTCGAGGGCCGTTCGTTCCCGCTGGGCCGTCGCATACTGGTCGTCGTCGTGAGCGAGGACGACGCTTCGGTACTGGCGTTTCGGGGCAGTCGACGCCCAGTCGTGGGTGTCCCAGAACACCTCGAGGAGGTCCTCGTAGGACACCACCTCGGGGTCGTAGTCGACCTGGACGACCTCGGTGTGATCACCCAGGGAGAAATACGACGGGTCGGAGTCGGTCCCACCGGCGTAGCCGACCCGGGTCCGGGCGACCCCCTCGAGGGCACCGAAGCGGGCGTCGGGACCCCAGAAACAGCCCATCCCGAACGTCGCCGTGGCCGAGCCCTCGGGAAGGGAGATCGGTGCGCCCTCGAGCACCAGCGGGTCGGCCGTTCCGGGTTCAGTCCGTTCCATACCGACCACAGGGCAGGGCGAAAAATGGCTCTGTCGGCACGTCTACGATGTCGTATCACGGAATCGCACACGACGTTCAGTCGAGGCTTGACATCCTCCACACGACTGAACTCGTGGGCATTCGCCTGTTGTTCCTGTAAACTACCCGCTTCGATGACACAGTCGGTTCGGCTGCGACAGGGGGTCGGGAACCAACAAGGGACGTCCGTCGCCACAAGCGTGGCCTCGAGTCGCTATTCCTCGAGTTCCGCTCGAAGCAGCCCGTTTACGTCACCAGGGTCAGCACTGCCTCCGGTCTTTTGCATGACCTGGCCGACGAGGAAGTTGATCGCGCCGCCTTCGCCGCTCTCGTAGTCCTCGACCGCGTCGGGGTTCTCCTCGATGGCCTCGAGGACGGCCTGCTGGACCTCGTCCTCGTCGGTCTTGCCCAGGTCCTCGCGGTCGACGATCGTATCGGGATCGTCGCCGTCGTCGAGCATCCCACGGAGGACGACCTCCTTTGCGTTCTTGGCCGTTATCTCCTCGGTCGCGAGCAGTTCGACCAGGCGTTTGACCTCCGCCAGACGGTCCTCGACGTCGGTCACTGCCATGTCGCGGTAGTTGAGTTCGCCGAGTAACTCGTCTGCGACCCACGCAGCCGCGAGGTCGGGGTCGAACGCACCTGCGACGTCCTCGTAGAAGTCCGCGACCTGTTTCGTGGAGGTGAGTTTCGAGGCGGCTTCCTCACTGAGGCCGTATTCCCCTTGGAACCGTTCGCGCCGGGCACGGGGCAGTTCCGGGATCGGAATCTCCGCTTTCCAGTGGGAGACCCGCAGTGGCGGGAGGTCGGCTTCCTCGAAGTACCGGTAGTCTTTTTCGGCTTCTTTCGAGCGCATCGAGACCGTGATCCCCCGGCTCTCGTCCCAGTGGCGGGTTTCCTGTTCGACCTCGCGTCCGCGACGGATGGCGTTTTTCTGGCGGGTCTCCTCGTAAGCCAGGGCTTTCTCCGCGCCCTTGTGACTCGAGATGTTCTTCACTTCGGTGCGGTTTGCGGCCTCGAGGGCCTCCGTTCCGATGGTGCCGTCCCCGTCGGTCTCCTCCTGGGGAATAATCGAGAGGTTGGCGTCGATACGCAGGCTGCCGTCGCGTTCGGCGTCGAAGACGCCCAGGTATTCGAGCACTTCCTCGAGTTCGGCGAGAAAGGCCCGGACCTCTTTCGGACCCCGAAAGTCCGGCGCGGTGACGATCTCCACGAGGGGTGTCCCGGCGCGGTTGTAGTCGACGAGGGTGTACTCGGCGGTGTCGATCGACCCCCCGACGTGCTGGAGGCTCCCCGGGTCCTCTTCCAGGTGGGCGCGTTCGATCGCGACGGTTCGTCGATCGCCCTCGACTGCGACCTCGAGTTCGCCGTCGGCACAGATCGGTTCGTCGTACTGGGTGATTTGAAAGTTCTTCGGCAGGTCGGGGTAGTAGTAGTTCTTGCGGTGAAAACGGGTCTCCTCGGGAATGTCGGCGTCGATCGCCTTCCCGATCTTGACGGCGGCCTCGACGGCACCCTCGTTGAGCACGGGGAGGGCTCCGGGGAGGCCCAGACACACCGGGCAGACGTTCTCGTTCGGTCTCTCGGCCGGTTCGGTCGGACAGCCACAGAAGATCTTCGTCTCCGTCTCCAGTTGGACGTGGACCTCGAGACCGATGACGGTGACGAGGTCGCCCTCCTGGACAGTTTGGGCAGTCATTGGGCCACGGTTCGGTTCGGGAGCGGTAAAACGTAACGGGACGCGTCCGGAGAGAATGTGGGGAGTGGGGGTCGGGTGGAGGTGACCGGTGGAAACTGTTCAAAGGGGCGCTGGGGGTAGGCGGTCACAGTATCCCGGTCTGCCACCCATCGAAACGGTCGGGCCGGTAGATGTTAAATTCATCGGTGTCGATACTTCCCCTGTCCCGTCCGGAGTCGAAAGTATTAGTTTCCATCGGAAATATATATCGGGACAGTGAACAGTTATGAAACTTCGACGACCGACTGACTTCCTGATTCTCGAGGAACTCGAGGACAAGGGTCGAAACGTCGCGACGAACCTCGCGTCCCACACGGGCAAGAGCCGAAAGAACATCAACACGCGTCTGCCGGTACTCGCGGATTACGGGCTGGTCCGGAAGATCGGGCCGGCCGAGCGCTCCGGCCTCTATGAGATCACTTCACGTGGCAAGGCCGCACTGGTCTACCGCGAGCAGTACGACGAGGTCGACGACTTCGAGGCGCTCATCGAGGGGCCGTCGACGGACGTCGAAAGCGAAGACGCCGGAGCGAGTTTCGCACGCGGGGACGACGGCGAAGACCCGTCGTAACCGCTCAGCGGTCAAAACGGCGCCACACGACGTGTGTCGACGACCCGTAGACCGCCCGGGTCGGCCCGGATCCGAACCCACTCCGGGAGTTCGGCCGCTTCGACCGACACCAAGAGCACGAGTTCGCCGTCGTCAGTACCGACCAGCCGTCTGTCCGTCCCCCGATCGTGCACGCACGGCCGCCACGCCCCCCGACGGAGCTTTCGATCGACCTGCCAGTCCGTGTAAAACCGCCCGTCGGAGCCCGCGTAGACGGATCCGACGTCATCGTCCACGACGGGTCACCTCGAGTGTTCGGTCCGTATCGCCCATAGCGTTCGACCGACGGTTTCGGGACCAGCACTATTCTCACACCGATTCACATACGAGAATATTATATACCGGATCTGGAGACGTTCTCGTTCGCGTGACCGAACTACCGTTCTCACGTCGTTGAGCTGACGCAACTCCTATACATTACCGTGGCGAACGTTCAGTCGATGTCGCCCTCCCGTCGTCGGCTACTCGCAGGGGTCGGAGCAGTCACGACGAGCGCGCTCGCGGGCTGTACCGAACGGATCTGGTCGTTCGCCGAGGGGTCGACGACCGATCGACTCTCCGTGTTGATAAAGACGCCGCCCTCCGACGACGACCCGATGGCGTCGAAGATCGCCAGCCAGCTGGCCGAAAACCTCCAGACTGCGGGGATCGACGCCGTACCCGAACCGACGGCGAAACCGGAACTGTTCCGCTCGACGCTTCTGACACACGACTTCGATATCGTCGTGGCTCGCCACCCGGGGTTCGACGACCCAGACGGGCTTCGACCCCTGCTTCACTCACAGCTGTCCGGCGAACGGGGCTGGCAGAACCCGTTCGGGTTCTCCGAACGCACCGTCGATGACGCCCTCGAGGCCCAACGCGACGAGACGGGCGACACCCGCAGGCAGACCGTCGCCGACCTCGCGGAGTATCTCGTCGAGACGGCACCGTACACCGCCGTCGCGTTCCCGGATCACGTCAGCGCGGCTGAACGGTCCCTGGGACTCTCGAGGCCGCCACGTACCCCTTCGGAGTACGCCGCCCTCTACTACATACGTCCACCCGACGACCGACGCGGCGAACCGCTCCGTGCCGGCGTGTTCGCCGAAGGGATGACGGATCGGCTGAACCCGATCGCGGTCGACCTCGAGGACGTCGGAGTCGTGTTGGATCTGCTGTATGATCCGCTCGTTCGGGTAACCGAGGACGGGTACGTTTCGTGGCTCGCCGACGACGTTTCCTGGCAGGAAACCGACGGCGGATCCGAGGCAATCGTCCACCTCCGGGAGGGGATTACCTGGCACGACGGAACGTCGCTTACCGCGAGTGACGTCGAGTTTACGGCCCGCTTGCTCGCGGATACCTCCCTCGGCGAGGCCGAGAGCCCGGTTCCAGCCCCCAGGTACCGTGGCAGACGAACGCTGATCGAGGACGTCTCTCAGACCGGGCCGCGAACGGTTCGGTTCTCCTTCGACAGCCCGTCCGAGGAGGTCGTCCGGCGCACGCTCACGATTCCCCTCTTGCCCGAACACGTCTGGGAACCCCAGGCGACGGTCATAGACGAACACGTGACCGAGGCGCTCACCTGGGACAACGACGAGCCGGTCGGCTCCGGGCTGTTCGCCGTTACCGACTCGACGAGCGGCGAGCGACTCGAACTCGAGGCCTTCGAGGACCACGTCCTCTTCGAGGACGGGATCCCCGACCGTCCCGACCTGCTCGAGGGCACGCCGGGATTCGACGGGATCGAGTTCCGGGTCACGGCGAACCCCGGGTCGGCAGTCGAGAGCCTCGAGGAGGGAGAGCTCGATTTCGTCGCCGCCTGGCTTCCACCGTCTTACCTCGACGTCGTCGAGGAAGCCGAGGGGGTCTCGATGCTCAGTGTGTCGACCCGGTCGTTTTATCTGATCGGGTTCAACGCCCGGAACGAGGCGCTGTCGAACTACCGGTTCCGACGGATCGTCAGCCGCCTCGTCGATCGGGAGTACGTCGTTTCCGAGTTCTTCGACGGCCACGGGTCCCCGGCGCGGACGCCGGGTGAACTCCTCGGACTCTCCGAGGGCGTAGACGGGAGTCCCGAGGAGTTCCCCGGCTCACAGGGGGACGTCGACGAGGCGTGGGTCCGGTCGGCACTCGAGGACGCGGGCTTTCACTACGAGAACGGGGACCTGTTCGTCTAACCGGATCATATTAGTCCGTTCGAGAGAGTAGTAGTCCCTATGGCGCTCGTGGGAGTAGTGATCGAACTCGCCGTCGTCGTGGCGACGATGCTCCTCGGGGCAACGCTCGTCATCGTCGGCCCACGGCAGTTCGTCGACGCCCTCTCGGAGTTCCGGTGGCGGGTTCGGGCGTGTACGCTGCCGCTTGCGGTGCTCGCCGTCGTCCTCGGGCTCCGCTGGATGACCCAAGACGTCGTCCCACGGCTGTCCTGGCGCGTCCTCGGGCACAACGTCACCCCGCAGATCTTTTCGCTCGAACAGACGGTGTTCGGGACGAACCCCGTCGCCGTTCTCCAGTCCTACCAGTCCCCGGAGATCACAGCCGTCTTCGCCTTTATCTACCTCTATGGCTACGCGTTCGTGCTGATCTTCCCGTTTATCGCCTATTTTGCCCTGGAGAAGATGGACGACTTCTCGACGCTCGTCCTCGCGTTCACGGCCAACTACGCCATCGGGCTCGTCTGTTACGTCCTCTTTATCGCCTACGGCCCGCGAAACCTCGATCCGGTCCTCTTCGAGGGGCTACTGTACGACGCAGTGCCCCGGGCGTACTACCTGACGAATACCGTAAACGAGAACACCAACGTCTTCCCCTCGCTTCACACCTCCCTGTCGATGACCGTCTTCTTTCTCGCGTGGCACACCCGCGAGAAGTACCCCCTGTGGGTTCCCGTCTCGGGCACACTCGCCGTCGGCGTCGCCCTCTCGACGATGTACCTCGGCATCCACTGGTTTACAGACGTCGTTGCCGGCACTGCCCTCGCTGCCGTCTCCGTCTACATCGGGCGAAACTACACGATCGACGGTCTCCTCGAGTCGGCTCGCCGGTTTCTCGCCACGCAGGCAGAACGGCTGGGTCAACCCGGCGGGAAATGACCGAAAGCTAGCGGAAGCCCACCTCCTTCAGGGGTGGGTCAGAGCGGTAGGCCCGGCACCACGTTCCACCGCGTCATCGCCACGGCCCGTGATTCCCACGCTGTTCACTCGCCGTCTCCAACTGTCCACCACACCACGGCTCGCGCACCAACTTCCATGCGTTCCACCACTCCACGCTCCTCCAACCCACGCAACCGCTCTAACACCGCCTTTCGCCCGATACTCACCTCGCC
>Ga0207421_10003572_pt1 | contig 18437 bp, 10 predicted proteins | sample SodLakKL_010_SED_4_FD_187542 | JGI IMG/M metagenome (GOLD analysis project Ga0207421, IMG submission 187542) | Alkaline sediment microbial communities from Lake Tanatar, Kulunda Steppe, Russia - 8KL_010_SED (SPAdes) (version 2) | ecosystem: Environmental > Aquatic > Non-marine Saline and... | reverse complement strand
TGCCGGAAAAACGGGTCTGTGTAAGCTGCTCCAAATAGTATGATGACAATTGCTTGTCCCCTGTGCCGGAGTTCGGCACCCCATGCCCGGCTTGACGGCCCGCTCGGCAGAACCTATTTGCTGTGCGACCGCTGCAAAATGATCTTCGTGCCTGCGGAGGACCAGCCCGATCGCGACACAGAAAAAGCGTGGTATCAAACCCATGAAAACGGGATCCAGCACAATGGATATGTCCGTTTTTTGAATCAGGCGATTTCGCCTACCCTCCCTTACCTTCCGAATTATGCCCGCGGGCTGGATTACGGGTGCGGCCCCGGCCCTACTCTTCATATTCTGCTCAACCGGGCCGGATTTGCATGCGATAACTACGATCCCTTTTTTGTGCCGGACAAGCCGGTTGGGCCTTATGACTTTATCATGTCAACCGAGTGTTTTGAGCATTTTTTTGACCCTCCCGGGGAGATGGAGAACATCGGCCGTTTGCTTAAGACGGGCGGCATATTGACCATCATGACCCGGTTTTGGGAACATAAAGAGGAGTTTCCATCATGGTACTATGCCAATGATCCTACCCATGTCTGTTTCTACCACGCCGACACCATCAGCTGGCTGGCAGCACATTTCGGATACCAGCTGCTCTGGACAGATCACAAACGGGTGATTGTGTTGCAGAAGCAGTGACTCGGGGATTCGTAACGGCGGTTACACCTGCGGAGCATTCGTCTGTGAAGAGTTTGTCTGCGATGGTTTCGACAACAGCGATTGCGTCTGCCGGGTATATCCTCAATCACTATCCAGAATCTGCCGGATATAATCCTCCACATCCTGCAGGTGATAGCGTGTCGTATTATCGGCGGCACGTGGGATGGCATCGCTGACCTCCTCGCGCAGGTCCCGAAGATGTCCGCGCATCATCGAGGCGGCATCACTGGAAGAGCGGAAAAACGACCCGCCTGACTGGGTTTCCAGCACTTCCAGGTAGGCCCGCTGAATGTTTCGGCGATAGAGGTCAATGGATACCTCATCCCGTTCCAGTTCCTGCCAGAGTCCCCGGCGCAAATCGGTCATCATCTCATCCACGGGATAGACGGAAACGGATTCGCGCATCGCCTCCAGTTCGGACATTCGGTTGAGCCGTGCATTGCTCATCAGACCGGTCAGCAGTCTGCGCTGACTCTGCATAACCCGGTTGCTGGAACCGGAAGCCTGAATCAAATCCAGAATTTCCGGATCGAGCAAATAATCGGGGGTGGCAAACGCTTCATCAAGAAGATACTCCATTGCTTCAACCTGCCGCTCCCTGGAAACCGGCTCATAGACCACCCCATCCTGTCCGTACACCTTCCGCTCGCCATATACCCCGCCGACCCAGGTGACCACATGACTGAGCATGAAGTCGCGCTGCTGGTGAACGCTGCTGTACAGCTCACGCAGTGTTTCATAGTTTTCGCCCTCCTCACCAGCGGCATCCACAATGAATTCCATGATCCGTTTGAGATTGGCAATGCCGTATCGGGTCGATGTGACGTGGTTGTCACCAAGCGCCTCTCGCTGCTGGGTTGGGTCCACCGATGAGAGGCTTCCGAACAGCAGCATCGGTTCCTCCTCCTGCCGCCGGGCGATTTCATTTAGAAACGGTCGCTCTTCGTCGGCACTGTTTGCCTCCGGAAAAGGAGTATAACCCCACTCCACGGCAAACTTGTCATATATTGAGACAATGGGAAACATGTAGGCACCATCCCCGGGCTGGGCAACATAATTCATCCGGGCGTAATCCATGATGGACGGTGTGGTACCGTATTTATGCGTGAATGTGGCACTGCGCAGACTGTCGGTCGGTACGGTAGCGCTGGCTTTCATATTGTGCGGAAAACCGAGGGTGTGGCCTACTTCATGGGCAACCACCATCTGAACCAGGCGTCCCATCAGGGAGTCCGGCATGGGCAGGTTCCGCATCCGTTCATCAACCGCCCCCCCCTGCACAAAATACCAGTTTCGAAGCAGTCTCTGCACATTGTGGAACATACCGATGGAGGAGGTGATAATCTCACCGCTGCGCGGATCATGGACATGGGGGCCGTAGGCATTCATGGTGGTTGAAGGCATCCATCGGATCATGGAATAGCGTGCGTCCTCCATACTGAAATCCGGGTCATCAACCGGTGCTTTCTTGCCGATGATGGCGTTCTTAAAACCGGCCTGTTCAAATGCAGGCTGCCAGTCGTTGATGCCCTGAATCACAAAATCGACCAGGAACTCCGGTGTGCCGGGATCCACATAAAATACAATCGGTTTTTTGGGTTCGGAGAGTTCGTCATCCTCATTCTCCTTTTCCAGTCGCCATCGTGTAATATAGCGGCGCTGATGCGCCTGGTGCTCGGGACGGCTGTAATCGACCTGCTGAACCGAGAAAAAACCGATGCGTTCATCATGCAATCGCGGCTGCATCGGAACCTCCGGCAGGCGCAGGAAGCTGTGGTTGAGCATGAGCGATATGGTGCGTAAATCACCACCGACAGGAACATTGTCGGCCTGCATGGTCAGAATATTGGAAACTTCCACATTGTCCGGAAACGCTCTGGCATTATCAATGTAACTGCGATCACTGTCAACACGCCGGCCACGGTACCGCTCTCTCGGGGATAATTCGGGGATATCGGTCGTAAACAGGGTGGTGACCTCAATTAGGGAGGTAGTACTGTCCGGGCCGATGGCATCGATTTCAAAAGATGCAATAATCGGTTCAAACGTAGCGGCACGAACGGCACGGTAGACCGATGAACTGGTGTCGGCTACCGATTGATAGATTACATTTCGCAGCAGGATATCATCACCACGCTTCTCCCAACGCAGCACCCGGTTGCTGAGACGCACCCCTCCGTAGCCGGTGCCCTCCTGAGCGCGGGCAATGCGGGAAACCAGCAGGATGTCCCGCCCGAGTATGGTATCCGGAATTTCAAAATAGAGTTTTCCATTTACCTGATGAACCAGAAACAACCCCACTTCTGTGATGGCTTCGTCATTGATGATCTCGTCGTAATCTGACTCTTCATCGTTATCGTTTTCGGAGGTTGCGGGTCCGGGCTCACCCACTTCGAATGTACCTTCGGGAATTTCCTCATCGTTGTCATTTTCATCGTTTACCTGTTCGGGGTGTGTTTCCGGTGGCGCTTCCGATTCCGTGTCGGCAGCGGGCCTGAAAAGGGAACAGTTGGCAAGGAACAGGAAGGCAAGGAGTGTCAGAGAGGTACGAATGAGAGGCATAAATCTAATAATAGTAGTACGGTAATTGTAATAAGGGGCTCAGTCCCAGCGAGGTGCAAGGCCGGGAATATCGACCATCCGCTGGTCTTTCTCCAGCGAACCAATCCTCTCAAGATCTTCTGTATCCAGCTCAAAGTCAAAAATATCTAAATTGTTCCGGCGTTTTTTGTGATCTGATGCTTTGGGAACCGCTGCGACAGCATCCTGCTGGATCAGCCAGCGGAGTGCAACTTGTGTGGCGCTTTTTGTATGTTTTTTCCCGATTTCACTCAGGACGGGATGGGTGGTTAGTTTGCCTTTGGCCAGCGGACTGTAGGCGGTGAGAAAAAGTCCGTGCTCACGCATCTTCGTAAGCAGCTTATCCTGACTAAGCAGGGCATGGTATTCGACCTGATTAGTGATAAGCGGAACACCGGTATTCAGCGCGCGTTCGAGCCAGGCGATATTGAAGTTGCTTACACCCAGGAAACGCGTCATACCTTTCTGCCGGAGTTGATCCATAGCGCCTAACGTGTCTTCCAGGGGGACATCCGATGATGGCCAGTGAATGAGCAGCAGGTCGACATAATCGGTCTGCAAAAGTTTCAGAGACCGCTCTGTGGTTTGGACAACACGATCCGGCGCCAGGCTGTCGGTCCATAGTTTGGTGGTGACAAACAGCTCTTTACGGTGGATACCGGATTGCCGGATGCCGTCTCCGACCCCCTCCTCGTTGTGGTACATCTCAGCGGTATCGATGTGGCGGTACCCCAGGGCGATGGCATCAGAAACTGCATCTGCGCATTGCTTTCCGGAGAGTGTAAACGTTCCGAAACCGAGAGTGGGGATGCGGGCGGAATCAGCTTGAATAAACTTCATGATACAGTAACGTTATTATCAGGGTTGAGAAATTGGTGTTTTAATTCAACAGCCCGGACAATTACTCAAAATCGGTATTCAGTTTATGCCGGGTAATACGGTTGTTTCCGGTGTCGGCAACATAGACGACCTGGCGGAAATAGGCAACACCGCTTGGGTTATTAAAACTGCGGGGACCCGATCCGGTTCCTCCAAAAGATACGGAAATCGGCCGGGTTGTTTCGGCACCCGGTGGTGGGTTCACACCTTCCACTCCACGCGACTGAAAGAGATAGAGACTGTCAGTCGCGGTATCCGTAATGAAAATATGGTTTCGGTCATCCGCTGAAAATGCGATAGCCGAAGGTTCAATAAAGCGGTACTGATCATACAGAAATTGGTCTGCCTGGGTAGTGTCACGAGCCAGGAGTTCCGTTCTTGGACTAAACTGGAGACCATCGGGGGTTTGTTCGGCATTGATCCAGAGTACCCGGAACGGAATATTTGCATCAGTATCAGCTTGAGCGACCAGAAAACTTCGGTCTGTAGTCATATTCTCTCGTTGCGGCGGACCTGTAAAACTTGCAATGGCACTCGGTCCAACAGAACTTATCAAAGAGGGGGTATTGGGGCTTAGTGCCCGAAGTAAACGGTTGTTCCGCATTTTTCCTTCCTCACGGTCGGGATCCTGTTGGAATTCCATTACAATATTATCAGGAGCAACTGCTATGCCGGCAATGTTTTGCGGGCCGCGACGTGTAACATACAGAGTGTTGTCTTCCAGAATAGCTAAACCGGTAAAAGTGACCAGCTCATCATTGTTAGCAGATTCTTTGTTTAATCTGGCCCTTTGAGCTGTTCCGGGAGGACGGCTGCTGTCATCAAAGGGATGTCGAATGGTGTCCACAACAACGGGGTTTCCTTTGTTGATATCCCTGTATTTGTACACCGCTGCAAGGTTCCAAACAATAGAGGAGTCCACAACAGTAACTACAGTATCGTACCGTGCGGCAACATAAACATTGAGGTTCCGGTCCTGGGTAACAGCAACAGCACCATCCAGTTCAATAGTATCGAAGTAGGATCGTCCGGCACGATCCAGGATATGAAGGCCTGTGCGGTCGGTAACATATACTAGTTCGTCAAATCCTACATGAACATCCGTAGGGGCGTCAAAATGGTCCCAGAAAGGCAGCAGGGCCGCGTACCCAATGTCGTCAGGTACCAGGTTCGGATCAATTCTTCCCTCTTCGAAAATTTCATCGGTTGTCTCATCGCCTTTTGTTCCAAAAATGGAATCACATCCCCAAAGACTTACCGCAAGCAGAAGGCCTGTAATTATCGTTCGCGTTACCATTTTATTCATCACACTCATAGTTACAGATCAAATCGTAAAGAAATACGGTGGAGGCTGCCAAGGTATTCACGTGTTGTGAATCCGTAGTCAGCCCGGATTCCGTAGTTGTAAAGGGGGAAATTAAATCCGGCACCAAAAGAAGGCAGATAGGATTCATCCACTCCGAACTCAAATCCGGAACGGATAAAGAAACGCCTGAGATAATCCAGTTCGGCACCCATGCTGAACCGCTCCTGGGTATCGGCAGGATTGGTAAGCTGTCCGGTTATGGTGACAATAAAATCATCCCGTTCAATAAGGTCATACGCCGACCCGAGTGTAAATGTGGTTGGCGGGGATACGTCGGCAAACTCGTCCATGACAATAAAACCATCCTGATCGGTTTCAGTGCCCGTCTCATTCGGACCGGGCCGGCGCCTGGTTTCACCGGTCGGATCGGCATCAACACCAAAGTTGCTGAGTCCTACAGCAAAGCGAAGTCCGGTATCTCCTACGCGATAAAAGAAACCGGCATCAAGCACGCCGGTTCGCGAAGTAACTTCTTCAATACTCTCGTCAAGGTATTTAAGCGTTACACCATAGCTGAAAAGGGATGTCAGTCTTTGTGCGAAAGAAATTCCGGCCGCAATATGTGTGGTGCGAAACGTTCTTCCGGTTCCTCCGGGCTGAAGTTCGGTAGTTTCATCCATCGCTCCGGAATCGAGCATATGAAGCGAAACACCCAGCGCCAACGATCCGAACCGGTGCACATACCCGGCATAATTCATGGAGATATCGGCAAAATATTGGGTATGGGCAAGCATGACCTGGGAGTTGTCAAGCTGCGCTGCCAGTGCCGGATTCCAGTAAAGAGAGGAAACATCCGCGGCATCGGCCACACTGGAGCTACCCATGCTGGTTGAACGGGCATCCGGCCCGATTTTCAGATACTGAAAACCATACGTTCCCGACCGTGCTTCGCCCAGGCTTGGCAGAATCTGTGCCGATGCGACCCATGGGATGAGCACAAAAAGAAGCGTTGGAAACAGGTATTTATATTTTTTCATCAATAACTGCATAAAGTCTGTAATGACTATTAAAACTCGAACGAGAGCCCAAACATCACATGCCTGGGTTTAAGGAAATTGGCTGGATTGCGATAGTCCGGTCGGTTGTTGTCACGGGGATCTACATATCTGGGGTCACGAACATTTCCCGGCACATCCCAGGATCGGTCGGCACGCAACGCCTCTAACTCCTGTTGCGATTCCGGGTAGTCGGTGCGATAGGCATCACCGGTAACCGTATTGATAATAGCGGCGTTTTTCGTGTTCAACAAATTAGTGATATCCAGAGAGAACCGAAGCCGTGTACCACCCATCTCAAACCATTTCTGGAAACTCATATCAACTTCATACCATGCCGGGCTGCTTTCGGAGAACCGGTCGGCCGGATCGGTGCTTCGCTGGTATATCGGACGCCAGGTTCGTTCCCCGGTAATGGGATGCCGCTGATTTTCGATAAATTCACTTGGTGTATACCGAATGCCGCTTCGGATATATCCCGAAATATTCAGTTGAAATTGATTCAAACCGGGTATATCAAGCAGTGGATTGGCCCGGTCATACCGAAAGGTGGCATTGGCCCGGAAATCCCAGGGGCGGTCCCAGGCGAGCGGGGTCTCAACATTACTTCCGAAAGTCTGTCCGCCTACGATCAAATCCTGAAGGGCATCACGTGAAGTGGAACTAAGTCCTTCAGCACGTTGATAGGTCACTGATGCATTTCCGCGAAACCAGTCCGAGTACCGCTTAATATAGGTAGCCTCCAGACCTCGAACGCGGGCAAAGTCCCCGTTAACCCGATATGCACGTTCGACTTCACGGCCTGTAACATCTTCAATAATTATCCTTTCGGAGGTGATAAAATCATATTTATCGCTCCAGAATGCTGATAAGTTCAATGCGTCGTTTTCGGTTATCTGGTTTCGGATACCGATTTCATATGAGATATCCACCTCGGGGTCGAGATTGGGATTACCCAGACTGGCCAGAAATGAACGGTCCTGGTAGAACGGATCCAGGCCTGCATAAACATGGGATGGATGAGGGAGCTTCATCTGGTGGCCATAATTGAAATACATCATCTGGTTTTCCCGCACAGGAAAAGAGACACTGATTCTCGGAAGAAGCCGCATTTTAAAGCGATTTCCAAAGAGATTGTAGGTATCGTTGTAATATGCCTCGCGCACTTCATCCGGTATGGGGGCATCCTCGTTGGCCACCATTTCATCGACAAAGTCACCGGGGAACCAGTATTCCAGACGAGCTCCGATATTGGCTATAAGCCCCCGGTAACGGATGCGGTCCGTTGCATAAATCGCACCCTGCCGGGGTCGCACATCCCAGATATCACTGGATTCACCAAGGCGGGAGGTCTGTGTAAGTGTCTCATCCTCTACATCTGTTTCGCCAATAGCAATGGGCGCTCCCACCCATGGCCGGGTGATGTCGATCCACTGATAATCATTATACATCATCTCCACACCTAAACGCAGCCGATTGCTTTGGTTCATGAAGTAGCGGGTCATCGATGCCCGGACGGTGTACTGTTCGGCATAGTGATCATGCCAAAGGGTAGCCAAACCTTCATTATTTACAAGGCCCGGTCCGGGAAGCACATACCGGAAATGTTGTCCGGTTTCAAATTCATTGACAGGAGGCACGACGATGCTTTCGGGGTCAAAGTCTCCGTCCACCCGCTCCGGGCGCCAGTCCATTCCGTTCGCATCGGCACGGAGGCGGGTAAAGAGCCGGCTGACCTGAACCCGATAATAGGTACTGGCATCTATAGTATGGGTCCACCGTACATATGCCAGCTTGCTGTCATGCGTGTAGGTGTTGGCATTATCCAGATTTTCCGAATGAAAAAACTGAAACCCCGGCCTAATCTGAACATCATCACCTACAATCTGCAACATTCGGGTATTTTGATTAACCGTGACGGATCTTTGATAGGCCGCATCGATACGCATGGTAGAGCGCGGACGCCAGGTAACACGTCCCATTCCACTCCAGCGATTATCCTGCCGGGGCGACCAGAAATCCGAGCCGTAAAGTGATGACTCTAACTGATCAGCTGTATATCCGAAAAACTCGTCAGTAATATTTGCCTGGGCAGTCACAAAAAAGGTAAGACTGCCAGGAAGCCCGATTCCCAACGGTTTGAGTATCTGGTTGTTGACCATGCTTGGCCCGCCAAAGTTGAATTCATAGACATCCGTTCGGTTTCCTGAGATCCACGGATCAGATCCCCCGGAATGGTCGCGCTGATGCGAAAAATAACCGGAATATTGATCGCCCCCCTCGCGGGTTGTAACCGAAACCATCCCGGATGTGACGTTTCCATGCTCCACATCAATACCTCCGGTGGTCACTTCCACATTCTGAAGGGCTCCCGACCCGAGATCCAGACCCATACCGGTGCCTGACAATGGATCCTGCGCAGAAACCCCGTCAACCACAAACCCGGTCTCTTCGGCACGCCCGCCGCGGATATAAATTCCTGTCGGGTCGCGGATTACGCCGGCCTGGCGTCCGATTACCTCCTCTATCTGGCGGACCGGAGCGGCAGAGATATCATCGCGGGTAACCCGTGAACTGGAACCCGCTTCCTCAATATCAAATATCGGCCGTTCACCGATGATGACAATATCATCCTCGGTTGTCAGGATTTCCGGCTGCATCTCAATATTCAATTCCGTGGTCTCCCCTTCCTCGATCCGGATACCGGTAAAAAGCATCCGATCAAATCCAAGATAGGTGGCCTGTATGTTATAGGTTCCGGGACGAATATTAGCTATTCGGTAGAATCCCTCCAGGTTGGTCGCCGCACCGAAATCGGTTCCCTGAATAATAATGTTAACACCAATAAGCTCTTCACCGGTTTCGGCATCGGTGACCTGACCTTCCAGCGCGCCTCTTTGAGCCTGTACCTGTGCGGTAAAAGCCAGCAACAGCGAAACGATAAGAATAAAATGTAATCTGAACATAGTATCAGTTTGTTTCAAATCCAAGGTGTTCGATCAGGAAATACTCCATGGTTTCCATGACTGGGCTCTCTTCCGAAATATTCCTTAAATCCAGTCCGAAATAGAGTACACTTCTCTCCCGATTGCTGGCAGAAATGTTACGGCTGTAATCATGTTCACCGGTTGTAAAAAAATCGGCATCATACAGTGGATTAGCGTCCCCTTCAGGGATCAGCGGAAAAATGTTTTGCGCTCCGCTTGCAAGGGTTAGTTCCGGCAAGCTGTCAATCAAAGGAGTCACCTCTGAGTTCGGGAAAAGTGTGAAGCGCGAGACGCCTTCAGGCAGTTCCTGAAAACCGGAAAACGGAAGGAAATTAAACACAGCGGACTGGTTCTGAGAGGGAATGGACCGTGAGGGGATATTGACAAAAAACGTACCGCCCTCAGCAATAAAATCTGTGGTATAGTCAATGGCATAGAGCAGATTACGGTCCAGCTGGCTGGAGATAAAATAGATATGATCCCATTGTGCCATTACCATGCGAAGGGTCGGGTCAAATGGTGTCGGCAGCACATTGCCCGATGGTATAAGGGCCTGAGAGATGTCCCAGAAATCATAGCTCAAATTCAAATCGTCCAGAATAGCGGTATGAAAGGCAATATTTCCGTCAGCACCGGCGGTATTATCGTCATTGATAAAGAGTATTCTGGATGTCTGCTCTTTAATATGCCATTCAAACTCGGCAATGTTGCTTGCGGCAAGAGACTGGTCAAAAGCCCGGATGTGCAGGGAGTTATCGCCATTTAGAGTAATACCAACAAGCGGCTCATCCAGGAGATTAAGTGCCCTTCCGGTATAAACTCGGGCTGTGGCATTCCCATTCTCATCCTGTTCTTCCTGGTCTATCCGTAATGTCAGAAAATTGATATCCCTGTCAACACGGACCCAGTCACTGGCCTCCGGATCATCCGGATCCAAATTCATGGTGAATTCTATATAATTCAAATCCGCATCACCATCCGGGTCGGTGGCATTCCAGCCAAAACTCATAATGGAGTAGGTCGTATCCGGGGGAGTCAGAGTAGGGTCAAATGTAATTCTTGGCGGGGTGTTTTTGATGGGAAAAACCACCGATGCCCCCTCCGGGTCCCGTGCCCCTTCGTTATCGATGGAACGGACACTGAACCTGACATCATCGGTTTCTTCTCCGGGCGTGAGTGGAAGAACTATTGTGGTGTCTGTCTGTTCGGTGTGTTCCCACTCTTCGCTTTCGGCGTAACAGGGGTCTGCCTCTTCTTCGTTATCACCGATACAAATTTCGTAGGCGACAACATAGCCGTCCGGGTCATCTCCCCACCAGGTTATCTCCACCCTGCTGGCAAGGCGCTCTCCTTCAGGCAGGTCAATATGATCGACGGACAGAAACGTCCGGGGAGGCTGATTTTCACTGAAATTCCCGCTGATATTGGATGTATCACAGGAGTATGTGAATAAAACCAAAAAGAGTAATAAAAGGAGTGGTAACCGGTTGGTCATCGACTGCAAGGAGTTAATCATCCTGAAAAAAATGAGAGGAGCGGGCGCCTGGCCCCTCCTCTCTTTCCGTGTACTATTTAATAAGCATCATTCGCTTGGTGTGAACGACATTACCCGCCTCAAGACGGTAGATATATACCCCGCTGGCCAGACGGCTGGCGTCGAAGTTTACGGAGTATGAACCAGGTGTCATTTGCTCATTCACCAATGTCATTACCTGTCGGCCAAGAACATCATAAACAGTCAGGCGCACATTCATATCGTCCGGTACCGCATACTCAATTACGGTAGTCGGGTTGAACGGGTTCGGATAGTTTTGCCTAAGCTCCACCACCCGGGGGATGTCGGCATGAGTTTCACCGGATGTAACATATTCGCTGCCGCGAACAAGAATTTCCCGGTATGTCGGATTAAAGACCGGCCCATCCTTTTCGGAGACCTGCACTTCCCCATCACCGTCACTCAGGAATACCGTCCAGATGAACGTTTTCTGTTCATCACCCTCGATATGGCCATCAAGCGCTGCTGTAAGCTCACCGCTTGAGATCAGAATTTCGGGGAGTTCCCCGTCACTGCTGCTGGACAGCGAAAGGAGCGGATCGGAGAAGTCGCCTCCCTCCACATCAAGAACAAAGCGGTATGTCACATCATCACCATCATAGGAGTTGGAAAAACCCCACTCGGCATTGAGCTCCTGAGAGACCTGAACGGTGTCCTGCCGGCCGTCTGAAGGAGGCCCCATGGCGGTAGCTGCAAACAGATCAATATTGCGTACCGGCCAGGTGAAGCTATCCTCCGAAACCAGGTCGTCAATTGTTCGCAACTGGATTTTTGGATTACTGAATGAGAAAGCCATAAACCCGTAAACGGCATCAAATCCGGCGCCGATCTTCATATGCGCGTTGAGATCATTGGGAATCTGGCTGTCCAGGCCTTCGGTGATATCGGCAAAACTAAGACGATTACGTACCCGGAGTGTTCGCCCGTCCGGATCATCCTGAGGCAACAGCGCCCACTCCCCGAAGTCGTTGCCGGGTGCATCAGCCTGGCTTGTGTAAACCTCCACATTCTCCAGCTTCACAATCATTCCTTCATAGGCGCGGCCATTGTTCTCCCGTGCCTGCGAGGTGGTAATAACCGGAATATAATCATCAAGATTATCCTCGGTACCATTGACGGTAAAGGTTGGTTCGCTGAGAAATACGTTGTTAAATGAGTTGGCTATGGTGCCGCCGGTAATAGTAATACGCTGTCCACGTTCCAGTTCCTGAACCTCGTTCGAAGATGCAAGAGGCAATCCGGACCAGGTTTCGTTACCATCATGGACAACAACAAACCCGTCTTCTGCGCCGGATACCACAACCGCATCAATGTTGAGACCGAACCCTTCATACCCTTCGAATGGACTCGGGCCGCGGGTGCCGTCCATAGTGCGCTGAATGGTTTCAATTTCTGTAATCTCGTCACCAAGATAGGCAAAAGACATTTCCAGAACATTTCCCGCAACATCCAGGCTTCCGTCACTGAAACGTGCCGTAATCGGAATGATTTCTCCAGACCCCAGTTCCGCTTCTGAAGAGGCTTCTATAACAAATGTAACGGCAGTGAAATCATCAAACAACGGGAACTCGTAGCTGAAACGACCGTCTCCTTCATCCACCATAACATCTGATTCACTGTGTCCGCGGGTTGATGTATATGAAATAGTCACATCATCCACTTCTTCGCCTTCCGGACCTGTGATATCGGCGGAAATGCTTACCTGATCACCGGGACCCGGTTGATCAGTCGACATCTCAAAATTGGCTATAACCGGTGGGAATCCAAGCACTTCGAGGTCATTCACCCAGGGCTCACCACTGTTGGGGTCCACGGTGGTGCGCTGATCAAGCCACCACAAGACACCATCTTCCATGGGGGCAAGTTGAAGGGCACCCTCGTCGTTGCTTTCGTTGATCCCAAAAGCTCCGTCAAAAGTATCCCAGACAACAAATCCACTGATGTTGATAATACTGCCACTTGCAGGCGGACGGAAAGGGCCGTCTTCCTCCACTCGCCGGTAGTTGTAGCCGTCGCGGTAGCCTCCTTGTTCGTCGTTGCGATCATTCCGGTAGCGAAGCGAAATATCGCGGTACTGCATCGCGATGCCGTTTTCATCGACCCAGTAAAAGTTGGGCCGGTCGGTATCTGCAAGCTCAGATCCGATCACCTCCTGGCCTTCCAGCCGGATATAGGCGTTGATGTAATCCGCGTAGGCTTCCGGACGGAATCGAAAGGTTCCGCCTGCTTCATCCGCGACCTGATTGATTTCATTCGCACTCAGTGTAATTGGCTCAAGCAGCTCCCGGTATTTGGCATCCGGGTTGTTTTCACCGCCGAGAAGAATATTCGTGATAAACTGGGAGTCATCCGGGTCGAACTGAACGGTATTGCCAAAAAAGGTGTGCGTACCTTGCATGGTAACCATATCACCGCGCTCGAGGGTTTCAAATGACCCGATGTCAGTAGCCACCACATGCATGTACATACCCTCTTTCCCCAGGGCGTAAGCAGCAGTATCAACAACAAAGAAATGGATCCGGCCGATACCGATATCATCAGCATCTTCTTCCGGCGTAAAGTTTGCCAGTCCAGAACTTCGCGGACTGCTCACGACAATCGCGGTAAACTCAACCGCTTCTCCGTTCATGGGATGATCCGAGAAATCGCTGGTCGTTTGCGGCGGCACATCATAGGCATTCAATTCATTAATGGTCACACTCTGGTAACCATTTTGTGCCATTGTCGCATTCTGCCCGAGTATCGTAACGAGCAGAATTCCAATTGCAAAATACAGTAGATTCAGTTTCATATGATTTCTTTTTGTTCCTGTTTGTTGATTAGCGTTTATTTGATAATTGCAAACTTGCCCCTTTGAACGTGACCCGAATCCCGGTCCCTCACTGTGAAGAGGTATAAACCTGTGGAAAGATTCTGGTTGGCCATGGACAACAGGTCCCAGGAGTGTTCTCCACCGGAAAATACCCGGTTACTTCCGCTAAGATCGCGGTACCAGCGAATATCTCCCTGGTAGTTTTCTGCCTCATGGTCCAGCGTTGCCACAATATCACCGGCGAGGGTATAAATGCGGATTTCCGCCCGTGCCGGCAAGTTTCTGAAATTGATTTTCCGGGTAAATTCGGTTCCTCCGTCCCAGGCGGCATTTATACGGTACGGATTGGGGTAGACCCCGACCTTGTATTCGGGTTCACTGCTTTCAAAGTTTTCATTGACTGCTGTGCCTGGAAATATGTGCACGGCATTGGCTGTTCGGCTGCTTTCAAGCGATTCACGCTCATCGCCACCGCTGTCAAATGCCGTAACTGAAAATTGATACTGCCACCCGCTGAGCAATTCGTCAAATGTATAACTGTACCAATATTCGGTATCGTCGCCCTCAAAAAAGATCGGTTCATCCAGCAGAATTTCATCAAACCCGGTTCCATACCCCACTGACGTACCGGGAGTATCGTACTCACGAACCAGCTCAGGGCCGAAAGCAATCTCTCCGGTCAGGTCGGCGCCCGGTTTCGTTCGGTAAATCCGGTAGCCATCAAAATCTTTTTCACCAGAAACCGGATCAATGGTTTCTTCCGCTCTGCGGTCCCAATACAGTGTTGCCGTACCGGCATCGAGTTCTACATGCAGTTGTGGAACATCAGGTGGTTCGGGTACCCGGAATCGCTCCCTTTCACCGGTTTCAGGGTCTTCCGAACCTTCAAACAGCCGGAAAGCCCAGTCTACGGATTCGGCCAACAATCGCCGGGATTCGGGATTGTCCAGATCATCCGCATCAGGGTGGTTTTCGGGAATGAGGCCCTGATATTCTTCCGGTTTGAGCGCTGCTACAAAAGCAATATAAACGGAGATCGTTTCGCCGGGTTCTACTTCAGGAAAGGGGCCGAACCGATGGAGCTGAATGTAGTTTCCATCTGCATCCTGACCGTCATTCCGCAACTGCTCCTCAAACTCCGTATAATCCCAATCTTCAGACAAAACCGAATATCGCTCGGAATCCTCACGTGGCTGATTAAATGTTCCACCGGTCTGATTGAATTTCCAGAATCGCGGCCCGACGGTCGGTGCATCATAGCCAGCTGCCTCCACTTCTTCGGCATGTTTCGGGTGAAAGTCCATTCCCCGGTATTCGGCACCCAGAATGACGGTCGATCCGTACGTATCAGTTCTGGGGAAATCGGCCGATCCGGAATCAAAAGCATAAAGGGTATACAGTGTGTCAATATAACCTACCCCGCCTTTATTAAAGAAGGCGCTGCCAGTCTCTGTGGTGGTATTGATATTACGCACAACCAGGTCGGAATAGATTCCGAAATAGACATCCTCCCATGTGAATCCCGAACCGTCACGATGCTCTTCGCTATTATTGGTGATGTCATATCTTACAATACTGATGCCGTCGGTGAAACCGAAATTCCAGTTATAGGCCTCCATCCGTACATCCGCATACAAGGGATCTTCATGTTGGGATATGGGTCTGTTGTTAATAATATCCCTTCGGTCGGAAAACTGTGCAAGATAGTCCTGATGACTAATCGCATCAGGGGAGAAAAAGTCGCTGTCAGGCAGTCTGGAACGCTCCATAATCGGCATTCCATCATTGGTAAACTCATAACCTGCCTGGCCGGCCCTGGTATACCCTGACGGATTGGTAACCGCCCCGGTCGAAACGGTGATCACCCCATCCCGGCGGGCACCGATCCAGAGCCCGGCTTCAAACAAATGCTCGGTTCCCGATCCCACTGGATATTCCATACTTGGAACAAGTCCCGGGTTGTTCTGGCGACCAGGGGTGCCGATAGCCCCGACATTCGTAAACGAAATGCCCATATTGCTCACTTCCACGGTTTTTCGTTCAAAAACCTGCTGAGCACGGGCCACGTCAGCATAAAATATAATTAGAAGTATTATCGGAATGATAAATCGTAGCGAATGTTTCGACATAAATTCTGACTGCGTGATATACGAGTAGATGCGCTGGGTATAGAAAAAGGAAACGAGTTCCCTGTAAATTGAGTTTACAACCTGATTATCTTCGTTTCCCGTGTTTTAGTTATTCAGGTATAGCTTAAATCTATGCACCTCAGATTGCTATATATTGTCGGCGGTCTAAACCATTCTGAATGCATCAGAAACAGAGAACGAGCCGGTAAAAATCTGTTGAGGGCATTTGAAATATAAGACCAAATTTGACAAACTTTTTCAAATATTCAAACACTTTTCTGATCAATAATTATTTGGTAACATACCATGGCGGCTCCCCTCCATATAAAACGGTTAGAATGAAAGCTATAACCCCTTTTCACATACCCCTTTTCTTCTGCATATTTATTTCCGGAGTATATTTCGACGCTCTTGCAACACCACCACAGATCGTCACATCCCCACCATTTGAGACCAGCGCTACCGACAGCAGCATCACGCTCTCCTGGGAGTCGGATGCGTCCGGGAACAGCCTGGTCCGGTATGGACGCACGCCGGATTATGAAAAAGGGGGCATGGCCGTTCAGAATAATCTATCCCATCACGAAGTGACCATCAGTGGCCTGTCCCCCACACAAATTTACAAATTGCAGGTGGGCATAGCATCAGCGTCGGATACCACCTGGTCGGACCGGCAGATCGTCTCTACAGGATCTCCCGAAAGCGCCACACAGCAGATCAACGTCTATTTCAACGGATCGGTTTACAACGACGCTGCCTGGCAAGAGCCGGCTACCTCCGGTGTTGACTTCGGTGCCCACTACGCTCAGCGTATCCGCAATGCCCGGCATTCGGTGGATATCACCTTCTATAATATCAGTGGAGATACGGGGGATGAAATTGCAAGTGCTCTGGTAAGAGCCGCCAATTTCGGGGCTGATGTTCGGGTGATCATGCATCACAACCTGAACAATCCCGCCAATAACATACGGCAGGACCTGGTCCTGAATGACAATATCGAGGTCATTCAAAGCGACTTCGGGGATAACGACGGCCGGCCCGGTCTGATGCACAACAAGTTTGCCATCATCGATTACGATAGCGACAACCCCGCCGACACCTGGCTGATCACCAGCTCATGGAACTCGACTGACCCTGGCTCGGAAAACCAGTACCAAAATATGATTGAATTCCAGGACCCTGCCCTTGCCGGAGGCTATCGCGCCGAATTCAACCAGATGTGGGGCAGCGACGGACCGGTCCCCGACCCTGAAAAAGCCCGTTTTTCGGTCAACAAGGAGGTCGTAAACCCGACCCGTTTCTGGGTGGATGATACCGAGATTGATATCTATTTCAGTCCGCAGGCCAATACCCAGCGGATCATTATCGACCGGCTTCAGACCGCGGAGTCGGATATTGCGCTACCGCTCTATCTGATGACGCGGTGGGATTATCATGACGCCCTGCAGGACCTGAACAATCTTGGGATCGACATTCGCGGCGCGATCGGGGATCCAAGTTATCAAACAGAAATTTTCGACAGTCTTTCCGGTTTCGCGGACGTGCACGACCACTGGGCGAATTACGGGGAGGACAACGACATGCTCCTTCATCATAAAACGGCTCTTATCGATGGATTCGCACCGGGATCCGGTAACGGGCAGGTCATCACCGGATCCTTCAACTGGTCGCTGAACGCCAACCAGAACAGTGATGAGAACACCATGATCATCCGAGATGACCATATTACTAACCTCTATTTCCAGGAGTTCGCCGCCAGGTATTATGAAGCCGGGGGATCGGCCGACCTTGGCATTCCCACATCAGGCGAGTCCGATTCTTTCGAACACCCGGAATCATTCACGCTCCACCAAAACTATCCCAATCCGTTCAACCCTGTGACACGAATCGCATTTGATCTGCCGGATTCGGATATCGTGACACTCCGGGTGTATGATGTCACCGGGCGGCATGTTGCGACACTGCTTGATGGTGCTGCCACGGCGGCCGGTCAGCACCATGTCACATTTGACGCCGGCGGTCTGGCCAGCGGATTATATATTTATCGTGTTCACCTTGGGTCGGGAGCGGCCTCCTCACTACCCATGATACTTCTGAAATAGCGGGGATTACCACCTGTTTAGAATTTTCTCCTGTATCGGCTATATGTTCTGGCAAGAGAACTTTCCGGTGGTTTTTAAATAATAGCGCTACGTATTCCTTTAATTTTTCGCTAATATTTAATATCTGCACACAACGCAAGTTATTTTAACTCCGGCCGGATGAACGCCCGGGAAACAAAACAGGTTTGTTAGCCGCTTTTATTATGAAACATACGATACTACCGTTTTTTCTTACCGCTCTTTTTTCACTGCTACTGCCGACGCTGTCACACGCACAACTGTTTGAAGATTTTGAGTCGGGATCCAAAGGCGGCTATGCTGCCGGAACCG
>Ga0207421_10003571_pt1 | contig 18442 bp, 16 predicted proteins | sample SodLakKL_010_SED_4_FD_187542 | JGI IMG/M metagenome (GOLD analysis project Ga0207421, IMG submission 187542) | Alkaline sediment microbial communities from Lake Tanatar, Kulunda Steppe, Russia - 8KL_010_SED (SPAdes) (version 2) | ecosystem: Environmental > Aquatic > Non-marine Saline and... | reverse complement strand
TTTCTCTTCAGGCTCAGCCTCTTTCTCTTCTGCGGCTTCAGTCTTTTCTGCAGAATCTGAATCTTCTGAAGATTCCGGAACTGCATCTTTATCAGTATCTATTATGGCAATAGGCTGGCCTACTTCCACAGTCTGATCGGCTTCAACTAAAATTTCCACCAATACACCAGACTCGGGTGAGGGCACCTCAGTGTCTACCTTGTCTGTAGCAATTTCAAGAAGGGTTTCGTCTACTTCTACCTTATCGCCCACTTTTTTTGCCCACTCAATAACGGTTCCCTCCATTACAGATTCACCCATTTGGGGCATCACAACTTCAACCTTTGCCATGTTGATTTAATCTATTTTTCGAATTCTGAATATGTTTTTGCGAGTACTTTTGATCAGCTTTAAAGATCAGAATAATCGTTATCAGATCAAAATTGAAGCTATATCTTCTATCCCTGATTTTTGATGATAGGGCACTAAAAAATCGCTTCCATCACATTTTTTTCCTATTTGTGAGAATCATCTGAGAAGTACCGGTCTTATTCACACAATAACTTTCCTTGCAAAAAGTTCAACTTTAAACTCAGCAAACCGGCATATTTTCATTCTGAAGTATCTATTTCAGTTTAATCCTCAAACTCCTATACTCTGATGGTCATAAATTCTGCTTAACTGATATTGATGAGACCTTTTATCATAATTTTTATTTTCACATGGTTTCTGAACCTCTTTTTACCATGGTGGTCTGCCCTTTTACCGGCTATTATTATCGGTGCATGGCTTCTTGAAAATAGCCTCTCAGCTTTTTTTACCGGACTGACAGCAGGCGGTTTTGCATGGTTTGTGCAGGCTTTTTACATACATATTGCAAACGATGCAATTCTCTCAACGCGCGTAGCTGAAATGCTTCAACTGGGATCACCCTGGTTTGTACTCCTGTTCACGTTCCTGATTGGCGGAATTTTGGCAGGATTCAGTACACTTTTTGGATACCAGCTGAAAACCGTGTTGACAAACTCGTCCATCTCCGATACAAACTGACATTAGATTAACTTTCACGCTATGAGTGAACATCCCAAAACCGACGACCCCAAAGTACCCAAGCAGGACCGGCAGGAGAGAACTCTCTTTACACGCTTCCTCGATTTTGTAGAGTGGCTGGGAAACCTGCTGCCACATCCTGTAACCCTTTTTGCACTCTTTGCCCTTGGCGTGGTTCTGGTAAGCGGTCTCGCCGAATGGCTCGACTGGAGCGCGCCCGATCCACGGCCGGAGGGTTCAGCCGGACGTGCACCCGATGGGATTATCCGGCCGGTTAGCCTAATGAATGCGGAAGGGCTGCGCATGATTGTTGAAAGAATGGTAGTTAATTTTACAGGTTTTGCCCCTCTCGGCGTGGTACTGGTTGCCCTGTTGGGTGTGGGCGTAGCAGAACACTCCGGCCTTATCAGCGCCTGTGTTCGCGGTATTGTTTTAAAAGCAGCATCATTTAAGCCTGCTGCTACCTCCCGTTCAGGGTTCAAAGCTATTCCTAACCGTATCATTAACTTCATCGTAACACCCAAGAATCTTGTAACCGTAGCCATCTGTTTTGCGGCGGTTATATCGAATACCGCCTCCGAAATGGGGTACGTGGTGCTGGTTCCTCTTGCGGCCGTTATCTTCCACTCCATGGGCCGCCATCCTCTGGCGGGATTAGCCTGTGCATTCGCCTGCGTATCGGGCGGTTACAGCGCCAATCTGCTGCTTGGAACTATCGATCCGCTGCTTGCCGGGCTCACCCAGGAGGCTGCACAACTTATTGATCCAGACTACACCGTCGTAGCCACAGCCAACTACTATTTTATGTTTGTGAGCACATTCCTGATTACCGGAGTTGGCGCGTTTGTAACACTGCGAATTGTAGAGCCAAAGCTTGGAGTTTATGATGAGAGCATGGCCATGGAAGACCTGTCGAATGAAGTTTCGATGGACCCACTCACCGACAAAGAGCTTAACGCTCTGAAATGGACAGGTATTTCAGTAATAATTATGTTCGGAATCCTGGCATTAACCATTGTGCCGGAAAATGGAATCCTGCGAAATCCTGAAACAGGAGACTGGAAAGACTCACCGTTTCTGCGGGGAATTGTAACCTTTATTTTTATCTGCTTTCTCATTCCCGGATTTGTTTACGGAAAAGTTGTAGGAACCATGAAAGATGATCGTGATGTGATTAAAGGCATGTCGAGTGCCATGTCCACGCTTGGGCTTTACATAGTAATCGTATTCTTTGCGGCTCAGTTTGTAGCCTATTTTGGCTGGAGTAATCTCGGGCAGATTTTTGCCGTTAAAGGCGCTCAATTTCTGCAGGATATGGGAGCAACCGGCCCGATCATTTTTATTGGATTTATTTTTGTCTCCGGTTCCGTAAACCTGATGCTTGGCTCTGCTTCTGCACAGTGGGCTGTAACAGCTCCTATCTTTGTACCCATGCTGATGCTGATTGGCTACACGCCCGAAGTGATACAGGCGGCCTACAGAATTGGTGACTCGGTTACAAACATTATCACACCGATGATGAGTTACTTTGGACTGATCCTTGCCTTTGCCAATAAATATGATAAAGATCTTGGTATCGGCACAATTATCGCCATGATGCTGCCCTACAGTATCTTCTTTCTGATCGGATGGATTATTCTCTTCTACACCCTGATATTTGGATTTGGCATGCCTGTAGGCCCGGGTGAGGAGATCTATTATATAATTGGCGGAGGAGAGTGAGCGGCAAAATGTGAGTAGTGAGTAGACAGTATGGAGTTGACAATTTTTGGAACAATATGTGTTGCATATGATTCGACTTTTGGGATGTAAAACTTTGAATGCACCAAGGATTGCTTATATTTTTTGAGTGTGTTGATAAATTCGAATTTGCCTACTGTCTAATGACAATTGTTCTCCCGCCATCCCGAAATACCAAACCCTACTGTCATCACACTTTTCAAAAAAAACCTTTCAACTTTTACTTCAACTCCGTACCTTTTCGAAACCTTTAAACAGAGCTGATGAAGTTGTTCCACCCGAACATCTGTACATACGAAATTTCACTTCCCAAATCCGACACGGTTTCCGTAGTCGGATTTTTTTTGGGCATAAGCCTGTTACTATATCCCGTTTTTTTTGCAGTTAAACTGCGCCATTTCAACTTCTCATTTCGCTACAATAACCCTTTCAAACCCGTTTATAGATGACACCCATTGCACCCAATCATAAACCTGCAATTCTTGCACTCTCTGACGGCACCGTGGTTAAAGGCCGTTCCATAGGTGCTGTCGGCACTACCGGCGGCGAACTCTGCTTCAATACCAGTATGACCGGCTACCAGGAGATATTCACCGACCCAAGCTATCATGGTCAGCTTATGATGATGACCTATCCGCATATCGGGAACTACGGAACCATGAGTCGCGACGATGAAGCCCGCAAAGTGATGATTTCCGGGTTAATTGTCCGGTCTTTCTCCGACGACTACAGCAATCCAATAGCTGATGGAAGTCTGCAGGATTACCTTGAAAGAAATAAATTAATCGGTATCTCCGGCGTGGATACCAGAATGCTTGTGCGCCATATCCGAACAAAGGGTGTCATGAACGCCGTCATCAGCTCCGAAATTTCCGATGAGAAAGAGTTGATCCGGAAAGCCAAAGAGTGGGACGACATGGAGGGCCTTGAGCTTGCTACGCGGGTAACCCGTAAAGAGGCCCAAACGGTACCCTCGGATGGCCCTTATAGGATTGCAGCCATGGATTACGGTATCAAACAGAATATTATTAACAGCTTTGTAAACCGAGGCTGCACATTAAGGATTTTCCCCGCTGAAACTGCTCCTGAAAAGGTGATGGAATGGGAGGCAGACGGATATTTTTTCAGCAACGGACCCGGCGATCCCAACGCGTCATCCCATTATGGCCTGCCGGTGGTTGAAGCAGCAAAGAAATCGGGCAAACCATTGTTTGGAATCTGCCTTGGCCACCAGCTGATGGCGCTCTCCGAGGGAATCCCGATCAGAAAAATGTTTGTAGGACATCGAGGGGCGAACCAGCCTGTTAAAAACCTCAAAACCGGTCTCGTTGAGATCTCCACACAAAATCACGGGTTTGCCGTTGATGAGAAGAGAATTGACGCGTCAAAAGTAGAGGTCACTCATATAAACCTGAACGATCAGACCATAGAGGGCCTCCGGTTCAAAAATTTTCAGGGAATGTCAGTACAGTATCACCCTGAAGCCTCACCCGGGCCTCACGATTCGTCATACCTGTTCGATCAGTTTATGGAGATGGTTGAGCAAGGTGCAGGGCACAAGAAACAGGCTACAACGGGTACAGAAAATAGCCATTAGTGAAGGGATGGTTAATAAATGGCTCAACGCCATGAAAAAACCACCCCCGGCCCCTCCTTGTCCCGCAGGGATCACTTTGTGAGAAAGGAGGGGAGAATTAACAACCACAATTTAACGATCATCATAAATGCCACGTCGCGAAGATATCAGCAAGATTTTAATTATCGGCTCAGGCCCAATTGTAATTGGCCAGGCCTGTGAATTTGACTATTCAGGAACTCAGGCCTGCCGTTCATTAAAGGAGGAAGGTTATAGTGTTGTACTGATCAACTCCAACCCGGCCACCATCATGACCGATCCGATGATGGCCGATGCAATCTACCTGAAGCCGCTTACTACCCAATCCATCCGGGAAATCGTCGAGATAGAGAAGCCCGACGCTGTACTGCCAACCATGGGAGGGCAAACAGCCCTGAACCTGGCCCGTGACCTGCAGCACGAAGGTTTCTGGGAAGAAAAAGGAGTAAAGATCATTGGAGTTAATATGGATGCCGTGGATATCACGGAAGACCGTCAGCTCTTTCGCGACTTGATGGAGAGCATTGGTATTGAGCAGTGCCGTAGCCGCACAGCCCATTCACTGCTCGATGCAAAAGAGATTGTTGAAGAGCTTGGCGGACTGCCGATTGTAATTCGGCCATCGTTTACCCTTGGCGGAACCGGTGGTGGCATTGTGTGGAATGAGGATGAATTTGAACGAAAAGTTTTAAGAGGTCTCGAATTGAGCCCGGTACATCAGGTGCTCATCGAACAGTCAATCTTCGGTTGGAAAGAGTTTGAGCTGGAACTGCTTCGCGACAAGAACGACAACGTTGTAATTGTTTGTCCAATCGAAAACCTCGATCCGATGGGTGTACACACCGGCGACTCCGTTACCGTTGCCCCTACGCAAACTCTTACCGATAAACAGTACCAGATGCTCCGTGATGCAGCCATTAAAATGATGCGGTCGATCGGTGACTTTGCCGGTGGCTGTAACGTACAGTTTGCCATGGAGCCGGGAAGTGACCGGCTTGTGGCCATCGAAATTAACCCAAGGGTAAGCCGTTCGTCCGCTCTTGCGTCGAAAGCAACTGGTTACCCGATTGCAAAGATTGCCACCAAACTTGCCGTTGGATATACGCTCGACGAGCTGCCGAATCCAATAACCCAGGTCTCTTCAGCTTGCTTTGAGCCATCGATCGACTATGTGGTCGTAAAAGTACCCCGTTTCAACTTTGATAAATTCCCCGGAGTGGATGAAGAACTAACCACTCAAATGAAGGCTGTCGGTGAGGTAATGGCGATTGGCAGAAACTTCCCCGAAGCGATGAACAAGGCGTGGCAATCGCTCGAAATCGGCCGCTCAGGGCTGGGTGCCGATGGCTATGCAGATCCCGGAAGAAAAGAGATACGAGAACGACTTTTGAAACCTTACTGGGACAGAACGCTGCAGATCAGAAACGCTTTTAAAATGGGCGCTTCCGTAGAGGAGATTGCCGACATCACCAAGGTAGACCCCTGGTTTTTGCAACAGATACGCTACATGGTTAGCCTGGAGAACCGAACAGAAGGACAGTCGCTCGACTCCATTCCGGAAAAAGATCTGTATGAATTAAAGCAGGCCGGATTTTCGGATGTTCAAATTGCCTGGTTATTGAGCCGCGACGGAGATGAAACCTCGGAAGATGATGTGCGAGAAAAACGCCACTCTCTGAACATGAAACCGGTTTTCAAGATGGTAGATACCTGCGCATCTGAATTTCCGGCTGAAACTCCCTACTACTACTCCACGTACGAAACAGAGAACGAGAGCGTGGTTTCCGATCGCAAAAAAATCATGATTCTCGGAAGCGGCCCTAACAGGATCGGTCAGGGTATTGAATTCGACTACTCATGCGTACACGCTGTACTTGCAGCACAGGAGATGGGATATGAAGCGATCATGGTGAATTGCAACCCCGAAACCGTCTCTACCGATTTTGATATTGCCGACAAACTCTATTTTGAACCCGTTTTCTGGGAACGGGTCATCGATATATTTGAACACGAAAAGCCGGAGGGGGTCATCCTGCAGGTTGGCGGACAAACTGCCCTCAAGCTTGGCAAACGCTTTGTTAAAGCCGGTATAAAAATCTTCGGCACTGCATTTGAGAAAATCGATTTTGCTGAAGATCGCGGTGAATTCTCCAAACTTCTGAAACGGCTTGGAATACCTTTCCCGGAGTATGGAATGGCCAGAAATGCCGATGATGCCATAGCCATAGCCGATAGAGTTGGATATCCTGTGTTGATTCGTCCAAGCTATGTACTGGGCGGGCAGGGAATGCGAATTGCCGTAAAAGAGGAGGAGTTGAGGCGATATGTGGTTCGCATTCTCGAAACCCACCCTGAAAACGACTTTTTGATAGACAAGTATCTCGATAATGCCATTGAGGTTGACGTGGATTCTGTCTTTGATGGTGAACAGCTTCACATTGCGGGCATTATGCAGCATATTGAGCCGGCCGGCGTGCATTCGGGCGATTCAACAGCGGTTATCCCGCCCTATTCACTCAGCAAGCTGGTGATTGAAACCATCGAGAATTACCAAAAGAAGATTGCAAAAGAGATGGAGATTGTCGGTTTTCTGAATGTGCAGTATGCCGTGAAAGACAATGAGGTGTTTGTGCTTGAAGCCAATCCGCGCTCAACCCGAACCATCCCGTTTCTGGCGAAAGCCACACAGCGTCCCGAAGCTAAAATTGGGGTAAAAGTAATGCTTGGAGCCAAATTGAAGGAGTTCGACCTGGAGTCAAAACTGAAGAACTGGGCAATTAAAGAGCCTGTGTTTCCATTCGACAAATTCCCAGAAGTTAAAAAGGAGCTTGGCCCCGAAATGAAATCCACCGGCGAGAGCATCTACTTTATGGACAACTTCGACGATGAGAGGTTCAGAAAGCCGTATGAGTTTAAGAATCTCTACCTTTCCAAGTAGGATCGCGGATGCAGGGGATTTGAGGATTTCGCGGATTGATAATCTCTAATTTATTGTGATTAATTTTGTAAGGAGTTGGCTGATTTTGGTTCATACTTATAAAAAGAGTTATGGAATCAGATCTAAAACACAATCAAATTACACGAGAGATCATTGGAGCTTGTATGAACGTCCATTCAGAACTTGGGAATGGTTTCCAAGAGGTGATTTACCAAAGATGTTTAGAAATTGAGTTTCAGTTGCGCAGATTGATGTATGCCAGAGAGCTTGTAATGCCGCTTTATTATAAAGACCATGAAGTGGGTAAAAGGCGGGTCGATTTTTTAGTTGAAGATAAAGTTTTACTGGAGATAAAAGCTGTTTCAGAAATCACAACTACACATCATGCACAAATATTAAATTACCTTACTGCATACAAACTGCAGGTCGGTTTACTTATAAATTTTGGTGAACCAAGCCTAAGCTTTAAACGCTTTATTAACTCAAAATTTAAAGCAAGTTTCAACAAACAAACTCCGCGAAATCCCCAAATCCCCTAAATCCGCGAAGAAAAGGTACCCGTCCTGGTCATCTCTCCCCATTTCTTATCTCCCTTCAGGAAGTCGATCATGCCTCTGAATCGCCACCAGGCGTGCATTTGGCGAAAACCCAGATTTTCGAAGAATGCAAAAAGAATGAGTATTAGTACATCACTGAGCCGGTCGTAGCGGCGAAAGGTAAGCTCTTCCATTAAAACCGAAAGTACCGACAGAATCATACCCAGCAATATTGCAGCTGTTAAAAAGAGCAGCGCAAACTGAATATTTATTACGCCGAGCCAGAGTGAAACAGCCAAAACTATGTATCCGCCCAGCTCAACAACAGGCGATAATAGCTCTACAAAAAAGAAAAAAGGCATAGCAAAGAAGCCGAGCCTGCCATATTTGGGGTTCAGCATCATTCCCCGATGCCTCCAAAGGGTATCGGCAAGCCCTCTCTGCCATCTGTTACGCTGGCGGCCCAGAACTTTCCAAGTTTCCGGTACTTCAGTCCAGCAAACCGGTTCAGGAAGAAATCGAATCCTATACTTCTCCTTCCTGTCTCTGTAGTAGCGATGCAGCCGAACTACCAGCTCCATATCTTCACCGACGGTATCATCAAGATATCCGTTTACTTTAATTACCGATTCCCGGTCAAATACACCGAATGCACCGGATATGATCAACAAACTGTCGAAATAGTCCCACCCGGTTCTGCCGAAAAGAAATGCCCTCAGGTATTCAACAGCCTGTACGCGGCCGATAAAAGATTTGGGTACATGCACTTCCGACACTTCCCCCAGATCAAACTTACAACCATTAGCCACACGAACCACCCCGCCAACGGCAACTGTAGTGGGGTCGGCCACAAAAGCCATGAGCATTTGTTGCAATACAGTAGGTTCCAAAAGTGTATCTGAGTCAACGGCGCAAATCAGATCCTTCCGGGAAACATTGATTCCACTGTTCAGGGCATCCGCCTTTCCGCCGTTGTATTTATCTACTACAAATAGATTCGGATATTTTTTACTGCCATAAATGTCTTTAATCTTTTTTGTCTGAATGCTTACCGGTACATATCTGTCAATTTTTTTCAGTCCAAATTCTGTAATCAGTTTTTCAAGGGTACTGTCTTTGCTTCCATCGTTCACTACAATAACTTCATAGTCTGAAAATTCCAGATTTAGAAGTGCACGGGTCGATTCGATTATTGACGCCTCTTCATTGTAAGCCGGCGAAAGAATACTGATGGAGTTGTAAAGACGGGTATCAAACAGGCCGCTGAGCTGAAAAATTGAGGACTCCTGTTTTGATCTTCTGGTTTGTATATATGAGAAGAGTATCAGCGAAATATAGGAGAGGTTTACAACTATAAAATAGAAGAAGATGAGTACATTAATTACCAGTAACGTCCGAAACAGTACATCCATCAGTAACCACCCTCTTTACCCGCTTCAATTTCACCCAAAAGCTCACTGTACTCCTTATCATCCATATCGGGAGTTTTCAGTTTCCTGAGATCAATCTCAGGATAGTTAGAAAGCGATGTAGCGGCATGAAATCGAACATAAAAATCCTGGTCGACAAGCAGCCATTTTAAAAATGGAATACTCTCTTCTTTACAAAATATACCGAGAGCTTTCGCAACCGCCTCGCGCACTTCACTGTGCTTCGACTGCACAAATTGTTTATGAAGACGATCGATAATTTCGGCCATTCCAAACTTTACCAATATGTCGATCAGTGCTGTCGTAATCTCAGGGTCATAACCTGTTTTAGGCAATTCAAAAAACTTCTCTAACAAAAAGTCGGCACTTTGAAAATATCCCAGTTCACCTAATGTACGTATCATTAACGCTGTTCTATGATCCGTGAACTTGCCTTTTTCAATCAACTCCATAAGCAGGCCGGCTCCTCCGGTATCTTCATGCGCAGAGTTTGCCTGGAATTCGGCAAAAATATCGTTTAAGGCCTGGTTTGAAAGTCCGTCGTTCTGCAAAAGATTCTCAATCGCCAATTTTTTTTGCTCTTCCGACCCATGATTTAGAATCACCATGCAGGCTGCGTAGGCAAGCATCGGATGTTCTTCACTCGTCTGTTTAACAATCGCCGGTATCAGCGTTTGCTTGACATTGGTTTTTTTTGAGAAATAGAGACAGGCTTTTGCCCTTTCAAGAGGATTATTCGACTCAAATCTATCCTCGAAATAACTCCTTATTGGCTGAAGATTCATCAATCTTTTCAATCTCTCCGCTTCTTCCCCTTCAAGCGATCTGTCCAATTCATTAGATATCTGCAGTAGAATTGCGTAATCGGTTTTAGTTGTAAGTTCTGACTTAATCTCTTCAAAACTTATATCATTGCTAATGTATTGAATCACCAGATTTGACAGGTCGCTGCGAATTCTTGCTTTTCTTTTTTCAGATCTGTTGAGCAACCACCTGCTGCCGATAGCCCCCACAAAGACGAGCAAGCTGAAGAGTGCCAGAAAAATAACGACAATCAGCACAATCTGTTCAGCATGTGTATTTAAATAGTCTATCAAATGGGATATTATTGATTTAATACTCTTTTCAGACGAAGTAAAAATTCATCCATTTTGAAAGGCTTGGGAACGTACTCCATGGCGCCCAAATTAAACCCGCGTGAAACATCCTCCACACTCTTCTTATTGGAGAGCATGATTACCCTGATATTGCCCGATTCAAACCCGGGATCATCGTGCAGTTCCTGTAAAATTTCAAAACCTGACTTCCCGGGCAACATCACATCCAAAACCACCAGGTCGGGATTGAACTCCTTAATCATTTTCAACCCTTCCACCCCATCTTTTGCATGACGGGTTTCGTGCCCCAATGATTTGAGCCTGTAGAGAATTAAACGCGCAGTCATCTCCTCATCTTCCACAACCAGAATCCTTGCTTGATTCATTTCTAACACAATACTTTTTTATGAGAACTGATATCACTTAGCTGCCAAAATAACATATTCTATGAATGTTACCCATCACAATTCTTGATTAAAAACTCGTTTAAAAAATGATAAATAAGGTTACTTCTTGCAACATACTGTTAATTATAGAGTGAACTTTGTATCATCACTCATCTTTTCACTAAGCAAGCTATGGAACAAAAAAATCTGATAATCGCATTTGGTGGTCCTTCACCCGAACATGAAGTTTCGGTGCTCACCGCAATTCAGGCAGCATCTGCCCTAAAAGAATCAACTTATAACATTCTGCCTCTCTATATATCAAAATCGGGAGTTTGGTTTACCGGGAAGACACTTCTTAACCTGGAGCAATATCAGAATTTAAAAAAACTGGAGCAGAGTGCCGTAAGGTGTTCCTTCGCTCAAAATGCAATGGGGCAGTGTGTACTGCGCGAAAACGTTTCAGGGTTCTTTTCAAAACCATCCGAAACTGTAATCCATGCTGTGTTGGCTGCCTTTCACGGCTCAGCCGGTGAAAATGGCTCCTTCCAGGGGTTATGTGAGACCTTCAACATCCCCTATACCGGAAGCGGTGTTATGGGGTCTGCTGTCGGGATGGACAAAGTGGCGGCAAAGGCTCTCTGCAGAGCCCATGGCATCAGCGTAGTCGAAGGGATCGACTTTTTCGAGTCAGACTGGATTGATCATGAGGAGGGAATTCATGGTAAGATTGAGACAATTGGATATCCGGTTGTCGTAAAACCAGTGCATTTGGGGAGCAGTATTGGGGTTGAGGTTGTTAAAAACCGGGACGAAGCCATTCGGGCTGTTGAAACCGCATTCCGGTACGACTCTCACGTACTTGTCGAAAAAGCTATCTCTCCGCTTATCGAAATTAACTGTTCTGTTTTAGGTACTCCACAAAAAAACCGCACCAGCGTTTGTGAACGCCCTGTTGGAGCCGAAGAGCTGCTCTCATTCCGCGACAAATATTTACGCGAGCAGGGAAACAAGGGGATGGCTTCGGCCGACCGTGTTATTCCGGCTGATATTGATAACGAACTTGCTTCAGCGATACGTGAAACCTCCGGAAAAATATTTAGCCTTTTCAATTGCAGCGGGGTTGCAAGACTCGACTTCTTGGTCGATTCAAATACACAACAATTTTACTTTAACGAAATTAACACCATACCCGGTTCTTTTTCGTTCTATTTGTGGAAAGAGAACGGACTATCATTTTCCGCACTCCTACAGGAACTTCTCGACATCGCTGAAGAACAACACCGACAGAAAAACGGGCGTATTCTCAGCTATGAAACAAACTTACTAAGTCAAAAAGCTGTTAAAGGCATGAAAGGCTTAAAAGGATCTAAATAACTTATGTCAAAAAAAATCAGAACACTTCTTTTGCTCATGCCTCTACTCCTGCTGCTTAAAGCATGTGGCACTACCGACACCGTAACCGTTGTTGCCGACGCCCCCCGATCCGGAGTCACTGAACGGGACACCCTTGATGACGATGATGAACACTTTCAGCATTTACGAATTGGGATTATCGATCCGGTAACCAATTTTGACCCCCTCTTTGCAGATAATTTAAGCACCATGCGGGTAATTTCGCTTATTTATGATGGCTTATTCACTCTCAACCGTGAGGGGGAGCCTGATGCTTCCCTTGTAAGTGAGGTTGAGATTTCCGAGAATGGACGCGAATATCTGTTTAAGCTCAAACCGGATCTCTATTATCATGACAGCAGGGCTTTTATGGCAGGTGTTGGGCGCAGATTACATGCCAACGACATTAAATGGGCATTTGAGCGAACAGCGCACTCAAATGTACCCCAATATGCTTCAGCTCTTTTAATGAATGTAGAAGGTTATCGCAACTATTTCCTGGAACAGAGAGAGGTATTCGATCGATCAAAACGTGTTCTGGAAGGCGTGAGCGGTATTGAAGTTATAGATCGGGAAACGATTCGTTTCCGGTTAAACCGGGAAGACCCTGATTTTCTGAAAAAATTGAGTTCACCATACTTATCTGTTTATCCACGTGAAGGGGTTGAAAGAGGTGAATTGGGGCTGAAATCAACGCCCGTGGGTACGGGCCACTATCAGTTCAGATCTGCTGAAGAGGGTACTATAATACTTTCGCTTAACGGCTCAGAAAATGCAAACAACAGAAGTGCCAGACCGGAGGTTAACCGGATTGACTTCATCCATGCATCTAACGAAGGTGAGCTTTTTCAGAAATTTAACCGGCATGAAATCGATTGGATACCTGAACTAGGTCCTCAAATATCCAATCAGGTAATTTCTTCGGATGAATCCTTAGTTTCCGCTTATCACAATCAATTCACCCTTGTTAAACAGGAAGCACAACGTCTTACCTCAATCTTTTTAAACAAAAACTCAACGGCTCAGACAGAGTGGCTGGCAAAAAGGCTGTCTGAGGCGGGTATTGATGAGATAGATATTCACGGCTCAATTTCGGTTGATCCGGATGGCCTGCCGGCTCTTGAAACCGAAGAAACAGATTTACAGCCCGATTCTGAATACTTTATTAGTTTTACGGATAATCTGACCGCAAGATATGCCTTATCAATCATGAACAGTCAGCTTTTAGAACCGGATGCATCCCTGGCGTTTTTCGATATACGGATTTCAACACCGGAAACTTCCTTTTTCACATCAGTGAGTGACTCATTTCACCACTCCTATCAAAGTAAACCGGATATTCCATGGCTTACTATTTTTACCCCGATATTTGGGCTGAATCATACCTATATTCGTGGTATTGAACCAACGATGGTACCCTGGAAAATTCATATAGAACCGATCAGGGTACAGGACTCTGAACGTCGCGAATCATGAAATTTTGCATCATTGCAAATCCTGAAAAGTATTCCGTTGAAGAACCTCTCAAACAGGTTATCGATTGGTGTGCCAAAAATGATGTAGGCGTATCTGTCTCGTTAAAACTGCATTCTCAGTTTACCAATGCCTTTAAAAATGTTTCTGCCTCAGTTCATGAAGAGGAGATAGAAATTATTGAAGGTTCAGAAGCTATTATCGCTATTGGGGGGGATGGGACCTTGCTTCACACTGCTCATTTAATCAAGTCGAACAGTAGTGTACCTGTACTTGGCATCAACACAGGCAAGCTTGGTTTTATGGCAAACATACAGCCCGATTTTATTGCAGAGGCTCTAAATCAGGTTATTAACAAAATGTATCTCCTTGATAAACGCACTCTGTTAAAGGCTGAAATGCCTTCAGGGAATTGTTACTATGCCCTGAACGAATTTCTGTTTACAAAAAGAGATACATCTTCCATGATCACGCTTGAGGCTGAATATGACGGAGTGTTTATTAACAGCTACTGGGCAGATGGGCTGCTGATCTCAACACCAACCGGTTCAACAGCCTACAACCTCTCGGCCGGTGGTCCAATTGTGCTGCCCAACACGCCGGTTATGGTACTCACACCCATCAATCCGCATACGCTTACCACAAGACCTCTTGTACTGCCTTCCAATCGTTCTTTGCGGATAGTGAGCGAAAACTCAACCGGTAACACTCTGTTTTCTTATGATGGCGTGATTTTGCCGGAAGAGACCCAACTCGATGTTACCATATCGGAAAGTAACTACTCAGTGCAGCTTATTCAGCTTCCGGGACAGAACTATTTTGAAACCCTGCGAAATAAATTGATGTGGGGAATGGATAAGCGAAAGGTTTAAGCCGGGAAGTTTAATTCTTCAATAACTCTCTTTTTTCCCATATCTTAGAAGTATATAAAAAAATTAATCTGTCCGTAATCAAGACCGGGTATTTAGCCTGAAGGACACAACTAACCTTAACGAATAATAGAGAATAGATATGAAAGTAACCGTAGTAGGAGCCGGAGGAAATGTAGGTGCAACTGTAGCCTACACTATAGCAGAACGTGATTTTGCAAAGGAAGTGATTATGGTTGACCTTGAACGAAAAGAAGGAGACAAAACATTTTACCCTTCAAAAGGGAGAGGCTTAGACCAGTGGCAAACAGCCCCGATTATGAATTTCGACACACGGTTGGTCGGTACTGTCGACTATGAGCGTACCAAAGGATCTGATGTTTGTGTAATCACTGCCGGTGTGCCGCGTAAACCGGGCATGAGCCGCGACGACCTGCTCGGAATTAATGGCAATATCGTAAAGAGTGTATCCGAAGAGCTTGTCAAACACTCTCCGGATACGATTATCATTGTGGTTTCGAATCCGCTTGATGTGATGACATATGCAGCACATGCTGCAAGCGGTCTGGATTCCAAAAAAGTGATGGGTATGGCCGGTATCCTTGATACCGCGCGCTATCGGGCTTTTCTGGCCGAAGAGCTGGATATATCCCCGAAAGATATCCAGGCACTGCTGATGGGCGGGCATGGCGATACCATGGTGCCGCTTCCAAGATATACTACCGTTGCGGGTATACCCGTTACTCAATTGATCTCTGAAGAGAGATTAAACGCAATTATCGATCGCACCAAATCGGGCGGTGGTGAAATTGTAGGCCTGATGGGTACCTCTGCCTGGTATGCGCCGGGTGCAGCAGCCGCACAGATGGTTGAAGCCATAATGCTTGATCAGAACCGAATTTTTCCGTGCTGCGCGCTTCTGAATGGCGAATACGGCATCAATGACCTGTTTATCGGCGTACCTGTTAAACTCGGGCACGGTGGAATTAAAGAAATTATTGAAGTTGAACTTGACGAATCAGAAACCGAACTTCTAAGATCATCAGAAAAAGCCGTCCGCTCAACAGTGGACGACTTCAAAAAGCTGATGGATAAATAAACAAACCGCAAATAAACGAAGACTGGCTCTTCACTACTTGCACTTTAACCCCAATTCGAGCAATCGGATTGGGGTTTTTTTATGTTTAAAAATCAATCGTTAGAAAATTGTAACAATTGCCCGGGCCGCTCGTCACATTTGCAGAACCAGAATAAATCTACGCACTGGTTATCTAAACGTGACTAACAATTGAATTCAAAATCAAATCGATAGAATTCGATACAAATCGACTAAAGCACTATAGCAATGATAGGTTACACAGAAGTGATTCAGGTAATGGGAGCCATGATCATATTTTCCATGATCATGTTGAATGCCAATCAAATGATACACCGGAACACAATTCTTCAGATTGACGGTGAGCTGGAGCAGGAAGTAATTTCATTGGGCCAGGAGATTATAGAAGAGGCCAGATCAAAAAGTTTTGACCAGGTAACGGTGAACACGACGGCCCCTCCAACCCTAATTCCGGAAGGGTTTACACCTGCCGGACAACTCGGGGCCGACGCAGGTGAAAACACCCGATACGACTTTAATGATTTTGATGATTACGACGGCTGGGAACAGGTTGTAACTACTGCGCATGGAGAGTTCAGCATCAATGTTGATGTTTTCTATGTGGATGAAGTAAACTTTGAGAGAATCAATACGCAATCTACGTTCAAGAAAATTGAAGTAACTGTTATAAGTGAATTTTTACGAAGCGGTGATGAACCAAGAACCTACCAATTAGAGTTCATCCGCAACTATTACGCAGACTAATCCTGACATCTAAGAAAGAGATCCAATCATGAACTTAGGACTGATTACAAGCTACATTATCGCCGGTTTCATTTTTATCGGTATTTCCATGGTGAATATCAGCCTGCAGAGCAGCAGTTCCGAACTTGCCATCACTCAAATCACCAGAAGCCATGTTTCCAACATTACGGAGATTCTGAACGATGATATTTCAAATATGGGCTATGATGTAGATCAAACCACAATGGAAACCAAAGGTGTTATTCTTGATTGTAAACTCCCCCATAGAATCAGTTTTTACAGTAATATTTATGGCGACCCCGACAGCACTGCCAGAAAAATTGAATGGCGGTTTTTAAAAGATGAAGTACTGCCGGATGCCAAAAATGAACAACACCGTGCGCTGGTCCGAACCGTATACGACTCTGACAGTGGAGCTGTACTGGATAAAACTGAAATAAAGGTCGGTATTACAAAGTTTCAGATTCGCTATTTCGATACCGTTGGCAAACCGGTTGATGAGAGTCTCCCCTCCGGTGGTGGCTGTTCCGATATTACAGACGTGAAGCAGATTCATATCGAACTAGAAGTCCAAAGCCCGGAAAAAGTTTACAACCGCGCTGTGGGAGAGGGAAGGTATATCCGGTCTGTTTGGGATAAACGATTTACCCCCATTAATTTAAATCTATAATTTTAAAAAGGAGCGCCATGGGCAGAGCAATGTTAATTATTTGTGCCGGGGTATTAATTGCAATGGGTTTCGTTTCAATGAGTACCACAAGCACCTCTAAAATGCTGATGCAACAAAATATTGAGTATGCCGAATATACAATGGCGAAAAATGCTGCGCATACAGCTATTCAAATTGCCATGCAGAAGATCAACAAGGATGATGACTGGCCAAACCGGCATGGTGAAAATTCACCATGGATCACAACCATTCAGGGGCTGGAAGTAAGACTCCATGCAGAGTTTGAAGAAAATGACTACTGGGAGACCGGTAATCATGATCTGCTTTGGTTTTATTCAAAAGCCCAGCTTGGCGAATCGTTTGGTGGCAGGCTTGTTGAAGTAATGAGCCATTACCAAATGCGGCCATTTTTTGAACTGGTTCCTGATTTTAAAGGTGCACTTCAATTGCCCACTGGCATTGGAGACTTTAATGTAGATGGGGCAGCACATGAAATAAACGGCACTCCTCCCGCAGAGAGCGGCTGTGCAGTTGATGACACAAAACCGCCCATTGTGGTGAATTCGGTCGAGACGAAAGATAAAATTAAACTTGAAGATCCAAACCTTGACGGTGCTATAGAAGTTGATCCTTCATTAAACTATGAGCCAACGGACGAACTTATAGAGCGTTTGCATAACTCAATTAATGCTACCTTTGTAAATTCGGAGTACAGCAGCGAGCTTGGAACTGCAGAAAACCCCGGCGTATTTTTTGTAGATGGAGATGTAAAGCTGACCGGAAATCAAAGCACCGGATATGGTATTATGGTAATCCGTTCGGGCGGAAATCTGGAATATGAAGACGGTACGCTGAGCGTTGCGGGTAATTTTACCTTTAACGGACTCATAATTTTTGAAAATGCGTACGACTTTGACGGCAGGGGCACACCCACAATCAATGGATCAATTTTAGTTGGCAGCACTGATGATTATACCGGTGACCCCATTGACATCGACCTGGGTGGAGATATTACGATTAATTATGACTGCCTGGGAGAAAAATATGCTAAAATGGCGGCTGATAATGCCGTTCAGCAAAATAAATACACAAAACAAGTATCGACCGAGAATGTAAGATTTAACTAAACGATTCCGTATTTCACTTCAAATTTCAATCTGTTAATCTAAACCCCAATCCGAGCCATCAGATTGGGGTTTTTTTTATGCAGAAAAGCTTAATAAAGAAATGTGTAACGAAAGATTAAACCAAACGTCTTTATACTGTATTCATGTCTCAACTGCTAAAGTTCTAAAGGTTGAAACCTGGGTTTGAAACAAATTTACAGAGTCGAAACTTCCAAGCTCTGTCAAATAACGTACAGAACATATGATAGGATACTCTGAGGTTTTACAAACCATGGC
>Ga0207421_10003570_pt1 | contig 18444 bp, 18 predicted proteins | sample SodLakKL_010_SED_4_FD_187542 | JGI IMG/M metagenome (GOLD analysis project Ga0207421, IMG submission 187542) | Alkaline sediment microbial communities from Lake Tanatar, Kulunda Steppe, Russia - 8KL_010_SED (SPAdes) (version 2) | ecosystem: Environmental > Aquatic > Non-marine Saline and... | reverse complement strand
CGCAATAACAGGTATCGTTTTCAGCGCCGCCATCTTTTTCCTGGTCAAAGACCAGGAACTTCTGCCCTCAAGCCCTCAACATAAAGACACACAATGAAAAGTAAAGGGGGGAATTGCCCAATACTTTCCCCCTCTAAAAGGGTCAAGGACAGGGTTTTCCTATACAGAAGTGTGCGTATCCGGAAATTTAACCTTCCTTCCGCCTGAGCCCTAAAACAAATCCACCCACAAACAGAAACAGGCCCGCTGCAGAAAAAACAAGGGGAGCCGTATACATCCGGGAAGCCGTGTGTTTCACAGCAGCCGTTATCGTTTCATTCCCCAGGGGAGTTCCTTCCACCAGCCCGCTAAGCATTGGAAGTAAAATAACGTTTTCGGCCAACAGCACTCCCGAGAAAAAAGTAATCCCTGAAAAAAGCGCCGAAACTCCAAGCCACTTTAATCCTCCGGCCGGGCCCGCCATCAGGCAGCTTAATATAAAAATAAGGGCAAAAACAGCATAAAACAGGTAAGGAAAATAAAAATGAAAGGTCTGTACTCCTGAAATGATCTTTTCCACTTCAGGGGTCAATTCTTCCTGCACTTTCTGTCCCAGATCAATTTTTCCCGGCAGATCCAGCATTTTTTCGTTTTCTTCCGTAGCAGTCCCCCCTACAGCTGCTGTTAAGCGCTCTTTAAACTCCGGCTTAACCAGGTCCATCCTTTCCCTGGGCACTCCGGCTTCTGTTAGCTCTTCTTCTGTTACTTCATTAATCCTTCTTTCCAGGTTTTCCATAAAGCTCTCCCGGAGGTCACCCGTATCTATTACCACTGTCAAGGTTTCCTTTTCTCCCCTGGCCAGCTCCAACACATCTTCAACAATTAACAAAAACTGTTCCCTTAGCCAGGAAATCTCTACGGTCTTCTGGAGAGCATCGGATACAATAGTTTCCAGAAGGGACTCCCACTCCGGTATCATTTCCTCTACATCTTCTTCATTTAATTCCGGGTATTCCTCTTGTGGATCCATCTCCGGTTCAATTTCTTCTACTGCTTCCCGAAGATATTCTTCTTGAATTACCTCTCCATTTCCCCACAAAGCTTTATAGTAGGACAAGCTAAAAACCGTATTTTCTGCGCCGACCCCCAGCAGGTAAAGCCAGCCTGTGATAACCAGCGAAATAGAAACAGCCACAAGTAGAACAATTTTTAATGCTTTCATTATTTCACCGCCATTTCGTATTATTCTGTTATTAATATATTATTGGTACTGCCCGGGTTTAAAATATACCTTTTTATACCAGGCCATCCTCCGTTGAATAATTCTCTACGCGTCTTTTTTTTCCTGCACTAAATTATTATTATGTGTATCTTGTTTGAACAGGTGAGCCGTGCCTCCGAAAAACTTACCGTTTCCCATAGATAGAATGTATCATGTTGCTTACACTTCCTTCCTGCAGGGTAAAGGTAACATAATAAAGGCCCCGGTCCATCTGCCCCGGCTGGATGCACACAGTCCTTCCCAGTTGCTGCACCCAAATATTCCCGTTACATTCAGGTGCTTCGTGAATATGGCCGTGGACCGAAAGCAGCGGCTGTTTTTCCCAGAGAAACTCGTAAACTGCCGGGCTGCCTACCCTGTCTCCACTGCCGCAAAGATCAAAATCTAAATAAGCAGGCGGTCCGTGAATCAGCCATATGGAGTTGGAAATATCTTTTAACTGTTTGGCCATGCTTTCCAGCGATTCCTGTATTGAAGGCTTGCGTGAAAGGTATTCTTTTAAATCAGGTATTTCCTCGATTTCATTTTTGTAGTTAATATGTACAGGAGAGCCAAGCTGAACGGGAGCAGTATAAACTTCAACCGCTCTTTCCGGGGCTACCCAGTGTTTGTACCCGAATGGATAGTCCCTGACCCAGGGGCAACCACAAAATTCATACCCCTTTATTTCTTTAACCCTGTCCGACACATAATGCCAGAGCCCTTCTTTATCCCCTTTTTCCATTTCCGGCACGGCCAGTTGATTATCATCGTTTCCCGGGATAAAAACCATTTCCGCTCCTGTCTTCCTGATAGCCTCAACATACTCTCTAAGCGTGGGAAGAAAGGAAAGCTGTTCCAGGATACCGTTTTCTTTGGGCAGCAAATCACCTGCAACAGCTACCAGCTCCGGGGTTTCTTCTTTCACTGCTTCTATCAATTCACCCCACTTGCTTTTTGCCTGGTGAATATCCGCCAGAACCATAATTTTCATAATCATTACCACTCCTTAATCACCAAACTATCTACGGGAAATTTAATTATATATCAACTTTTTACTCAGTGTCCAGCTCTTCTTTTAGCTGCTGGGAACTTTCCAGCAAGTTTTGAGCCAGGGTGGAAAGCTCCTCCGTAGCAGCCGATTGTTCCTGGGTTACCGAGGCCAGGTTTTCCCCGGAACTCATAATTTCCCTGATATTGCCAGCAATCTCGCCGGTGCTTTCCGCTATACTGCTGGCATTGGCAAGAACATTTTCCAGTTCATTGCTGGTTTCATTAATCATGCGGGCGTTATTTTCCACTGCAGTAGCTCCCGAATTTATAGACTCCCTTGCCCCGGTAGAAAGCTTGGCTCCTTCCTCCACTGTACTTGTTATCTGGTCCACCAGTTCAGCAGTCTGGTCAGAAAGCTTGCGCACCTCGTCGGCAACAACGGCAAACCCCCTGCCGGAATGCCCGGCGCGTGCCGCCTCGATAGCGGCATTTAAAGCCAGCAAGTTGGTCTGATCGGCAATGTCCCTGATCTGAAGAACAATTTTCATGATTTGCTCGGACTGAGTCAACAGGGCCTCCGTGCTTTCTTTAATCTGCTCCATAGCCCGGGTTATCTCGTTTGTGCTTTCCTTTAGCTTCTCCAGGTTTTCCTGTCCGGTTTTAGCCCGCTCCGAAACATCTTTGCTGCTTCCGGATATCTGGTCTATCTGGTCCGTCGATTCTTGCAAATTGGCCGACAGCTCGTTTGCAGTAGAAGCAATATCTTCTATAGACGAGTTTATCGATGCTGCCGAATCCGCAACTTTCTGACCTACCTCCTGCACGGTTACCGCATTCTGCCTGGATTTTTCCAGGACACCGGAAAGCTTGTCCCCTATTGCATGGGCTTTTTCTTCCGCATCTATTACAAAATTTAATACCTGGATACCCCTCTTGTTGATTACAAATATAGTAGCGGAAACCACAATTAAACTTAACATTCCCCCGGCAGTCTCCCGCACCTCCAGCTTTTCCATGGGCTCCGACAGTATCACTGCCAGATGACCTATATTGGCTATCGCCACAAAAACTCCCAAAAGTTGCTGGTTGTTGTAAAGAAAACATAAAAGAACCGGGAAAAACCACAGGGCTGCCAAAAACTCGCCTCGACCGCTTACCACTACCGTCATCACCGAAGCAAAAAGGCCACAGAAAATCAGCGCATACTTTATCCACCAGCCCTCGAAACGGTAATAAGCCCAGGTAGCAGCCACGTAAGGTATCAGCACCATCCCGTAAAGTATGGGCAACAACTCTGAGTCGGCCCCTCCCACTCCTAAAATATCCAGAACCGTAAGCCCGATAACCCCAAAAATATAATACACCCACACCGTCTTTAAAGTTAACTGATTGGCATTTTTCTCATTTTCAAGATAAAATTCGTTAGCCGACGCTGCATTCACATAAAACCCTCCTTCAAAATATTTGTAGCAAAATATTTAAACTGCCCGGTTCGGGCAAGATGAAAGGTGAACTTAACCCCTGTGCCAAAAACAAGATAATCACGATGTTGGAGTGCCACACATGTGTAACGAAAATTCAGAGGCAGCACAACGAAGGAAGTTTATCCCCTGGCACAAAAGAAAATGCCCGGTGAGTAGTTTCAAAAGGTGAACGAAATTAAACGACCTGCTACCACAATACTGGCAAGAATTCTTATTATAAATTATAAGCGGAGTAATCTTGATCTTCAAGAAAATTCGACTGTTTTTGTAAAAGGAGATCCAGATAAGAGGTGAGAAATAATGAAAATAATGGAGGAGGAAGAGGATAAGGTAATTAAAGCTGTAAGTAGTAGAATGGGAAAATACACAAGGAAGAATTGGGAAGGTACACGAGGAGGTGCACATGGAAAAATACAAGGTGCATGAAACTAAAGATACAAGCTACGATTACGAAGTTAAAAGGAAACCAGAAAACAACAACACCCTGGGTGTTATTTCACTGGTAACCGGCATTCTGGCTATTATTCTTTATTTCTGCTGTATAGGCCTGGATTTCCTGTTGGGCATCATTGCATTGATCACCGGGATAATTGGACATAAAGAAGGCCAGGATTATGCCCTGGCCGGTATGATCCTGGGTATTGTGGTATTGTCATTATATCTTATGTTGTTTTTGGGTATTTTTGCCTTAACGGGGATTTCTACTATATTCGCCTTATTTTAATTATGTTTCAGAGCACCGACCCTGTTACTACACTGCTTCCTCCGACATGGAAGATAGCGTCTGGCGCAGCAAGTTTTCCAGTGCCTCCGGCAGTCCCTGTATTCCCGCCTGCATGAAACCTTGAACCACTACGCTTACAGCTTCGTCCTTGTTAAATCCCCGGCTCATCAGGTATTCTACTACTTCTTCACTTACCGGGCCTACCGCTGCTTCATGGGAAAGGTCCGCCTGAGGCGCACCTTCCACCCACAGCTCGGGCACCGCATTCATTTCCGATTCTTTGGACAGCAGCATTCCACGGCACTCCAGGTGCGCTTGAACATCGTTACTTCTGGCCTTTAAACGCCCACGCATCATCACCCGGGAACCATCGGTACTTAAAGCCCGGCTAATGGATTCTCCCCGGGTTCCCTGCCCATTCAACTCTATTACCGAACCGAGATCCAGCTCAGAATTTTCCTGCCCGTACACTATAGTATTAAAGCGGCTGCGGGAACGATCTCCCTCCAGCACGCAACGAGGGTAAGCCTGAATGGAACGAACCGGCTTTAGCAACAGGTAGTTGTTTACAAAAGTAGCGTCTTCCTCTACCTTCACCCCCGTGCGGGCGCGAACATCGAAATCTTCGGCCCAGTTATGCACCATGGTAAAAGTCAGGTGAGCACCCTTTTTAATAAAAAACTCCGAAACTCCCAGGTGAGAACCTTGCTTTACTTCCGGGCTTACAGTGCACCCGGTAATAATCTGGGCCTCGGAACCTTCTTCAGCCAAAATAATATTATGCACCCTCTGGCTGGCCCCGGCTTCGTCCAGCAAAAGGCAGGATTGAATGGGTTGATCCAGCCTGGCCCCCGGGAGTATTCGCATAAAATAACCGCCTTTTCCCCACAATTCCACGGCAGCTGTATATTTATCCATATCCACGGGCACCATACTCCACCAGTAATCCCACAGCCAGGGATACTCCTGCAGCGCATCTTCTATACACATGATTTCAACTTTGCCCTCGTAAGCGTCCTGTACCCGGGCATAAATAGCAGAATCTCCCTTTTGAAAGTACGATCCCGATCTTTCTTTTTCCGCAGTGTTCATGCCCGCCAAAAGAGAGGCTTCCCTTATTCTCCTATCCAGGTTTTTTAGTGATTCCAAAGGGGCTTCTTCCACAGTAGAGACCTCAGAGGAGAGATCCAGGTCGGAACCATAAGCCGCCTTCTTATCTAAAGCCTGCCGCGCCTTATTCTGAAGCTTAGATTTTTTTTCTTCTATTCCGTGATTTGACATTCCAGGCACCCCTCAAATCCGTTTTGGTTAACTTCTTCAAAGAGATCACGCGGATTACCCGCACAGGTAATAGAGCCCCTCACCAGAACATAACCACGATCGGCATTCAAATAATCCATAATATGCCCGGTATGGGTGATGACCAGCGCAGCCCTTTTTTTCTCGATTTCCCGCGGTGATTTGAGCAGCCTTTTTAAAGCTTCCCCGATTATTACTATGTTATCCAGGTCTACCCCTGATTCCGGCTCATCCACTAAAACCACCTTGGGGTCCTGCACCAGCAGCTGCAGAAGCTCGGAACGCTTCATCTCTCCACCGGAAAAGTTTTCGTTTAAGCCGCGCTCCAGGAGGTAGCCGCAGTTTAAACTCTCAATTTTCTCCTCCATTTCATCGGTTCCATGCTTCTCTCCGGTTATTTGCAAAATTTCCTGCAGGGAAATCTCCGGAACCGCCGGCGATTTTTGAAGGGCGATGCCCATCCCCAGGCGGGCCCTCTCATCCACGCTCAGGTCGGCAATATTCTGCCCGTCCAACAGGATTTCCCCTTCTACTTCGGCTCCACCCATACCCATAATAGCTTTAAGTAAAGTCGTTTTTCCCGAACCGTTAGGCCCCAGCAGAATATGGGTTTCACCTCGAGGAATTACCAGGTTAATATTTTTTAAAATTACTTCACCTTCCACCTTAACTGTTACATCGCGAAGTTGCAGCATATATATCAATTCCTCCCCGAATTTTATGGTAATACAACCAACCCGGCTCCTTACCAGTTTTCATCTTCTTCTTCAGTCTCCTCTTCCAGGGGAATATTGACGGCAGGAGAATCAATTAAATCTACAAGTTTATGCGAAGAGGTGACAAAATTTATATTCTGTATTTCTTCCCCAGGCATGGTCATATTACTGATACCTATTACCACGCCCCGCTTGTTCAGAACCGGGCTACCGCTGCTGCCCGTAGATACAGGGGCAGTCATTTGAATGAATTCGCCCCAACCTTCCAGGTACCGGTTCTCGTAACTCACAATTCCATCAGACATGCTGTACTTCATACCCCCGGGATTACCAATAACAAAAACCTCCTGCCCTACCGTGACATCTCCCGAACGATCTAAGGGCAACTCGGGAAGATTCCAGGCATCAATTTTTATCAGGGCAAGATCCGTTCCCCGGTCGTAGTTAACAATTTTCTCCGCATCGTAGACAGTACCGTCGTACAATTCTATTTCAATTTCCGTACCTCCTTCCACCAGGTGATAATTGGTGGCAATAACGCCTTCTGAATCCACTACAAAACCTGTGCCATCTACCCGGTTGTCTACTTTCAAATAAACTACCGAAGGCGCCACTGATTCATATATCTGCTCCGCATGCATTTCTGTAGGCTCGTGGTAAACCATATTTTCCAGCTGATACTTTACCCTGGCACCCAGTGCCTGCTCACCGCCTAACAAACTTACCCGGTTTATAAGCGGCTTACGTTCTTCCAGGTACAGTTTCGGGTTCTCTTCCAGCTTACTGGTAGAAGTAAGTAACACAGGAGCTTCATTTTTCGCCGCCAGTACTGCACCGGTCAAGGAATCCGGAAACAGGTCGCTGCGGCTTATATAGTAATGCTCCGAGTTGGGAAAAAATTCGGAAGCCACTGCAACCGAGGTTCCTACAAAGTCAGTACCGGCTATACGGCGGGCTTCCGGCAGTTCTTCTAAAACCACCCCGGAAACGGATTCGCTGCTACCTACCACCAGGGTCTCTTCTATCTCCTGTTCTTCCAGGAAAGCCCGGGTAGACTCGGGAACTTCGTTTTGACGTGTTAACAAAACCGGGATTTCCTCCCTGGCGGCATAGGGAGCACTTACCAGTGCATCCTGGAAAGTAGTACCCGCGGCCACCACAGCTTTATCGCTGCCCCCCAGAGTTTCTGCAATTTTTACTGCGGTTTCATAGCGGTCTTCCCCGCCGTACCGATCCACAGAAAGACCCATGGCTTCTACTTCCTCTTCCAGGTCAGTAGATAAAGCTTCTTCCCCGCCCAGAAAAACAGCATGCCGGGCCCCCAGACGGTTAATTTCCTGTTCCGTCAGGGGATTAAGACCTTCACCGGGGGTTAAAAGGACCGGTGCATCCAGCCGGTAGGCCAGCGGAGTACTTGATAGCGCATCCGGGAAATCATCCTGTCTGCTTATCAAAACATGATCACTGCGGTTCCACCCGCTCTGGCTAATGCGCACTGCTGTCTCGTAACGGGTTTCCCCGTAGACCCTTTCTACCAGGGAATCCGCTGATACAGTGCTGGAAAAAATCACGGCCAGGGTTATTACGGACAACATTAATATTAAAACCAACCTGCACTTCATAAAACCCCTCTCTCTCCTTGTCAGAAATTATGTAACTATCAATTCAATAACTTTACACCATACCTTACAATTACCTGAATTTAATTGTCATGCCAAAAACACGGGTATTTTTTATACCTTGACCAGACTGCAACCGGACTGCCGTTTATGTTTACAGCGTTAATTTATAATATACACTATACACTGCTAACGCACCTCAGTCAAATTACAGATAAAAGCAGCAGCATCTTCCAGAAACATATTTTCTCATTTATTTTCTTTCTTGTTAATTCTTTTAAAATCCCGGGTTAATGCAAAGCCTGCCTGTCCAGGTTTTAATCTTCTTCCGCTGGTGAAAAATCCATAAACCAGCTTCCAAAATCCACTTTGACTACCTCCGGGCCTTCCCCCGGGGTCAATTCTACATATTTTATAACCTTATAACCAGGACCGTAATACTCCGCCGAACCGCCGTCATCGTACTTTACCAGGGGAACTGCAAAAACAGGAGCTTTATCTCTTTGGGCCAGCATACAATCAACTGCCAGGACAGCCAAAAACACTACCAGTAATATAACTGCAGCTATTTTGATTTTTTTCATATACCAGGAACCTCCCGGGTTGTCTTTCCACGGTTAATTATAATTATATCATGTCCCCATTTAAATAAAACGGCCGGAAAGTCCCACTTCCCGGCCGGATTCATTTTTCGGTTACTGGTCATTCAAGTCCCAGTGCTACTTTCACCAGGTCTTGCATCCTTCCATCCCTGGGGCTTTCCGTGTACAACTCCAGCAGCATCTTTTCCCCGCTTTCAATCTCTTCAGGCACTTTTATTTCTTCCTCAAAATATCCCCAGTCACCCATGGCACCACTGGTTATACCGCTTTTAATTTCTTTCTTGTCATCCTCCTTTAGTAGCAAGCGGTAATGCACCGTTCCTTCAAACACGTTGGCAACACCTTCCAGGTTAAACTCACGGGAAACCTCCGTCTCCGGCTCGGGAGAAAAAACCTTTATGCTGTTAGACTCTGCTACAGGCGGGAATAAAACCTCTATCCCTTTTAAGCCAGGCACATATTTCTCATCGCCTTTTGCCATAAAATCCACCGGCAGACCCGTGGCTTCCAGCTCTTTCAAGTCGTAGGGGCGGGTAATAACCTGAGTTACCGGCTGATCTTCAGCAGGAGCAGTAAATTCCGCGTAAACAGTAAGCCTATCTTCCCCTTCTACTACCTCGGTAATTTCCACCTCGTACCCACCGGTATTCTTTTTCCCGTAGGTTACCAGTATATACAGCGTACCATTGTCCTCTACCGCCTGCCCCAGCCGGATATTACGCGAATAATCCACCCATTTGTCCACTTCAACAGGCAGGCCTTCTTCTTTTTGATCTCCGTCTAAATCTTCCCCGGTTTTATTATTATCTATTTCCTCTTTTTCCTTTTGTTCCCCTTCTTTATCCTCTTTATCCTCTTTATCCTCTTCTATCCGGTTATTTTCATCATCATTAACCGGGGGTATCAACTCGTTCTTTTCTTCCCTGTTTTCTTTATCTGATGGCCTTGTTTTTCCCGGGTCATCTTCTTCACATCCACCTGCTTCAAAACCCACTACTGCAACCAACAAAATCACTGACAGAGCAGTAAATAAAGTAAACAGCCTTGATTTCAACACAGACCCTCCTAACTGTAACCTTGCTCTTAAAATTAATTTTAATTAACCAGAAAAATATTTTCAAGTTAATGAGCATATAATTCCTTTTTCCTGGCCTATCCTATAATTTAGAGTCTATTGTATCGGCTTTGGTTCCCTTGTAAATTAAAAGTTTACTTAACCGCCCGAAAAAATTCCGGGTTCTTTTTTATGATTTTGTACACATTTTCCAGGAAGTCCCCGCCGGCATAACCCACCACCAGGGCCATGCTCAAAGGCATCTCTTCCATTTCTTCAAACACCGCCAGTCCTACATCCTGGGTTACCCAGGCGGAAGCAAAACCTATAATTCCGGATATTAAAACCATCCCCGCAAAATAGTAAGGCCTTATTTCTACATCCTTATAAGACTGCATGTACTTTATAAGGCCCACCGCTCCCCTGCATATCCCGCCAATAAAACCCAATAAAAAAAATATCATGGAACTCCACCTCCCGCCCGCTTTTAATTTTTCATAGTGTTAAATACACAGGTGTTGGTATAAATTTCTTTTTTTCTTTATTTTCTTTTTCGAGGTAGGGCCGTGTTTTCCCTTTTAATTATAGAAAATTTGTAATTAATTTAAGAACATTAGTTAAAGTAAACATAATATACTTCCTTTAGCGCCAAAAATAGATTTACTACAGTTAAAGGAACTGGGGTTTAAGCGTAGAAATTAATATTACCGTTGTTTTAAGGAGGACCCAAATGGCCGCTTTTCCTCTTAACCTGGAAAGGGCGCATAAAAACCTGTTAACCAACCTGACCGAACTGGTGCGCATAGATACCAGCAACCCGCCAGGTAACGAAACCAGGGCGGCTCAATATATTCAACATATATTCCAGAGAGAAGGCATCTCCTGTAAACTGGCCGGGCCCAATCCGGACCGCTGCAGCGTCCTGGCCCGTATTAAAGGCGGAGACGATCCTCCACTTATGCTTTTATCTCACCTGGATGTAGTGCCGGCACGGGCCACAGAATGGAAATACCACCCCTTCGGCGGAGTTGACGCCGGCGGTAAAATATGGGGGCGCGGCGCCATGGATTGCAAAAACCTGGCCGCCCTGTGGGTGTCTTTGATGATCGAAATTAAAAGAGAAAATATCCCTTTAAAAAGGGACATAATATTTGCAGCCACGGCAGACGAAGAAATGGGCGGGGAAAAAGGTATAAAGTGGCTACTGGAAAATCATCCCCGGGAAATGAATGCCGGTTTCTGCCTGAACGAAGGAGGTGGCTGGTCCTTCCAGGTTAATAACAGGGAATACCACCTGCTCAATACTGCAGAAAAATCTGTGTGCTGGCTTAAATTAACTACACACGGCACCTCGGGGCATGCTTCAATCCCCACTTCCCGCAGTGCCATACTTGATCTCGCTTCCATATTAAATATAATTGGGAACACCTCCCTACCCATGCATCTGACTTCAACTGCGGAAGCATTTATAAAAGGATTGGCTCAAAAGCAACCATTCCCCTTTTCTTCTATAATAAAACTAATCGGCAACCGTACCTTTTCTGAAAGAATGCTCAAGCAAAGCCTGGGAAATACTTACGAAGCAAGAGTCGTAAGAGCCATGCTGCGCAACACGGCCACTCCCACGAAGCTGAAAGCTGGTTATAAAAGCAACGTGATCCCTTCCTCTGCTTCCGCTGAGCTGGACGGACGCATTTTACCCGGCCAATCCCCGGATAATTTCATAAAAGAAATACAGGAACTGGTAGGTGAAGAGGTGGAAATAGAAAAGATTAGATCGGGCACACCTTCGGAAACTTCCCCCCAATCGGTAATGTCTTCTATTATACGGGAGGCCCTGAGGGAATGCCGTGGAGAAACTGAGGTAGTTCCCTTCCTGCTTCCCGGGGCTACCGATGCCCGCTACCTGCGTTCCCTGGGCATCGGCGTTTATGGTTTTTTCCCCATGCTCCCCGGTGAAGATTATCACCTGGCCCACGGTATCAACGAAAACATTTCCATCAAAACCCTGGATTTTGCGCTACAGGTAATGTGGAAAGTTCTGGACGGCTACTGTTTCGCTTAAACGCACTAAATATGGTTTATTGCCTCTACAGACCTCTACCATGAAAGACCAAAGACCAAAGACCAAAGACCAAACTAAATAACCATCCCCGGCGGCTTGTATGGTTACAAGCCCCAGCATTAATACTGAACTTAACTATCCCATTTACTTATAAAATGCTCCAGTATCTTCTCATCAAGCTTCCGGGAAATTTGTAAAATTTCTTCAGTGACACCTCCTTCACGGAGAAAAGCTTTTTCCATTTCCCCTCTTAAATTGTTAATCTCACCGTCTAAATTTTGGTATTTACTCCTTTTAACCTTACTCATCATTACCCCCAACCATTCTTTCCAGTATTGTTTTGCCCGGCACAGAACACAGCTCATGGTAAATATTGCCGCAATATACTATAAAGTGTCACTACCGGGTAATTTTTTGCACCTTGTGGTTATAAACAACCACTGTGCACTGGTTTACAACTATTTTTTCTACAAGTTACCATACTTATCCTTCCATGTAAATCAATTTGTTAAAACTGCTAACAATTTGCAAACAAATGCGGAAAAACCTGCACTGTATGCCTATGCTTAAAGCTTTATTTGTCATTTAATTTCGAATTTTTTCATGGCTCGCTACCCTGGTAAAACACCCGGACTCCAAGGAAGCAGGGTGACAAGCTAAAGGTTTGTGTCATATGAATATGAAAGTAGTAAACCAGTCCAGGAGAAGAAATCAAAAAAAGGGTAAGAAAAAAAGAGCACCATTTGTAAAAAATAGGCCCGGGAAACAAGCCCGGGTTGCTACTAAACAGCCTAAGATGGTTTGTTTACAGTTTTCATCGTTCAGCAGCTTTTGCAGCTGGAACTGCTGCAAGGGGCACATCCGCCACCCCCTGCTCCCGGCGAACTCTTCTCCCCGCCGGACATGCTAAAAGCAGAAAACACCTTGGGTGATAATGTAGAGCACCGGGGACAGGGTGCTTCTTTCTGCAGGGAACTCACCAGTTTTTCAAAACGTTGCCGGCATTCAGAACAGTAATATTCGTAAAGGGGCATACTTAATAATCCCTCCTCCCGCTTTTTGTTGTTTTTGTTTAGTAGTAACTTCCCAGGCACTGGTTATAGTAAGGCCTGTTCCTCCCTGCCTGCGTGGTCACTTTTTAGCCACTTATTTCTAACTTATTTCTTCGTGGGATCCTTTAAATCCCTTTCTTTAAGCTCCACAAAGTTGGTTTCTATAATTCCTTCCAGCTGGCTTACTTCTTGCTGTACTTTTTCCGTTACCGGGTCGTCCACCTGCAAAACCATAACCGCTTCACCACCGATTGACTTCCGCCCTACCTGCATTGTGGCAATATTTATGCTCCTGTCTCCCAAGAGTGAGCCTACCCTCCCGATAACCCCTGGCTTATCCTCATAGGTACATACCAACATATACCGGGAGGGAACCACTTCAATACGATAGTCCCCTATCTGCACTATACGCATATCCTCCTGACTAAACAAGGTACCGGAAAGAACGCGCTCCTCTCCACTTTCAGTTACGATAACCGTAATTAAATTGGCAAAGTTATCTACATCGCTGGAAAAAGTTTCTTTTATCCGTATTCCCCGGTTTTTAGCTATATACCCGGCATTAACGAAATTTACCTGGTCTCCCATGATTACCTGCAGTAGGCCAATCAAAAAAGAGGTGGTAAGTGGCGTTACCTGTTTGCCGGCAATTTCACCGCTATACTGGACCTCTACCTCGTCTACGGCTCCTCCGTAAAGCTGCATGTAAAAGCTGCCCAGCATCCTCATTAAAGGCATAAACGGTCTTACCTCGCTAACTACTTCCGGCATCAGGGTTGGCATATTAACCGCCGTTACCGCCGATTCTCCTTCCAGGGCTTTTAAAACTTGTTCCGCTACCTGCATAGCCACGTTAACCTGCGCTTCTTCAGTGGATGCACCAAGGTGAGGCGTCAGGACAACGCTGTCCAATTCCAGCAGGGGAATGTCCTGCGGGGGTTCTTCCTCAAACACATCCAGGGCCGCACCTGATATTTTTCCCTCTTTAAGGGCATGGTACAGGGCCTCTTCATCCAGGAGCCCTCCCCTGGCACAGTTTATAATACGGGCCCCAGGCTTTATTATTTCCAGTTCTTCCCTGGATAAAAAGTGATACGTGGCGGAAACCAAAGGAAGGTGCAGGCTTACAAAATCCGACCGGCGTAAAAGATCCTCCCAGGAAGTTAATTCTACTCCTGTATTCTCAACTTTTTCTGGAGATACGTAAGGGTCATAGGCCAGTATTTTCATGCCCATGGCCCGCGCCATTCTTGCTACTTCGCCACCTATACGCCCCAACCCCAACAAGCCGAGAACTTTCTGGTTAAGCTCTACTCCGGTAAAGCGCTTGCGTTCCCATTTTTTCTGTTTAACCGAATTGTCAGCTCCCGGTATGTTACGAGCCAGGGAAAACAACATGGCCAGGGTGTGCTCCGCCGCAGATATTGTATTTCCCTCGGGTGCATTAATTACCATGATCCCTTTTTCCGTAGCTTTTTCTACATCTATATTGTCCACCCCTACCCCGGCTCTACCAATTACCTGGAGGTTAACGCCTTTTTCTATAAGGGAAGCGGTTACCCGGGTTCCGCTGCGCACAATAAGGGCATCGTAATCGCCAATAATTTCCTTCAGGCTGCTTTCATCTCTCCCCGTGCAAACATCCACATGGGCCTTTTTTTGCAAAACCTGCAAACCCTCCTGGGAAAGGGGATCCGTTACCAGAATCTTCACCGCCTTCACCTCCACCAGAGCAATAAATTGTATATAAATTGTATTTAAATTTTATTGTAAAGCATTTGTTTATAAAAGAAAAGCCCCCGGGTCAAAAGGGAATACCAGTTATTTTAATCACTTATTTTATCTTATTCTACTTGTTTACTTTATTCTACTTAACTTTTTCCACTACCTTCCCATGCTTCGCTGCTTTTTTCATTTTTAATAGAGTTTAATAGAGAATGAAGGGAAAACAGGAAAGAAAGGTCGAATAAATAAAAGGGGAGGTGTATCCCGTGGATATATGGACAATTACAGGCCTGCTGGTAGCAATTATTTTTTTTATCCTGGGACTGGTAGGAACCATTATTCCCATGCTGCCCAGCGCTCCCCTGATATGGGTGGGCATGCTTGCCTACGGTCTTATTGCCGGATTTGAAGACCTATCCCTTGCTTTTTTCTTATGGCAGGGCTTGCTGGTACTGCTGGTGTTGCTGGTAGATTACATTACTACCGCCCTGGGAACCCATTATTTTGGAGGAACCCGTGCGGGGTTTTGGGGAGCTGTTCTGGGACTGCTGGTCGGGGTAATTTTTTTCAACCTGCCCGGGCTGCTTCTGGGAACATTCCTGGGAGCTGTAGCCGGTGAATTAATTGCCAGCCCGGACATTAAAAAAGCTCTTATTTCCGGTATAGGAGCTGTTATCGGGTTTCTGGGGGGAATACCTTTTAAGCTGCTGCTAGAAATAATAATGATAGCCTGGTTTTTTATAGTCATAATTTAAACCTGCTGTGCGTATAACCGTAACTTGTAGCAAGTTAATAATCCACTACATGCACCACATGTTATGATACAATAGTGGCAAAGGTTCACTTCAATAATCTAACCAGCATAGCCGCGGGCACAAAAGCAGTTTAAACCGGGTAAAAGGAAATTGTAAAAAGAGGCAGGGCCGGTTTCACGGTAAAGGAATTTATTAACCGGAGGTTAGCCAATGGGGGAGAATATCAATAAAAGCAGTACAATTGACAGCTACAAAAGCTATACTTTTAACATTTTATCACACGTAACCCCGTTCAACTACCTTGAAAAATCACAACTGGAAGAGCTATATTCCCAGTGCGAAATTAAAACTTTTCCGGTGGGGGATTTTATTTTTAAGCAGGGGGAAAGGTCACACCAGTCACTGTACATCATACTGGAAGGAAGAGCCCGTATCTTAATGGAAGACGAAAAAGAAAGCATTAAAACGGCAGGGGAAAGAGCAGTTGCGGATTTTTTTGGCGAAACTGTACTTTTAACCGGGGAAAATTACCCGGCTTCGGTCACAGTCTTGGAAAAAATGGTGTGCCTGGTAATACCCCGCACTGTTTTTGAAAAAATGCTTTCCTTCAACCAGCAGGCTTCCGAAAGTTTCACCCGTTTGCTACTGGTCCGCCTGAAAGAAATGTATTACCAGATTGGGGAGCAAAAGAAAAGAGATATCTTATACGAAGAGCCGCTGCACAAAAAGGTAGAACAGGTAATGATCTCTCCCGTAATTACCTGCCTTCCGGGGCAGACCATAAAAAGGACCGCGCAACAAATGAGCCGGAATGGTATTACTTCTGTAGTAGTTGTAGCCCCCAACGGGAAGCCAGTGGGGATAGTTACCGATAAAGATCTGGTAGCCAAAGTGCTGGCTGAAGAAGCAGATGCCCCCCGCTACGTATTTCAAATCATGAGCCGCAATTTAAAAACTGTAAAAAGCAGCGACTTTGCATATCAGGCTTTCCTGGTAATGGTTAAACACCATATAAACCACGTAATAATTGAGGAAAAGGGGCAGCTCCAGGGTATAGTAACCATGAAAGATCTGATCAAATCACGCGACTGGGGCACCCTTTCTGCAGTTAATTCCATTGAAAATCACCGGGATATAGAATCTCTTGCCGATACCATGGAGGAAATAGACCAGGTGCAACACGCCCTGCTTTTAGAAAGAGCCTATGCACGGGAAATCAGCGAGCTGGTAACTGAATTCTACGACCGGGTCACCCGCAAGATCTTGAGCCTGACCGAAGAACAAATGCAGGAGGAAGGATGGGGAAAACCCCCTGCGGGATACTGCTGGATCAGCATGGGAAGCTCGGGCCGCAGAGAGCAGTATTCCCGCACGGACCAGGATAACGGTATTATATTTGAAGCTTCGGATACAAAGGAAAAAGACGAAGCCGCCCGTTCTTACTTTTTGAAGCTGGGAGAAAAAACTGTTAAAGGCCTGGAAACCTGCGGGTTCAGGAGGTGCCTGGGGGGTGTCATGGCCGAAAACTCCGCGTGGTGTAAAACCCTCCCGGAATGGAAAGACACGGTACACGATTGGATAAACCGGCTGGATCCGGATCATATACGCAACATGACTATATTCCTTGATTTCCGCTGCGTTTACGGCAGGGAGGATCTGGGCCAGCTTCTTAGAGACGAAGTAAGCCGGGCTTTCAAGAACTCCCCCGACACCCTGTACTTCCTGGCCAAGGACGACCTGCAACACAGAGTTCCCCTCAATTTTTTCCGGCAGATAATCACAGAAAAAGATGGAAAAATAAATTTAAAGAGTACCGCCACTGTCCATCTTATAGACTGCGTACGAATCTTTTGCCTGCGAGAGGGCATTAAGGAAACTTCTACTTTCCAGCGAATAAACCAGCTGCAAAAGAAAAACGTGTTTAACCAGGACCTGGCAGATACCATAAAGGAAGCGTTCGAAACTCTTTTAATGCTGCGTATAAAAAATTATTTGGCCTGCCTCAAGCAAGGACGGGAACCAGATAACTACATCTACCCTGCAAGGTTAAGCAAGAAAGAACGTACCAGGCTTAAAAAAGCCATGCAAGCCACCAACTGGCTGCAGACCCTGGTATCTCAAAATATTGTAATGGGTTTATAGCTCTTCAGATTCTTTTTCTTTGTTGTTTCCCTTACTTTTTATCACAAAAAACGCTGCCCCGCCTAAAATGGCAACTATTAATACTGCCAGCACGGCAATTACCGTGTAGTCAAGGTGCTCGTACCCGGCACTTATCTCGCTTTCTTCCAATAAATCAATTTCCCAGCTAACAGTTTTGCCATCTACCTTATCAGCATTTTGGAAGGAAGGCTCCCGTGGAAGCTCCAGAAAAAGTTCCACATTTGTGTTTTTATCCACATCGTCCTCCTCCTGACGATCGATAAACACTTCCACCAGCCCTTCTTCTTTTAGCAGGTTCCCTCCCATTTCTATATCAATTTCACCCCTGAACTGCTCTTCACCCGGGACAGTTATTTCTTCCAGCTGCTCATAGTGTTCATAATGCCGGGATATTTTTACGCCTTCCTGGCCTTCCCTGGTTATTTTTTCTGTCTCGTATCCGTCCTTTTCAGCTTCTTCTTTTATTCCTGACCAGATATCCCCAAACTGCTCCCCTTCATCAGTATCCCTTAAAAAATACTGTTCCACATCTACACTGCCATCCTCGCAGAGAGAAAGCCTTATTTCAAAATCATCCACACAACCCACCAGCATCATTGAAACTACACAAACCAGGACAAAGCCCACCGCTTTTATTTTCACCCGGCATCACTCTCCCTTGCTAAATATTTCGACAAAATTGGACAAATTTCTTTATGCTATTATACCATAATAACCCTTAAGCTGGTTAATTTTTTTTACCGGACTGGAGGACCTCCCGGTGGTAGAACCCACGCACCTACATTGTTGCCTCGATATCTTCCTCCTCCCTGGTGCTAATCCAGTTACACACTTGACACCGGAGGTAAAGCTACACTCTTTGGGTTATTTTATACTTTGGGTTATTTTATACTTCCTTGCCGCGGGCTTCTTTCTTCCCCCCACCGGGGGGGAAGATTAAGATGGGGGGGGGG
>Ga0207421_10003567_pt1 | contig 18449 bp, 18 predicted proteins | sample SodLakKL_010_SED_4_FD_187542 | JGI IMG/M metagenome (GOLD analysis project Ga0207421, IMG submission 187542) | Alkaline sediment microbial communities from Lake Tanatar, Kulunda Steppe, Russia - 8KL_010_SED (SPAdes) (version 2) | ecosystem: Environmental > Aquatic > Non-marine Saline and... | reverse complement strand
TCGGTCCTCCCCCGCCAGGGGGGAGGATGAAACATTAACCTACCTTGATGGGAGGATGAACATTAACCTACCTTGATGGGAGGATGAACATTAACCTACCTTGATGGGAGGATGAACATTAACCTACCTTGATGGGAGGATGAAAGCATTCTCTTTATAGCACTTATTGTCTCCCCTCCCTGATTGAGGTAATCTGTCTCTCCCCTCCCCTGGCGGGAGGGGATTAAGGGGAGGGGGTCTAAAATCCCCCCCCACCTCGGTCCTCCCCCGCCAGGGGGGAGGATGAAACATTAACCTACCTTGATGGGAGGATGAAAGCAATAAAAAAGGGAGGAGTATTATCCCCCCCCACCTCGTTCCTACCTCTCATAGACCCCAACCAGGCGGTTCATGCCTAATACATGAGGCTCTACGCGCTCCAAGAAGTCCCAGAGTGATAACCCGGGTTCCAAATTCAACTCTTTATTTAACGCAAGCACCCAGAAAAAATAGTGATGGACTCCATGCCCTTCCGGGGGCATAGGCCCGCCGTAACCTTCTTTGTTAAAGTCATTGATTCCCTTGGTATAGTCACCGCCTCCTTCCGCCAAACTGGTCACTGATGCCGGAATATTATAAAGTAACCAGTGAACAAAACCATAAGTTCCGTTAGAGATCAGCGGTGCATCCGGATCGTGGCAGATTATGGCAAAAGATTTGGTCCCTTCCGGAACATTCGTCCATTCCAGAGGTGGTGAAACGTTAGCACCTTCTCCGGTATACTTAGCCGGTATTTCCCCGCGATTTTGAAAAGCAGAACTCTTTAACTGCATGGCTGATAGTGCAAAGCCCATTTTATCCCTCCTAATTTTTTTATCTTCTTTCTTATAATATTTTCCTTCTTGCATTTTTTTCTTCAAATGGTGTCAAATTTCCTCCTAATTATGTAGGATTACCAATGCCCAACCAAGCTTTTATATTTTAATTTATTCGAATTTATAGGCATTTATCCGCTTGCTAGTTAATCCATTTTCTTGCCCCCAAGTAATTGCCGGTGGTATAATCATGTAAGTAAAAAAATTGGAGGAATTAATAAAGTGGGATTTGAACATATCAGGAATTTCTGCATAATTGCCCATATAGATCACGGCAAATCAACTTTAGCCGACCGGCTCCTGGAGATGACTCATACCATCACGGAGAGAAAAATGCGGGAGCAGGTACTGGACAGGATGGATTTGGAAAGAGAAAGAGGAATTACCATTAAAATGCAGGCAGTCCGTCTGGAATACAGGAGCCGGGATGGGAATAACTATATTTTAAACCTTATTGATACCCCCGGCCATGTGGATTTTAACTACGAAGTTTCCCGCAGTTTGGCAGCTTGCGAGGGAGCTATTCTAGTGGTGGATGCTGCTCAGGGGGTAGAGGCCCAAACCCTGGCTAACATTTATCTTGCCCTGGAACATGACCTCGAAATAATTCCGGTGATCAATAAAATTGATATGGACAATGCCGATCCCCAGAAAGTTAAAGAAGAATTAGAAGATATAATCGGGCCCGAGGCAAAAGATGCCCTTCTGGTTTCTGCTAAAGATGGCATTGGCATAGAAGAAGTTATGGAGGCAATTGTTGATAAAGTTCCTCCGCCCAGTATTAAATCTTCTGATACTACTCTCAAGGCCCTGGTATTTGACTCTCATTATGATACCTACCGGGGAGTAATCGTTTACGTAAGGATGGTATCAGGTGAAGTAGCCAAAGGGGACCACATAAAATTTATGAATACCGGAAAGGAGTTTGAGGTTTCAGAAACCGGAGTTTTTCGGCCAGACATGCAATCTGCCGAAAAATTGACAGCCGGGGATGTTGGATATGTGATTGCAGCAATAAAAAATGTAGCTGATGCCCGTGTGGGCGATACTATGACTTTTGCAGAAAATCCTGCTTCTGAACCGCTGCCTGGTTATCGGCAAGTTAAACCCATGGTTTACTGCGGTTTATACCCTCAGAGCAATGACGATTTTGTCACCCTTCGGGATGGCCTTGATCGGTTAAAGCTTAATGATTCAGCTCTTTCTTTTGAACCAGAGAGGTCTCTTGCGTTGGGAGTGGGCTTTCGGTGCGGTTTTTTGGGATTGTTGCATATGGACATTGTCCGGGAAAGACTGGAGCGTGAGTACGGCTTGAATCTTATTGTTACTGCTCCTAACGTGGTTTACAAGGTCCACCGTTCCGATGGGGAAATAATAGAAATAGACAACCCGGCCATGCTTCCTGAAGACCGGGTTATGATTGAGGAGCCTTTTGTTGAAGCATCCATTTTTAGCCCTGAAGAATACGTGGGGGCGATAATAGAACTGTGTCAGGATAGACGCGGAGAATTTGTAAATATGGAGTACCTCAATTCTGGACGGGTAAAATTGTCGTATTTGCTGCCACTTGCTGAGATAATTTATGATTTCTTCGATCTTCTCAAATCAAGAACCCGGGGATATGCCACTCTGGATTATACGTTTTACGGTTACCGCGAGTCTAGCCTGGTCCTCATGGATATTCTGGTGGGTGCCCAGAAAGTTGATGCCCTATCTTTTATAATTCACCAGGATAAAGCCTACCAGCGGGGCAAGGAGATGGTGGAAAAATTGAAAGAAATAATACCTCGCCAAATGTTCGACGTTCCCCTGCAGGCCGCAGTGGGCAATAAAGTTATAGCCAGGGAAACCATCAAGGCACTGCGTAAAAATGTTACCGAAAAGCTGTATGGTGGGGACGTAACGCGTAAGCGAAAACTTTTGGAAAAGCAAAAAGAGGGCAAGAAAAAGATGAAGCAGCTAGGAAATGTGGAAATCCCCCAAGAAGCTTTTACTGCCGTTCTGAAGGTAAAATAGGTTAGGAGGAAGTTTCTATGGATTTTTTATATCAAAATGAAGTCAGGGTTAACCGGTTGATTGTTCGCATTGCCTGGATTGCTTTTATAGCTGGTTTTGGCATATTGTTCGCCATGCGGGCGCTGGATTTAACGGTGGCACTCTACGAGGAAATCCTGGGCGGATTTTTAGTATGCCTGGTATGTGTAATAATTGCTACTATGGTATGGCGGGCGAATCCAAAAGGAATTTATGTTAAATATGTTCTGATTGGAGTTACTATAGTTTCTATCGCAGCGATTGTTTTTTTATTGGCCGAGGGAGTACTTCTTTCCCCGTTCTGGTTTTTTGCAGTAGGTATCAGCGCTCTATATTTCAACCTTACTCTTGTCCTGGCTACCAGTGCAGTATGCTTTATTCTTAATGTGATTATGATAATTACGCTAACCGGGACTCAAATTGAAGGACTGGACATAATAGATATGATCGGCAATCCATTCACTTTCCTCATTTCACTTTCTGCCATTGTTTTTACAGTGGTATTGGGACGAGAAATTATATATATGGTTATTGATGCGCAGCAGGAGTCTATCGCGGTAAAAGAAAAAACTCGCCGCTTGCTGGACAACTCCCGCGATGTAGCAAGTGAAATTATTAATGTCAGTGAAAATTTGTATGCCCATTCAGATAATCTAAACGTTTCTGTTCAGGAGGTTTCTTCTACTGCTAACGAATTTGCTTCCAGTGTTAATGAAATGTCGGAAAAGGCTTCCAAAATGGCTGAAGCCAGTCAGGATGTTAGTAACAGGGCATCTCAAGGCGGTGAAGATGTGGAAGGGGCTTTAAACCAACTAGATAACATCCGTGGAGCTAACGAAAGAGTAAGCAATTCAGTTGAAAACTTGGTTCAGAAGACTCACCAGATTGGAAGCATGGTTACCACAATCAATAATATAACAAATCAAACCAACCTTCTGGCTTTAAATGCAGCAATCGAAGCTGCCCGAGCCGGTTCTCACGGCAAAGGGTTTGCAGTAGTAGCAGAGGAAGTGCGCAAACTATCTGAGCAAGTAAGCGCTTCTGCCCAGGAAATCAACGAAATAGTAGAGCAAAACAACACTGAAGCGGAAAATACTATGCAGGAAATCCATCATGGCAAGGAGGAGGTAAGTTCAAGCTCAGAAGTAATTGAGAAAGCCGGGAGAAGGTTCAAAAAGATTGTTGAAGACGTGGAAAACTTGGCCGGTTATATGGAAGATATTGCAGCCATGAGTGAGGAACTCAGTGCCAGCAGTGAAAACCTGGCCAGCAATACCGAGCAACAGTCTTCATCTGTAGAAGAATTGAATATACTTGCTGAATCTCTCAAAGATACTGCCCGCAAGCTACACCAAAAATTAGAAGAGGAAGAAGGAGAGGAAGTTAGCCAGCATTCGAACATAAGTTAAAAACATAAGTTAAAAAGGAAAAATAATATTTTAAGGCAAAGCGCAAGAACTGAAAAAGCTAAACTTGAATAAATTCTTACTGCATCACATTACTTTTGACATAAACAGTTATTGTTTTATTGCTTTATAAGGCAGTTTGCCATGGGAAGGAATTCTATAACAGATGTTGAATTCGTTTTTTAAAGCAGTAAATAAATTCTGGGAAATTTAATAAAATGATAGAAAGAAATAAAACCTAAACATTGAAGGAGTAAAAATGAGAATTCAGGTGATGGACGATTATGAACAGTTAAGTTATTGGGCAGCCCGTGTTGTATTAAGCCAGGTTACCCTGCAGAGCAATTCAGTTTTGGGGTTAGCAACCGGTTCAACCCCTGAGGGAATGTATCAGAGGCTGGTGGATATGTACCAGCAGGGAAAGGTCGATTTTAGCGACGTTACTACATTTGCCCTGGATGAATACTTGGGGCTTTCTCCTGACCACCCGCAAAGCTATCAATACTACTTGTATAATAAATTTTTTAACCATATTAATTTGCCTCCAGAGAATATTAATCTGCCTCCAGGTGATACTACAGACCCGGAAATGGCTTGCCAGAACTATGAACAGGCAATTGCTTCTGCTGGCGGCATAGATCTTCAAGTTGTGGGTATTGGGGTAAATGGGCACATTGGCTTTAACGAGCCTGCTACTTCATTAAATACTAACACCCATATTGTAGATCTTGCGGAAGAGACTATACAGACCAACAGCCGTTTTTTTGATAATATAGACGAGGTTCCGCGGCAGGCCATAACCATGGGAATGGGTTCTATTATGGGAGCAAAAAGAATTGTGATGCTGGCCAATGGCAAAAACAAAGCTGCTGCCGTAAGGGATTCATTTAGTGGCAAAGTTACTACAGAAGTTCCGGCTTCTTTTCTGCAATTACACCGGGAATTTATTTTGCTTTTGGATAAAGAAGCTGCGTCAATGTTGTAATAACTGTTTAATGGGGGTGGGGAATGAAGGATAAACTTCGCAAAGCAAGGCGCCCATACCTGATTGTATTCCTGGCATTGTTTATAACAGGCCTGGTGGGAACAATCGTACCTTCTTCTAATGCTTCCAGCGATTATTCTGCAGAGGCGGTAATGAATATTCCCCTCCAGGGGACTATAGATCGTGGCAATCTTAATTTCTTGGAAAGGTCTCTTGAAGAAGCTCAAAATATGGGAGTTGAAACAGTTCTCCTGGATTTAAATACTCCTGGCGGATATCTTGATGCTGCCAAGGATATGCGTAACGCCATGGACTCATACCCAGGCAAGATTGTAGCTTTTGTTAACCCCGATGCTTTGTCTGCGGGAGCTTATATTGCTCTGGCAGCGGATCGAATTTACATGGTGCCGGGAAGTACTATGGGTGCAGCCGAGCCTCAAGTTATGGGAGAAGGAACCGCTGACGAAAAGGTCGTTTCCAGCTGGGAGGCGGAGATGGAAGCCCTGGCAGGTAGGAATGATCGCCAGACTGATATTGCTTCGGCCATGGTTAGGCGAGAAGTTGTCCTGGAAGATCTGGTGGACAGTGGTGAATTGTTAACCCTTGATCATAGCCAGGCCAGGGAAGTAGGTTACAGTGAAGGCACCGTGGAATCAACCCAAGAACTTCTGCAGGAATTAGGTCTTTCAGATGCGGAACTTTTAGACAAGGATCGAGAACTTATTGATAGTTTTATCAGTTTGACCACCAACCCCGCATTTGCTACTTTTCTTCTCATAATCGGTTTTGCCGGGCTTGTTTTGGAAATACTTACTGCAGGTTTTGGAGTGGCCGGAACCCTAAGCATGCTTTCATTCGGGCTATATTTTGGAGGCCATATCCTGGGCGGCCTGGCAGGTTACGAAGTCATTCTTTTGTTTGTGGGTGGCGTGGTGTTAATGTTAATTGAGGCTTTTATGCCGGGGTTTGGCGTATTTGGCATCGGAGGCTTGATTGCCACCTTTGCCTCCATAGTCATGGCGGCTGCTTCTGCAGAAGCGGGGATTACCATGCTTATTATTGCCCTGGTGCTTACTGCCATTATATTGTTTTTTACTATAAGACACCTTTCCAGAAGAGGAGTGCTACGCAGGTTTATCCTGGAGGATTCGGAAAGTGCGGACAAGGGTTATGTGGCTTCTGAAGGCCGTAAGGACTTGGTGGACAAAAAAGGAACGGCTATAACTCCTCTGCGTCCTGCCGGTTCGGTGCTTATTGAAAATGAGCGGATAGATGTAGTGACTGAAGGCGAATATATAGACAAAGACTCTGAGGTAACTGTGATAAGGACGGAAGGAAGCCGGGTGGTTGTAAGAGCTACTGCTCAGTGATTAATAAACTGCCCGGTTGATAAGAATATATAATACATAATTAGGAGGAGGGAAAATAATGGCTGATTTGTTAGCAGGTTTGGGACTGCCTCTGATTTTAATTCTATTAGTCCTGGTTATTATTGTTTTTTCGGTAATATTTAGCATTATCCCGGTGGGGTTATGGATCTCAGCCTATGCAGCAGGGGTCCGCATCGGTTTGCTTACCCTGGTGGGAATGCGTTTGCGGCGAGTTATCCCTGCACGCATTGTGGCTCCGTTAATCAAGGCTAACAAGGCGGGCCTGGATTTGAATGTGAGCAAACTGGAAGGCCACTACCTGGCCGGTGGTAGTGTAGACAGAGTGGTGGATGCACTCATCGCTGCTCAGAGAGCGGAAATTCCCCTTCCATTCGAGAGGGCAGCAGCCATTGATTTGGCAGGAAGGAAAGTGCTGGATGCAGTGCAGATGAGCGTTAACCCCAAGGTTATCGAAACTCCTGTAGTGGCAGCAATGGCCAAGGATGGCATTGAAGTCAAAGCCAAAGCTAAGGTAACGGTTAGAGCCAATATCGACCGGTTGGTAGGAGGAGCCGGTGAAGAAACAATTATCGCCAGGGTGGGTGAAGGTATAGTTACCACCATCGGTTCATCGGAACACCACAAATATGTCCTGGAAAACCCTGATACAATCTCGCAAACGGTTTTAAACAAAGGCCTTGATGCCGGAACAGCGTTTGAGATTCTCTCCATTGACATAGCTGATGTGGATGTAGGCAAAAACATTGGTGCTCAATTGCAAACGGACCAGGCTGATGCTGATAAGCGTATTGCCCAGGCCAAAGCCGAAGAAAGAAGGGCTATGGCTGTTGCTCATGAACAGGAGATGAAAGCCTCCGTCCAAGAGAAACAAGCCAAGGTTGTAGAGGCTGAAGCCCAGGTTCCTAAAGCGCTGGCTCAGGCACTAAAAGAAGGCAACATAGGAGCCATGGATTATTACAACCTGAAAAACCTCTTTGCCGATACTGAAATGAGAAAATCCATAGGCAAGGCAACCGGTGCTGATAGGGAAGAAGAGAAAGAAGAGGACTAAAGAAGGGGAGGGCCTTTTTAGTTATTTCCCCTCGGGCCCTTTTCTTTCAAGGAGGTTAAGATATGGAAGTACTTATAGTGCTGATTATTGTCATCGTCCTGGTGAACGTAATAAGTGCTCTTTCTAGCAAAGTTCCCAAGGGAGGACAGCAAACTCCTCCTGGCAGAACTTCTACCAAACCTGATACCTATCCTACCGACTACTTCCCAGAACCAAAAGATCCATTTTCGTCAGATTATGGGATCTTTGAGGATGAAGCTCAGGATGTATTTCATGAACCACGGGAAGATGCTTTACCAGGTGAAACTGTAAGAACTGAGCAGGAAGGCAAGATCATTTCGGAGGCAGACCGCAGGCAAAAAAGCAGTAAAAAAGCAGCTCCCAAGCGAGAAAAAGTACGGCAGAGTCCTCGACCGCGCTCGGTACATCTACCTCATTCATCCCGGGCAGAAGCTTTGAGCTTTGAGCGGGGTGAAGTCGTTAAAGGAGTAATCTGGAGTGAAGTTTTGGGGCCTCCGCGTTGCCGCAAGCCTCACCGTCGGTAAAGTTTAAAGCCCACTTCTGGCACCATTATGCGTTGTCAGAAGTGGGCAAAATTAGGTTAACCTGCCTCTTTGTTATCCATAGTAGTTAGGTAAATCTGGTTTCCATCTTTAAAACCCCTAACTAGCTCGCAATGACGCAAAACGGAAACGTGTTTTTCCAATCCTTTCTGGTCAAGGTTAAATTGTTCCATAACTTCCTGACGCGTTGCTTTTCCGTGTGTTTTGAGGTAGTCGTAAATTTCTTTCTGTTCCGGTAGCAATCCCTCAGTTCCTTGTTGGCCTGATTTTTCTCTTTCAATCTTAGCAGAGCGGACCTGCATGGGGTTACATGTTTTGGGCACGCTCATAACTTCCAGGTAACAATCCTCACATACATCTTGAGCGGCATAACGAAATAATTCTTCCGTATCTGCCATTTCTCTGCCACATTTTTCACATTCCATCTTTATACCTCCTTTGATTTATCCTGATGTAGTTTAATTTGTGGCACTAACTAATAAGATCGTATCATTTATTCGTCAAAATTAAAAGAAAAGATTGTCTATTTTTTGCATACCGGTTATTTAGATTCATAGTATTAGGTGAAAATATAGCGTGAAAATGCTCGAATTAGGAGAATATGGGGAAAAAGTGTTTAATTTTTGCATTTTATAAAAGGAAAATCATAAAAATAAATCGAAATTTAAATTAGCCTTAATATTTCAAGCATCGAGTGAGAAATTTAATAAATACAGTAAGAGTAAGGGGCAATTATGGCTTTAGAACGAAAAAAATATTATTCAATGATGGAAAATATGCCTGATGCTTTTGCCTTTCACCGGGTTGTTACCGATAGTAATAATGAACCGGTTGATTTTGTTTTTCTTGAAGCTAACCCCGCTTATGAAGATATGACGGGCTTTTGTCGGGAAGAGATACTGGGTAAAAGTGTCAAAGAAATATTTCCTGATATTGAAGAATCTAATTTTGATTGGATAGGAACTTACGGCCAGGTTGCTTTAAACGGTGAGCCTGCTCGCTTTGAGGCCTATTTTGAACCTCTGCAGCTATGGTTTGAAGTTACTGCTTTTAGTGATGACCCCGGCTATTTTATTAGTATTTTCCGGGATATTACTTCCTCCAAAGAAGAAAAATTAGTACTGGAAAACATGTTAAATTATACCCAGCAGTTCCTTGATTTTTCCCTAGGCGATATTGATTACCAGTTAATGACAGACGGCTTGTTAGAGTTGTCAGGCGCCATGTGTGTGGTTTTTGAATCTTATGAATGGGAAAAAAGGCAGACAGTAACCAAGGCAGTATCGGGAAACCAAAACCTTATCAATCAACTAGAAGATTTAATGGGTTTTGAATTAGTGGGCTCCACCTGGGATGTTCCCCCTGAGAGCCTTACTCAAATTAAAGATGGAGAGCTAGTCCGCTTTAATAATTTATACGAAACTGGTTTTAAAACTTTTAATAAAGAGTTTTCTTCTATTCTGGAAGAAAAATTTCGAGTGGGAGAAGTTAATCTAATTGGAGTCTCTTACAAAAACCACTCCATTGGAAATTTTATGATTTTTATGCCCCGCGGCAAAAAGATTAAAAACCCCGCAAAAGTCAAGATTTTCGCCAAACAGGCAGGTATGGTTTTAATGCGTAAGCGCATGGAGGACTCACTGAATATATTCAGAGAATCCCTGGAAAATTCCACGGAAGCCATTGGAATGTCAACCCCCGAGGGGTATCATTATTATCAAAACCAGGCTTTTACAGATATGTTTGGCGACATAGGAAACAATCCGCCCCAGAGACTGTATGCAGATCAAAAAACAGGTGTAAAGGTTTTTGCTACCATCATAGCCGGCGGAGTGTGGACCGGGGAAGTTAAGATGTATGCCAAAGATGGTAGCATTCTCGATATTAACCTCCAGGCCTATGCCAGCAAAAATGAGGCCGGGGAGGTAACCAACCTGGTAGGTATCCACACGGATATTACCAAACGCAAGAAAGCCGAACAAAAACTAAAAGACTCGGAAGAAAGATACCGGATGCTGATAGAAAATGCCAATGAAGGCATCGTGGTGGTAAAAGGGGATTATTTTCAGTTTGTAAATCCCAAGATAGTAAGGAAGTTGGGCTACAGTAAAGAAGAACTTTACAGAATCCCCTTTACTTCTTTGGTACATCCCGAAGACGTAGAATATGTTAAAACCAATTATTATAAACGTTACCGGGGAGAAGCATTAGAGAAGATTATTTTCAGAGTTTATACCAAAAGTGGAGAGCTCAGATGGGTGGAATTTAGCGGTGTGCTTATCTCCTGGGAAAATGGTCATGCTATTTTAGGGTTTGTCATAGACATTACTGAAAGAAAACAGGCTGAAGATTCACTTGCTGCTGCAGTTGAAGAGCTACGTTTGGCCGACAGGCAAAAAGATGAGTTCCTGGGGATGCTATCCCATGAAATCCGCAACCCTCTGGCCTCTATAACTATGGGTATTACGTTGTTGAATAAAATAATTCCGGAAGGAGAAAAAGCCCAGAAAACAATAGACATTATGAATCGGCAGGCTACTTATCTTTCGCGCCTGGTGGATGATCTACTTGATGTGACTCGCATTGCCCGTAACAAAATTGTGCTTAAAAAAGAACAGGTAGAACTGAATCAATTGATTGGGCAATGTGTGGAAGATAACCGCTCCATGTTCCAGGAAAAAGGGGTAGAGTTGGAATTTTCCCCCTCTACCTCGGAGTTGGTAGCAGAGGTAGATCCTGCTCGTATATCCCAAGTAGTAGGTAATTTGCTGAATAATTCATTGAAATTTACCGCAAGCGGAGGCCAGGTTCGGCTTGTTGTAAACAAAGAAGATCAAAATGAGCTGGCAGTAATTAAAATTGAGGATAACGGAGAAGGAATGAGTTCGCAATTCCAGAAGAATCTGTTCAAGCCATTTATGCAGGCAGATACATCCATGGACCGTAGCGATGGAGGTTTAGGCCTGGGTCTTGCCCTGGTAAAGGGTCTGGTGGAGCAGCACGGTGGCAAAGTTAGTGCTCACAGTGAGGGGTTGGGAAAAGGCTCAGTCTTTACAGTTTATCTGCCTCTGAGCAAAAGAGTTTTCAAATCTGAAAAAGAACCTGCTGCGCCCGTTTCCGTCACCGGTCAGAGAGTTTTGGTAGTAGAAGATATAAAAGATACTGCTGATATCCTTCAAGATCTCCTCGAGCAGGAAGGCTGTGAGGTTAAAGTGGCCTACAGTGGGGAACAGGGACTTCAGTTGATTAAAGATTACCACCCCGATATTCTAATTTGTGACATTGGCCTTACGGGAATAGACGGATACCAGGTCGCCCGTGCTTTTAGAGAAGACGAAGATTTAAGGGATGTTTACCTGGTATCGCTTACGGGATATACCCGTCCCGAGGATCAGAAAAAAGCGAAGGAGGCAGGCTTTCACCATCAGCTTGCTAAGCCTGTCAAACTGGAAGAGTTAAAGAAAACTTTGGTAAAAAGTGCAGCATATAAATCTCAGTAGAAAGAGGAATAATTATTCCCAAAGTTGAACTTAAGAGCATGAAAAACAAGGTGGTTTCGCAAAAGTCTGAATTGTTATTGCTGGGTTTATATATTTTTACCTGCCTTGCTTTGTATGTTTACTTAAGCAGCGAAACCATGAGGGCGTTTTGGGGGGCGGGAGGATGCATCCTAAATGAAACCACCGGGTTGTACTGTCCGGCATGTGGAGGCACCAGGGCTATGGTGGCGCTTTTTTCCGGCAATACGTCGCTTGCATTTGCATACAACCAGCTCATTATTTTTCTCCCTCTCGCTCTTTATCCCGGCATATTGCTCACAAAGCTGCTTATTAAAGGGGAATCCATAAAGCAGGTTTACCTGCCCCCAATTTTGGCATGGGGGTTTCTGGGAGTAATTATTTTTTACGGGGTGCTTAGAAATTTACCCCTGGCCGCATTAGATTATTTAAGGCCATGATATTTTAATAAAAATATACTTATTTTGGGTAAAGGAGAATAAAATATGAGCCAAGAAGAAATTACGAAAGAAGATGTTTTAGAGAAACAGCCCCAGCAGCAAAACGAAGAAATGCAGAATGACACCCTGGGATTGGTAGGAATGATCATTGGTATTCTGGGAGTGTTGTTTAGTTTTTGCTGCACCTTTCTCTCTATCCTTCCGGGAATAGCTGCTATTGTTTGCGGTGTAGTAGCCTATAACCAGGGGCAGAGATATGGAATTTCCGCCATTGTTTTAGGTGTAATCGCCAGTGTTACAGGTGTAGTTTTAGCTTATATAGGCATTCGTTAATATTATCCGTTAAAATTTAAGCAGGAGGATGAAACGCAGTATTATGAACAGCAAAAAGCTAGCAATTGTAGCTGCTATATTTATTGTAGCCCTTAAATTTGCTTTAATTTTTCCCTTCAGTAACAACATTTTCTGTGAGGCAGGATCATCATATCCTGAGTATGCTTCGAGTAATGAAGGTGAAGCTTCAGCAAGCCTGGTAACAACTTCCCCCCATTCATTAATCATGGATCTTTTTTTAGATAGCTTACATAGAATTGAAACAATTAAAGCTGATCTCATGGGACAGATTAATCCAACCCCCCATGAATCAATTCTGGGAACCCCCAATCTTTCCAGCATGGTTCCCGGCTATTTGCAAACTGTCACCGATCCTTATTATTGGTACGACTATGCTTATGATGCTTTAATCAACGGTTTGTTTATGATTCCCAAACCATTTGACATAGTTAAACCCGAATTTATTCTGCCAACGGCCAAAGTTCCGGCCAGTGATGAACCTTTGCCTTTTTCCCGGAATGAAGTTGATTTGAGTGATATTACCTATGAATGGAGGGGCCGGCATAAAACAGTGGAACAATATATTAACACTACTCAAACTGATGCTTTTATCTTTCTCCGGGATGGGGAAATAGTATTTGAAGATTACTCCAATGGCTGGTCTGCAGAAGTGCGCAATCCTTCCTGGTCAGTAACTAAATCCTTTACTTCCGCCCTGGTGGGAATCGCCTGGAAAGAAGGCAAAATTGATTCAGTCCATGACCCTATTGAAAAATATGTTGAAGAACTGGAAAACACAGTCTGGGAAGGTACTACCATTGAAAACCTTCTGCAAATGGAATCAGGGGTTTTCTGGGACGAATACGAAGCCGTACTTGCTTTTAACCCCCAGGTTCAACAATGGTTGATAATGATGGTAGATTATTACAGCGGTGGTGTGCTGGGTATGAACCGCAATGATTTTTTAAAATCACTGCCCCGGGTAGCTGAACCGGGTGAAGAATTCGTTTATAACAGCGGCGATACCCAGGTGCTTACCTGGATGCTGGAAACTTTATATGATGCTTCTTATGCCGAAATACTATCTGAAAAACTGTGGAAGCCTCTGGGAATGGAGCAGGAAGCCCGTATAATTACCGATGGGAATAACAGAGCTATTGCTTCCATGGGGCTTTTTGCCCGCGGTTATGATTTGGCCCGTTTTGGCGAACTCTATCGCAATAACGGTCAGGCCATGGATGGTGAACAAATTATTCCCCCCGAATGGATAGAAAGATCCACCACATTTACTGAAGCCTCCGAAGGAGATTACGGATATCAGTTTTTATCAACAGAAGAGGAAGAGGGCTCAAGTGATAACTACGAGGCAGCAGGTTTTCAAGGGAACAGGGTTACTGTTTTCCCAGAAAAAGAAATTGTAGGTGTGAGGTTGAGCCACCAGCTGGGGGTTAATCTTCGGCCTGACGGTGAAAATCCCTTTGATCCCAGAATTTATGGCTTTGAAGTTGAAATGGGCGGGGAAGAATGGAATGCTGTATCCACCGCAGTTGCTGAAAAGCTATCTCAAAAGGATAGCTAGAAAGGCTATTAACTCTCCTTTTAGAAGGAAGGTTCCCGCCTTGTTTTGCCCTATGCCGGGGAGTCCTCTTTTACTTTTAATACCATAAAAGTTATATCGTCATCTCCCATGCCTGAATTGTTGTTGAAAAGATAAAATTCGTTGTTGAGGGCTTGAATAATATCTTCCGGCGGCAGGTGACAATTGCGGTAAAATATCTCTTCGTAGAACTGATAAAACCATTCTTTGCCATTGCTTTGCTCCTGCAGTCCATCGGTATTGAACAGGATAGTAGTTCCGGGTGTAAGGCTTATGCTTCTTTCAGTAAAATCCAGCATTTCTCGTGGTACGATGTTGCTGATGAAAATGCCTTTGCAGTCCAGCTTATCCCATTCACCATGGCCCCACTTAACAAGAGGGGGGCTGTGAAACCCGGCGCAGCTATAGCGCAATTCCAGAGTTTCCAGGTCTAATATGCCCACAAATAATGATACCTGCTGCTCATCGGGATAATTTTTGCTTAAGTACTGATTGCTTATATGACTGATTATCTTCTGGGGTTCCAGTTCGTGGGGTTTAAGCTGCAGGTAGCTTTCGATGGCTTCTTTTACAAAAACGCTTATCAAAGCTCCGTCCAAACCATGTCCCATCACATCCGACAAAAAGAAAACCACTTCATTGCCCATTCTAATAACGTTATAGCAATCGCCGCCCATGCGGATTGCCGGCTGGTAGTAGGCAGCTATGGAGATGATATCCGTTTCCGGTATTTTTTGAGGAAGTATTTTATCCTGGATTTCTGCTGCCTTTTTAAACTCCTCATCAAGCTGATTGTAAGCTTTGGCCAGAGCATTTTCAGCTTCTATCCTTTCTCTGATAGCCTGAATTAACTGCAGGTTGTTATGCCCCAGGGTAGAAATCAGGTGGGCCAGCTTGGTATAAAAACTCATGGCCTGATTCACGGTTGCCTGGTTTATACGAGGTACTTTTTCCAGGGCAGCCATATACTGCTCCTCATCAAAACCGTATTCTCGGGCTTGCTTTCGAAATGCTTCGTAATCAACTTCATCGTTCTCGAAAAAAAATTGCCCCATGAAAATGCTCCCTATTTTTTTCTCATTGACCATAATGGGCGTGGCCATATCCCACATGTTGTTTCTGCATTTGTGCACTTTATATGTCCCGGGCAAAACTTCCGTAGAAAGGTTGTAATCACTCTCCAGGCAATGTTTGTAAGTTTCGGGATGCACCCGATGAAAGTTGGTGCAGATTTCTTGCCAGCCTACCCCAACCAGCACGTTTCCTTCCAGATCTATTATAGACATGGGTAAGCGGGTTAATTTATAAAACTCATCCATTAGTTCCTGGAATTCCTCTATGTTAATAATATATTCAAGTTTTAATTCGGCTTCGGCGGTATCAGAAACAAAGGCGGTGGGGATATAGCTCCCTGAATTATAATTATGAAAATATTCATGGTAACCGGGGGACATATTTGATCTGCTCATCCCTTCCTAAACAATATTTAAAATATTTATTTAATTTAAACTTAATTATAACATATATTTCAAATAGTTATATATTTGAAATAAGTATATACCAACTCACGACTTCAGGAAGAAAATTCTTCCAAAATTCTCACTTAACATAAACTAACTATATATTTAATTTAAAGACTGCCATATCAATGCTTTGGTTAAAATCACCCTTTTGGGTGATATATATTTTGACCGGTTAACTATAAAATACACTTAAATAATTTATGTTTTTATGTCTTGTTGGAATATTTTACCTCGGCTTCATTAAATTAAATTTATACTACATCTTTAAAAAGGCAGGTGTCAACAAAATGTCGTCTTCACCAATGAAAAAAGTAGGTCTGGTTGTGGGTTCGTTTTTTGCTATCCTGGGTGTCTTTTTTGCGGTATTTATCGTAATCGAAATGTTTTCTTCTGAGGAGACTCCCGCAGTTGAAGATGCTGTTCCCGGAATGGCTGAGGAGGAAGTTCAGCAGGAAACAGAAGTTCAACAGGAAGCAGAAGTTCAGGAGGCCGCGGAAGATGTGTGGCAGGATTTTTCCCAGGATGATCTGGGGTATTCCATTTCGTATCCCGGGCACTGGGTATTTGAGGACCATATGGCGTAATCGGCTTAAGGGGAGTGGATACGGCACTGGCAGTCGGAGAAGTCCCCATGATCATGATGGGCAATGAGGAAGGACAGGCAGCAATGGGAGCATCCAGAGAGGCATTGGAAACTCCCTTGCGGATTTTTGCCTATCATGATTTAGTTTCGCAAGGAACAACAGCCATCACTGATCTCAATTCACTTCCGGGCACTCTCAGCCATGCTGCGGGTGAGGCCCAGAAATTTTCCAATTACATGGAAGCGAACGTTACAAACATGGAAAATATTTTAATTGAGCATCACTACATTGATGCAGATGAATATTTTTTATCTAAAGAAGAGATAGAGGAAAAAGCAAGAGAGTTGCGCAAAAAACTATTAAAAGAAAACGAAGAAAAGCTGGCCGAACTGGATAGCTGGGCGGAAGAAATGGGTTTGGATATAGCAGAGGAAGCAATTGCTGGAATTTATGAAGGCGAAATGAGTTCCAACGTTGAAGGCCACTACATGAGCTATCCCATTGAAATAGAGATAGACGAGGACAATGGTGTTTACATGAGTTATGAAGATAGCATGACCCAATCTGTTGCTCAGATGGTCCCTGATGGTGCAGCAGGAGGGGGAGCGGCAATGATACATATTGAAGGTGAAGGAAGTGTGAGCGGCTCCATTGATCCTTCCACCAATATTATTACTGCTTCGGGATCTGGCTCCTCTTCTTATAGTGTTGAAGGGTACTCCGGTTCCCACACTATCACCTATGAAATGGAAGCAGAATTAGTTGAAGATACTATTATAGGAACCATTGAATCTGTAGTAGATACCGGCGATAGACAAAATATAGATTTTGAAGCTGTGTACAGCCAAGATGACTAATTGGTTTAGCTCAAGACTTGCTCTAAAGCAAATAACTCTGGCGGCCCGCGGGGCTGTCCATGCATAAAATAACTTTTTACCTAGTATAATCCTATATACTCCTTCCAATTAAAATTTTGGAGGGAGTATTTCTATGGGTGCTAGTTTATTATTCTGGTTATTTTTTTCTAAATTCCTCTTTGTTATATGGCATGAACTAGTTACCTTTATTTTTGTTAATGATATATGGTATAATTTAGTTAATTATTAATGTAGTGTGTAGGGGGGGAGAGCAATGAGCACTACAAATTCAAAAGAGTTTTTAATAAGAGAATTTGAAAAGTTGGATGAAGAAGGCCAAAGGAAAATATTGGATTATATTAAAGGATTATCTCGCTCCCAGGGGTATAATAAAAAAGACTCAAGGAATTTTCGGGGTGCGTTAAGAAAATATAAAAATATAGAGCTAAGGCAGAATGAAAGCGAAGCCTGGATAAGTGCGGTGAAAGAAAAACATGAAAATAGTTGATGCAAATATAATTTTAAGATATTTTCTGGATGATGACGAAGAACTATCTCCAAAAGCTGCTGAAATAATAGAGCAGAATAGCCTTGCTATTCCTAATGAAGTATTTGCTGAAATTGTTTATGTACTGGAGAATAGGCTGGGTTGATTTCGAAAAGAAAGAAAGAACTCGGATGATGTAAGTTATCAAGATGTTCCGCGAGCAGGATACTCGCGATGAACTCGGTATAGGCGTTATCCACGACGCCTTTTCGGAGATGCTCTTTCCGGGGACCAGCACCATCCAGACCAGGGCCAAGTACATGCTCTTTGTTCCCTGGATCTACCGCACCCATGAAAGAAAAAAGACTCCTTCCGCCGAAATCGCCGATAAAGCCAGGAGAGATGAAGTAAGGCTTGGTAACGCCATGCTGACGACTGAAGATACCGATGGGATTTTCGGGAAAGAAGCCGGGGCGAAGCTGCAAAGACTGCCCAGTAATGTTTGCTGGAGCGGGCTTCGGCGGTGGGGGATAAGGCATTTCCTCGGTTCCCAGGAGGAATATCACCGGTACCTGGACAAATTTTTTATCAGGCAGTCCTCGCAGATTTTAATTCCATCACTCCTTCTGATCATAATGGACTAGAAAGATTGGCACAGTATATTATCCGGGCCCCGATCTCCCAGGAACGGATGATTTACATCCCGGCAACAGAAGCAGCAGATGGTATAGCACGTGTTATTTATCAGGCCAAAGACGGCGGTTCATCCAAAACTTTTTTGGCTATCGACTGGTTGGCTCACCTGATAACTCATATCCCAAACAAG
>Ga0207421_10003565_pt1 | contig 18456 bp, 23 predicted proteins | sample SodLakKL_010_SED_4_FD_187542 | JGI IMG/M metagenome (GOLD analysis project Ga0207421, IMG submission 187542) | Alkaline sediment microbial communities from Lake Tanatar, Kulunda Steppe, Russia - 8KL_010_SED (SPAdes) (version 2) | ecosystem: Environmental > Aquatic > Non-marine Saline and... | reverse complement strand
GAGCGAAGAAGATGTTTGGTCAAAAGTCGATGGTTTTGGAGTAGATGTTAAGGAAACTTTGAACAAGATCGCTTATAGAGAAGGCGTTGGAGACGAACTTGCTCAAGGATCCAAACGTTTGTGCGAAAAGTACGACTGTTCTTTTTCCATGACGGTAAAGGGAATGGAACTTCCTGCATATGATCCGAGGGGAGCAGCGGGACAGGCACTTTCCTTCGCCACTTCCAATAGAGGAGGATGTCATCTAAGAGGATATATGATCGGTGAAGAGATATTTGGAGTTCCAAAACTCTTCGACAGGTTCAAGACCAGCGGCAAAGCTCAGTTAGTTAAAAGATCCCAGGAACGGAACGCCTATCTAGATTCATTGATCGCCTGCAAGTTCTCCTCTTTCGCTTTAGATGAAAATTTCTATTCCCGATTCATGCAAAGTGTCACGGGAGAAAAATATACGGTGAGCGATCTTCATACCATCGGTGAAAGGATCTATAATCTAGAGAGACTTTTCAATGTTAGAGCAGGTTTTGATAGGAAGGATGATCGCCTTCCAGAGCGCTTCGATGAGCCCCTTGAAAGAGGAGCTTCATCCGGTAATGTTTTCAAAATAGATTCAATGCTTGAAGATTACTATGAAGCGATGGGATGGAACGAAAAAGGAATACCTAAAAAATCGACACTCAAAAGGCTAGATATACAAGACATCATATAACTATACTCACTCCGAAAAGCCTTGAACAAAAGCGGAGACGTTTTTTCCCAAAACCTTATGATTATAACCTCCTTCCAAAAGAGCGAACCTTTTACCCCTGCATTTTTCTTTCGAAAAATCTCTAAGTAAACTTCCTAAACTTTTGAAGTCCTCAGTTTCCAGTTTTCCTCCCCAGTCGTCAATATGTTGATCGAAACCCGCGGAAACACCGAGTATATCGTAGTTGTCGGCTTCATCTAGACACTTCTCGACCTTTTTTAAATACTCATCCCTATCTCCGGAGGTAGGATTTACTATTCTGATGTTCTCACCATCATCTAAACAGTTGATATTACCGTCACCGACATGGAGGTCGAAATCCATTATGAATGCCCTTTTTATTTTCCCTCTAACTCTCAGATTTTCTATCGCTACCGCCATGTTGTTGAAGTAGCAGAAACCCCAGTTGGAATCGGGTGACGCATGATGGCCTGGTGGTCTTATGACAGCAAATGTTGGGATCCCATCATTAGCGTACTCACCAGCGATAAGAGCACCTCCAGCCGACAGTTTAGACATCTTGTATAATTCCTTATTTCTCTGTTTTATACTCTGGATATGATGGGAGTCGTGTACTAACTCTAATTCCTCTCTGCTGACAGGTTTTGGTTTCGTGAAGTTTATTTCTTGGATCTTTTTGAGTTCTTCTATTATACACCTAATCCTTCCTTCTTCAGCCGCTGGATCGGAGGAATAGTCGGAATTGGTGAAATATGGATGGTAAATGACTTTCATCTTTGCTTTTTAGTACTCTACAATTTGGATTTAACACTTTTGCTTCACCTCTCAAAAAATATTATTAGCGATGCCATTTTTCTAGTTCTAAATAAAGTGATAAGGGGCAGAAAAAGATGGAAGAAGATATATTGCAGGAAATGCAGAAATACGGTCGATTTTTAGAGAAAAGAGGGCTGAACCTCTCTTCCCATAGTGGAAATATGAGCATCAGGAGAGGCGACCGTCTATTTATTAAAAGAAGAGGAGCTATGATGGGCGATCTGAAAGAAGAGGACATAGTAGAGACAGGTGTGAAAGAAGACGACAGCGGTGTGATAATAGCCTCTACCGAAGTCGGTGTTCACCGAGCCATCTACAAAGAAACATCTTCACTAGCGGTGGTCCATGCGCACACACCTTATGCAATATCTTTATCTTTGGTAAGAGATGAGATAGTACCTATCGATGACGAAGGAAAGTATCATATTAAGAAAGTTCCAGTACTAGACGTTGAAGAATCGATCGGTTCTAACGAGGTGGAAAAACGACTCCCTCCGATCCTAAAGGATTATCCTGCGACTATAGTAAAGGGTCATGGAACCTTCGCTCGAGGAGAGAACTTGGAAGAAGCGTACAATTGGATAACAGTTGTAGAAAGTATCTGTAAGGTCATATATCTTGTGGAGAATCTTGGTGGGGAAACTAAAAAGGAGGTGGATTGGTGACATTTCATTATATCGAGTTCAAAGCTTACTGCCATGCTACCGAAAGCCTAGATAAGGTCAAAAAATCGGTTGAAAATCTCGCAGGAAGAGAATTAGAACTAGAGATATCGGAGGCTGAAGGCTATTACGGAAATCCGATCAAAATACTTGAGGGTAAGATATCTAAGAACAGAGAGATGGATGATTTTTTTAAGAATCTACCCGAAAAAGTTATTCAAAAACTTCAAAAAGAATTAGGTAAGAGGATAGACGAGAGGTGCAATTTTTTTTTCCGTATAGATAAAGGCGAGGCCTACCAGGGAGAATCTGTTTTAACGAGTGGAGGAAACAGCATCAGAATTAGGGCTCGGGTAGAAAGTTATCCTTCAAAAAAAGAAACCGCTGTTGAAAAAATGGAGGAGTATCTGTCTGATGTAAAAGCCGAAACTCAATGACGCGAGTAGAAACATTTATTTGGACGTTTTTCTTAAGAATTATGAGGACAAAACATGGCAGACGTTGAAGCACTATTGGAGGAAGCGGAAACTCTACTCAATAGGTTCGAATATGAAGAAGCCTATGAGAAATTCTCTGAGGTTCTCGATGAGGACCTAGACGAAAAAACCGAAGCTCAAGCTCGCTTCGGTAGAGCTGAAGCTTCCTTAGGCTTAAATGAAATAGAGAGTGATGAGATCTTAGAGGACTACGAAAAAGCGATAGAACTGAATGATAATCCTTTTTATAGACAATCGGCAGGCGGTTTTTGTATAGATATAGGGAAGTTCGAGAAAGCTGAGGAACATTACAGGAAAGCTGCTGATTTAGACCCTGATAATAAACACCACTATTTATCGGATCTAGCTGTAGGATACAGGTTCAAGGCTCCGATCATGATGGAGGAATACGTGGAACAGGCAGGCGAAGATATAATTCTCAGAAAATCCTTGAATTACATGCTCGAAGCTCTAGAGATCGATAGAGAAAAAGCAGCCGATTTATTATCATAGTCGCATAAACTTTATATCGAACCGGATTACCTACAAAGGCGTGAAAAACGATGTTCTGTCCGGATTGTGGTGCATTGATGAAACCTTCAGGCGAGGAATGGGTTTGCAAAAAGTGTGGACTGACAAAAAAGAAAGATGAGGATGACAATAATATAGTCAGTTCTCAAAAAGAAGAACGTGAGACGGTAGTTATAGAGGAGGAGTTGGATACCCTTCCAAAAACCAAAGTAAGATGCCCGAATTGTGATAACAATCAAGCTTTCTGGCGTTTGGAGCAAACGAGAGCTGCAGATGAACCCGAGACCAGGATATACAGATGTACAGAGTGTAATCATACCTGGAGAGAGTATTGAATTGCCGATGTTTGGGAGGAAATTTATAGATGTTCGAAATTGGTCGTATCAGATTCAGAGCGCTAACAAGGGATGATCTCTCATTTTTAGAGAAGTGGGAAAATACTTTCAAAGTTACTCTATATGCACGAGCGCAGCCTTTGGTTTTCAAAAACACTCAGGATATAGAAGAGGAATTTGAAGAGTATATGGAAAATGATGATAAACAGCAGTTCATCCTGGAAAAAAAAGAAGATGATAAAAAAATCGGGATAGCTAGTTATAGAGATAGGTCTAAAAGCGTTAAGAATGCCAATTTGGGGACTTATATCGGAGAACCGGAAGAATGGAACAAAGGTATAGGGAGAGAAATAACATTGGGTTTATGCGAGATGCTCTTTTTCCAGAAAAATTATGACCGGTTAAGTGCCCGGAGCGCATCGTTCAATAAGAGAGCCCAAACCGTCCTTAAAGACCTTGGTTTTAAGGAAACAGGAAGAGCTCGAAAAAGTGGATATGTATTTGGCAAAAGGATCGATTGGGTGATGTTCGATCTTTTGAGAGAAGAATATATGCCCGAAAGACAGGGATACCTAGAAGAGATTTTGGGTGAAAGAAAAGAAGAATACATTAAAAACACCTGTAAGATTAGGTTTTGAGCGGTTAAAGAAAGAAAAAATTATAGGGCAAGTTCGTAATTATGCTTTGAAAGGTATGATTGAACCCTCCTCGCTGACATATAAACAGAAAATTCTGCTGTATCTGAGAGATCATCAGCATCAAGATGAAAGAGAAGAAAAACAAGAAGATATCACTCAGAAAGGTATATCCAAAAACGTTGGGATCTCGAGAACACATCTTTCTAGAGTGATACGATCTCTTTCTGAGCAAAACTTGGTCAAAGAAAGATTAGCCCCTGTTGAAGGGCACGATAGGAAGATGAAAACTTATACTTTGACTTCTCAAGGTTTGGCGATAGCAGACAGGATTTTAGATGGGCTTTCTGAGATCTCGCTTCAACTTATACAAGGAGACGATGAATGGACAGTAAATCTTTCTAAGGTAGAAGATGAAACGAACGGAGAATTGGACTTACTAAAATGTATATCAATTCTAGAGGATAAAGAGGAAAAAAAGGTAGATTTACAAAAAGAAGGAATCTTTGAACCCGTCAAGATGCTTGAAAATATCCCTGATATAGAAGAATTTTACGGGCGTGAAAAAGAATTAGAAAAGATGAATGAATGGATTGAGGGGAATAACTCAGTAATGGTTGTTCTTGGTCGAAAAGGTCATGGTGCATCTACATTGGCAGCAAAGTTCATAGATGACTTACAAGAAAGACACGTGTTATGGATCAGCTTAGAAGGAAAAACTAAGGAGAGGATAAAAGATAAATTTTCCAACTTTCTAGAAAAGATAGGTTCAGAATCTGAAAAAATCATAGATGATCTCTCGTCCCAAAAAGCCTTAGTTGTATTCGACGATTATTACCAGATAGAAAGCGAAGTTGTAAGCTTTTTAAATGGATTTTTAGAACGGATCGAGAAGAACGATCCTTTAAAGATGATAGTTACTGGAAGGGAAGGAACACCTGTATACGAGAGATTTTATCGAACAGAACATGTAGAAGAAGGCATCGTCGAAGAATTGAAGATATCACGCCTTGGTCAAGAAGAGGCAAAAAAGATCCTCGATAAAGATATAGAAGAAGATGCGCTTGAGAGAATAATGATGTTTACAAAGGGTTCTCCTCTGCTTTTGAAATTACTCCGAGAGGGAAATAAAGAAAAACTATGCGAATTGACTCCTTGGGAAGAAGAACAGATATCTCTTTTGATGTATTTAAAAACGGAAACTAAGGATTGACTTGAGAGAAATATCGAGCGAAGCAGTTAAATAGCTATCCGAGATAAATTTACACGATAATATGTTGATGCCCAACTATGCTAAACTTTTTGTTATCCTCCTTGGATTACTTTTCATAATAACGGGTATAGGTATTTCCATGTTTTCTGAAATCGCTAACGTTGTACCGATAGGGATGGGGATCATAGGCATATTTCTCATGTTGATACCTTTCACTTACGTAGGGAAAAAATAGTAATATTTTTATCCTAGAAGAAGAGTTGGAAACTTGAGAAACATGTACGAAGTACTGGAAGTTGAAGCGGAAAAAAAGGACATAATCGATGATATATTAGCTGATGATCTAATAAGCAAACAGAACACCAATGTAAGGGAAGGATCTAGTCTTGGATTCAAAGAGGGCGTTTCTTACGTTATGGTCGAAGGAAGTGAGGAAGCTGTTGAAAAAGCCATTGAATTATTCAAAGAAGAAGGCGTTGAACCGGCGGAAAACAGAGAAGAGGTCAGGGAAAAGATAAAAGAAGAAGGAGAAGCTGCAGCGGAGGGAATAGGCACTGTTTTTGGATAGAGATTCTATCCTCAAGATTCTTTCTTGCCTTTCCTTCCTGCTAAAACAGTAACTCTTATTCTTTTCCCAATTTTAGAGTTCTTTCTTGTTCCCCATATGATGTCCGCATCAGGCCAATAATTTTGAACCTTTTCTAGAGCGTCTTGGGCATCCATCAACTTTTTTTCGTGGTTGGTGGTTATAACAGTTAATAATTTATCAGCATCATTTATATCTTCTAACCATGGAGATCTTAGGGCTTCTTCAGCTGCCTTTACTCCTTTCTTCCTGCCTTTTCCATACCCAGCTCCTATGTTAAATTGATCTATTTTTTTGCAAAATTCCTTAATATGTGAGATGTCACTTTTCGTTATCACCGCATTGAGATCTACGATAGGAAGACGTATTATTTTGTTCATAACTGAAAAAGCTTTTCCAATCGGTAGGTGAGGATTTACCTCGAGCAGCTTTTCGTTAGAAAATCCGGCGGATATGTCTAAATATTTATGAGCTTCGATTTGGGCTTCTTCTGATAATTCTTTTCTATTTTCGCTTTCGCTGTCAAAAGGTTTAGCCAACATACCTATGGTTAAGGAATCATGTTTTTTGCTAAGTTTTGAACACACAGGAACGGTCCAACTGCCCGTTCTTCCTCCTAATCCTGCGATAATAAAAATCAGTTCAAAGTCCTTCATCTTTCGTTTAAGCTTTTCCTCAGACTTAGTAAGAGGTCTTTCTTTTATATCAATTTCTGAGCTATAGGCATTCTTCATATCTTTTTTTGAAATCGACAAAAAAGATCGTTTAGGAGGTCTAGAAGAAGTTCCTACCTCACAGATATGTACATTAGAAGAAGGCATCTCCCCTATTTCTTCTATTATGTTCCGACCAGCACCACCGATACCTAAAACTAATGTTGAAGGAGATTTTTCATCTGTCTGATCTTCACCGAATTTTTTCATGATCGGCATTTTCTTGACCTGTCTTGATATAGAACAAGGCTCTAATAATTTTTATTTACTGATCCTATCTATCCCTTCATCTAGGCTTTTTTTATCATTCAATTCAGTCCATCTTCCTATTAGAGCACCTATGATCGGGCCCAAGAATGAGGCATAATAGGCAGATGCACCATCTCCGAGAATAAGAGCCACGAGTGGTGCCACTATAAGACCTCCAATAAGTCCAACCCAAAATCCTAATGGCCATCCGGCTTTATTTCCCATATAAAAGCCTATGATTGTGCCAACAAAGAGGGAAACTCCAAGACCCATGATAAATTGATGAAACTCTCCCACTCCAAGGTATGAAAGAATGATAAGTAATACTCCTATAACCGCAATAGACATTACTGTTATCTTTCTTTTGGTATCAGATAACACAAAATTTGTAAATTTTCCCTTCAATGTGGCATTCTCCAAACTTAATCACCTCTAATTTTCATTACTTCAATATAGCCTGTTAAATTTTAATCTTTTGGTAACATACTACCGTTCATAGTAAAGTACAAGTATGATTTTAAACAATAAGAATAATGAGATATTGTTATGGATGAAGAAATATCTACTCTCATAATCATATTAATCTTACTTTCCGTTCTTGTAGCCCCTTTAATCGGTGGTGGGACCTTAGACAGCCTAAACTATGACAACTTAGAGTCAGAAAGAGATAGTACTTACAACATACACATTACTAGTGATGAGGAACTGAAAAACTATGGTTTGCCTGGTAACGGATCTGAGGAAAATCCCTATCTATTGGTAAATCGTACTATAGATGGTGGAGGTGGGAACTACAGCATTTATTTGGAAAACCTCGAATTACATTTTGTTATCAAGGATTGTAAGATCTATAATTCTACAAATGGGATTCATATTGAATCCAGTGAAAATATAACTATCGAAGGGTCTAAGATATATGATAACGATAAAGGTATCTATTTAGGAGAAGGAGCAAATAACAATACCATCACAAACAACAATATCTCAAACAACAATTTGGGGATCCACATTTCAGAATCTAATCATAACTTGATATATCACAATATATTCTACCAGAACGATATCAGACCTCAAGCCCTTGCTGAAGGAGATAATCAATGGGATGACGGAGAAAGCAGCGGAAACTATTGGTCGGATTATGAAAATAGATATCCTGAAGCCAACGAATCAGAAGATATAGGTGTTTGGGATACAGCTTATGAGATATTCGGTGAGGATAATGAGGATGATTATCCGCTAATATCTCCTGTAGGTCCTCCAACTGATTTTGTTATTCAACCAAGAGACGAAGCCGCTAAACTCAATTGGAGTGAACCTGCATATTCTATAATGTATGATGTAGAAACTATAAGAATATACAGAAAAGGACCTGATGAGAATAATCTCTCGATTCATGAGAATTTGACCGCTGATCAGGATGGTTTTATGGATGATAATCTGACCAACGGAGAAGAATATCATTATTCGATCAAAGCAGTAAACGAGAAGTATGAAAGTGTGAAAACTGAAGTGAATAGTGTTGTACCGGACGGTACACCACCAGAAGTCATCGGTTTTTCTCCTGAGGGCGAAGATATCCCCATTGACACCGATATAATGATTGAGTTCTCTGAAGAGATGGATGAAGAATCTATTGAGATTTCTGTCGAAGATATAGATGGAGAAATAATTGAAATAGAAGAAGTTGAGAGAGGGCCTAACATTGAACGTACAGAGTTTTATTTCGAACCGAAAGAAAATCTGAGCTACGATACCACATATTATGTCAGCATAACGGGTAGAGATATAGCCGCTAACGAATTAGAAGAGCCGCACACTTGGAGTTTTACTACAGTATCCGATACTGGGATTATAAGAGGTAGAGTAGTGAACGAAGAAGGAGAACCTCTCGAAGACGTCCAAATCTATTTTGACGAAGACTATCAAACATCTACATATCCTACTGGAGAATTTGAAATAGAAGTACCTTCCGGAAATGTTACATTAGAGATATCAAAAGATGGATACGAAGACACAAATATCGTATATCAAATCAACCAAAGTGAAGAGAAAGAGATAGAAGATATAATACTCAAAGGACAGGAAGGGGTAATGTCTCGATGGTTCTGGCCTATGGCCTTAGCGGGTGGTGGCATACTCCTTCTAGGGATACTCGCCTTGATCATATCCTTCTATAATTGGGAAGAAGAGGAGCCACTATCCGACGAAGAGATCTACGATGTAGATTATGAAGATGTCGATGCAGAGGAATTTGAAAGCTGGTGGGAAGACGAAGATTCATAGGTTGGAACAACTTCCTCCTCCATCTATAGGGATCGCTGCCCCGTTGATGAAACTCGACCTAGGTGAGGATAGGAAAGCGACCAATTCTCCAAGTTCAATCGGCCTTCCGATTCTATTGAGTGGGATATCTTTTGTCCATCTTTTTAAACCCTCGTCATAGGATGCTATATCCCCCCTTTCTAATTCGTCTTCTATCAGCTCTTCTATCCTTCCAGTTTTGTGAGGACCTGGCAAAACAGAGTTTGCTCTTATATCAGGCCCCAATTCTTTTGAGAGAGTCTTCATCAGACCGATAACGCTCATCCTTACAGAATTAGATAGAACGAGGTTTGGGATAGCTTCTTTGACACTCATAGATGTTATATTGACTATCGTTCCTTTTCCTTCTCTAAGATACTCTACAGATTCTCTAACACTTCTCACTACACTCATGACTAGGAGGTCGAAATTTTCGTACCAATCCTGATCATCTGTATCAACGAAAGCTTTGCTAGGCGGCCCTCCAGCGCAAGTTACGAGATGGTCTAATCCGTCTTGATTCTTGACAGTTTGTTCGACCATTTTTTTTATATCCTCTTTTTTGGAGATATCTCCTTGAATCCCTTTTATATCTCCTTTTACCTCATGATCAAGATCCTTTATCGTCCGCTCTAATTTTCCCTCGTCCCTACCATTTATAGTAACGTTTACACCTTCTTTACCTAAGGCTTTGGCAGAAGCTCTTCCAAGTCCGCTTGAAGAGGCTAAAACCAGAGCTGAATTATTTTCTATGTCTAATTTCATGCTGAACCCTTTTATCTTATAATCGTTACAAACCTTTATATAATCTATCATACGTTTATAAAATGGAGGTTTAGACATGCCGAAGTATGTGATATTATCAAATCTGACGGACGAGGGTAGAAAAACTATTTTGGATCATCCAGAAAGGATTGAAGAAGTCAACGAGGAGATGGAGAAGAAAGGAGCTAGTATCATAGAACAATATTTTCTCTTAGGTAAATATGACTTTATAACAGTGGTAGAAGCTCCTTCAAAAAGTGTGATAACTAAAATTGTGATGGAGATAGCTTCTAGGGGCTCTATAGATACGATGACTTTCCCGGCTATGGATGTAGATGAACTTATCAAAGACCTAAAATAGTCGGTTTAAAGCAATGATGGTACTTTCACCCGTGAGGTATCACCTCAGTTAAGTACAGTGTACCAAATATCTAAATATATTCTCTATATTTTTTTATCATGGTATCCGATGTAATCGACCTTAGGAGCGATACGGTCACGAAACCAACAGATGAAATGAGAGAGGCGATGCAAGAAGCGAAAGTGGGAGACGATGTTCTTGGGGAAGATCCTACAGTTAAAGAACTAGAGGAACTCGCTGCGAATAAAATGGATAAAGAAGCGGGGCTTTTCGTGACTTCTGGCACTCAGGGAAACATCACTTCATTATTGACTCATACCGAACCGGGAGAAGAGATAATATTTGGTAGAGATTGTCATATATATAGGTATGAAGTCGGTGGTTATGCTTCACTCGCCGGTTTATCATCTAGAACTTTAGATGACAGTAAGGGATTTATGAACCCATCAGAGATCGAGGAAGCTGTAAGAGAAGAAAACATACATCATCCTGAAACATCGTTGCTGTGTATTGAGAACACGCACAACGTTGCAGGTGGTATACCTGTAGACTCTCATTATACTAAAGAAGTCAGTGATATAGCACACGATAATGATATGAAGGTACATCTCGACGGAGCGAGAATATTCAACGCTTCAGAAGCTTTGGATGAAGATATAGCTGAACTCGTAGGACCAGTAGATTCGGTACAGTTTTGCCTTTCCAAAGGATTGAGCGCTCCAGTCGGTTCCATGCTTGTTGGTAGTGAAGAATTCATCAAGCGAGCTAGAAAGAATAGGAAGAGATTAGGAGGAGGGATGCGACAGGCAGGTGTGATAGCCGCACCTGGCATCATATCTCTTGAAAAGATGGTACGAAGATTGAAAGAGGATCATAAGAATGCGAGAATTCTCACTGACGGTTTGAAAGAGATGGGTATCGATATAGAACCTAATAAGTACAAGACGAATATAGTGATGCTCGATACCTCCCAGTTCGAGAAGACGGCAGAAGAATTAAGAGTGATATTGGAAGAGAAAAGTATACTCACTTTGGCCTTAGGGAAAAACTTGATGAGGTTCGTGACTCATCGGGAGATCTCTCGTGAAGATATAGAAAGAACATTGAATGTGTTTGAAGAAGAGATTTTGTGAGTTCTTTTATGTCAATGGGGAGCAAATTTAAGGGGTGTCTTATCGGCAGCGCTCTAGGAGATTCCGTAGAAGAACTAGCCTTTAAATTTCAGACTGAAGAAAAGTTGCGATCAAAGATCGAAAATTCAGAAAGATTGAGATACACCGATGATACTACGATGGCCATTGGACTTGCTAAATCTCTAATCGAAAAAAGATATAAAAGAAAAGGATAAAGAGTTTTTCAAATTTCATTCTTTAGCTATTTACTTTCTCTCTTTAACTGATCCAAGTTCTTCAGCCACTTGTGGTAGATCTAATCTCTTCAGTGTATTCTTAGATGGGACCCCTTCATCATCCCAACCTCTCACATCGTAGTACCTGTCGAGTTCTTCTTCGAATTCTCTTCTTGAAAGTGTTTCTCCTTCTGTTGGACCGTAAAGCACTTCGTCTTCGAAGACTCTATCAGGTAATTTGTCATCTTTTCTTCCAAAACCGTTCCTTATATTGAACGCTTTTGAGAGGTTGTAGACTCTTTCACCTGCTTTAAGGAACTCTGAAAGGCCCATATCGAAGCCGGTCATAGCGTTCAATAATTCTAATTGACCTTCATCTACCATCAAGCCTCTAGAGAACTTGCACATGCCGGTCATATCGTAAAGAGTCATGAGGTCTTCCATAGCTTTCAGTGCGAAGGCTTTACCTTTCAATTCAGTTCTATCGTAATCTTCGAAGTCCCAGTAACTACCGGCCATCTCTATCGCATACAGACAAGAGGTAAGGTGATCAGCTCCTCTTGGAGCTACAGCGAACGCCAAAGCCATGCCTTTGACCCCTCTTACTTCAAAACCGGCAGGGGGCATACCTTTTACGTGGATCGCGAATTTTTCGGAGCCTTGACCGACTTTCTTTGTCGCTTCATAAACACCGTTACCAAGCAACTCTCCGAGTTCTCCTTCTTTGTGAGCCATCCTTTCCAAAGTTTCCAACATCGCTTCTTCGTTGCCAAATTCGAGATCTATATCGGTATCAATCAGGCCTTTTTCATACGCTTCCATGGCCCAAGATATGGTAAGGCCTGCAGAGATAGTGTCAAGCCCTAAAGTGTCGCAAATCTCGTTTCCTTTAGCTACTGCTTCTATATCGTCGACTTCGCACGCTCCTCCGAGAGAGTACTGCGTTTCATATTCTGGACCGTCAACAGCTATATCTCCGTACGGAGTATCTTCCGCTTTGAAGTACTGACTGCAGGGTTTAGTGCAGTAAGGACATGGTCTTCTTCCCTCTCTGTATACCGCGGTCCAATACCTCGGATTAAGTTCTATCCTGTCATCTGGGTCTTCAAGGTTATCGTAGGCTCTCTTGAAATAACCGGCCTGCCAATTTTTAGTCGGGAAACATCCGTAGACCTGATTCTTGGCGGCCATTGCCTCACCGGTTCCATAATCCATCTGATCCTGAGGATCAAAACTCTCGTCTGCAGTCTCCCCTTTCCCTGTCGTTATCTTACGCCATTTACTGTTTAGTTCATCGAGTTCTTCTTGGTCATGGATCGGTATGTCTTTTGTGCCTTTAACGGCTATCGCCTTCAAGTTCTTGGATCCCATCACGGCTCCACCGCCACCTTTTCCTGCTTGGCGGTCTTCACATTCAATCTCTGATATTTTCGAAAGGTTCTCTCCGGCTGGTCCAATAACGGCAGTAGCGAAATCTTTGTATTCTTCTTTTATTTTCTCATCAGTCTCTCTTGTATCTAGACCCCATAGATCTTCTACACCTTCTATTGAGGCCTCATCATCTTTTATCACTATCATAGATGGTTTTTCGGCCTTACCTTTGACCACTAGTGCATCGTATCCAGCTTTCTTCAGTTGATCGCCCATCTTAGCTCCTACCACTGTCTTACCATATCCTCCAGTCTGTGGGGCCTTAAAACCAAAAGTTGTCTTGGACGCAGTAGGTATTTTTGGTCCTACAAGCGTTCCTGGTGCGACGGCGAGAACGTTCTCTGGATCGAGTGGATCTATGTCTGGATCAAGCTCATCGAAAATGATCTTTGTAGTGAATCCAGCTCCACCAATGTACTTCCTTAAAAATTCATCTGAGAGTTCTCTTTCATTGATTTCCCCGTGGGTTAAATCTATTTCCAAAAGTTTTTTCCAATATCCCGACATATTATCTTCCTAATCGTGGATTCTATATCGTATATTTAAAATCAACGGGCTCAGGAGACAAGTTAAAGAGTCTATATGGAAAAAACAATATAAAACAAAAAGCTTATATGTCTAAGTCATAATCTTAAATGGGAAATCATGGGCATCGGAAACCTATTTAAGGGATATGTATTTTTCAAATTGTTAGGAGTTGCAATCAGTTTCATTGCTGCTGGTATCATAGGATTTGCATTTACTGTACTCGACGGGGATCCGTCTATCCTTTTTATCGCTCTTCCCTTTTTATTGATCGGTCTAGGGGCCTTGTATATTTGTGTAAGGATATATAGGAGCGATAAAGAATACTCTTCGACAGGAACAACAGCAAAATTCGGTTATTCCAAAGAACTCAAAAAAGATATTTGTCCCGAATGTGGTGAAAAAAAGATGGACGTGTCTTTTGACGGTTCCGGCGTTTGCGATAACTGCGGATATGCAACTAGGGATTATCACTCGGAAAAATGAAAGGTTTATGGTTCATTTCTCAAACTTCTCTTTTAATGTTTTATCTGCCAGTTTCCTCAATCTTTCGTCTCTTGTTCTCGCCAAATACTTATCTTGTATGAGTAATGAGATGAACACGAAGAATAGAAGGATGCCACCTAGAGCCCCAGTTATATTACCGATCATGATCCTCAATGAATCACCGGGTTCTGCGGTTAGAGTCAGACCCGCTATCACAGATTTATAAATGGATTCAAGCAATAAAGATGATATGGTCAAGAGAATAAATCCAACGAGTAAAGTCCATCTGATGATGCTGTGTTCTCTCAATAAGAGTATGAGGTCTCCTAAAGATGAAGTTTCTTTACCTAGAACTATAGATCGGACATGTTCCCATATTTTTTTCTGTTTACCTTTTTTATATACCTGATCAGAGATCAGATCTTCGCGTTTTTTTGAATGAGTATATATGTTATCCTGTAATTCCAAACAGATATCTTCCTGCAGTATGACCAATAATGTGTTAATAGCTTCTTCTCTAGTTACCTCTAATTCTTCTTTTATCTTCTCGACAAGTTCGTTCTTTATTTCGGAGTAATCTTCTTTTTCCAAAGCTTTCTCGATATGGTATGTGATCTTGTCTCCATGAACTCCTTCAAGGTTTATAGATTCTGTTATATCTTTCAGCAATTGTTCTCTTATCTTTCTGTAGTTGCTCTCTCTGAGCAGCCTTTTGCCCTTAGTATTCAGGCTCATATTTTCTTCCCTTTACTTAAAAATACATTTCTAAATAATACACTTTTGGGCATATCGGTTATAAAAGATTCTAGTGAGATATTAAATATATCCGACATGTTTTCGAAGCCTAAGATAATATGAAAAAAATTACTTTTACCCCAATTGGTAAAATCCACTCTCCTTACGACAATATAGAAGATATGCCTATACAGCCTACAGGAGCGAAAGGAGTAGAGGGAACTGTAGAAGTTGACCGAAAATATATCGATGGTCTTAAGGATCTAGAGGGATTTTCCCACATAATTCTGCTTTACCATTTTCATCTTTCCGAGGGTTTTTCTTTACTCGTAAAACCGTTTTTAGATGACGAGGAGAAAGGTCTATTTTCAACTAGAGCTCCAAAAAGGCCGAATCCTATTGGACTTTCCATAATGAAACTGCTCGATAGAGACGATAATATATTGAAAATTGAAGGAGTTGATGTGATCGATGGAACTCCACTTTTGGATATAAAGCCTTACGTTCCGGAGTTCGATATAATAGAGGTCGAATCGACAGGTTGGTTGGCAAAGAATGCTAGACGAGTAGAAGAGGTGAGGTCCGATGAAAGATTTGGATAAGATTTACCGAATTTTTACGTCAAAGTCATAAAAAATTTTGAGCGGAAGATTTATATCTCAATCTTATTTTTGAGCATCATGACTGATGTCCAGTTCGGTATATGTGGCGATCTAGATTGGCACAACACCTCGGTTGAAGACAACCCCTTAGTGACATTGGAAAAAGAGGAAGTTAAGGAGTTGATCTTTGAGTTGAACAGAAACCCGAAAGAAGAAGAGAAGTTTTTTTCTGAATATAAAGAGTTAGAAGAAGATATCAAAAAATTACTAAGACTCGAAACTTTGAAAATAAGAGATGGAAAGCTATACGTGAATTTCACCTTCTTAGATGAAAAAGATAACGAATTCATGTTTGATGTATGTGAGGATTATGCTGAAGACCTGGTTGAAAAGATAATCTCAAAAGAAGAAAAGATCGCAACGGTACTTTCTAGATATGAAAACGAAAGAGTCGAAAAAGAAAAACTAGCGTTCTTCATAATCGGGTGCTATTTCTTGGATTGGGGTTCCTTAACGTTTTTTAGAGAATGGGATATCGCCAACAACTTAAAACCTCAACCAGGTGGAAACGAATACATCCTTTGGGGTGAGAAGCAGGATGAAGGGATGTTGAAGGAGATATATTGGGGAGGACATATGATCCCCGATATGGGTTATATATTCCAAACTTTTGGAGATCATCACTCAGATACTCAAAGAAATACACTCCCAGATATACTCCATAGGTTCAAAGATTTCGACTTTCCTGGTGGAGAGGAATACAGATCTTTACTGTTTGAAAAGAGAAAGGAATTGGCTTCGGAACTAGCTGAAATTATTAGCTTGATAGGGAAGGAAGGTATCAATGCTGAAGAACTTGAAAAATTGATGCAGGACTCATTCTCTAAAAAACATCTCTCATTACTAGAGAAACTTCATTATGTAGAAGAGGAAGAAGGAACTTACTATCTTTTGATACCATACTTTACAGAAGAAGACTTAGAGATGATAGCAGACTGCATATATCCTTTCGTTCCAATTCTGAAAAATTGGCTTGACGAAAATTGGGAAGATGTTAGAGAAGATTTGCAAGAAACGAGGCCTATTAAGAATGGAGTTCCGTTCGATGAATTCTTCATCCAGGCATGGCACTACATATTTGGATCGGTCAACAAAAAGTTGGCTAGAAAGGGTTTCATCTACGACACCTATTCGGAGGAATCTAAGCATAAAGGATACTTGCCTGCGGTATCAGAGAAGAGAGTGCTAAGTGCACTAGAAGATTTAGTGGTCTCTTGAGCCCTATCGAGAAGTACATATATAAGATTAGACACTTAAGATGAACCATGTTGAAAGATCTAAAAAAGATGGCAGAGTGCTACCAGAAAAAGAAACCATCAGATTTGATAGGAAAAATACATCTTTTGATAGGCGATGATGATGCATTCCTGGTGAGGCTTGAAGAGAGTGATGTCGAAGTGAAAGAAACTGGTGTAGATAATACAGAAGATCTAGGTCTAGTGATGTCTGAAGAAACATTTGATAAGTTGAATTCGGGTGAATGGACTGGGATGACAGCTGCAGGCAGGTCATCTATGTCAGAATCAGCACCTCTAGACTTTCGATTACCAGAAGGAGTTGAGATGGACGAAGAGACTTTACAGATGATGTATCATTTTTTGACACATTTCTTTAGTAAGGATTATCCGACCATAACAGAGTTGGGAAGGAAACAAGCGAGAAAGGTCCATGGAGGCAACGCCGTACCGATAGCTTACGGACACGGTATAAGATCTGCCTATTATACTATCCAAAAAGGGGAACAGATAAACGAAGACGAACTCGATCCATGGGACCAGGTTTTCACAGTAATCGGAGGAAGCGGGAAAGCTTTGGTTGATGGTGATGAGATCGATCTTGAGAAGAATATGTCTGTGCATGTACCTCCTAATAAGGAGCATATAGTTAAAAAAGAAGAAGGCGAGGACGATTTAGAGCTACTTTGGATTGCTTATGGGGAGAAAGCGTGATTTTCAGAACTGTTTAAATAGAATCATAACGCTACACAGGATTATGGATGAGATCGAAGAGCAGTCTATAATAACCAGATGTGGTTACAGATGCGACCTTTGTTTAGCTCACAAAGAAAATATTGAGAGTCAGGAAGACAAAATGATCATCAGTGATGGCTGGTTCAAATATTTTGGATTCCGTATACCTCCCGAAGAGATATCCTGTGACGGGTGTTTGAGTCCCAAGGAAGAACCATATCTTATAGACGACGATTGTCCGATAAGAGCATGTGTCATTGATAAAGGAGTTGACGATTGCTCTCAATGTGAAGAATCGAGCTGTAAAAAATTTGAAACTAGAGTAGTAGATAGAAAAGATTTTGCAGATATTCCAGAAGAGGATTATCAGCGATTTGTTCGTCCTTATGAGAACAAAAGAAGATTTGAATCTGATAAATGAATGGATTTCGTCTTAGGTTTCTCTTGAAGGCAGAAAACCCGAGATTACAGCGATGATAGGCCCTATTACGATGCCAGCCCAAACCAAAAAACCCAAGAGGCCATAAATTATCACCTTGACTCTATCCCATTTTTCAGGTTTCTTGAAATCTAAAGATCTCTGCCAGAGCTTATAACCGAGTATCAGGGGTGACAGGGCGAATATGATCGTTACTATCACAGCCAGACCAGGATTTGATTTACTTACAGCGATGATCATCTGCATAACTATCATTGCTCCACTGCCTAAGTAAAGAAGAGAAGATGTTAGAAGACCCCACTCTTTTGCGTTATCAGGTCCTTCTCCTTTATTGTAGTATTCCCAACCTGTCCAAGCAAAACCTATGCCTAAAACAGATACCATTGGAGCAAATATCAGCCAAATTGGCTGTCCTTCCCATATGCGTATGGTGACCACGTCTAAGGGCAGTTTGATCCATTCAATCGGACCCCATGTTTCCTGATAACCTACTGCTAACCCATACTTG
>Ga0207421_10003564_pt1 | contig 18458 bp, 13 predicted proteins | sample SodLakKL_010_SED_4_FD_187542 | JGI IMG/M metagenome (GOLD analysis project Ga0207421, IMG submission 187542) | Alkaline sediment microbial communities from Lake Tanatar, Kulunda Steppe, Russia - 8KL_010_SED (SPAdes) (version 2) | ecosystem: Environmental > Aquatic > Non-marine Saline and... | reverse complement strand
CCCGGGCGCGCCACCATCGAGGTGGAGATCCACCGGGCCACCACCCAGCTGCTCGACCTGCCGCTCGCCTCCGCCCTGGCGATGCTGCAGCTGGTGGCCGTCGTCGCCTCCCTGGCGGTCTACGGCCGGCTCCAGCGTCAGGCGAGCTCGGAGCACACACTGGTCGACGCCGACGCCGCCCTGCGGACCCCGAGGACGCGCGGGGAACGGTGGTTCCTGGTCGGCAACCTCGCCGTGATGGCCGGTCTGCTCGCCGCGCCCCTGCTCGTGCTGGTGGAGCGTTCGCTGGTGACCGACGGTGGCTACGGGTTGGACCACTACGTCTCGTTGGCGACCGACGAACGTGCCACCGTCCTGGCGGTGCCCGCCGGGGAGGCGATCCGCAACTCGCTGTTGTTCGGCATCGGCGCGACCCTGGTGGCGCTGGTGGTCGGCGGTCTGGCCGCGACCGCCGCGACGCTCGGTCGGGGCCGGCTGACCTCGGTCGTGGACCGGGCGTTGATGGTGCCGCTCGGGACCTCGGCGGTGACCATCGGCTTCGGCTTCCTGCTCGCCCTCGGTCGCCCGCCGATCGATCTGCGGGCCTCGCCCTGGCTGGTACCCATCGCCCAGGCGTTGATCGCGACCCCGTTCGTGGTGCGCACCCTCGTGCCGGTGCTGCGCGCCATCGATCAGCGCCTGCGCGACGCCGCCTCGGTGCTCGGGGCGAGCCCGTGGCGGGTGTGGCGCGAGGTGGACCTGCCGATCGTCGGACGTGCGCTGCTGGTCGCCGCCGGGTTCTCGTTCGCGATCGCGGTCGGCGAGTTCGGGGCGACGGTGTTCGTGGCCCGCGCCAACCTGCCCACCATGCCGGTGGCCATCTTCCGCCTGCTCGGCCGTCCGGGGGTCGCGAACTTCGGGCAGGCGATGGCGATGTCGACGATCCTGATGGTGATCACCGCGACGGCGCTGCTGGCGATCGACCGTCTGCGTGTCGGTCAGGTGGGACGGTTCTGATGCTGGAGATCGAGGGGCTCACCCTGGCCTATGGCGAGCACGTCGTCGTCCGGGAGCTGACGCTGCGGGCCGCGGCCGGCGAGGTGCTGTGCGTGCTCGGGCCGAGCGGGTGCGGCAAGTCGACCCTGCTACGTGCCGTCGCCGGTCTGGAGCCCCCGGTCACCGGCACGATCCGTCTCGACGGTCGCGATCTGGCGGGCGTGCGGCCCGATCGGCGCGGGGTCGGATTGATGTTCCAGGATCACGCGCTGTTCCCGCACCGGAGCGTCGGCGACAACGTGGGTTTCGGTCCACGCATGCACGGCCTACCGGCGGCCGAGACCGCCCGACGGGTCACCGAGGCGTTGCGGCTCGTCGGTCTGACCGGGATGGAGGACCGCAAGATCACCGCCCTGTCCGGCGGTGAACGGCAACGCGTCGCGCTGGCCCGCGGGATCGCGCCGCGCCCGCGGCTGCTGATGTTGGACGAACCGCTCGGGTCGCTCGACCGCGCGCTGCAATCCCGCCTGCTCGAGGAACTGCCGGAGGTGTTCGCGGAGCTCGGGATCACCGTGCTGTACGTGACCCACGATCAGCAGGAGGCGCTGTCGCTCGCGGACCGGGTCGCGGTGATGCGCGCCGGACGGATCGAACAGCTCGGCACCCCCGATCAGCTCTGGCGCGGTCCCCGGACCGCGTTCGTGGCCCGGTTCCTGGGCCTGCACCACATCCTCGAGGTCGAGGTCGCGGGCGGCCACGCGAGCACGCCCTGGGGACATCTCCCCGTGCCCGGTACCACGGACGGCGAGTGGCAGGTGGTGCTGTTGCCGGAGGCGTTACGAGTCATCGATGAGCTACGGCCCCTCCACCGCGACGAACTGGAGGTCACCGGGACGGTGACCTCGCGCCGCTTCGCGGGGGACCACGTGCGGGTCGCCGTCGACACGCGGGCGGGTCCCGCCCTGAACGTGCCCGTCTGGCGCGGGGCGCCGCCGGAGGCCGGGCGGTCGATCCGGCTCGGGCTCGATCCGGCGGGTGTGCGTGTCCTGGACCGCGAACCCGACGGCTCGGAGCACCCATGACGGGTTCCACGCGCGAACTGGTGGCCGCGGTGCCGCAGGTCGGTCGACTCCGGGACATCCTGATCCGTCGCGCCAAACACGGTGCGGTGGTGCGGGTCGAACGGGCCGAGATCCTCGACGGGCTCGGGCTGGACGGGGACCATCGCGCCACCCGCCGGAGCCCCGATCCCCGCTCGAAACGTCACCTCAGCCTGATCCAGGCCGAGCACCTGCCGGTGATCGCCTCCCTGCTCGGGCGTGAGACGGTCGACGCGATCGAGGTGCGGCGCAACCTCGTGATCGCCGGGATCAACCTGCTGTCGCTGCGCGAGCGCACCTTCCGCATCGGGCCGGTCGTGCTCGAGGGCACCGGGCCGTGCCACCCGTGCTCGCGCATGGAGTCGGCGCTCGGTCCCGGCGGCTTCCAGGCGCTCCGAGGCCATGGCGGCATCACCGCGCGGGTGATCGCCGGTGGCGCGTTGGCCGTCGGCGACGCGGTCGAGGTCGAGCCGCTCAGTAGGTCGGGATGCTCGGGTCCACCTGACGGGCGTAGGCGTTGATGCCACCACGCATGGACCGGGCCTTGAACCCCGCGCCGCGCAGCAACTGCGTCGATTCCAACGACCGGACGCCCGACAGGCAGTGCACGACGTACTCGGTGGTCGGGTCCAGCTCGGCCAACTTCCCGGGCAGCGTGTCCTTGGGGATCAGCACGGAGCCCGGGATGCGGTTGATCTCGTACTCGTGCTCCTCCCGGACGTCGAGCAGGACCACGTCGGGCTTGTCGGCGATGTCCTCGTACTCGGTGGGGAGGATCTCCAGATCCGCCAGCGACAGATCGGCCTCCACGACCCCGTCGTGGGCGGGCACGCCGCAGAACGCCTCGTAATCGATGAGTTGCGTGACGGTCGGGTTCTCGCCGCACACGGGGCAGTCGGGATCCTTGTTGACCTTGACGTACATCCACTCCTGCTCGAGCGCGTCGTAGAGACCCAACCGGCCGACCATGCTGCGCCCGATGCCGGTGATCAGCTTGATGCCCTCGATGCCCTGCGCGGTCCCGATGTGACCGGCCATGATCCCGAGGACGCCGCCTTCGGCGCAGTTGGGGACCATCCCCGGTGGCGGCGGCTCCGGGAACATGCAGCGGTAGCAGGGGCCCTCCTCGGCGTAGAAGACGCTGAGCTGACCCTCGAACCGGAAGATCGACCCGTAGACGTTCGGGATCCCCAGCAGCACGCAGGCGTCGTTGACGAGGTAACGCGTCGGGAAGTTGTCGGTGCCGTCGATCACCAGGTCGTAGCCCTCGAGGACCTCCAGCGCGTTGTCGGAGGTCAGGAAGGTGCGGTGCTCGACCACCTCGACGAACGGGTTGATCTCCCGGATCGACGCGTGCGCCGAGGCGACCTTGTGCGTGCCGATGTCGGAGGTCCCGTGGATGATCTGGCGCTGCAGGTTCGAGGCGTCGACGACGTCGTCGTCGACCAGACCGATCGTGCCCACGCCCGCCGCGGCCAGGTACAGCGCCAGCGGCGAGCCCAGTCCACCGGTGCCCACGAGCAGCACCCTGGCCGCCTTCAGCCGCTCCTGCCCCTCGACCCCGACGTCCGGGATGATCAGGTGCCGGCTGTAGCGCGCGATCTCCTCGTTGGTGAGGGGCTCGCGCCGGTCGACGACCGGCCGGTTCACAGGCACCGGAGAGGTCAGGGAGGACGAACTGGACACGAGATGCTCCTGGCAGGCGCTGGGAGGTGGGTACGAGAATGCCGTCAGGAGTGTGAACGCGTCCGATGGGCCGCTCCTTCCCGGTCAGGGACAACGGTGCGAACCCCCGTGGCAACCCGGTGGCGAGCACGTATCCTCGCGCCTCCTCTGGAGGAAGACCGCCCGTGCGAGACGCCGTCATCTGCGAACCGATCCGGACCCCGGTGGGACGCTACGGCGGTGTGCTCAGGGACATCAGCGTCCAGGCCCTCGCCGCGACCGTCATCCGCGCCCTGCTCGAACGCACGGCGTTGGACCCCGAGCGCGTGGACGAGGTCATCCTCGGCCAGGGCTACCCCAACGGCGACGCACCCAGCCTCGGCCGGGTCGCGGCCCTCGACGCCGGGTTGCCGGTGGGCGTCCCGGGCCTGCAACTCGACCGCCGGTGCGGCTCGGGGCTGCAGGCGGTGCTCGATGCCGCCATGCGGGTACAGACCGGCGTCGCCGAGTTGGTCGTGGCCGGTGGGGCCGAATCGATGAGCCGGGTCGAGTTCGCGGCGACCGGCATGCGCTGGGGCGTCGCGGCGCCGGAGATCCCGCTCGTCGACCGGTTGGCCGCGTCGCGGGTCACCGCGGGAGGCATCAACCATCCGGTCCCCGGCGGGATGCTCGAGACCGCGGAGAACCTCCGCCGCGAGTTCGCCATCCCCCGGGAGGAACAGGACGCACTCGCGCTGCGCTCCCACCAGCGGGCCGTCGCCGCGCAGGAGGCCGGTCGGTTCGACGCCGAGTTGGTGCCGGTCACCGTCCCGACCCGCCGGGGCACCGAGGTCATCGACCGGGACGAACACCCCCGGGCCGACAGCACCCTGGAGAAGCTCGCGTCGCTGACGGCGCTGCGGAGCGGGACCGACCCGGAGGCGACCGTCACCGCCGGGAACGCCTCGGGACAGAACGACGGCGCCGCCGTCTGCATCGTCACCCACCGCGAGCACGCCGACGCACTGGGCCTGCGACCGCTGGCGACGCTGCGCAGCTGGGCGGTCGCCGGGGTGGAGCCCGCGCGGATGGGCATCGGCCCGGTCCCCGCCTCCGAGACCGCCCTCGGCCGCGCCGGGATCGCGATGTCCGATCTCGACCTGATCGAACTGAACGAGGCCTTCGCGGCCCAGACCCTCGCGGTGACCCGCAGCTGGGGCTTCGGCGAAGCCGATCACGAGCGGCTCAACGTCAACGGCTCGGGGATCTCGCTCGGCCACCCGATCGGGGCGACGGGCGGGCGCATCCTCGCGACGATGCTCCGCGAGATGGAGCGCCGTGAGGTCCGCTACGGGCTCGAGACGATGTGCATCGGTGGCGGCCAGGGCCTGGCCGCGGTGTTCGAGCGCGCGAGCGACTGAGCACGCCCAGGTTCCGGTCACCGGGAGCGGATGGCCTTGTGCGCCTCGCTGACCGCGACGACCGCCACGGCGACCACGGCGATCCGCCACCACCCCTGCCCGGTCACCGGTTCGATCCGGAGCAGCGCCTGCGTCGGGCCCCAGTAGGAGGCGCCGAGGTGGATGCCCAACGCCACGAGGGTGGACACCAGCAGGAAACGGTTGCCGCGCACGTTGGTGGTGACGATCGAACGGTGCTCGGAGCGGGCGTTGTAGACGTGCGCGGCCATGGCGACCACCAGGGTGGTCAGCGCGGCGCCCCGCTGTTGACCCGGGGTGAGCCCGGCACCGATCGCCCATGCGAACAACCACAGGCTGCCGGCCGCCATGGCCACCCCCGTGAGCGCCGTCCGTTCCCACAGGACCTGGCTGACGATCGCCTCGTCCCGTCGTCGAGGTGGACGATCGAGCACGTCGGGTTCGCCCGGCTCGAAGGCCAGGGCGACATCCTGGAGGCCGTTGGTGACCACGTTGAGCCACAGCAACGCGGCGGGGACGTAGGGAAGCGGGAGACCCGCGGCGATGGACGTCATGATCGCCACGATGGCCGCGGCACCCGTGGACAGCAGGAAGTAGGTCACCTTCCGGACGTTGTCGAAGACGACCCGGCCCTCCTCGACGGCGTTCGCGATCGACACGAACGCATCGTCGGTCAGCACCATGTCGCTGGCCTCGCGCGCCACGTCGGTCCCCGCCCGACCCATCGCGATCCCGATGTCGGCCGCCTTCAGCGCCGGTCCGTCGTTGACCCCGTCGCCGGTGACGGCGACGACCCGTCCGTGGGCGTTGAAGGCCTTCATCACCCGTAGCTTGTGCTCCGGCGCGACACGCGCGAACACGTCCACGTCGAGCACGTGCCCGCCGAGTCGTTCGTCGTCCATCTCCTCGATCTCGGCGCCGGTCAGGCTTGCGATGTCGTCGCCGCCGATCCCGAGCTCGGCGGCGATGGCACGCGCCGTGACGGCGTGGTCCCCGGTGATCATCACGACGCGGATGCCGGCCGCGGTGACCCGCTCGATCGCCTCCTTCACCCCGGCACGTGGGGGGTCCTGCAGGCCGATCATGCCGGTGAACACGAGCCCTCCGGGCTCCGGTGGGTCGTTCCGGTCGACGTCGCCGGCCGGGAGCTCGAGGCGGCGCTCGGCCATCGCGAGCACCCGCAACCCCTGGTCGGCCATCGTCTCGGCGGCCTCCATGACCGCCTCGGCGTCCAACGGACCGACCTCCCCACCCACCCGGATGGACTCGGACAGTTCCACGACCCGTTCCGGGGCACCCTTCAGGCGCAGGACCGGGCCCTGCTCGTCGACCACCACGTAGGAGTACCGCAGGTCGGATTCGAAGGGCACGGTCGCGAGCACCTCTGCCGCGCTCCGGAGCTCGGCCGGATCCAGGCCCGCCTGCCAGGCGGCCTCCAGCAACGCCGCCTCGGTGGGATCGCCGCGGTGCTCGACGATCTGTCCCTCCTCGATCACGAGCTCGGCCTCGTTGCTCAGGACACCGGTCCGCAGCAGGCTCCGGAACGCGCCATCGGGATCCGCCTCCAGCCGGTCGGTGATGTCGGGCAGATCCTCGCCGAAGACGTCCTCGCCGTCGCGGAGGAACGCCGTCCAGGCCTCGGCGGTCCAGCCGCGGAGCGCGGTCATCTGGTTGGCGGTCAGGGTGCCGGTCTTGTCCGAGCCGATCACGTCGGTGCTGCCGAGGGTCTCGACGGCCGGGAGCGCGCGGATCAGCACGTTGCGTCGCGCCATGCGCCGCACCCCGAGCGCCATCGCCACCGTGAACGCGACCGGCAGGCCCTCGGGCACGACCGCCACGGCCAGCGCCACCGCCGTCAGGAACATCTCCTCGATCGGCGCGCCGAGCGCCACACCGAGGCCGAACGCCGCGACGGTCGAGGCGAGCACGGCCACGGCGATGATGTTGGCGAACCGCCGCATCCGCGCCTGCAGCGGCGTCTCCGGCTGCTCCTGTTCGCGGATGCTCTCGGCGATGGACCCGAGCTCGGTGTCGGCTCCGGTGGACACCACGATCCCGCGACCCCGTCCGCTGACCACGGCGCTGCCCATGAACGCCATGCCCGTCTGCTCGGCGGCCAGCGCCTGCTCGTCGACCGGATCCGGTGTCTTGGTGGTCGGGGTGCTCTCACCGGTCAGCAACGACTCGTCGATCTCGAGTGCCGTCACCTCGGCCAACCGGATGTCGGCCGGGATCGCGGTGCCGGACGCGAGCGTCACGACGTCGCCGGGCACGAGCGCGTCCGCGCCGATCTCGCGGGACTCGCCGTCACGCACCACCGAGGCCTGGGGCGCCGCCAGCTCCATGAGCGCGTGGACCGAGCGATCGGCCTTGCGTTCCTGGACGAACCCGATCACCGCGTTGATCACCAGGACCGCGGCGATCACCGCGGCATCGGCGAGTTCGTCGATCAGGATGGTCACGACGAACGCGGCCAGCAGGATGTAGATCAACGGACTGGTGAACTGGGCCACCAGGATCTCGAGGTTCCCACGTGGCTCGTCGCGGCCGAGCTCGTTGGGTCCGTACTGCTCCAGACGCTCGGTGGCCTCGGCGTCCGAGAGCCCCTCACCGGGGTCGGTGCCGAGCCGGGTCGCGACCTCGTCGAGGTCGATGGCGTGCCAGGGCTCGTCGGTGTCTGCGCTCACCGGTCACCTCTCGATTCGGGTGCGGCTCGATCGGGTGCGGCTCACCACCACCGGATGCTCGGATGCTCCACCGCGAGCCGGCCCCACGCTACGAACCCGATCGCAGGGCCTCCCGGCCGGACGACCCCGATCCCGGACACCCGAACGCGATGGATCGAGCCGATCCCGATGGACCGCCCACGGGGGTCACAGGTCCCACCGGGGCAGGACCTGCGGCCACAGACCCTCCACGGGCAGGCGCGTAGGGTCGGTAGCCACAACCTTCGACCGGAGCTGACAGTGTCCCCCCTCTGCATCGACGGGAACGAGGCGGTCGCACGGGTCGCCTACGCCCTGAGCGAATCGATCGCCCTCTACCCGATCACCCCGGCCTCGGGGATGGGCGAGCACGCCGACGCCTGGGCATCGGCCGAGCGCCCCAACGTGTGGGGCGTGGTTCCGAGCGTGGTCGAGATGCAGTCCGAGGGCGGCGCCGCCGGCGCCCTGCACGGGGCGATCCAGGCGGGCTCGCTCGGAACGACGTTCACGGCCTCGCAGGGCCTGCTGTTGATGTTGCCCAACATGTACAAGATCGCGGGTGAGCTGACACCGGCGGTGATCCACGTGGCCGCCCGGACGCTGGCGACCCACGCGCTGTCGATCTTCGGCGACCACTCCGACGTCATGTCGGCCCGCGGCACCGGTTGGACGATGCTGTCCTCCTCCTCGCCCCAGGAGGCCCACGACCTGGCCGCGGTCTCCCACGCGGCCAGCCTCGCGTCGCGGGTTCCGGTGCTGCACTTCTTCGACGGGTTCCGAACCTCCCACGAACTCAACGTCGTCGAGCCGTTGAGTGACGAGGATCTCCTCGCCCTCGTCGACGACGAGCACGTCATCGACCACCGGCTCCGTTCGCTCGACCCGGACCGTCCGGTCCTGCGCGGCACCGCACAGAACCCGGACGTGTTCTTCCAGGCACGCGAAGCCTGCAACCCCTTCCACGACGCGGTCCCGGGCATCGTGCAGGCGACCATGGACCGCCTCGCCGAACGCACCGGTCGTCGCTACCACGTGGTCGACTACCACGGCGCCCCTGACGCGGAGCGCGTGATCGTGCTGATGGGCTCCGGCAGCGAGACCGTTCGCGAGGTCGTCGACCACCTGACGGAACAGGGCGAGAAGCTCGGCGTGCTGACCGTCCGGTTGTTCCGCCCGATGCCCGTCGAGGCGTTGCTGGAGGCACTGCCGGACACCGCGACCCGGATCGCCGTGCTGGACCGCACCAAGGAACCGGGCTCCGTCGGCGAACCGCTGCACCAGGACGTGGTGCACGCGCTCGCCGAAGCGGTGATGAACGGGACCCGGACCAGCCTTCCGGACGTGATCGGTGGCCGCTACGGGCTCTCCAGCAAGGAGTTCACCCCGGCGATGGTGGCCGCCGTGTTCGCCGAACTCGCCGCCGAGGAACCCAAGCGGCGGTTCACCGTCGGCATCGTCGACGACGTCACCCACCTCTCGCTACCGGCCGTCGATCACCGGCTGCCACGCCCGGAGGGCGAGCTCTCCGCGGTGTTCTTCGGGATGGGCTCGGACGGCACGGTCGGCGCCAACAAGAACACCGCCAAGATCATGGCGGAGGGCACCGGTCAGCACGTGCAGGGCTACTTCGTCTACGACTCGAAGAAGTCGGGGGCGACCACCGTGTCGCACCTGCGCTTCTCCCCCACGCCGATCCGTTCGACCTACCTCATCGACGAGGCCGACGTCGTCGCCTGCCACCAGTTCGGCCTGCTCGAGAAGCTCGACGTCCTGCACCTGGCACGACCGGGGGGCACGGTGTTGCTCAACGCACCCTTCCCACCCGACGAGGTCTGGGACCGGCTGCCCGCGGACGTGCAGGAACTGCTGATCGAACGCGACCTGCGACTGTTCGTGATCGACGGTTACGCCACGGCCCGGGCCGCGAAGCTCGGTGGGCGCATCTCCACCGTCATGCAGGTCGCCTTCTTCGCCGCCTCCGGTCTGCTGCCGCTCGACGACGCGGTCGCCGCCATCGAGGATGCCGCCCGCAGCAGCTATGCGGGTCACGGACCCCTGGTCGTGAACCGCAACCTCGATGCGATCCGCGGGGCGGTCGATGCGGTCCACGAGGTGACGATCCCCGAGCGGGTGACCTCCGAATGGCAACGACCGGGCGCGATCGAACGGGCGCTGGAACTCCGGCCGATCAGCCGCGACGACGTCTCCGCACTGGTCGAACGGGTGACGGCCCGCGTCATCGAGGGCGACGGTGAACGGCTCCCCGTCTCCGCCCTGCCGGTCGACGGCACCTTCGAGACCGGCACCGCCCGCATGGAGAAGCGCACGCTGGCGAGCGAAGTGCCCATCTGGGATCCCAACATCTGCATCGACTGCGGCAAGTGCGCGATCGTCTGCCCGCACGCCGCGATCCAGATCAAGGTCTTCGAGGGCGACGCGCTCGATGGCGCACCCGACGAGTTCCTGTCCAAGCCGTTCAAGGATCGTGACCTCACCGATCACCTGCTGACCGTGCAGCTCGCACCCGACGACTGCACCGGCTGCGGGGTCTGCGTGGAGGCGTGCCCCGCGTTCTCCAAGGAGGCGGTCGGCCACCAGGCCATCGACATGGAACCCGCCGAGTCGCATCGCGAACGCGAGCGGGAGAACTTCCGGTTCTTCCAGTCGATCCCCTACCCGGACCGCACCACGGTGCGGCAGGACACCGTCAAGCACACCCAGACCCTCCAGCCGCTGTTCGAGTTCTCCGGTGCCTGCGCCGGCTGCGGCGAGACGCCCTACCTCAAGCTGATGACCCAGCTGTTCGGCGACCGGACCGTGATCGCCAACGCCACGGGCTGCTCTTCGATCTACGGTGGGAACCTGCCCACCACCCCGTACGGCACCGACGCCGCGGGCCGTGGACCGGCCTGGTCCAACTCGTTGTTCGAGGACAACGCGGAGTTCGGGTTCGGCATCCGGCTGGGCATCGACGAGCAGCGGGTCGTGGCGACCCACCTGCTCACCCAGCTCGCCGGGCGGCTGGGCGACGACCTGGTGGACGGACTGCTGGCCGGATCGACGGCCGGCGACGAGCAGGGACTGGCCGAACAGCGCGACCGGGTCGCGGAACTCCGCCGCCGGTTGGCCACGATCGACGACGACATGGGCGTCATCGCCCGACAGCTCGATGCGGTCGCCGGCGTGCTGGTCCGGCGGGACGTGTGGATCGTCGGCGGCGACGGGTGGGCCTACGACATCGGGTTCGGGGGGCTCGACCACGTCCTGGCGTCGGGCTCGGACGTCAACGTGCTGGTGCTCGACACCGAGGTGTACTCCAACACCGGCGGTCAGGCGTCGAAGGCCACCCCGCGCGGGGCGGTCGCCAAGTTCGCCACCGCCGGCAAGCCGACGCCGAAGAAGGACCTCGGCCTGCTCGCGATCCAGTACGGGTCCGTCTACGTGGCGCAGATCGCACTCGGAAGCGACGAACGCCAGACGATCAAGGCGTTCCGCGAGGCGGAGAGCTGGCCGGGACCCTCGCTGCTGCTGGCCTACTCGACCTGCATCGCCCACGGGGTCGACATGCGCCACTCGATGGATCGCATGGACCTGGCCGTCAAGACCGGCTACTGGCCGCTGTTCCGCTTCCACCCCGGCGAGGCCGAGGGCACGCACCCGTTCAAGCTCGACTCGAAGGCGCCCTCGAAACCGCTCGACGACTTCCTGACCACCGAGGGACGGTTCGCGGTGCTCGAGCGCAACGACCCGGAGCGCGCCGCGGCGATGCGTGAGGCGGCCGGCAAGGACGTCGCCGAGCGTTGGCGCTACTACGAACAGCTGGCCGGGGTCGAACGGCAGGTACACGACAGCCCGGAGGTGACCTCGTGACCGAAGGCAACGGACATCGCTCCCCCGCGACCGCGGGACCCGATCTGAGCGCGGACTACCTCGGCCTGCGGCTGCGGAGCCCGGTGGTCGCCTCCTGCAGCCCGCTGACGGGCGACCTCGCCTCCCTGCGCGCACTGGACCTCGCCGGGGTCGGCGCCGTGGTGCTGCCGAGCCTGTTCGAGGAGCAGCTCGAGCACGAGGCGGAGGAGCTCGACCGCTACCTCGGTCTGGGCTCGGACGTCAACCCGGAGGCCACGTTCGGCTACGCGCCGGTGCTCGACGACTACAACCGGGGCTCCGTGCAGTACCTGAAGCTCATCCGGGACGCGAAGGCCGCCATCGACGCGCCGGTCATCTCGAGCCTCAACGGCTCGACCCGCGGTGGCTGGACCGAGTACGCCCGCATGCTCGCCGACGCCGGATCGGACGCGATCGAGCTCAACCTCTACCAGGTGGCTGCCGACCCCGAGCGCACCGGCCGGTCGATCGAGAACGAGACCCTCGCCCTGGTCGCCGCCGTCTCCGGCGCGTGCGACGTGCCGGTGGCGGTCAAGCTCTCGCCCTACTGGTCCGGGCTCGCCCACTTCGCTGGACGACTGGTCGACGAGGGAGCGGCGGGCCTGGTGCTGTTCAACCGGTTCTACCAACCCGACATCGACCTCGAGACGCTGTCGGTCGGACCGCGACTGGTGCTGTCGACCTCCGACGAGCTGCGCCTGCCCCTGCGCTGGATGGCGATCCTCCACGGCCGCGTCGCTGCCTCCCTGGCCGCCACCAGCGGCGTCCACGACCCCGCGGACGTGCTCAAGGTGCTGCTCGCCGGCGCGAACGTGGCCATGACGACCTCGGCGCTGCTCCGTCAGGGCCCCGATCACGTCCGGGTGCTGGTCGACGGCGTGCGCGACTGGATGGTCGAGCGCGAGTACACCTCGGTCGAGCAGCTGACGGGGTCGGTCAGTCAGATCAACGTCCGTGATCCGGCGGCGTTCGAACGCGCCAACTACATCGACACCCTCACCCGGTACGCGAGCACGTTCCTGCCCTGACGCCCGGTCAGACGTTCATGCCCATCGCGCGCAGTTCCTCGCGGACGTAGTCGGCGATCATGTCGGTCGACCACGGCGGGGTGAAGGTGAACTCGACCTCGACCCGGTCGACCCCCGGCATCGCCCCGAGGATCACCGAGCACTGCTGGTGGATCACCTCGGTCAGCGGACAGCCCATGGAGGTCAGGGTCATGAGCACGTGGGCGTACCCGCGCTCGGGCTTGGTGACCTCGTAGACCAGACCGAGGTCGACGATGTTGTAGCCGATCTCCGGATCGACCACGGCGCGCAGGCCGTTCATCAGATCCTGCCCGGAGGGCATGCCGTCCTCTTCGAGGGGAAGGTCCTCGAACGGGTGACGCTGACGCGGCGGCTCCGCCGATTCGGCGGGCGCGTTACCGTCCGCGGTGTCGTACTCGGGGACGGCCTCGTCCTCGACGAGGGTGGAACTGGGGACGTTCGTGGGGTCGCTCATGGTCACTCCTCGTGGTTCACGGTGTGTGCGGACGCGCCGCGCTCGTAGGTCTGGATCGCGTCACGTACCGCCATCCACCCGAGCAGCGCGCACTTCACGCGGACGGGGAACTTGGCGACACCCTGGAAGGCGACCCCGTCGAGCAGATCGTCGGGGCGTGCCGGGTCGTCGCCGTGCATCATGCGACGGAAGTCCTCGACGAGGTCGAGCGCGTCCTTGATCTCGCGGCCGATGACGGCATCGGTCATGGCCGATGCCGCGGCCTGGCTGATCGAGCAGCCCTCCCCGTCGAACACCAGGCCGTCGACGCGGTCGTCGGCGACGCGCAGCCGCAGGTCCATCTCGTCACCGCAGAGCGGGTTCGAGTGGTGCACGTGCACGTCCTCGTCGACCAGCGACGGGGCGCGGTTGTGCGGTTTGCGGTAGTGGTCCAGGATGATCTCCTGGTACAGGTCCTCCATCATGACGAGGCTCCTCAGCGGGCGAAGAACGAACGTGCGGCCTCGATGCCGTCCACCAACGGCTCCAGGTCGTCCACGTCGTTGTAGATGTACGAGCTGGCGCGTGCGGTCGCATTCAAGCCCAGACAACGCATCAGCGGCTTGGTGCAGTGGTGACCGACCCTCACGCACACGCCCTTCGAGCCCAGCATGGCGCCGACGTCGTGGGGGTGGACCCCCTCGACGGCGAACGAGATGGCGCCGCCCCGCACCGCCATGTCGGTCGGCCCGTGGATGGTGACGCCCTCGATCGAGGTCAGCGCCTCGATCATGGCCGCGGTCAGTGCGACCTCGTGCTCACGCACCCGGGTCATGCCGAGGTCGGTCAGCCAGTCGACCGCGGCACCGAGGCCTGCGGCCTCCGCGATCATGGGGGTGCCAGCCTCGAACTTGTGCGGGATGTCGTTCCAGGTCGAGCCCTCGAGGGTGACGTCACGGATCATGTCGCCGCCGGAGAGGAAGGGATCCATCGAGTCGAGCAGTTCCGGACGGGCCACCAGGGCGCCGATACCGGTCGGGCCGAGCATCTTGTGCCCGGTCACCGCGTAGAAGTCGACGTCGAGGTCGCGGAAGCTGACCGGCAGGTGGGGCGCGGCCTGGGTGCCGTCGACGTGCACGAGCGCGTCCGCGTTGGCCTCGCGCACCATCCGTGCCAGTTCGGCGACGGGGTTGATGGTGCCGAGCACGTTGGAGACGTGACCGACCGCGAGGAACCTCACCTTGCCGTCGGCGAGCAACCGCCGGGCGACGTCGAGGTCGAGCTGGCCGTCCTCGGTCAGGGTGATGTGGCGCACCTCGAAGCCGAGGTCCCTCGCCGCGTAGGTGAACGGCACGTGGTTGGCGTGGTGCTCCATCACCGTCGAGAGCATCGCGTCGCCCTCGCCGAGGTTGCGCCGCACCCACGAGTAGGCGACGAGGTTGCAGGCCTCGGTCGCGTTCTTGGTGAACACGACCCCGCGCGGGTCGGCATCGAGGAAGCTCGCGAGCTTGGTGCGGCCACCCTCGTAGAGATCGGTGGCCTCCTCGGCGAGCGGGTAGACCCCGCGGTGCACGTTCGACCGCGACCAGCGATAGAAGTGATCCATCGCATCGAGCACCGCCGTCGGCGTCTGGGACGACGCGGCGGAGTCGAGGTAGACCAGACGCTGCCCGTCGAGCTCCCGCGACAACGTCGGGAACTCCTTGCGCAGCGTCGGGACGTCGATGGTCATCGGAACCTCTACCTGTCGGGAAGTGTCATCGTGCCCCGCCCGGCCCGCACCGGCCACTGTGGACGGGACAACCGTGCGGGTCGAATGCGGTTTAGACCGTCGCCTTGAGGCCGGCGATGTTCTCGTAGCCCTTGTCCTCGAGCTCGTCGGCGAGCTCCGGGCCGCCGGAGGCGACGATGCGGCCCTCGAACATCACGTGGACCTCATCCGGCTCGATGTAGCGCAGGATGCGGGTGTAGTGGGTGATGATCAGGACCCCCAGGTCGGGGCCCTCGAGACGGTTGACGCCTTCGGCCACCGTCTTGAGCGCATCGACGTCCAACCCGGAGTCGGTCTCGTCGAGCACCGCCAGCTGCGGACGCAGCAGCGCCGCCTGCAGGATCTCGAAGCGCTTCTTCTCCCCACCGGAGAAGCCCTCGTTGACCGAACGCTGGAGGAAGGACTCGTTGACCCCGAGTTCCTTCATCTCCGCGCGCAGGCGCGACATGAACTCGCGGATCGGCACGTCGTCCTCCGACACCGCGTTGAGCGCGGTGCGCAGGAAGTTGGTGAGCGAGACCCCCGGGACCTCGACCGGGTACTGCATGGCGAGGAACACCCCCAGGCGGGCCCGCTCGTCGGGCGTGAGGTCGTTGAGTTCCTTGCCCTGCCAGGTGATGGTGCCACCGGTGACGTCGTAGGCGGGGTGGCCGGCGATCGCGTAGGCGAGCGTCGACTTGCCGGAGCCGTTGGGGCCCATCAGGGCGATGGTCTTGCCCTTGTCGAGGTCGAGGGTGACGCCACGGAGGATCTCCGTGCCGTCGGCCTCGACCGTGAGGTCGCGGATCTCGAGGTCAGCCATGTCGAACTCTCATTCTCGTCAGTGATCGGGGAAAGGTGCGTCGTTGGTGGGGTCGGCGACGTCCAGGCGCACGTCGTCACCGTCGAGTTCGACGGCGAAGGTCGGCACGGGCTTCATCGCGGGCAGCGAGGACGGCTTGCCGGTGTCGAGGTCGAAGGTGGAACCGTGCAGCGAGCATTCCACGCCGTTGTCCCAGACCATGCCGTCGGCGAGCGACCACTGCTGATGCGAGCAGGTGTCGTGCACGGCCTTGACCGTCTCGCCCATACGCACCAGACAGACCGGGACCCCATCGACGTCGACCCGGGTCGGGGTCGCCTCGGCGAGTTCCGAGAGCTTCGCGACGGTACGGGCGGTCATACGACCACCTCGTCACGCAACGCGGCGTCGTTGACCTGTACGGCCGAGAGGTCCGCCTGCTCGACCCGTGCCTCGATCGCGGCCAGCGATGCCTCCTCGATACCCGGCAGGTCGAGTTCGCGCAGGACCTCGCGGAAGAACCCGAAGACGATCAGACGCAGGGCGTCCTCGCGTCGGATGCCGCGGGACTCGAGGTAGAACAGGTGACGGGCATCGATCTGTCCCGTCGCCGAGCCGTGCCCGGCGGTGATGTCCGAGCACTCGATCTCGAGGAAGGGCGTGGCGTCGGCGCGGGCGCCCTCGGTGAGGATCAGGCTGCGGTTGTTCTCGTCGGTCGAGGTCCCGACGGCGTCCTTGTGCACGAAGATGTTCCCGCGGAACACCGTGCGGCTCCGGCCCTGCAGGGCGCCCTTGAACAGCACGTCCGAGCTCGCGTGGGGGGCGATGTGGCGCACGTAGGGTTGCAGGTCGAACCACTGGCCGTCGTCGGCGAAGTAGATGCCCAGCGGACGCACGTCCGCGCCGGGGCCGACCAGGTCGGTCTCCGGGCGCAACCGGACGGTCCTGCCACCGGTGGTGACCGCCAGGGTGCGGATCGTGGTGTCGCGGTGGGCCTGGATCTTGTGCAGGCCCAGGTGCTGGATCTGGTCCGACCAGCTCTGCAGCGAGGCCAGGTGCACGGTCGCGGCGTCGTGGGCGACGACCTCGACGACCTCGTCGACCAGCGCATCGACGCCTTCGACCGAGGTGTGCTCGAGGTAGATGCTCGCCTTGGCGTGGTGGCCGACGACCGCGAGCACCCGCGGCAGGTGCGCGCCGGGTCGCGTCACGTGGACGTGGACGCCGATCGGCGCCTCCACCTCGATCTCCGGTGGGACGTAGACGAACGCGCCGCCGGTCCACGCGGCGTCGTTGGCCGTGATGGTCCGGTCCTCGTCGCCGCCCGTGCCCTCCGGGTCGGAGGTCGTGAGCGAGCCGAGCACGGACTCGATCAGCTCCGGGTGCTCGACGACCGCCGTCGCCAGATCGGTGACGATGACGCCCTGCTCGGCGAGCGCCGCCGGCACGATCGCGTCGAGCACGACCCCGTCGACGATCCGCACGAGCGAGGTGGACGCGTCGAGCGAGGCGGTCACGGTCCCCGGCACCTCGACGCCGACCTCGGGCAGCTCGGCGACCACGTCGCGGACGACGTCGAAACGTCGGTCGAACGGCGTGGAACGCCAGAACTCGTCGGCGCGGCTGTCGGGCCAGGCCTGGTCGAGGTAGCGCTTGAAGGCCGCCAGACGGCGGTCACGGAGCCAGGACGGTTCCCCGGCGGCATCGCTGCGGCCGGTGACGGCGTCCTCGGTGAGGGCATCGAGATTCACAATGGACTCTTCATGGTCGTTGCGGTGTCCGCGCGTCGCCGCGCGGACACCTTTGGAACGATAGGGAGCGTGCGTTCGGCGTCAGCCGATCGCACCCTCCATCTCCAGGGCGATGAGGCGGTTGAGCTCCACCGAGTACTCCATCGGCAACTCGCGCGCGATGGGCTCGATGAACCCACGGACGATCATCGCCGTGGCCTCGTCCTCGTCGATCCCCCGCGACTGCATGTAGAACAGCTGGTCGTCGGAGAGCTTCGAGACCGTGGCCTCGTGCTCGATCGTCGCGTCCTCCTGGTCGATCTCCATGTAGGGGTAGGTGTCGGTGCGCGAGGTGTCGTCCAGCATCAGCGCGTCGCACTTGACGGCGGAGCGGGCGTGGTGGGCGCCGTCGTTGATCGCGACGAGCCCGCGGTAGCTGGTGCGACCGGTGCCCTTGGAGATCGACTTCGACAGGATGTTGGAGGTGGTGTAGGGCGCGGCGTGGACCATCTTGGCGCCGGCGTCCTGGTGCTGGCCGTCGTTGGCGTAGGCCACCGACAGCACCTCGCCCTTGGCGCCCTCGCCCGTCAGCCACACGGCGGGGTACTTCATGGTGACCTTGGACCCGATGTTGCCGTCGATCCACTCCATGGTGGCGTCCTTCTCCGCCACGGCGCGCTTGGTCACCAGGTTGTAGACGTTGTTCGACCAGTTCTGGATCGTGGTGTAGCGCACGCGGGCGCCCGGCTTGACGAGGATCTCGACCACGGCCGAGTGCAGCGAGTCGGAGCTGTAGATCGGCGCGGTGCAGCCCTCGACGTAGTGGATGTAGGAGCCCGGCTCCGCGATGATCAGCGTGCGCTCGAACTGGCCCATGTTCTGCTTGTTGATGCGGAAGTAGGCCTGGAGCGGGATGTCGACCTTGACACCCTCGGGGATCCAG
>Ga0207421_10003563_pt1 | contig 18458 bp, 5 predicted proteins | sample SodLakKL_010_SED_4_FD_187542 | JGI IMG/M metagenome (GOLD analysis project Ga0207421, IMG submission 187542) | Alkaline sediment microbial communities from Lake Tanatar, Kulunda Steppe, Russia - 8KL_010_SED (SPAdes) (version 2) | ecosystem: Environmental > Aquatic > Non-marine Saline and... | reverse complement strand
CCCTTCTTCTTGCTGTGTTCTAAACCAAAGATCGGGTAGTTCGTTATCTATCTCCCTCAGTAGTTCAATCATCCCTTCACGAGCAACATCGCTGGAACGGATTATGTACTCCAAAGCGTCGGTTGCGATGTTCTCTTTTTCGACGGAAAAACGTCTTTGAATAATATGGCTGAATACGGTTTTCATCTCTATCGTCCTTCTGACCCAGATGTCATCAAATAGTTATATAACTTTCGAGGATGAAAAATTACTTATCTATTAGACTACTCTTTTTATGAGAAGAATAGTGACCTTTGTGATTCTACTAGTCAAATATTTTTAGATGAAAAGTGTAATCTTAAAGCAGATGGAAAGTGGGTGGTATGTGGCTGGAAAAATGAAGAGATCGAAGAGGAACTAGATATATTGACTGATAAAGAAACACTGAAAGAATGGATCAAATTAAAAAATAAGCTATCGAAACCGTGATATAATATATAATAGGTGTGATTATTTTTAAAGCATCTTTTCATTTAAAGATGTATTTTCCCGCCAAATTTTTCTTCCTTTTACTAAGAGGTGATTTAGCTTGAATAAAAAAAACTTAACTAAAAGCAACTTTAACTCTTACTGTCAAAGTGAGGTTCTAATCTGGAGAAAGGTCTACCTTCAATTCTAGCATATTATCTTGAGCTATTTTTTCACCCATATGTTCAGTTAAATATTTCAACAAATCCTCTTGTCTTGGTTGGCCGAATACCATTCGGTAAGCTCCCAATGTCTTTTTTAAATAATTAAACCTTTTTTGATCTTTACTTAAAGGAAGGGAAAGAACATGTCGGTTAATATTAACCATTTCTATACCATCTTCAGATAATTTGGATATCCAAAAAGGAACCATATCATTATATTGTGATTCTCTATTTTGAGAAGCTTGCCAAAATATTTCATCCCAGGGATCTTTTTCTGAAGTAAGCGCAGTAGAAGAAGTTATGTTGTATTTTTGAGCAACATTTTTTCTAATAGCGTGGCCTTTATACCGATGAATCCTACCTTCTCTCTGTTCTAAATCAACTGGATTTGAAGGCAAATTCCAGTGATATATTTTATGACAGTAAACATGAAAATCTAGTCCTTCCTGACCAATTGAAGTACTAGTTAAAATAAATGGTTTAAAAGGAGAGTTAAAAGCTTCGCGGACATGGCTTCTTCTAGTTTTTTTTCCAACTTCATTCGGATTATCACTGAACTGCATTGCATATCGACAGCGAATATTTCGACTAACTAATCTTAGTTCAGGCGCAGTTTTAATCTCATCAAATTTTAGAGAAGTGGCTCTAATTTTTAAGGCTCTTTCAATTTCGGAACTGATCTGGTTTAAAACATTATTAAAAGATTCATTTGTTAAACCATTTGTTTCTCTCAACATATGCATATATTCATCCATTACAGCTTGTAGATTCCCTTTTAAACAATAGTCTAGAACTGCCTCCCAATATCTACTCTCCTTAGTAAAATTTAAACCTCTAATCAAATAACTCGAATCAGGTAGGTTGAATAAGCTACGGAAATTATTTGCTGTCCTAACAGCTTCCATTATCAGTTGGGGGGGGTACAATCGTTCCTCTCTAGTTTTGTTTAATTTTTCATAGGACCTTAAAGCCACAATTGCAGGAGAAGCCAATGCTACTTTTGCTAAGACCTCAATTAAATCATCTGGAATAGAACCTAGCTGAACATCCTCGTTAAAATATTTAAATAGTAAATCAAAGTGATCTTTAAAATCACTATTTTCTCCTTCTTTTTGTCTTTCAACGATTTCCAACCGAGACATTCCAGTATCTGTATTTTCAATCCATTTTGTTATTATATCGGGATTATATACCCTATCTAGTAAAATCAATGAGGCCCAGTACCAATTTTCATCTTTATAAGGATTATTCAAGTTTTCTTCTTTAAATTCATTGAAAATTGGTTCCATCAACTCCCTTATTTTATCACAGACATGGATAAACACATTTTTTACAGAGGGAAGTTTTTCTCCATCGAGATCTCGACATAATTTTAGAGGATCGATCCTTTTACCTAAAGTAACTGAGGGATACATTAATGTAAAATTAGACATGTTTTCTGGCTCATTATCTTTTAGAGTAAATCTTAATAATTGGACCCTATCATCCCAAAGATCTCGATAATTTTCATTTTTTCTAAAAGATTTTACCATTCTTCTTTCTACTTCATAACTGCACATCGTTGAGACAGCTCTCGGTACCACACGCCAGGAAGAAAAAATAAGTGATTTAGTGAAATTTTGAAGGCTATCCTTACTATAAGGACCTTTCTTAACCTTATAATAAGGCAAAGAAGGGGGTATCCAGAGTAGATTCCAAGCTCCGTTATCAATATTGTTTTGAATTAAAGATCTTAATTTAGCATTTTCAGGCTTCACTTCCCTATAATTATAAATATCTTCCCACTTGAGTAGTAAACCATTATTTGCAGCAATAATTTCTTTAATTTCATCGGATAAATCTTGCTTTTCAATATTCTCAACAGTCTCAATTAATTTACTCTTTAATTTATAACTACTATCCAATAAGTTTAACAAGTATGGAGCTGACTTCCAGTAACTAACTGAATTTCTGACTCCTAAATTATTGGCTACTCTATCAACCAATTTAAAAGATTCTAATTCCTCATTAAATATAGGTCCAGATAGCTTTTCAACTTCACTGATCATAGCATTATGGTCCTGAGAAAGATTAATCCTTTCATTTCTGACCATTACTTGCTTCAGTTTTTGTTCAACCTTCTTTTGAATGCTCTTCAATGTTTTGATTCCCTCATAATCGAAATTAAATAACTTTCTCCTGTAATCTTTCAAATCAATTTTAAATTCCGAAGTAGTATTTTCATCGTCGAAAAGAAACTTGATAGTTCTAATTAAATCCTCATAATGATTATCTTCCTGATGTTCATGGTACATTGTATACATCTTATAGGGGGTAGCAGAGAGTAAGAGTACTTTTACGGCCTCATAATCAAAAAGTGTATGTGCAATAGCTGTTATTTCATCATCACCATCTAGCAGATATTTAAATCGCTGAAATTCATCAAGTATAACTAGATTAGGTTTCAATTCATTTATACAGGTCTTAGCTAGCAGTTTTCTTAGCTCACCGATAAATTTATTTCTCATTTGTCTTTCTTCCTTAGGTATATTTACATGTTTTCGATAGTGAGAAAAACAATCAATTAGCTCTATAAGTCGATTTTTTAGATTAGGTCTTTTCTTTAATCTTTTTAAAAAAGCTTTAGATAAATCTTTGTCAATATGTTCTTTATTAAAACTCTTTAGTTTACTCCTCCATTTGCTACGCTTTTTTACTCCGACCTGAAAAAGATTCTTGGGGCCAGCCTTACTTCCGAAAAACCCTCCACTTCTCAAAATATGATATAAAAGTATCCTTTCTTTGGCTCTTCCAGTCTGAGATTTAAGATTAAAAGAAGTCCCAGGGGTAAAAGAAATAAAATTTAATCGGTTTTGTTTTAAATTGTGTATTTCTAATGGCAAAAGAGTTATCCGGGTTGCAAAAGAAAAATCTCTTTCACCTGTGATATTTAGTCTATTTATATTCTGTTGAGCTATATCTGTATTAGCACAGACATAAATTATATCGATTCTCTCTCTCTTATCCCAAAGATAATCGATTGTTCTAGCGATTACTCCCCTAGCCTCTAAGGTTTTACCCAACCCCACTTCGTCTGCTATCAAAAATCTATCAGTAGAAGATTCGTGGTTATAAAGACGTGAAAAAACGTGATCTACGGTCTTTCTTTGAAAATCTTTTAAATCTTTGATTATTGTTTCTTGATTAGGTTTTTCTATCATCTTAAGAATTGCCACCTCCGGTATCTTTGTTACAAAAAGCTAGCCAGATTTTTTCAAATCCTTTAGGTAATATATCTCCCCCTTCTTCAGTATCTGTTAAATCATCGATTAATTTTTGCACATTTTCGATTTTCTCTGGACTTCTACTATAAGCTTTAAGTAGTTTTTCCAATAGAGGAAAATCATCCATGTTTAAATTTTTATTGCTTTCTTTTTGAGAGGTGAATTGGGCAGAAATTTGGGTAAGGAAATCATCATTATCAGAAAGCAAAATTGAAATGTATTGAATAAATTTCTCAGGAGAATCAATGATATCCTGTAGTATTTTTGTGTCTCTTTTCGTTGGAATTCCGGTGACAGGTAGATTGAAAACAAAAGAGATTCCCGTTTCTTCTAAATCAGGCTCTTGCACTTCATTGGAATCAACTTTTAATTCGAAAGCAATAAAACTAGTTAAAGCTGATAAGGAAACATCTTTGTAAATTATCGATTTGCCGTTCACGAGAGGAGCTATATTTCTTTTGTGATTTTTTAAGGTAATCGGATAGCATTTGCCTTTTATTCCCAAATCTTCAGAGGTTATGTCTTCTGTAGGCTGAATTTTTAAGTGATATTCATTTTTCTCCTCTGTTATTTCAACTTTCAAGCTTAAGTCGGATAAATTTCTCTGTCTATTTTCTAATAACCATCTGATCCTCTCTTTGTTAACATTATCTAACGTTTCTTCTTCAGTTACGCAATAACTTTTTAACATGCTCAAAATAGAAGTGTTGTTTTCTTCTTCACCAAGAAAAGGTTCTATACCCACTCTACTTTTTTTTCCCCGTAGGCCAACCATAAATTCAACATTTTTCCCCGTCAATCCAGCATTAGTAGCATTTGCAGATCCAGTATAAACTTGTGCATACCACCCTTTCTCTAGAACATACAATTTGGCATGCAAACCCGATAAATCTTTTCCTAAGTGACTTTCATCGAGATCGTCTTCCATATTTTTAGATACTGGCCTTTCAGCGGTATCATCCATAATATAAACTTTCGAATTTCTCATAAGTTCTTTTATATCTGTTTCTGCTAGATTATCTAGAGTCTCTCCTCGTGAAATCAGTAGGTTGTCTTCCCCTTTTTCTAATAAAGAAACTACTGAGGACTTTGTCAGAAAGGGAGAAACCATTAACATCCGCGAAAATTTATCAAAGTAGAGAAAATCATTATTCTGTCCTATACCTAAAGGAACAAAATCAATTTCATCCTCAAAAAATTTTGGTGTGACGAAGTCAACTTTTCTAATCTCCTCGGATATCAAGTCTATGTGATTTTGAACTCCAACACTCACTTCATTCACTGTCATTTCGGGCAGTTTAGCGATGAAATCACCTAAAGGATGATTATCAGCATAAGCATTTACCCTGTCTTCTCTTAATTCTCCTTCTAGACTCAACAATGTATCCCATGAATTATCAAAGGTTAAGTTTCGTGACAGGCATAGAAACCGGTAAAAAACAGGTTCTTGTTCACGGACAAAACGTAAAATCCATATTTTAGGATGAAAAACTCCTTGATTATCAGGTGGCTGAACATCATAGACAATAGGTTCCAAATAATTGAATAATTTATTATCTTTTTGAGGAATCTTTATTTTTCCCTGTTGACAGAATACAACTAGTTTATCCGAGGTTTTTCTTAGAGCTTCTATAACTGCTGCTGGATTATCAAAAACTTGTTCTGGTCTATCCACGGAAAATAGTGAGAGCGAAAGAGGTGCCATCAATAAAGAGAGCAGATCCAATGAATATGTAGTAGCCAATGCTCTATCTAACTCATATCCTATTGGAGGTTGAATTTCTTCTAAATATATCTGTCGAACTTCTGGAGAAAGCATTATTCTTCCCCCCTATTTAAACCGGCAACAATATCCAAAATGATTCTTTGTGAAACTTCCCATCTAAATTTCAATTGAGCTGTGCCTGATTCACCTCCCCACCTCTCTAATGCCCGTGAGTTATGTAGGCGAGCCCGAGACCCTTTTTTTTCTTTTTCTCTATTTTCAATCAGCTGACGAGTAAAATCATTTCTCTGTAAATTTTGAATACATTGTTCGTTGAAAATTAAGTCTAACCACTGTTCAAAAAAAGACCGTGTACTGCGACCTACATTCTGCAAATAAATAGGCCGAGAGTTCCAAAAACTATCTAGTTTATTACGCCAGTCATTCAATTCATCCCAGCGGTAATGGATTTTTTCTTTCCATTCTTCTAATTTATTATTATATTCATCTAATAATTTTTCATTTTCTCTTTCTTGAGCTAAAAGAAAATTATAATATAAAAATGCCCCGTGGATAGTTTCAGAAAAATTACGAGAATGAGTTATATTTTTCTTTAATTCGTCTGGTAGTTCTTGAATCAGAGGTAGCTGCCAGAAATGCTCGGGTTTTGCTTCATTTCTCTGATTTATTAAGTAAAATAAGAGACAATCATTATGATTGATGGCAATACGATCTTCTAGGTACTCAGCTTCACTGTAGTTGAGTCTAAATTTGGCATAATCAAAGAGATCATCCGGAGGGGGAGGTAAACCTTGATGCCAGTTTCGGGGGGATATATATCCTTGCTTCTGCCCCAAGTTTCTTTTCTTTTGGTAATATCTATTAGTCAAAGATCGATGGTACTGATTTTTTGACATAGAGTTCAATCGTATTCCCCAAGAAGACAAACCTACCCAGTATATGTCACTAGGTAATCTTTTCAAATCACTTTTTGCCTCCTTCCCTATCACACCATCTGTATCGTCTGACTCTAAAAGTGCATATATCAACTTTATTTCATATCGGCGGGCCTTTTTGGTCACTTTAGGGTAATCTAGCTCTTTTTGCTCTATTTTTTTATAAATCCAGGGAATGAATAGCATGTATTTAGCCCGTGTTTGGATTGTACTAGTACCCGGGAAAAAATAGTCCGCGAAAGCATCCCTAATAGTTCCAATCCCCAACTCATCTACAGTGTTTTTTTCTCGGAATAAATTGATTACATCCATCATTTTTTCTCTATTTTCACTAGCAAAGTCTACCCAGCCGAATTTGGAAGCCATTGTGATTTCTCAATAGATTCAATACGGATGTTCTAATTTAAACTTTATTCCAAAAATCTATAGATTATAATGTTTATCTACTAACTTCACTCACCTAGAAAGTAATCATTATCGATATCTTTGATTTGATATAATGATTTGACCGATACTCCTACGCCGTGTTCGATCATCAACTTGGCCAATTCCTCCCCATTGATCAGTATCACTTTACTCGTGATGGACTCAGCATAATCCTTTGCATTATTGGAAAAATTAGAAGTCGTTATGAAAACACCTTTTACTGCGTTCATTCCTTGTAGAGCCCCTGCAAATTTCTGAACTTCCGGTCTAGTGATTGTGTTTTCCCATTTCTTGGCCTGAATGTATATCACATCTAGACCCAATATATCCTGCTTTATCACACCGTCTATCCCTTCGTCTCCTACACCACCGATGGATCTACCAGCATCTTTGATACTACCACCATAACCCATCTTCACCAGCAGATCGACGACCAAGTCCTCAAAGAATTCCCAAGGGGATTCTTTTACTTTATCCAATAATTCATTGGCCAAGCTATCGATATAATTTTTATAACCCATCTCGATGAGATCCTCAGGTGTGTATTCTTCTAATTCTTCGAACCCGTCCTCGTCTTCTTCCACCTGAGATGATTTTCTGAATTCTTGAAATTCTTTAAAGCGATCTAAATATTTTATATCAATCCTATCAAGGTTTTTCTCCAGTACCTCTCTACCTCTATCCGTTATCTTAAAATAACCTCTTTTTGGATAAGTCAACAATCCTGCCTTTTTTAGATGTGTTTTTGCCCATCCTACTCGGTTACGGAAAACACGATCCGTACCGCTAGGAAGGAGTTTACTCCTTTCTTCTGGAGTTAAGTCCAATTGTTTAGCTAATTCATCCACCGCATCCTTAAATGAATGTTCTTCACCATCTTTTGCCAATTCAAGTAATGGTAACATCAAATCTTGGAACCCAGGTATCATATCAATCAAAAGCGATATCAGATGGAGAATATAAGTAAATTTTCATATGCAATAATTAGAGCTATTTTAAATTGTATGTGCTTATTCATCGATATAGACCAATAATAGAGATAAAAAATACATCATATTACAACCCTCAGGTGAGTGCTCCCCCCGGCTAGAGCCTTAGGGCATTCACTCTTGTTTTCAAGCGAATTCGTTTATCCAATGTTCCACCTTTTTCTGAGTTACTTCATCGATTTACCCGAAGAATCCCACACTAGATTACTAAGAACTCGAATCAAAGGAATTTGTTACAAATTCCTATAGAAGCCGTGGCTACCTAACAGGAAACCCCTATAAATATGAATATATTTACGAGAAATCAATAACTTTTTCATTGTCTCTACTCTCAGGTTCAATAGTTATGTGTTATTTATGTGGAGAATTAGAATTATGGATCGCCGTTAATTTACATATTATTAAATAACATCAAAAAAGATTACTGTTTATAATTTTTGAAAAATAATTATGTATCCAACTAGGAGGGGAGGATCGGTGCTACAATTATCCTACGATAATTTACTCCACTTTATTAGTTAATGTAGAACTTTTCGATTCCTTATTCATAAACCTACCATGTGAATTTCTCGCTTTCTATGATGTTCTAGTTCTTTTTTTGTTTTATAATCTAAAAGCTCTTGTTTTATGATTTCCTTCAAAATTTGACAAGATAATTCCAGATTCTTTTTCTTATGAAAAACTCGATTAGCATCAAGTTTTAAAGCTTTTAACCTCGTTTTACTGTCCACTCTATCCATCAAAAGAATAAATGGTATATTTAATTGCCTACCTATCCTTATTTTTTTTAGTAACTCTAGACCGTCTCTATTCCCTAGATTGTAGTTTGAAATTATACCATGTAAGTTACTTTCTTTTATTTTCTCCAATGCATTTTCTTTCGAATCTAGAACTATGATTTCGATGTGATTATTATCGTGTTCAATAGCCTTTTTCGCTTGTGTTGAAAACTCTTCATCTTCATCTATCAACACTATTTTTTTTGTTTTATTAACCGCCATCATTGATTCCTCTCCATTTATATTTAATAATATTAAGGAAGGGGTTTTGGTATTCGTTTGTGCTAACGAAGTGTATTTTTACTCCTCAGTTTGATCCGATTTTTTCCTTAAGGTTGGAATGTCCTGTAGACCTTGTTCTTCTTGGTATTCTCCGTCTTTGTTCTTAGTCATCAACATGAAGACCACCATTATCACTGCAAGTATTGCTATTATCAATCCGACTATTCCCAGATTTCGAGCCATGGATATATCGTCGTCTTGATCGTCCATCTGTGTTTTAAGATCCTCTTCTACTTCGTCTATCCTTGCATTGATGCTATCTTCTAAAGTACCTAAATCGACTTCCGATTCATCCTCTAAGTCCTCTATTCTCTCGTTCATGTCGTTTCTAAGATCTTCGATGTCATCTTCTAGATCGTCTTGATCGGTTTCTAAGTCATCGATGCGACCTTCAAGGTATTCGAATTCATCGTATATCATAGCGATGTCGTTTTCTACTACGTCTATCCTTGCATTGATATCTTGTTCTAAATCACCTAGATCGGTTTCTACATCGTCCTCTAAATCGTTTATCCTATCATTCATGTCGTCTCTAAGATCTGCGATGTCATCTTCGATATCTGCTAGTTCATCGTCAACGTAAGTCGTCAAGTCATCGATCTCATCAGCTAGATCTGCTTCTAGATCAAGTATGCCATCTTCAAGGTAATCCAATTCATCGTAGATCAGAGCGATGTCAGTGTTCATATCGCTGAGCTCATCTTCGATGTCGCCGATGTTATCCTGTATATCTGTGATGTCATCTTGTACTGCACTGATATCATCAGCGTTATCGTTTATAGCGTATTCCAGGGCTGTGACGTTTTCATCTAACGCTGTTTCCAACCTCGTCACTTCTGTTTGTAGCTCATGCTCCAAATCGATTATGTCCAGTTCAAGGTCGTCCGTTATATCAAATAGTTCATCGATATCATCTCTGTTCTCGTCGATATCATCCTGCATATATCCTATAGTGGTATCTATATCATCGATAGCTGTCCATATATCGTCGATATCATCTTCGATATCTACCAGTTCACCTTCTATGTAAGTTATGTTATCGTCTATGATGTCTATGAGATCGGTCCTGTTCTCATCTATAGCGTCTTCGAGCCCAGTCACGTTCTCATCCAAGGCATCTTCCAGTCTATCGACTTCTGCATGCAGTTCATCTTCGAGTTCTCCGATGTCTATCTCTAGATCGTCTGTTATATCGAAGAGATCGTCGATATCATCTCTGTTCTCGTCGATATCGTCTTTTATCTCACCTATAGTGTTATCTATATCATCGATCGCTGTCCATATATCATTGATATCATCTTCGATATCTTCTAGTTCACCTTCTATGTAAGTTATATTATCATCTATGATGTCTATGAGATCGGTCCTGTTCTCATCTATGGCGTATTCGAGTGCAGTCACGTTCTCATCCAATGCATTTTCGAGTCTATCGACTTCTGTTTGCAGTTCATCTTCGAGTTCTCCGATGTCTATCTCTAAGTCGTCCGTTATATCAAATAGTTCACCGATATCATCTCTGTTCTCGTCGATATCATTTTCCAATTCATCGATGTCATCCTGCATATCTTGTATCTGTGGCAAGTACAACGCATAAACCGTAGTTTCAGCTACCTTATCCCCTTCATCCTCAGCTATCACTCGGAAGACATTCTGACCTTCGACCAATGATGTTTCGTACTCGAACTCACCATAATCATCCACTACTACGTTTTCATCGTTGATATAGACTCCCAATTCAGGATCGGTTTCTCCGACTATTGTAAAGTCCTCTTCATAAGTGAGACTTTCCACACCGTTTTCTGGCTCGATTATGTCGAGCATTTCTTCGACTGTGTCTATTTCTATCACTATCGACTCCGTGTGTATATTGTCATCCTCATCAGTTGCTCTTACATCTATTGTATGTGTTCCATGGTTCAAATCGACATAAGTGTACTGATTATCGGTTCCAACATCATACCAACCACCATAGTTGAGTCTTGTCTCGTAGCTCACATCTAAATCATGGTGATGACTCCACTCAACTGTAACAGTATCGTCTTCTATCACCGCACCATCTTGAGGTGAAAGTATATCAAAGTCTAGAGTTTCGTGAACGAAGATTTCTATCTCATCAGTTCCAGTTAATCCGTAAACATCTTCAACTATAAGCTCTATCACATAGTAGCCTGGATGCTCCAAATCGTACTCTACTGCTTCACCGTATAATGTAGTTTTGCCATGTCTTGGTGCATAGATATTCCAAGTATAGTTGTCTATCTCAGCTCCCTGGGGATCATAAGATTCATCAGAATTCAACGTGACAGTATCGTCCTCAAAGTAAGGTTCATCCTCTTCAACGGATGCAATAGCTTTTGGATCTTCATCACCCATCAAATGGAAATGCCATCCCTCGGTATTGAAATCTTTCATATTTCTTTCTATGCTTTCCATCGATTGGCTACTGGTCCTTTCACTCACTTCGAGATAGGTTTCCACATAAGCCTCCAGGCCCCATGAGGTCTGTTGGCCTAAATTACTCCAATCATTTGGATTATGAGGATCTCCAATATTATGCCATTCCCCATCCGTCACAGCAGGATCTATCGTTCCTACCGGATATTGATTCGGTTCACCTGGATCATCGATTTCAAGAACTATCCAATATTCGCCTGGATCATCGATTTCAACGGGCTCGTTTAGTTCTAATTCAGCCCAAGTTTCACCACCGACAGGATCGTATTCCTCTGATGAGGAAATCCAATCACCAGGTACATCTCCATCATCTTCAGCTACATGTGCTTGAACGTAGTTTGCAGTATCATCGTAGTCTAAATAAGATATTTTTGAAATAAAGTCCCCAATGTCCTCCGAGAGATCTAATCTTATACCACTGTACCATAACCACGGGGAAGGGGCGCTGACCGCATTGTCAGCTTCATCAGGACGATGTTCACCTTCGTAAAGCCAGTGCCATTCTGCCAAAGGTTCTCCAACATATTCGAAATTTGCAGTTATTTCTTTGTCACGATCCATTATGATATTAATTTCCTCTTCAGTTCCTTCGTAGTCTCCCGTCCAATTCGCAAACTCCCAATCTTCGTCTTCCGAAATCGCTTGCAATTCTACTTCAGTATTTTCAATGTAGGACTCTTTTTCCGGTTCTATCATCACAGTTCCTTCACCAACTGTATCGATGTCTAATGAGTAATATGAAGGATTTAGATTGCCAACATTGTAATCCTCATAAGATATAACGACATACCAGTGATTATCCTGAGCCATCCTTTCTTCTTCTAGTTCCCAAGTTGCTTCCACTAATCCTTCGTTTATCCCGCTCTTCGATTCTATCAATTCATTGCTAATCGCATCATAGAACTCAACCTCTAGATTTTTTTCAGTAGGATTGGTAATATCGACCGACAGTTCCTGTTCAAGATCCTCTACCCATTCTCCATCATCTGGGTACGGATCGGCTGCATAGGGTTGTGGGAGTTCTGAAACAGATTCTTCATTCATATCCATGTTGCCTACTCTATCCACTGCTCTTACAACGTAATGCCACTGTTCATTATCATCAGCCATACCTTCGTCGAAGTAAACGTATGTTTCAGAACCGTCTGCGTTTACCGTATCAACTATGGCATTTTCATCCCATGGACCATCTTCTTCTTCAGCTCTGTAGACAACGTAATGTTCAGTATCATTATCCCCAGCACCGTCATCAGGTGAAGAATCCCAAGTTAACTCGTTTCCTTCAACGTTCCAGAAGTCGTCATTCCAGTCCACCTCGAGGTTCTCAACTTGTCCTGGGGGTGCGGCATTTATATCTGCAGAATCTGTAACATACCTTCCCTCAGGTTCATACGTTTTAAATTGCCATACTTCCGATGTAACAGTTTCAACACCGTCATCTACTTCTACATACCATTCAAAATCAGAATCTGGTTCTATCAATACAAATTGAGCTTGGGCTTCCTCTCCTGACGGAACATCTTCGTGTGTTATTGTATCTACCTCTGTCCCATATACATCCTCAAGATAAAATGACACGTCCATATCGTAGTCCATAGGATGATCAACTGTCACATTCAAAACGGGTGAGTGTGTAACATTTTCGCTTTCATCTTCTGGATTAGGATCGTCCGGTATCTGTGGTGATTGATAATCTGCGACAAAAACCCTTTTCGTAATTTCCGTATTGTCAGGATTTTCATCCTCTTCATGATAGGTTTTCATATTAAGCAGATAATCACGAGGATATTCTTCTGGATCCCAATAGTCAAACTGCAATTGAGTACTTTCGTCAACATCAAGTTCATCCACTAGTTTTTCCGATGTATATTCGTCCTCTGTGTATTCATAGCTTATTCTGACATCATTAATTTCCCAATACTCATCCTCTTTGACCTCCTCGGAAAAGAATTCCCAGCCAATTCTAACATCTTCTTCCCCAAGAGCCCATCGAGTCAAATCATATTCTTTAGTCCCTTCAGAGATATCTGTGCTTAAAGTCTGGTATGTTTCTCCTCCGTCTTTCGAAATGATTAGTGACCTGGTGTTCGGTCCTTCGAATTCTGATTCGAACTCCAAGGAGACTTTGTGATTTCCAGCTGAAAAGTCAATGGTTTCAGTCCACAAAATATCGTTTTCATGGTCGTTTATAGGAGTCATTTTGACAATCTCTTCCTCTTTGTTCCATTCCCATGTATTATCGTTATCATCTTTATCATCGGTTTCCCAACCGTTATCCAACGGATTTTCGGAGAAGTCCTCTTCAATAGACATTACCTCACTAATTGGCTCGATAGTCATCTCCACGGAAGCTTCGTCAATCTTTTGATTTCCAACATTAGCCACTGTCCCAATTACTTCTCTCTCCTCAAAGTCATAAATCGGTTGTGTTGGTTCATCAATAGAAGTCGCTTCAATATCGTATATGATCGGTCGAACATTTACAAATTCTTCTAATATAGCATTATCGGGACGAGTCTCCTCAGGATGTTGAGAACTCACATTAATTATGTATCCACCAGCATTACTGGGGGTCCACTCTTCGAATTCTATATTAGTTGTTTCTCCTTTCTCTAAATTTACCTCGACCTCATCAAAATAATCCTGTTCCTGTTTCTCTCCTAGAATAAATTCATCAATATACCAATTGTTCAAGTCCAATGCAAATTCATCACCATGGTATTCAAACATAACCTGAGTCTCTGGTCCAATAAAATCATTCAAATCGATCTGATAATGACTAGGTGCAACACTAGAATATATAGGGCTTTCCCAAGGGGTAACATCTGACCACTCTTCGTTCGATTCTGATCTCACTTGAACTCTCGCATCAAATGATAACCTAGAGTGATCGATATATGAATAGAAGTCCAATGTTAGATCATCGATTCCTCTAGTATCTACAGGTGCACTCCTAAGGTAAGAGTGACCACCCTGAGGAGTAGTTAAATGGGCTTCTGGTGGTGTACCACCGGCTTTATTCGTGGAAGATTGACTCCAATCGTCCGTTTCCCAGCCTTCAGGGGGGAATTCCCCCGAAAATTTTTCAAAAATACCGATAAAACTTTCAGCTTGAGCATGTATGGGTACCTCTTCACCGTCTAGATCACCATAGTTGCTTATGGTAGCATTAACCGATTGGGTTTCATTCCATACCTCTGATTCTGGCGAAATGATCTCGTCTACTCCGAAGTCATATACTGGTTCTAAGATCTCAACAATTTCTACTTGATAATCATTGAGTGGTCTTTCATCGTTTTCCAAATTTGTAGTGATATTGACTTTATATTCTCCCGGTTCTTCTGGATCCCAATTTTCAAAATCTACATCGTCGCTTTCTTGTGCATCTAAATCAATCGTTGTTTCTTTCTCGTAATCTTTTTCTAAACAAGTTACGAAAATTTCAGATATTCTCCAATAATCAAGAGCTTCGAGTGACTGGTGTTCATCCGTTTCAAAAACAAAAGCGATTTGAACACTATCTTGGCCATCTGCGTATGCAGATATATCATATTCCATCTCTTCTGTACTATCGGTATAAGAATCTATTTCATCCCAGTTTTCCCCACCATCTGTGGTTATGAGGATTTCTCCATAGGCATCACCGTACATATGGTCGTCATAGAAGTGTTGGTCTAAGTAAAGCCCGGTTTCTGAAAGTTCTGAAACATCTATATCTGGACTTATCAACCACTCTTCCTGATCTTCTAAAACATGGTCTTGAACTAATGCAAGTCCCTCATATTCATGGTCATTCCAACCGTGCTCCCAAGTAACGGGACTATCACTTTCTATCGTCCAATCATTTGGGATTCCAGTGAAAAAATCTTCTTCGATCAGGTAGATAACTTCTTCTATAGTGGCGGTGACCGGGAAATTTTCTTGGTCAAAAGTACCAAAATTTTCTACTTCTGCTTTCACATCTTGCTGCTCTCCGTTTAACATTATACTACCTGTTGGTGAAAATATTTCAGTGACCCCAACATCGTGTAAATCCTCGACAATAATGGACTTAGACTCAGCATCGTTAGATGGATATTCGTCGTCTTCTAGTACGGTTGTTGAATGCATAAAATACTCACCTTCTTCTTCTGGTTCCCATTCGTCAAAATTAGTTGTTACGCTGTCTTGACCTTCAATATCGATATGAATCTCTTCCTCAAATTCCGCGTCTACATATTCAACAGTAACCTCGTTAATTTCCCAATAGTCGTTCTCTAGACCACCATGTTCTTGAGCATTGAAAACGAAACCTATCCGTACATCTTCCTCACCGTCAGCGTAATTAGAGATATCGTATTCCTTGTCATAAACGTCCCAATCTGTGAACTTATCTAAACGCTCCCAATCGTTACCGCCATCAGTACTAATCATCACTTCACCATAGGATTCTCCCCAGCCAGTGTGATTATGGAAATACTGATCCAGTAAAAGTCCTGTCATTTCAACTTCACTAGCATCTATCGGAGGAGTTATGAGCCATTCTCTCTGTTCCTCTGCATTTTCATCCTCGATGTAAGCGGCCTCCTCAACAGGATTATGGGTCCATGTTTCGGAACTATCCCCCTCAATCGTCCAATCTTCGGGAATCTCTTCCTCAAAATCTTCATTAATTAACGAATCCCATTGGCCGATTTTTGTTACTACTGGTAAGTCGGTCTGATCAATAGTTCCATAATTTTTAATCAATGTTTTGATCTCGGTAGGATCTGTGTTAACCATATTTGGCGGCTCTATAATTTCCTCCACACCTACATCTACAACATCAGTTACCAGTATAGTTTGTTCTTCATAATCGTTGGATGTATTCTCATCACCTTCAAGATTGGTTGTTGAATTCATTAGGTAACCCCCTTCCTCTGGAGGATTCCAACTCTCAAATTCAACTGCCATTTCAGCTCCTGATTCTAAATCTATAGTGGTATCTTCATGATAAACTTCTTCTCCACCAGTTATCTGGATGTTATCAATCCGCCAGCCTTCTCTTCCACCTAAATGATCATCTATACCAGCTGTCCATTTCAGATGGATGTTTTCACCAGCATATTCGTTAAGATCAAACGTTACTGTTTCCCACTCCTGGAGTTCGTAGGTCCAACCATCTTCACCACCGATCGGATTGTTCCAACCGTCATCGATTTCTCCATCGTATCCTTCTTCAGGATGTATAAGATTGTATTCACCATCTTCTCCTTCAGTAGATATCTTAAGATTACCACCGTCTCTCAGAGTTTCATCGGTCACTTGAAAATCTCTCCAATGGTCAAATGATAATTTGATATCATCAGCATCTTCATGAAGCTCTATTTCAGGTGATATCAACCAACTTTTGAAGGGTGAGGTTCCATAATCACCGTCTCCAAAATCCCATGATTGTTCACCAATTGTGGATCCATGATCTCTTATATCCCACTCGATACCATAATCTTCTGATACACCGTCTGAATATCCTTTATCGACGGAAACATCATCGTAATAAGCCATTTCATTTATCGTCGTTTCAACAGGCACATCATATTGATTTTCCTCTCCAAAATTATGTACATTAACCTTGACCTCCTGTTCACCAGTATTAACTATTTCATTAGGTTGTATAATCTCGGTGACACCTACATCGGAATCAAAACCATCCTCTAGATCTCTTTGATTTTCTTGTTCCATCGAATCTTTTCCATTATCTAGGGATGTCTCTTCATCCTCTAAATCTTCTGGATGACCAGGATCTTCATCCCAATACCATGCTACAATCTCACCGTCATGTTCAACATATAAATAATCTTCTTCTCCTTCAACATCAGTCAATTGAACGTAACCTTCAAAGAAACCTAAGTTGTCCTCATCTTCCTCTAACTCAACGGTCTTGTTTTCTAGTTCTTCCCCGTCGGCATCTAAACTCGATATGTTAACTTCGAAAGTTCCTTCATCTTCGAGTATGAGATCATATAAATTAATATCTACTATATCGTCTCCTGAATATTCGTTTCTTTCGAGTTCAATCCAACCTTCTTTGTCTGGAAATTCAATATCCACTGTATCATCTGGTACATTATAAGCAGTCAGTGCATAGTCTTGATTAGGTGCTCCGTCATTATTTGCATCCATCGGTATATTGGTTCCATGAACTCTAACAGTGTATTCTCCATGTTCTAAATTATCTGGCTGTATGAAGATATTTTGAACATTGTTAACGTCGTCCCAACCATCTTCATTATAATCGAAATCGTCCATCGCCTCAGTGTTTGGATATGAGAAACCGCTATTACTTTCTCCATCTCCATTCTTGTCGAAAGCATTACCTCTATATATTTCACCACTAGGAGATTCAACTTCCAGATCAAGGTTATTCTTCAGTGTAGGAGTCCCACCTATACTGTCCCCTTGCTCTGCATGTTTATCAGTCCAAGCTAGAGTAATTTCCAATGGATCATCGTCCTCTACGTAGGTGATTTTGTATTCATCTACTTCACCTGTTGTTAAAAGTGAACTTTGATCCTCAAGTTGGAAACCCATGTTATCTACCTTAGGACGATCCAATCTCGAAATATCAGGTACACCCCAACCTTCGTCTCTGTTTGGCACATACCCTCTCGTGTCACCAATCTCAGGATCTAATCCAGTGGCTGAATTTATCAATATAGATCGGACCATAGCAGGACTAGGTTTTTCGTCATATCTTTCTTCATACCATTCTACTATTATGGATGCTGCACCTGCAACTAGTGGATTACCGAAAGATGTTCCACTAGCGGCGGCATATCCTCCACCTGCTAAAGGAGTATTTTGAGATATTACAGCTTCTGATGGAGCAATAACATCTGGCTTGATTCTGTTGTCTTCAGTCCATCCTCTAGAACTTCTATCATACATATTTTCTGGATTCTCAAATCCAAGTCC
>Ga0207421_10003562_pt1 | contig 18473 bp, 19 predicted proteins | sample SodLakKL_010_SED_4_FD_187542 | JGI IMG/M metagenome (GOLD analysis project Ga0207421, IMG submission 187542) | Alkaline sediment microbial communities from Lake Tanatar, Kulunda Steppe, Russia - 8KL_010_SED (SPAdes) (version 2) | ecosystem: Environmental > Aquatic > Non-marine Saline and... | reverse complement strand
GCGGTGCGCCCGCCGTGTGGCACACGCGACTTTGTTGGGTCGATCTCGTACAGTGTCTCGATGCGTCCGGGCGTGATCGCCCCCGCAGGCTCGGCAAGCCTTGCGAACTCGACATCGCCGTCGAACGCATGAAGATCGGAGTCGAACCACTGTTCGATGTGATTGCTCCAGTTGGTGCGGCTGTCGGCGGCCCGCACCAGTCCATCACCGGTAACGAACTCGACGCCAGCGAGTGCTGCGGCAGTGTCGCGCCGCTGGCCGTAGCGGCCGGTTGGCTCGCGGCTGGCAACGACGTCCCAGTCCGCAGCGACAAACCGTTCGAGAATTTCGATTGGCTCGCCATGGGCGTAATTCAGTCGACCGCCTAGCGCGTAATACTGCGAATCGAGATCACGCAGTGACTCATGAAGAAACCGAATTCGGCTGTCACAGGCCAGCCCATCGGTGTAGAACTGTGGGTCGAAAATGAACAGCGGGAGGACGGTCTCGTAGTCGTTTGCGGCCGCCAGTGCGGGATGGTCCTGTGTCCGAAGCCCGCGCCGATGCCAGACGACGACACCGTCGTCGACCGTCGGGACTGTCACGGAGGTAGATCCAATGGTCGACGACGCTCCGTCCATGGTAGGTATCTGATCTGCAGGTCTCCTAACTTCGGTGGTATCTCGCTGTGCTGGGCCGTATCCCACCCACCCGGTGGTCTGTCGTCGACACTGTGTCTGTCTACCGTTTGTGCAACTGATTGACGGCATCACGTCTGCGAGCTCTTGCACTCGTGGCCTCGCAGTGCTCTTCGAGCGGTGTGAAAAAAAACCGCGCCGAGCCGTGTCGTTATTTGCTCAGCCCGTAGTCCGGTCCACCGCAGATCTCTGCGGGCTCTTTGATCACGTAGAACATGATCAGCATCGTCACGATGTACTTCGTGATGATATCAAGGATACTGTAGCCCCACGAGGTGAGCGCGACATCAAGCACTGCAACGCCCTCAACACCGAGGAACCAGAGGATTGGGTAGCCGAACCAACCGACGACAGTGAGTATCTTGAGTGTGTTGAACAGATCACTCGTGCCCGTCTGTTCGGCCTCTGTCGACCAGTCGACGAGGATGATGTAGACGATAACGAGGAAGAAGATCGAACTCAGCACGAACCACCACCAGCGCATGGTGAGAGAGGACGTGGTGAGTGCGGCGGCGAGTCCAGTCACACACATCGCGATGGTGAACGCGACCGACGTACCGATCTTCGTCCAGTTAGAGCCCGCGATGAGCCCCAATGCGATCAGGATGAACGGTGTCGAGAAGGTCCACGTGAGATACCGACCCCACATGGTGAGCACCTCCTCGCCGGCGGCCGCATGGCCGGCCGGCATTTCGATGAAACTAATTGTGAGTCCGGAGGTAAGCCCCGTGTAGCTCGAGATCGAAACGACCGAAATCATGAGGGTCGAAATCGCGATGAGCTTTGCCCGGGGATCCGTAAGGTTTCGCCCGAGGTAGACGATCGCGAGGATCGTAAAGCCCGCAAGGGCGATGTTTGAGACGAACGAGCTGGCAAGCAGGAAGTCGCTAAACACGTACTCGAATATTTCCTGTTGCGATGCCTCGGCACCGGGAGTCGTTAGCACTGACGCTGGTAAGGATGCCATAATCCAATTTATTGTTACGTCGTTCACCACTAAAACGCACAACCTGACTAGTAAGAAGTGACCGTCTATTCGAGTCGATATGTCATTTTGTCTCGCGGAACTATTTACTTAGCGTGGCAGTAACTATATAGTATGGCTGGCCCCCGTACGCTCCTCGTTCATTCGCCAGCGGGACGTGACCGCATTCGAAACAGCCTTGAGGCGGCTGGCTGTCGCGTCAAGACTGCTTCGACGTCGACGGCTGCGCTCACGTCAGTCACGACCGACCAGTTTGACTGTGTGGTCAGTCAGTACGAACTGCCGGGCGACGACGGACTGGCACTCAAATCAGCACTCGACACGCTTGCCCCGGAGGTGTCGTTCGTGCTTTTGGCCGACCAACAAGACATCTCGGTGTCCGATGAGGTTCCGGTCGTCCAGCACAACGGTGAGGGATCGCTCGAACGGCTCTGTTCGATTCTCACCGACAGTCCGCCGTCGTCGACTGACTCACAGGATATCTCGGGATACGAACCCGATGCCGATGCAATCATGCGGGCGATCAAAAACGCCCCCATCGGTATCAGTCTCAGCGACCCTTCGCTGTCGGATTATCCGCTCGTCTACACCAACGACGCCTGGGAGGACGTCACTGGCTATGGAACCGACGAGGTGTTGGGTCGGAATCCACGACTATTACAGGGTCCCGAGAGCGACCCCGAAACTGTCGACCAGTTGTCGACGGCGATTGCCAACGAAGAGCCGGTCAACGTCGAGATACGCAACTACAAGCGTGATGGGACGCCGTTTTGGAACGATCTCACGGTTGCGCCCGTTTTCGATGAGGACCACGAGTTGAGCCACTACGTAGGGTTTCAGATCGATGTCACCGACCGTAGAGAAGCCGAAGCACTCGCCGAAGAACGAGCCAGAAAGCTCGACGACCAGCGCCGCACAGTGCGCCGCGTGCTCGACCGAGTCAACGGTCTGTTGAGTGAGGTTTCGGGGATTCTCGTCGAATCAACCGATACCGAAACGATCGCACACCGAGTCTGCGATGCGGTCGCCACCGAACCGGGCTATGCTGCCGGGTGGATCGGAACCGTCACGCCGAGCGAAACGGCGCTTGAACTCTCTGCAAGCTGTGGACTGCCAACTGATACTCCCTGCGAGATACCCCGTGAGTCGCTTCCGTCTGCAGTCATGCGTGCAATCGAGACCGACGACCTGCAGTGGTCGACCAAAGAGGTTGGAGAGACGCCATTAGATCCCTCGCGGGTGAGTGCGCGTCGACTGCTCGTTGTGCCGCTGTGTTCTGGTGAGCGCCGCTACGGGCTGCTCGGCGTCTACGGCACTGATAGTGAGGTACTTGACAGACGCGAACAGCAGGTGTTCGCTTCGCTCGGGCGGATGATTGCAAACGGACTCCATGCGGTCGAAGCAACCCGACTGTTGACGACCGACCACGTCGTCGAGCTCGAATTCGAGATCCGAGATGAGCGATTTGAACTCTCACGCGTTGCGGCCGCCATCGGCAAGCCAGTCGATCGCAACGGAACGACCAGAACCGACACGGGCGACTGTGAGCTGTATCTGTCCACGGAGGGGTCCGTCGACATCGAGACGCTCAGAGAACTCGCCTCGGTCAATGCTGCACGGCTCGTCTCGGAGACAGACACCGAAACGACGCTGGCAGTCCAACTGGCCGGCACCGCCCCGGACGACGAACTCGCCGAGTTGGGTGGTGTCATCACTGAACTGACGGCGAGTGCCGACACCGCTCGGCTTACGGTTGAGGTGCCACCCCAACAGGACGTTCGCTCGCTGCTGGATACGCTCAGAGAGAGCTACGAGACGGTCGAGTTGCGTGCTCGAACCGACCGAGACCGACGCGAACGCCGCCCCGAGGAGTTCGCTGCGGCTGTCGACGAACGACTCACTGATCGCCAGCGCGCAGCCCTAAAGGCCGCCCAACTCAACGGCTACTTCGAGTGGCCCCGGCCGGTCGACGGCGAGCAAGTCGCCGAGACGATGGGCATAACCCGTCAGACCTTCCATCAGCATCTACGGGCGGCCGAACAGAAACTTGTCGAAGCATACGTCGAGGCTGCCTAATAGTTTATGTCACGACACGAACCAACTCAATCCCTGACTGGTATGGTCAAACACCTATACGCTCAGTCGGCCTATCTGCTGACGGCCATGGAACACAGGGTACTGCCGGCGTTGGGGGCGCGACCGTATCCGGTTGGTGGGCACTGATGGGGGTACCGCTCACCTACCTTGAGTTCCATGCGGTGTTTGTGATCCCGCCGATTTTACTGCTCGGCTGGCTCGCATATCGCCGGGAGGGTGCATCATGGGGGAAACCAGCACACTCCGGCCTTGCGATCATTATCGCGCTTGCGGTGCTGTATACGACGCCGTGGACCAACATGATGATTCCCGAAGGCGTCTGGTGGTACGGCGACGGCGCGGTGATCACGACGATCTGGTATACGCCACTCGAAGAGTACATGTTCTTCGTGCTCCAGCCGCTTTTGACGGGCTTTTGGTTGTATCACGTCATGCCGCGGGCTGAGATGTCATTGTCACTCCCACGATGGCATCGGATCGTCGGCGTCGCCGCTGGGCTCGGCATCTCTGCGGGCGGCTGGTGGCTGATGGGCACACAGTCGACGTTCTATCTGGGATCGCTGCTCTGGTGGTCCGGGCCCATTCTGGCGATTCAGTGGGGCTTTGGCATCAGCTACCTGCTGGCTGTCTGGCGGCGCGTTGCGGTCGCCATCGGCGTGCCAACGCTGTATCTGTGGGTCGCCGACTGGATCGCAATCGAACTCGGTATCTGGGTTATTTCGAGCGAGCATACCATCGGCGCCGGCTTCGGCAGCCTCCCCATTGAGGAGGCACTGTTTTTCCTCTGTACGAACGTCTTTGTCGTCCAAGGTGTCGTTCTCTACGTCTGGGTCGTCGACCAGCGACCCGACCTGTTCAGTGTCAGTACGATTGATACAGTGCTCGCCGAAATGCGCACTCGCCTCGACAGTCCGTAGGCGACCCGAGGCGTTTTTATTTTCGACCACGTAGCGATTTTGTGGCAACCGGTTCGACAGTCGACGGCGAGACAACCATCCGGCAAGCGACGCGAGTCGACCTGCTTTCGATCTATCGTCTCGAAAAGCGAATTTTCGACGAGCCGTGGTCGTACTCGGCGTTCGAACGGTTTTTGGGCGAGCCAGCGTTTCTCGTCGCCGAACAGAACGGACGGCTGTTGGGATACGTCGTCGCCGACTGGATGGCCAACTACGGCGGCCATCTCGGCCATATCAAGGATCTCGCTGTCGACCCCGAGTGCCGCCGGAACGGGCTCGGCCGGACTCTGTTGCAGCGAGCGGTCTCGCGGCTGTTGATCGAGGGAGTGAGCAGAATCAAACTCGAAGTCAGAGAGACCAACACGGTCGCCAGACAGCTGTACGCTGACGAAGGCTTCGAGCCGTTCCGGCGGATTCCGCGCTACTACAGCGACGGCGAAGCCGCGCTCGTGTTAGTTTACCGCCCCGCGGATTCCTGAGAACCACCGCTGTTTTAGGTATGACCTGCCTACCTCGGCTTGATGGGATGTCTGTGTCCGGTCTGCGAAGAGCCGTTCGTCGACAGCCAGCAGTGTGCGAACCATCTGGCGGTGACTGCTATTCTCCACGGAGCGGACCACGAGGAATGGCTCGTTGAGGTAGCCACCGCTGGCGATTTATCAGTCGACCGTTGGGAGTCGATCCCGCGTCCGGAGCTCGCCGCATTGGTCGCCGACCGGGCCGAAGAAACCGACGACCACGACCATCCAGCCGATTCCCCGCTCGACAGCACTCAGAGTCGACCAGCGATTGTCGGCTCACAGCAAACTGTTGAGGCGCTTGATGCCGACGCGCGGGCGATTCTCCGAGAGGCCCAAGAGTTAACCGACCGAATGCAACAGCACGGGCCCGCCAGCGAAAGCGAAGAATCCTAACCTACCCCGGCTGTGTCGACGGCATGGAAACCGATGGTGTCTACGAGTTCGAGTCGGTTGCGGCGGCCCGCGAGGCCTACACTGCGGCCGGCCCGGCCGCACAGGTCGTTGTTAAAGAGACCGCGAAATCAATGGCGTTTGACAGTCAAGAGTACGCCGAGCGAGTCACTGGCGAGGTGATCGAAACCGCCCGCGACGCGCTGTTCGCCTCACTGTTGACCACTATTCATGGCTCGCGCGAGACGTTCGAGGAGTGGTGTGATGATCATCCCGACTACGAGGTCGACCTTATAGGTGGTGCCAACGTCGCCTCGGTGGTCTGGCACCCTGTTTGGTTCGCCGACACCGTGGTTGCGGCGAGCTATCAAAACGAGCCTGACGCGGCGGCCGCAACCGTTCGTCGACGGGCGTTCGGTCGGGAGTATCGACAACAGTTAGAGAGCGTATAACGAACTATCCAAAGCGTAGTCACAAGCTACTTTTGTGATAACATCGGTTCGAACACTACCTGTCGACCGACGTGTCGGCCCATGCGAGAGCGAGTCTTGCAGTCTTCTCGGGGCGTGTGTCTGTCTCACCCAACCGCCCTGAGTGTGTATCCACGTCACTGTGTGACGGCCCGCAGTGAGAACAGCACCTTTATCAGTCGTTCGGGGCGAATTTTTCACAAGATTCCTCTGAGGAGGTCAATGGTGACACAACAGACAACACAACCGGAGGTGAACATCGGACTCGTCGGTCACGTCGACCACGGGAAAACGACGCTCGTACAGGCTTTGAGCGGTTCGTGGACCGATCAACACAGCGAGGAGATGAAACGCGGCATCTCGATTCGACTGGGGTATGCGGATGCGACGTTCCGCAAATGCCCAGACGTCGAGGAGCCTGCCTGTTATACGGTCGACGAAGAATGCGAAGACGGCTCCGAGAGCGAGCCGCTTCGGACGGTTTCGTTCGTCGACGCGCCCGGCCACGAAACGCTGATGGCGACGATGCTCGCCGGTGCCTCACTGATGGACGGCGCGGTGTTAGTCGTCAGTGCGACTGAGGACGTCCCACAGTCCCAAACCCAAGAGCATCTGATGGCACTCGACATTATCGGCATCGAGAACATCGTCATCGCCCAGAACAAGGTCGATCTGGTGGACCGCGACCGCGCGGTCGACAACTACAAACAGATCCAGGAGTTTGTCGAAGGCACCGTTGCCGAAGACGCTCCAATCGTCCCGATCAGCGCCCAACAGGAGGTCAACATGGATCTGCTCATCGGTGCGATCGAAGAGACGATCCCAACTCCCGACCGAACCGAGGGAGAAGACGCCCGGATGTACGTCGCACGGAGCTTCGACATCAACCGCCCCGGCACCACCTGGGAGAGCCTCTCGGGTGGCGTCATCGGTGGCAGTCTCGTTGCTGGGGAGTTCGAACTCGACGACGAGCTCCAGCTTCGACCGGGCCGACAGGTCGAGGAAGGTGGCAAAACCGAATGGCAGTCCATCGAGACGACGATCCGATCGCTCCAGGCTGGCAGCGAGAGCGTCGACGCCGTCACACCTGGTGGCCTGATCGGTGTCGGAACCGGCCTCGACCCAAGCCTCGCCAAAGGCGACGCGCTCGGCGGGCAGGTGGCGGGGACGCCCGGTAGTCTGCCGCCGACCAGAGAGGCCTTTGAGATGGACGTCGACCTCTTAGACCGCGTTGTGGGCGAAAACGACGAGGTCGAGGAGATCTCGACCGGCGAGCCGCTGATGCTCACCGTCGGCACCGCGACCACGGTGGGTGCGGTGACGAGTGCGCGAACCGGCGAGTGTGAGGTCAAGCTCAAACGCCCCGTCTGTGCGCCAGCAGGCGCGAAAATCGCGATCAACCGCCGTGTCGGCGCGCGCTGGCGACTGATCGGCGTTGGAACGCTGACGGAGTAACGGAGCAGAATGACAACGGTTGGCATGGATACGAACGCGCTGATGATGCCGGTCGAAGTTGGCGTGCGGGTGTTCGACGAACTCGACCGCCTGCTCGGTCCCGGAATGGCGGAGTACGTCATTCCACGGCCAGTGGCCGACGAACTTGACGCGCTTTCGGCTGGCAGCGGCGAGGAGGCAAAAGCCGCCAGCGTGGGAAAAGATCTTGCCAATCGGTGTCGCATACTAGAAACGAACGAATCGTACGCTGACGACGCTATCGTCGAACTCGCCGAAGACGGCGCGTTCGACTACGTCGTCACGAACGACCGGCCCCTGCGCGATCGCCTGCTGTCCCGCGGCGTTCGCGTAATCGGCGTACGAGGAACAAACAGACTCGGGATAACAGAACCATAATATGTACAAACGGGTACGACTCAAAGACACAGTTGAAGTGCCGCCACGGCAGTTGGCGGATGTGACGCCACAGCGGGTCAAACACCTGCTGCAGGACAAACTAGAAGGACGGATGGACGAGGATGTCGGCAGTGTCGTCAGTATCACCGAGGTACACGACATTGGGGAAGGGACGGTCCTGCCCAATCGACCCGGCGTCTATTATGAAGCCGAGTTCGACGCGATCACCTTCGATCCGGACATGCAGGAGGTCGTCGACGGCACGGTCGTCGAGGTAGTCGAATTTGGAGCCTTTGTCGGCATCGGCCCCGTCGACGGGCTGCTCCACGTTTCGCAGATTTCGGACGAATATCTCGCCTTTGATGGCGAAAACCAGCAGCTGGCCTCGACCGAATCCAACCAGACGCTTGGGGTCGACGATCCGGTTCGCGTCCGCGTCGTCACGAAAAGCATCGACGAGCGGAATCCCAGAGATTCAAAAATCGGCCTGACGGCCAAACAGCCCGGTCTCGGTAAACACGACTGGCTGGAATCCGACCGTCGACGTCGAACCCAGGAGCCGGCCTCGGAGGGAACCTAAATGGCCAAATCGCGACTCGCCTGTCGGGAGTGTCATTTCGTCAACGACGCCGATGTCCAGAACTGCGTGAACTGTGGCTCCTCCAGTCTGACCGAAGACTGGGCAGGCTATGTGAGTATTCCACATCCTGAACAGAGCGAGATCGCAACCGAAATGAACGTCACTGAACCCGGCAGTTACGCGCTCAAGGTCCGATAGCGTGCTCCGGCTGCCAGACGAGTTGCGCGGAGCGTTCAAAGAGCCGTTTGGTCCCGTGTATACAGACACAGAGCGATTGCTCGAAGCTGTCGACGAAGCGGCCGCCAGCGGCAACCGAGAGGCACCACCGCTTGTTGCGGTTGGCGATGTCGTTAGTCACCATCTGCTCACGAGCGGTCGGCAGCCCGATGTGATGGTAATCGATGGAAAAACCGAACGCGCCGCGGTCGACAAAGCAGTTGCCGAAACGCTCGCTGAGGCTGCGGCCGAGGTTGATAGCTCGACTCATCGCGTCGAGAATCCGCCCGCTGAACTCTCCGAGCCGCTCCTAGTCGCACTCCGTGAGGCACTCGATTCGACTGAGCCGGTCGTGATTCGCGTCGACGGCGAGGAAGATCTGGCGACGCTGCCGTCTCTCGTCGCCGCACCGCTCGGCGCCAGTGTGATCTACGGCCAGCCAGGCGAGGGCATGGTCCACGTCGCTGTCACCGACGACCAGACGGCCGCCGCGCGTTCGTTGTTGGCTCGCTTCGACGGCGACAGTGAGGCTGCATTCGAGCTACTCGGTAGCCGTCGGCAGTAGCTGAGCTGCCAGTACAGTCAACAGAACATTCATTATATTCGTCGCTCTACGGTCGGTAATGGATCGCTTCGCATCGGGCTGTTTGATTTTTTGTTGTCTGTTGGTGGTGTCTGTTGGAGCGGTCGGTTGGGGTGGTGCGACAGCACCGGCGGTGACTGCCGATGCAGACGCATCGAACGGGCTGAACGAGACGAACGAGACGAACGAGACAACTGGGACAAACGTGAGCAACATCACGGATGTCGATCCGACGTTCGAAAACGTGACTGTTCCAATCGAGGATGCCGAACCGTTTGAGTTCGGGACAACAGTAGTCGTCCAGGAAGAAACACTGATGAGCATGACGATGCGGGCCGACCAAAGCGACATTGAAGGCAACGTCTCGGTTAGAGAAAGCCACTCGCCCGCAGTTGATTCGCTGTCCGAAAACCGAACCGTCCACAACGCGATTGATATAATGGTTCCCGACAATGCCACGACTGTTCCAGCAACGCTCCAACTCGTGGTGTTGGCACAACCAATCGAGACTCGTGAGAGCCTCGAAGTGCTGCGGCACAACGACGGTGAGTGGGAATCCCTTGAGACAACGATTCTTTCGAACCGAACTTGGTCGTCTGATCGAGGGGCCTCAGTGCTGTTGGTCGAGGCCGAAACACCTGGCTTTTCGACCTTTGCAGTAACCGAACCCGAATCGTCATCGGCTGACAGCGCGGAGGCCGACGAGACTGACGAGAACGGCGAACCGCTCAACGAGAGCGAAACCGACGCGGCAACCGACTCGGCGTTTATTCCCGAACCGGAGGCCGACGTGTACCGAATCACAGATCGTCGGCCCTTCGAGTTCGGCACGTTCGTTCACATCCACGAAGAGACCGTCCGAGAGATTACCTTCCAGGCACCCAACGACGAGATAGAAGGCTTCGTTGCGATCAACGACAGCAACTCCTCGGCTGTGGATGAACTCAGCGAGGAGCGGCCAGTTGTTCGCGCACTCAACATCACTGCCACGCCGAACGCAAGCCAGACGCCCGCAACGCTCCATCTGTCGGTTCGGGCGATTGCGGTCGACGACCGCGATGCAGTTGAGCTGATGCGCTACGACGAGCAGGCGGGCTCTTGGGAGCCACTGCGAACGGAGGTCGTCTCTGATCGGTACTGGTCATCGGACCACGAAGCCTCAGTGTTCGATGTTGAGGCCGAAACCCCTGGCTTTTCGATGTTCGCGGTGACCGAACAACCAGACGAGCCAGCAGTCGACGATGACGACGCCAACGACGACTCCAGCGAGGAGTCTGAACCGGATTCTGCCGACACCGAATCTGAGGGGGCCGAAAACGATGGGCTGGTGTTTGGTCTCGGCCTGCTTGAGTTGGTGGTCGTCCTGATTGTCCTCGGCGGCGGTGCCGCGGCTGTTGTTGTCGTCCGTCGGCGGTAGAGATTCAGTGTTCTGCGTGTCATCCATCGACTGTGGGCGAAGGGACCTTCGAAATCCTTTTACAGCGTTCCCGAGGAGTTATGAGCAACTGACCATGGACGTCACTATCATCTCCGAAGAGGAGAACCCCATGCTGCACCGCACCGATATCCGATTCGAGACGGTCCACGACGAAACCACGCCCTCCCGACTCTCCGTTCGGGACAGTCTGGCGGCCAAACTCGACAAAGGCTCAGACGAGGTCGTTGTTCACGAACTCGATACCGCCTTCGGCATGCGAAAAACCGTCGGCTACGCCAAGGTCTACGAGAGCCCCGAGTTCGCCCGCGAGGTCGAACAGAAACACATGCTCGCGCGTAACAAAATCGACGACCCCGAGGCCGAAGCCGAGGAAGCCTGACCGGCCGAATGCGCGTTCTCGGCATCGAAGGAACCGCCTGGGCTGCCAGCGCGGCACTGCATGACACTGCCGAGAACACGACTGTTATCGAAAGCGATCCCTACCAGCCCACGAGCGGTGGCATTCATCCGCGCGAGGCCGCCGAGCACATGGGTGAGGCGATTCCAACGGTTGTACAGACGATTCTCCATCACGCTGCCGAAACCGCCACAGTCGACCACGCCAACGTATACGGTATTGACGCCGTCGCCTTCTCACAGGGGCCCGGACTCGGCCCGTGTCTCCGAACGGTTGGAACAGCTGCCCGTGCGGCGGCCCAGCGCCTTGCGGTTCCGCTTGTCGGCGTCAATCACATGGTTGCCCATCTGGAGATCGGTCGACACCAATCGGGGTTCGACTCGCCGGTCTGTCTCAACGCGTCGGGAGCCAACGCCCATCTACTAGGCTACCACAACGGTCGATACCGAGTGCTCGGCGAAACAATGGACACTGGCGTTGGCAACGCCCTTGATAAGTTCACCCGGCATATCGGTTGGAGCCATCCCGGCGGGCCGAAAATCGAGCAGGCGGCCGCAGACGGTGAGTTCATTGACCTCCCGTACGTCGTCAAGGGAATGGATTTCTCGTTTTCGGGCATTATGAGCGCAGCAAAACAGGCTGCAGACGACGGCCATGCAGTCGAAGACATCTGCTTTTCTCTCCAAGAACACGTCTTTGGGATGCTCACAGAGGTCGCAGAGCGCGCGCTGTCGCTGACCGGTACCGACGAACTCGTCCTTGGTGGTGGGGTCGGCCAAAACGCCCGTCTTCAAGCAATGCTCGAAACGATGTGCGAGGAGCGCGGGGCCTCCTTTTTCGCGCCTGAGGCCCGCTTTTTGCGCGACAACGCCGGGATGATCGCCGTCTTGGGTGCAAAACAGCTCGCCGCTGGCGACACACTCGCGCTCGAAGACAGCGCGGTCGACCCCAACTTCCGGCCCGATCAGGTCCCTGTGCGGTGGCGTGCCGACGAGCCCTCGGTGGCCCGCGGGCTTGCTGAGACACCGTCGACACAGCGCGGAGCAGAGGCCGTCGTCGATGTGGTCGATCCTGAAGCCCTCTCGATGAGTCTTCCGGGCCGCTGTGTCCGCAAGCGGCGAGTAGCCAAAGCCTACCGCCATCCTGAACTGGATGAGACGCTCCGTCGCGAGCGGACTACAGCCGAAGCCAGACTCACCTCTCAAGCCCGACAAATCGGCGTCCCGACCCCGCTGGTCTGGGACGTCGACCCAGTCGAGTCGACACTTATTTTCGAACACGTCGGCGAGCGTGATTTGGCAGCCGAGTTGGCTCTTGAGCCCATCCGACAGGTTGGCGCGCATCTCGCAGCGATCCACGACGCCGGCTTCGTCCACGGCGATCCGACAACACGAAACGTTCGGGTCGGCGACCGAACGTGGCTCATCGATTTCGGGCTCGGCTTTCATACCGGTCACATCGAGGATCACGCGATGGACCTCCACGTGTTTCAGCAGAGTCTCGAAGCAACCGCCGACAATCCCGAGCCGCTCTGTGCGGCCGCTGTGGCGGGCTATGCCGAGCGAGGAGAGCCCGCGGTGCTCGAGCGGTTGTCGACGATCGAAGGTCGTGGCCGGTATCAGTAGGCAGTGACTACTTATCGGGGTTCGCAGAGTATCAGATCCGATTTTTGGATGACAGATGCTTAAGCCGGTTGAGCCAACCACTGAGATATGGTCCTCTCCCGGCGGGCACTCATGGCGGCGACAGCCGGTCTTTCGGTGGGGGGTGCTGGCTGTCTGAGCGACGGCAGTTGCGAGACAGTCGTCGACCGTACCGAGCGCGTCGAGCGGGGTGGGTTTCGCGTGTACGATGCCGACACCGAGGCGGGCCAGCGGCTGTATATTCGGCTGCGTCGAATCGAGGGTCCCGGCGTGCTGTTACGGGTGTTCGATCCTGCCGAAGAACCAGTAGTCGAACGTCGGGATGTCGAGCGACTCGAACGGGTCGTCGACGTCACCGAGCCAGGACGGTACAGTGTGATGATCGAAAACGACTCAACTGATGTCGGCCGATGGCAGATAACCGTGGTCGTCTATCGGGGCTGGTGTCCGGACGTGTTCTAACCGCATGGATCGCTACATGGAGGCGTTTCGGTGGGCTGTGCTACTCGGTGTGACCGCCGTCGTTGTCTGGCTGAGCGTGTCTCGAAACACGTTTTTCGCCCTCGGCGTGCTGGCTGGGGTTGCGGCCGGCAGCCACCGCACTGCCTACCGGCATCTCTCCGGTGAGGCCGTCTCAACGGCGGTGGCAACGCTCTCAGCCGGGCTGTTCGTTGCGGCGGTCTCGGTTACGGCTGTTTCGATTCAGTGGCTACCGACGCTGTCGACGGCTGCGCTCGGCTATGCAATCGGGATTATCGCCGCGTGGCTGCTCGTGAGCGGCACCTCGGTCGAGGGGCTCGGACCGTTTGCGGCTATCGGTGGATTGTTAGTCGCCGTTTTCGGTGGGGCGGGCGGGCTGTTGATCGTCCCTGATGCAACGTTGTTCGCCGTTATGTTGTTCGGCGGGCTGGTTGGTGGCGGGGTTGTAACGGCCAGTGGCTTTGCGGCCAGTGCGCTTTCGACACCGTCGACTCGCCGGTCGACCGACAGCAATCGGTTGAAGCCCGCAACCCGTTTTGGCATCGAGGCCGCCGCGATCACCGTCGTCGCAGTTGGGGTTCCGTTCGGTTCGCGTGCCGTCGTGCTGTTCGGCTTCGGTGGTGCCGGCTGGTTTCCAGTCGGCCTGCTCGGTGGGGTGATGTTGTCTGTCAGTCTGTGGGCAGTCGGCGACAATGAGTCGACGCGGCTCCGGCGGCTTCACAACTGGGTTATTGAACAGGCCTACCGCCTGCTTGATTGGCTTGATCGGTGGGTCGAACGCCGCCGACGCACGCACGGCTCACGCAGGGGTCTCGAAGCGTCGACCGACGAGACGGATGGCAGCGAGCGGCTCGCAGCGACCGCCGAGGAGCCGGGAAAAACCAGTAAACTGCTCGATCAAGCCGCCGCCCGACTCGCCGACCACGAGTTCGTGCGGATGGCTGCCGAGGAACTCGATTCGCTCTCGGCGACCAGCAATCTGCAAAGCCGGGTTGCCCTGTTCTGGAGTCGCCTCGGCGGTGCTGTCGAGCGACATCGACCCACCACAGGTGCGACGTTACAGCTGTCGGCCGCCGAGGCTGCCCACCGAGAGGGTGATTCCGACCGGGCCCGTTCGTTGACCGATACGGCTCTACAGTTGGCCGCCCCAACTATCGGTGCTGTTGCTGCGGCCGTTGTCCGCGGTCGACGCAGTCCCGTCGAGACGGTGCTCGATGGGCTGGCTCCGCTGTTTGGGCGACTCGATCATCTGCTTGCCGACGAACCGCTTGCTGCTGAACTCGATGACCCAGATCAGCTCGGATTGATTCAGCGGCTGTTAGAACGGGTTATCGACGAAGAAACCGGCGAGGGATTCGACAGCGCGCTGTCGACGATCCGGGCGGCAGCTGCCGACGGCTGGTACTCGGTACTGGCTGGTGATCAGGCACTCAGCGACGACGACCACCAGCGTGCGCTTGTGGCGTATCTCTCTGCGATCAGGGCCTACCGCCGAGCCTACGACATCGCCACTGAGGCGAAACAGATGGCGACCGCCGAGCGGAAAGCCCCGGAGGTTGACTCGCTGTCGACCGACGGCGATCACCAGCTGCGAGCCACTGCCAGCACCTACGCTGCAGAAGCCACACGGATCGAGACCGCTCTTGAGGCGCTGCTGTACGATACGGCGGGCATAACAATCGCCGCCATCGACGATCTGTACGGAGTCGAGCCGCCGCCAACCGTCGACACTGACGACCGTCGAACGATTGTGCGAACGCTGCGGGTGCTCCGCCAGACGCAGGCGCGTATCGATGCCACTGTTCCACCAATTGGGCTCGCCGACGACAGATACCAGCACGCTGAAATCGCCCGCTCTGTCGCCCGGATTCGTCGACATCTTGCGGATGCCGACGACACTGCCCGGCGTGGAAACATCTCAGCGGCCGTCGAGCAGTACGCACGGGTAGCCGACCGCCTCGATATGCTCAGCAACCGAGCGGGCACGGCGGGGCTCTCGGAGTTAGCTCGGTCGCTGGTGTCGGCTGCGACGACAATCGGTCGGCTTGCCGAAAATCCGACTGCTGAAGCGATCACCGAGCGGCCCGACCCGACGGTACCGACTCCCGAAGACAGACGAGCGCCGGAGGCTGTCGCTGCCAGCCGGCGGCTCAGACGCACGTTCTGTGAGCCGGCGTTCGTCGAACTCTGGGCGTTCACCGACGAGGTCGCCGACCACCCGATACTGACGGTCGCGGGCGAGCCGTTTCCCGAACTCGTTGAGGCGGTCAGTATGTCGCTCGGCAGCCTCGATCCCCTTTATACTGCGCCGGACGTCGAGTCGCTGCAGGCGTGGGTCGCCGAAACCACTCTCGACGTGCTTTCGGCAGCCCTCGAAACGGTTGCCAAGACCCAACAAAGCTTGTGTTCGATGGAGCCTCGCGCCCCACCGGCATTTCGTGAGCCACCGACAGTACTTAAAAACGATCAAGTTACGACAGTGTCGACCGACCAAGGCGTCGACACCTTTGTCGATGGCTGGCTCGAACGCGCCGACGCGCTTGCCACAGCCGCCGAGACGATTAGTCGCCAACAAGCAGCCGTCGACGGCTTTGACGCACTCGAAGCCAAGATTCGCCAGCGGCTTGTCGACTGTGGCTGGCTTGGGACCTCGCAGGTAACTCCAGAACTCCTAGTAGTCGCCGCCTACCATCTGGAAGGAACTTCCTACGACCCAGATCGGCAGCGACTCTCGAAAACCGGCGACATCAGCCGCCGGAGCCACGAGTCGTCGACCGAACCAACTGAACTGCCCGGCGAGACCCAAGAGGGTAAAACCGACTCGGCAGACAGAGCAGTCGACTCCGACTCGTCGGTCTGAGAGGGCGAATTTTCATTACCTCGAAGCCTGTAGATGGCTGTATGGCAGACAAACCAGACACTGGCGAAATCCTCGGCATTCCGTACAACTTCGAACGACCCTCGCTCGGCCGTATGCTGTCGGCCTACTGGCAGCCCGGCAAAGGTATGCTCGTCAAAAAGCCGTTCGGCGTCGGCTACACGCTTAATCTCGCCTCTTGGCGGTCGTGGGTGCTTCTCGGTGTCGCGGGCGCACTGTACTATCAGGAACGAAACAGTCGCTCCGAGGCTGACGCCGAGGAGACGGACGTCGACGAGCCGGTCGAAGTCATTGTTGAGGACTGAGCTGTCGGGCGAACCGACGGCTCTTTGAGCCGTCGACCGAACCGACTGGTATGCTCTATTATGTAACGACGAACCCCGGAAAGGTCCGGGAAGCCCGGCAGTATCTGGGCGATGTGATCGAGAGCTACGACTACGATTATCCCGAGATCCAACACGAGTCGATGGAAACCATCGCCGCCGAGGGCGCACGTGATGCCTACCGCGAACTCGGCGAGCCGGTCGTTGTCGACGATTCGGGGCTATTTATGAATGGACTGGATGGGTTTCCGGGCCCGTACTCGTCGTACGTCGAGGACAAACTCGGTATTGACCGCGTGTGGTCACTCGCCCAAACGCTCGACGACCGAACGGCCTCGTTTCGGTGTGTGATGGCTTACTGTGACGGCGAGCCGTTTGCGGCCTCACCGGACCCCGTCGACAAAGACGACCGGGCGGCTGCTGCCGCAAGCGATGTCGACGACACCGAAAGCGATGGGCTTGCAGTCAAACTGTTCGTTGGGACCGTTCGCGGCGAAATCGTTGCCCCGCGCGGCGACGGCGGGTTTGGCTTCGATCCGATCTTCGAACACGATGGGTCGACGTTCGCCGAGCTGAGCAGCGAAGAGAAAAACGCCCTCTCACACCGTGGCCGCGCGCTGGCGAAGTTCGCCGACTGGTACGACACACGGTAGGTGGTGTATACGCTCCAGTAGTCGGTGGCTAGCTTAGTTGTCCTCCGAATCGTCGTCTGTGTCTGCCGCTGGATCTGCTGGTTCTTCGCTGGCATCGACCGACTGCTCGGTCGGTGGCTCAGCCGTGGTCGCAGCTGCAAGCGCTGCACGCTGGTCGACGATCAGGTCCAGCTCTGGGTTCGTCTCGCCGAGTACATATAGCGCGTAGTACCGCACGTAGCTTCGAACCGGAGCCTCAACGAGCGCGATCAGATAGTAGTAGCCGATGAGACCAGCCACAAGCAGGGCGACCACAACCGGCTCCAACGCCGAGTGGAGTTCGGTCAACACGGTCGCAATGAGCACGAACAGGAGTACACCGACAAACATCGCGGCAAAGCCAACACCGAACAGCACCAACCACAGCGCGAAGCCGACGATCCACGCAACTGCCAAAAACGCCAGCACGCCGATCCAGTTGGTTCGCATCGCACCGACAAATCGTCGCCAGCCGGCGAGGGGACCACACCGAGTTTGTTGCATGATCGGAACGACAAAGCCGGTGGTGAGCGTGTCGACAGTGAGCCAGCCGACTCCTGCCACGGCGACAGCGGCGGCGACACCGAGGCCCTGTTGGGCTGTCGCTGTCTCGAAGGCAGCCAGATCAGTGCCAATGAGCAGGGCACTGGCCGCCGCAACCACCGCGAGCGCGCCGGCCGCGACAGCCGCACGGAACAACAGGAGCCACAGCCCCGCGCCGAGGTGCTGCCGAAGGTATCGCCGGAGGGCGACCTGTTCGGTTCGCAACGAGGTGACAAAGACGAACTCAAGAGTCGCCGCCAGATACCGGAGGACAGCGTACACTCCAACTGCGCCAGCAAACAGCCCGGCATACGCCCATAGCTCGGCTGTCTCGTCGACCATTTCGGGGTCAAATGGCGCGCTCACCACTTGGAGGCCGCTGAAACCAACACCCAAAAACAGAACGACGATTCCGAGTTTGAGGAGTCCGCGAACCCACAGCGCCGACAGATACCGTTTAGTCAGCCTGCCGGCGTCGGTCAGCCCATCAGTTGCAGACATCTCGGCACCCCGGTCGACCGAAGGAGGAGTTCGTTGCTATGCGAGCACAGAGACCAATCTGCGACAGACATCGTTTCATTAGATTGTTGTTTTCTCGTAATGGGATTTGATAGTTCGGGTTCAGTCCGACTGAAACGAGACGGGAGTTGAACAGCGTTTAACAGCCTACACATGGGCCAATCTTGGTGACGTGATACGGGCGGGTACGGCCTCGGTCGCTGTACTGTGTACTGCGACAGTAACACAGACGTCAGTTGGTAACAGTAATGTCCA